>Ga0155323_118_pt2 | contig 29681 bp, 30 predicted proteins | sample RifCSPhighO2_02_FD_106291 | JGI IMG/M metagenome (GOLD analysis project Ga0155323, IMG submission 106291) | Candidatus Kaiserbacteria bacterium RIFCSPHIGHO2_02_FULL_55_17
CGCTGCGGCACCGAGGTCGAGGAGAAACGGCTCACGCAGTGGTTCTTGAAGATCACCGACTATGCCGACCGGCTTCTCACCGGGCTCGAGAACCTGCCGTGGCGAGAGGAGATTAAAGAAGCGCAGAGAGCGTGGATAGGGCGGTCAGAGGGTGCGAAACTCAAATTTCCAATTTCCAATTTTCAATTTCCAATTGAGGTGTTCACTACTAGACCTGACACGGTATTCGGTGCCACGTATGTCGTGCTCGCACCGGAGCACCCGTTCGTACAGGAAATTCTAAATTCGAAGCACGAAATCCGAAACAAGCACGAAATTGAGAAATATCTAAACGAGACCGCTAAGAAAACGGAACGGGAGCGGAGCGAGAATAAAGAAAAGACGGGAGTAAAGCTTGAAGACATAACGGCCATCAATCCCGCGACGAAAGAAGAGATCCCTATCTTCGTCGCGGATTACGTCCTCGCCTCCTACGGCACCGGCGCGGTGATGGCCGTCCCCGCCCACGACGAGCGGGATTACGAATTTGCGAAAAAGTTTGGACTGCCTATCAAACAAGTTATTGAGCCGACGTACGAGCAAACGACAGAGCCGGGGAAAATCCGTGAAGGTGAACCATTTGACCACCGCGAGGCGATTATAGCCATTGTCAAGCACTGGAGTGAAGAAAAGTATATCGCTCTCAAGTGGAAGGAGGTTGCGTGGGGCACGTTCATCACTGGAGGCATAGAGGAAGGACAAACGCCCGAAACCGCAGCCAGAGCTGAACTCCAAGAGGAAGTAGGTTATACGGACGCGAAGTTCGTAAAAGACTTAGGCGTCGTGCACGGTAAGTTCTACCACGTGCCGAAGAAAACAAATTGCAATGCGCACGCGCATGTCGTGTACCTTGAACTCCAGAGTGACGCAAAGAAGACGGTTGCTGAAACGGAACAATCCAAGCACGAGCCGCTCTGGTTGACCACAGACGAACTCCGGAAGTTTCTTACGCCTGACACGCACCAGCACGCTTTGCGCTGGCTCCTCGGCGATACGGGCCCGTATACCGGACTCGGAACTCTTATCGACTCGGGCCTATTTACGCGAAGAGAAAGCGAAGAAGCAAAGTGGGACATCGTAAAAGCAGTAGGAGGAGAGAGAGCAACGCAGTATCGGCTCCGCGATTGGCTCGTGAGCCGCCAGCGGTACTGGGGATGCCCGATACCGATCGTCTACGATTCCGAGGGGAAGCCGCATGCGATTCCGGCGGAGCACTTGCCGTGGCTCTTGCCGACCGATGTGGACTTCACACCGACTGGCAAGGCGCCACTCGCATCTTCTAAAGAGCTGCAGGAGCGCGTCACGCGCATTTTCGGCGAAGGTTGGACGCCGGAGTATGACACGCTCGACACTTTTGTTGATTCCTCGTGGTACTTCCTTCGCTACCTCGCCCCAAAAGATGTTCACAATTTCTCCGACGCGGCGCTCATGAAGGCGTGGCTGCCGATCAATCGGTATTCGGGCGGGAGCGAGCACACCACGATGCACGTGCTCTACGCACGTTTCTTTATGAAAGCACTCTACGACCTCGCGCTCGTGCCGGTGGAGGAGCCTTTCGCCGAGCGCTTCAATCGTGGGCTTATCATGGGCTCCGACGGGGCTAAGATGAGCAAGTCGAAAGGGAATGTCGTGAATCCGGACGAGTTCGTGCAAAAGTACGGCGCTGATGCGGTGCGTCTCTATCTCGCCTTCATCGGCCCTTATAACGAGCCGGGCAGTTATCCGTGGAATCTCGACGGCGTGGCCGCAATGCGGAAATTCCTAGAGAGGGTGACGCGTCTTGTCGAGAGGCAGGCGGCAGTTGAGATGGAAAAGGAAGTGGCACAGGCAGTTGCCCGTGCATGCAGAAAGGTCGCGGAGGACAATGATCGATTTAAGTTTAATACTGCTATTGCGGCGCTTATGATATTAGTGAATGAGCTTGAGGCGGTACCGTCCGTTCCGAAAGAGGCACTCGCTCAATTGGTCATTATGCTCGCGCCCTTCGCGCCGCACCTCGCCGAACATCTCTGGGGAGAGCTCGGCGGAGAGGGAAGTGTACATCAACAGGTGTGGCCTGTATTTGACTCAAACCTACTTGTTTCAGGTGTGGCGAATGTCACCGTACAAGTAAACGGCAAACGTCGAGGATTTGTCTCCCTCCCTCCAGACGCTTCTGAAGCAGACGCGACACGTGCGGCGCGTGCACTCCCCGCTGTGTTTACGGCGTTTGGCGGAAAGGAGCCGAGACGGGTGGTATACGTATCGGGCAAAATCATAAATTTTGTGGTATAATTTTACCTATTGACTCTTTATAAGCCATTTGTTATACATTAGACCACATGAAAACGATGATTAAAACAAAGAAACGCGGGGTAGCAAAAGCGGTATCACCGACTTCTTTTTCCTTTGAGAGCGCGACAATCGTGAAGCGGCTCCTCGCGGCGGCGCCCGCGCGGGCGCGCGAGGTCCTTATTCGCCGTTTCGGCTTGGGCGCGAATCCTGCCCGCGAGACGCTTGAGGCCATCGGCGACCGTTCGGGTATCACTCGCGAGCGCGTTCGGCAGATCGAGGCCGCCGGACTTGACGCGATACGTACGAACAAAGTCTTTAAAGAGTCGTCAGCTATATTTGAAGAGATTGCCGAGTACATCCATACGCTCGGCGCTATCGTGCCTGAAGAGACGCTCTTGGCCGCACTCGGGAAGGATGAAAAGACTCGCAATCGATTCCGTTTTTTCCTCATGCTCGATTCGACGTTTTTCCGCGAACGCGAGACGAACGATTTCCTCGCACGTTGGCACGTGGATAAGGCGACGGCGAAGCATATTCACGATGCGCTTTCCCGCCTCTATGCGTCGCTCTCTGACGACGAGGTGGTTTCTGAAGGAGATCTCCTCGACCGCTTCCTCGACGAGCTCAAAGACGTGAACGACGCGTACAAAAATGAAGAGGTCATGAAGCGCTGGCTCTCGCTCTCTAAGCATATCGGTAGCAACCCGCTCGCTGAGTGGGGCCGTACCTCTGCGCCCGCGATCCGTATCAAGGGTATCCGCGATTACGCGTATCTGGCCGTGAAGCGCCACGGCGCCCCGATGCATTTCTCCGCTGTCGCGAAGACGATCGGCACGCTCTTCTCGAAGAAAGCGCATATTGCGACGACGCACAATGAGCTCATCAAAGACCCGCGTTTCGTGCTCGTAGGGCGCGGGCTTTACGCGCTCACCGAATGGGGCTATAAGCCGGGCGTCGTTCGCGACGTTATCCGCGAGGAGCTCGAGAAAGAGGGTCCCTTGAAGAAAGACGACATCATCAAACAAGTGAAGCGCGCGCGTTTCGTCAAGGATAATACCATTCTCGTAAACTTGAATGACGCGCGCTATTTCAAACGCCTCAAAGACGGCCGCTACGCGGCAGTCTAAGCTTGTATGAACAGTGCGCGTCTCGCCTGCGGCGGGACGCGCTTTGTCTTTGTTATACTCTAATACACACCATGATACCGTTCATTCACGCGCTTGAGAACGTCCAGAAAAAGATCACGAATAATCTAGGCATCCGGTTCGAGCCGTGGCCGCTTTTCCTACTCGGTCTCGTGTTACTCATCAATGCGCTTGTATTCATGTCGGGGGTAGTTTCTCTGGCTTTCTCCTTATCGCTTTTTCTCGCACCCGTATGGCTGCCGTTTCTACTCGGCAATGGAGCGTGGAAGATGTGGATCGTCCTCCAGCGCTCGGAGTTCATCGCGGAGCAGAAGTATATCCTCTTGGAGATAAAGCCGCCGCGCAATCTCGTGAAGACGCCGATCGCGATGGAGGCATTCCTCTCTGGCATCCACTTTACCGGTGGAGAATCTACTTGGTATGCGCGCTTCCGTGGCGGCACGCGGCCGTTCTTTTCTCTCGAGATGGCATCGTTCGAAGGTCAGGTGCACTTCTTCATATGGGCGCGCGCCGGTCTCCGGCGAGTTATCGAATCTCAGATATACGCGCAGTATCCGGGGATACAAATAGTTGAAGCGCTTGATTATACGCGGCGCATCTCTGCAAAACCTGAAGAGTGGAAAGTGTGGGGCTGTGATTTCATACATACCGCTCCGGATCCGCTTCCGATCAAGACGTATATTGAGTATGGACTTGACAAGGTACAGAAGGAGCCGGAGCAGGTCGACCCGCTCGCGAACCTTATCGAGTTCATGGGTTCGGTCGGGAAAGGCGAATATCTCTGGCTCCAGTTCATCATTCGCGCCCACAAAGGCGAGAAATACGGCACCACGCCTGCCGGTAATAGCAGCAGTAAACGTAATGCGGAAGGGAAGCCCTATACGTGGAGAGACGAAGGAAAAGATCTTATAGAAGAGATTCGCAAAAGCGCCCGCAATCCTTATATTGATCCCGTAACGGGAGAGGAGCGCCCGGGCTTCCCTAATCCGACAAAAGGCGAGTCAGAAAAGATGGCGGCGATTGACCGCAATACCTCGAAGCTCGGTTTCGACGTGGGCGCGCGTGGCATCTATATCTCGAAGCCGGAGCATTTCGATGTCAATACCATCAGCCATCTTATCGCTCTCTTTAAGCCGTTCACGACCGAGGGATGGAACGGCATCAATTCGACTGCATGGCTAAAACGATTCGACGACTATCCATGGGAGATCGGCGCCGAAAAGAAAAAAAATCAGTACCGCCGCGAGATCGTCGAGGCCTATCGCCGCCGCCAGTTTTTCTATGATCCATTCTTCGAGGGCGGCAAGCATGGACACGATGCGATGGTCATGAGTACTGAAGAGCTTGCGACCGTTTTCCACATCCCCTCACAGTCCTCCCAGGCGCCCGGCCTGACTCGTATCCATTCGACGACACGCGAGGCTCCCACCGATTTGCCGGTCTAAACCGTATGGATGTTTTCAAGCGGAATACTCCGTGGATCGTCACGTTTGCGCTCTCCTTGCTTCTCGTCGGCGTCTATCGCGGCTTGTTTGCGGCACCTGCGGATTTTCCCCAAGAAAACACCGTGAATATCGCACGCGGTACCTCCGCGCCGCTTGTGGCACGCGCGCTCGCCGAGGTGCGCGTTATCGCGCACCCTTCTGTTCTGCTGTTTTTATTGCGTGTGTCGGGCGATAGCGGGAACGTACAGGCGGGTACCTATCGCTTCGAGAGGCGAGAGAACGTGTTCACGATCGCGAATCGGCTCGTGACGGGCGCCTACGGCTTCCCGCCCGTGCGCGTCACCTTCACTGAAGGGACGACCGTGCGCGAGATGGCGGCGCAGCTTACAGAGGATTTTCCTGGAATTTCTACAGGAGATTTCTTAGATAAGGCTGGTTTGTATGAGGGGTATCTTTTCCCCGATACCTACCTTTTCCCGTCATCTGCCGATGCTGCTTCAGTAGTTGCGGCGATGCGCGCGAATTTCAATACAAAGATCGCATCGTCGTCGCGCGATATAGCCGCATCCGGGCACACACTTTCTGATATCGTTATTGTCGCCTCGCTCATCGAGAAGGAGGCGCGGACGATCGCGAACAAGCGCATCGTTGCCGGCATCTTGTGGAATCGCCTTGCGCTCGGCATGCCGCTTCAAGTCGACGCTGTCTTTGGTTATATCTTCAATCGCGACACCTATTCTCCCTCTTTTGAGGATCTGAAGGTCGATTCGCCCTACAACACCTACACGCACACCGGCCTTCCGCCGGGACCGATATCAAATCCTGGCTTCGACTCCATCGACGCGACACTCCATCCGACAAAAACAGATTATCTCTACTACCTCACGGGCTCTGACAACCTCATGCACTACGCCACCACCTACGCCGGCCACCAAGCCAACCAACGCACGTATTTACCATAGCTCCAAGTGAGAGCTTTAGACTCTCACTAAGGTAGTTCACCAAGTTCTTCTAGAGAGATTTTGTTTCGTTCGTCTCGAATAATGGATATAATCTCCCGGCAGTGTGTTTTCAAACTTTCTTTTCCGCCAAATATCTTTATCATCTCCTGTCCTTCAACTTTAGAAACAAAATCGAAAGATCCTCTCTCGTATTCCTTATCGCTTGCAAAAATAAAGTGGAGCTTATTTTCTGGTATGTCGTGCACTAGATAATTCATATTTGTATAACCAAATATTTTTCTAGAGTAATCGTCATCATCAATTAACTTGGATTTGAATGTCCCTTGGAATAAGGACCCAGTACGTTCGTACTTTTGATTAAAATAATACGTGTAGCCAGCTTGAAATTTTTGCAGGAACTTGGCTATCCCTCTGTCTACCAACTGTTTTATGATGAGATGGAAATGGTTTGGATTTATACAAAACGCAATGATAGCCACAAGCGGCTTTGAACTCATTTGGTGAGAGCCTAAAGCTCTCACTTGCTTGTGGTGCATCTCTAAGCTCCCGATTCCATCGACTTGGTTAAACTGTCTTATACTCTCCTTAAAACGCTCAAGATCTTTTGCGTCAACAAATATGTCCCGTTTATCTACGCCTCTATTATAAATATGATAAGACTCTCCTGTCACCAAAGGTTCTTTTCGCATAAGGTAATCATAGCATGCTTAGTGAGAGCCTAAAGCTCTTACTATGAGGTTTGTAGTCATACGTCGCCACGTGTGGTTAGATATTGTGTAATGAGGATAGAGAAATATCTCAACGCCGATGAAGCCGGGGTGAACGGGAAGCAATTCAACATCTGGCTCGATCTTAGCTTGGGGAATCGGTATTGGACGCCGGAGCATATCCGGACGTTCCTGCTTTGGGCGCTTGAGCGTACTAAAGAAAAAGTAGCCATTCTTATTCCAGACAAGATCCAAGCGGTAAATTACGAAGTAAAAAATGATTACACGCCGAAACGAGCAGTGGCAGTCGCGAAGCGCAAGGGAGATGAAGTTGAAAGGATTGTTCGGAAAATTCTCAATGAAGTGGATGTCCCTTTGTCAAAAGTTGAGGTGGTGTGCTGGGAACAGACCGAGGACGAGGAGTATAAACGTATCTTCGATATTTTGTGTGATGAATTCGCATCAAATCCAGAATTCAAAAAAGCGGTCATAGACTCTGTTAAGGACGTGCCGCACATGCAAATGCTTTGCCTGGGTGAATCCCAGTATGAACGACTTGCGAAGTATGTCATAGACGAAATACCTGTCTTATTGAACGGTTTCCAAGTGAACGGTACTCGTTATGATCTGCTTCCATACCCAGGATTGGCTAAAATAGATTATTTACGAGAAGAGCTTTTGTGTGGCGTTTCCTTTCCTGAAATCACGAAGCGATTAAACATTCAAACTAAGATTGGGTTAATTGAAGCGTATGCCGAATAAACTCGCCGGCAAACGGATCTTTGTGGGGCTCTCAGGCGGGGTGGACTCGGCTGTGGCGGTGGCTCTGCTGAAAGAGCAGGGAGCGCAGGTGACGGGCGTGTTTATTAAGGGCTGGTATCCGCCGTGGATGCACTGTACCTGGGCGGCGGAGCGACGCGACGCGATGCGGGTGGCGGCCCGCCTCCACATCCAATTTCTCACGTTCGATGCGAGCGTCGAATATAAAAAAGGCGTCATTGACTACCTGCTCGCCGAATATCGCGCAGGACGAACGCCAAATCCAGACGTGATGTGCAATCGGGACGTGAAGTTCGGCGCGTTTTATCGTTTTGCCAAAGAACAGGGTGCGGATGCGATCGCAACCGGGCATTATCGTTCGGGCGAGAAAGACCAGAGCTATTTCCTGTGGGCGGTGCCGAGAAATATCGTGGACGCAACATTGTTTCCGGTAGGAGACATGAAAAAAGAAAATGTACGCGCGTTCGCAAGGCGATTCAATCTGCCTGTGGCGGAGAAGAAAGACAGCCAGGGCATCTGCTTCCTTGGCAGTGTTTCGATAGAAGAATTTTTGGAAAAAGAGTTAGGAAGCGATAACCCAGCGCTCTTGCATACAGTGGGGCAGAGAGTCTCGCTCCCAGGAGGCCCGTGGTATGTAGTCGGGAAGAATGTCGAAAAGAAAGAAATTAAAATCTCTAAGACGCGCGCCGGAGGCGCGCGGGAGATCCGTTTTATTGATGCGAACTGGCTTGGCGAACCGGCACAAGCGGCCGAGGCGCAGTATCGGTATCGAGGGCCGCGCATACGAGGGCATCTTGAAGGCCAGACTTTCCGATGCGCAGAGCCGCTTCTTGAAACCCCTGCCCCCGGACAGTCAATCGTTTTCTACCACGACAATAAATTAATTGGAGGTGGTATCATGACGGAATGAATTATATGCGTCCTTGGCTTGCCGCAGCCATCATCGCACTCGTCATCGTTGTCGGTTTCATTGTCTCGGTGCCGCATACTCGAGTGGATCTCCCGCGCCCGCCATTTTCTTCTGCATCACCGCCCTCCGCGCCGCCGGTCACCTTGCGTGATTCTTTCAAGAAAGGGGTGCATACGATCACCGGTTCGGTCGAAGTGTCCACGGCATGCACGACCGTGAGCGCCACGGCGACACTCGAGAGAGGAGCTGCGGAGCCTGAGCGCATACAGGTGGCGCTCGCTATACCAACGGATACGAGCGTGTGCCTTCGGCTTCCGACGCGTGTATCATTCGAAACGGTAATCACGGCACCAGCCGAACTGCCCATCACTGTGACAATAAACGGGTCTTCCGCGACCACGACTTCCTCATGATTACGCTACCAGTCATTATCAAGGCCGATGGATCGAGTGAGGTCTTCGATCCAAGACGCCTGGTCGTATCGCTTGAACGCTCAGGGGCGGGAGTGCACACCGCCGAGCGTATTGCAAACGCTATTACGGACACGGTAGTGCCGGGGGCTTCCTCAAAAGAAATTTATACGCGCGCTTTTTCTCTCTTACGTAAAGAAGCGCGCCCGATCGCTGCGCGCTACGCGCTTCGCCGCGCGCTTCTCGAGCTCGGCCCCACCGGCCATCCGTTTGAGGATTTCATGTCACATCTCTACCGCAAAGAAGGGTGGCAAGTCGAGACGCGCAAGATAATACAGGGGAAGTGTGTGCCGCACGAGATCGATTTTTATGCCTCCCATCCGGAACAGAATATATTTCTGGCCGCCGAGCTTAAGTACCATAACGACCCGAGTTATAAAACTGACCTGAAGGTCGCGCTGTATGTGAAGAGCCGCTTTGACGACATCTTCGCCTGCGACAGCACCGCGCGCGCGTGCCCTATTGACCGCGGACTCTTGGTGACGAACACGAAGTTCACGTCCGAGGCAATCGCATATGCCGAATGTGCGGGCGTCGAGCTCTTAGGATGGGGTTATCCCTCCGACAATAACCTCTTCATGCGCATGAGCCATGCGCGTGTGTACCCGGTCACCGCGCTCACGAGCTTATCGAGCGCTGAGAAGCGGCTCCTTATTGAGCATCGGGTCGTCGCCGTTGATGAAGTTGTACAGGATCGACGCCTGCTCGATGTGTTGCATCTCTCAAGCGAGCGGGTTGGTGAGCTTCTCGCGGAAGCCGACGGCCTCCTTTCACTCTCGCCTGCCTCTCGTGCTACTGTTATGGTATGACCTGGCATTTCTCGCTCAGCTCCTTCGTTATCGGCATCATGCTCGGCACCCTGGTGACGGGAGCGTGGTTTCTTGATGGCAATTCACTATTTATGTCCGCACCGTCCTCGCCGTCTTTTGCCGCCAACTCGACGCCTTCGATACCGGAGAGTGGAACGATTTCGGTTGCCGATCAGTCCTCGGGGACTACGGTTATAGTCGAGTCCGTGACGGTGCCGCTGTCGGGCGTCTGGGTCGCGGTACGCGAGATGAACGGGCGCGACATGGGGAACATCCTCGGTGCAGCGCGCGCGACTGGTCCGAAGAACGGCTTTCTCATTCCGCTTTTACGTTCGACCGCTCCGAACCAGTCGTACGCAGTTCAGCTGTACCGCGACGATAACGGCGGCGCTTTCGACCCGTCGGTTAACAGCGTGTATGTCGATTTCGAAACGGGCTCCCGCGTCGTCGCATACTTCACGACCACTCCTTGATATGGCTCGAACGAAAAGTAATTATGGGCCGTTTGATCCGGCGTCAGTGGAACCATTTAAGGTGAGCCGCAGTAAGATTGACCTCTTCACTGAATGTCCGCGCTGCGCGTATCTCGATATGCGGCTCGGCGTGAAGCGCCCCTCGATGCCCGCGTTCACGCTCAATAACGCGGTGGACGAACTCTTGAAACGCGAATTCGATGTCCACCGCGTGCGGGGGAGCAAGCACCCTTTAGTAGAACGCTATGGTCTCGACGCGGTGCCGCTCATGGATGACCGGATGGAAGAGTGGCGCGACGCGCTCCGGCGCGGCATTACGTACCTCCACGAACCGACGAAGCTGCTTATCCGCGGCGGTGTCGACGATGTGTGGGTGAATCCGCTCGGGGAGCTCATCATCGTTGACTACAAAGCGACGAGCAAAAAAATCGGACCGAGCACGGAAGATGACCTGTACGACTCTTACAAGCGTCAGATGGAGATCTACCAGTGGCTCTTCCGCAAAAACGACTTCACCGTCTCGCCGACCGGCTACTTTGTCTACGTAAACGGAAAAGCTGACGCGGAGGCGTTTGACGCGAAACTCGAATTCGACATTGAGCTCATTCCGTACACCGGCAGTGACGCATGGGTCGAGCCCGCCGTGTATGACTTGAAGGAAATGCTCATGAGCGACGATATTCCAGCAGTAGGGACCGCCTTCGGCGGCGGCCCCTGCGAGTATTGCACCTACCGCGAGAACGCCGGCAGAATCCTGCAGAAATTGCATCAAGAAAAGAAAGCGTAACACCTGCCTATGAACGGCACGAACGAAACTCTCATCGCCTACCTCAAAGAGACTGGCGCGATACGAAGCATGTCGGTCGAAGAAGCGTTTCGCGCCATCGATCGTGCGAAATTCGTACCCGGAGAATCGGCAGACGCGGCGTATCTCGATATGCCGCTTTCGATAGGCGCCGGCCAAACCATTTCCCAGCCGACCGTTGTCGCGCATTGCTTCGAATGGCTTTCGGCCGAACCGGGCGACCGCGTGCTTGATGTTGGGAGTGGTTCAGGCTGGACGACGGCCCTTCTTGCTCATATCGTTGGTCCCGCCGGTTCTGTTACGGGCGTCGAACGCATGCCTGAATTGGTTACCTTTGGCGCTAAAAATCTTTCGCAATTTTCCTTTCCGCAAGCGCATATAGAACCGGCGGGGAAGGAGCTCGGCAAGCCCAAAGAAGCGCCGTTCGACCGCATTCTTGTTTCCGCCGCCGCTGATACTATCCCGGACGCCCTCATGCACCAATTGAAAGACCAAGGACGGATGGTCATTCCCGTGCGCAACGCCATTTGCGCGGTCAATCGCAGCGGCAACGAATTCAAAAAAGCGTGCCACGAGGGCTACTCGTTCGTCCCTCTTGTTACCTAAAGCATACTGCTGTTATGGAAGTGAAAATTGACGAATCGTGGAAGACGCGCCTCGCGGCAGAGTTTGAAAAGTCGTATTTTTCCGACCTCGCCGCTTTTGTGAAAGAAGAATATAAAAACGGCACGGTGTATCCGCCGCCCAAGGATATTTTCCGCGCGTTCGAGTTGTGTCCGTTCGATGAGGTGAAAGTAGTTATTCTCGGTCAGGACCCGTATCACGGCAAACGGCAGGCGAACGGCCTCGCGTTTGCCGTCCATGAGAGGGAAACGGTGCCGCCGTCTTTACAGAATATTTTTAAAGAAATCGCGAGCGATCTTGACCAACCGCTCGTGCACACGAGTGGGGACTTATCTCGCTGGGCAAAGCAGGGCGTATTGCTTTTGAATGCGACGCTCACGGTCCGCGCACACGCCGCCGGTTCGCATCAAGGGAAGGGATGGGAGCTCTTTACCGATACGGCGATTAAAGCGCTTTCGGAAGAGCGCGAGCACCTCGTCTTCATGCTCTGGGGCAACTATGCGAAGCAGAAGGGCACGCACATTGATCGCTCAAAACATCTTGTGCTCGAAGCGCCGCATCCGTCGCCCTTTTCCGCCGCTTCCGGCTTCTTCGGCTGCAAGCATTTCAGTCGCGCGAACGACTACCTCCTCGTCCACAACGTCTCTCCAATCGACTGGCTTTGATTGACGCAATACAAGAAGAGGTGTAAAGTCCCGACGGATCAACTAAGATGTCCCAACTGAAGGTCTTACAGAGAGGAGAAGGTGTATGCGGGTCCAGCGACCACAGATTAATCAGGATATTGACTGGGATAATTTTCCACCGGAACATCCAGTTTGCGAAGTTCAAGTCGAAGTACCAACTCTTCGTCTTCAGCAACGCGGACATGGATATCCTCACCGCCCACCTGAATTTGAGGGGCAAGAAGAAATTGTCGTGCAGTGGTTCGGGGACAACAGCAGGGGAAATCTCAAGGAAAAGAACCTGCAGTTCGCCTTTCCCCTCATGACGAAGTTAGATTCAGTTCATTGGTTCGGTCGTCCCGAATGGTATCGGACCGTAATGCTGGGAGCCCTCAAGGGTTGGCCCAACAAGGAGGCCCTTACGAAAATGGTGGAAGATGGCAGAAGCCCTGATGAAGTAGTCATCTATGTTGTCACCTCCCAGATCGGGCTTGATGACGGTCACGGCGGGACCACACCGTCCGCGTTACTCGTTGGAGTCATAAGCTTAGGCGATCCAATACACGGCGTTATCTCCCCGCGCGAATTTGCCAACTGGGAAGTTCCACAGGAAGAAATCGCCACGCTCGCTCAAGCCATGCAAAGGCGTTAGTCCGGCAAAACGGAAGGAAATCGTTCGACAGGCACCCGTTCAAGGTCAAACCTTGCGGGTGCTTTTATTTCCGAAATCACTTTACCTTACTGTGTCCTATAGACGATGCTAAGGTAAACCTAAAATATCGTTATCTTTGACGACCGGAAGAAATAAGGATATGCGTCGGAATTTTATTGGAGCGGTGATACACTAGAGAGGATGAACCACACGCCGCAAATAAAGAAAGCGATACAATTCGCGGCGCGCAAGCACGAAGGATTGTATCGCAAAGATGCAGAACCGCTCCCTGCAGTAACACATCTCTTTTCTGTTGCCTGGCTTCTTGCTTCAGTTGAAGCGGTCGAAAACATCGTTATTGGCGGGCTTCTTCACGATACTCTCGAAGATACTCCGACAACTGTTAATGAGATCGAAGATCAATTCGGTTCAATCGTTCGAACTCTTGTCGAAGCGGTTTCGGAGCCGCTGCATGATGCTTCAGGCCGGAAACTTTCTTGGCATGAGCGCAAAGAAGGATATTTCAAGACACTCGAAACAGCTCCTGATGATGCCTTCATCATAGTAGCGGCCGACAAAATAGATAATATTGAATCAAAAATTACCGCTTTCGAGTTTAAGGGGTCAAGTATTCTTGAGCGTTGGCCTCGGCCTGCATCAGAATATTTGTGGTATCACAGAACCGCTCTTGAACTCATATTGAAACGTATTCCTAATCATCCGCTCACCAAGCGTTTTACTGATGTGCACGCGAGGGAAAAAGAACTGTTTATGTAACAGCTCACCAGATTTTGGCGCGGGAGGAGGGGTTGCGGTAGAGGGTGTCGCCCTTTGTCACGCCGAACGCTTCGTAGAACTCGGGGAGGTTTGAAGCGGGGCCGTTGATGCGGAAGAGTCCTGGCGAGTGGGGGTCGGTAAGCACCTGTGTCTTCTCGGCTTCAGGGCGGCGCAGTTCTCGTTCGAAGAGCGCGAAGGAGAGGAAGAACCGCTGTTCGGGCGTGAAGCCGTCAATGTCTTTACGGCCGGTCTTCGCGAGGCGCCGCTGATACGCGTCGTAGGCGATAGAGACGCCGCCGAGGTCGGCGATATTCTCGCCCAAGGTCAGCTGGCCGTTCACCTTGAGCCCGCCCGCGACTGTATATTCGTTGAATTGTTTGACGAGCACCTTCGCCTTCTTCTCGAAGCGCGCGCGGTCCCGCTTCGTCCACCAGGTCTTCCTATTCCCCTTGCCGTCGAATTTCGACCCTTGGTCGTCGAAGCTATGTGTGATCTCGTGGCCGATAACCGAGCCCATTGCGCCGTAGTTCACCGCATCGTCGGCTCTCGGGTCGAAGAATGGCGACTGGAGAATGGCGGCAGGGAAGACGACATCATTAAGGCCGAAGCTGCAATATGCGTTTACTGTCTGCGGGGTCATGAACCACTCTTTTCTATCTACGGGCTTCTTCAGGCGGCGCAGTACGCGGACATGCTCGAATTGGATCGCACGGATCGCATTGTCGAGGTAATCGTCGGGCCTGATGACGAGCCCTTTATAGCTTTTCCACTTGTCCGGATATCCGAGCTTACGAGTCATCTCACGCAGTTTCTTGAGCGCCTTCTTCTTCGTCGCTGTGCTCATCCAATCGAGACCTTGTATCCGCGCTTTATAGGCATCAAAAAGGTCATCAGCAACGGCGGCTATCTTTTTCTTCGCTTCTGCACCGAAATATGCCTGTACATAGAGCTTGCCCAGGAGCTCGCCGATATTCCCGTTCACTGCGCCAAGCGCGCGGCGCCATGCCGACTTCATTACTTTCACCCCGGAAAGCGCGGTGCCGTAAAAGGCGAAGCTCTGCTTCTCGAATTTCGCGGTCAGATAACCCGCCGACCCGCCAACCAAATGCCACGTGAGATACGTCTTCCAATCTTCTAGCGGCTCGCGCACGAGCATCGCGCTCACGGCCTTGAGAAACGCGGGCTGCATAACGACGACCTCGCGCTCCCTCCCCGCTCCGATGATCCGGAAGTAGGAGGACCAGTCGACGCCTCGCGCGAGGCGCGCGAGGGCGGGAATGCGCATCTTATGGTACGTCTTATCCACATCGCGCAGGTCCTCTTTAGGCATAGAGACTTTTGCGAGAGCGGTCTCGAGCCGCATGATCGTTTCGCGATCTCTCTTCGCCTCGGCGCGGCTCTTGCCCATGAGCACGCTTATTGCCTCTAGATGCTTCTCGTACGCAGTGCGCACGCGCACCGACTCCGCATCGCTCTTCAGATAATAATCTCGGTCAGGCATCCCGAGGCCGCTCTGATGGAGATAGATGATGTACCTCTCGCTATTTTTCATATCTTGGTCGACCATGACGCCCCAGAGTCCGCCGTCGCCGATCTTCTCGAGATGCGCGATGGCGGAGACGAGCGACTTCATGTTGTGTATCTTCGCGATCCTCTCCAGCCATTCTCGGAGCGGCGCGAGGCCCGCGGCATTCCTCCGCTTCATGTCTAAACTGGAGCGGTAGAAATCACGCACTTTTTGTTCAGGACTGTCAGCCGCAACCCTTTTCATTTTCGACACTTTTTTCACAAGCGTGCGGAGCTTCTTCTCCGTATCGTAGCGAAGTATTCGGAATGAGCCCCATGCCGCCTCGTTGTGCGGGATCGTGCTTTTCTTCAACCAGCCGCCGCTCACATAGTGGTAGAAATCGTCCTGCGGCCGCACCAAGGTATCTATGTCCCGTATATCGAAGCCCCACCCGCCTTTTTTCATAGGGGCATAGTATATGAAATACGGCTCTCGTGCTAATCTTTTCATACTATGACCGTAAATGAGGTGCGGGAACGCTATCTCGATTTTTTCGCGAAACGGGGGCACGCGATCATCCCGAGCGCGCCTATCATACCCGAGAACGACCCGACCACGCTTTTTACCAGTAGCGGCATGCAGCCCCTCGTGCCGTATCTGCTCGGCCAGGAACACCCGAAGGGTTCGCGGCTCGCCAATTCGCAGATGTCGTTCCGTGCCGGAGATATCGAGGAGGTCGGCGACAACCGTCACACGACGTTCTTTGAGATGCTCGGGAACTGGTCCTTGGGTGATTATTTTAAAAAAGAGCAGCTACCGTGGATCTATGAATTCCTAACTGAAGAATTGAAATTACCAAAAGAAAGGTTGTGGGTTACCTGCTTTGCAGGTGATGAATCGTTCGGTCTGCCCAAAGATACGGAGTCAGCAGAGATATGGAAAAAAATAGGTATGCCCGACGACCATATTCTTTTTTATGATGTGAAGAAGAATTGGTGGAGCCGCTCCGGTACGCCGGAGATGATGCCAGCGGGAGAACTGGGCGGACCAGATTCTGAAATCTTCTATGAATTCACCAGCGTCGAGCATAACCTCGCTTTCGATGAGAAATGCCACCCCAACTGCGACTGTGGGCGTTTTATGGAAATAGGCAATTCGGTCTTTATGGAGTACGTCAAAAACGCCGATGGTTCTTTCAGCAAACTCCCCAAACAAAACGTCGACTTCGGCGGCGGCCTCGAACGCTTGACTGCGGCTACAAACGACAATTCTGATGTCTTCCTGACCGATGTGTTCGACGCATCTCGTGACGCACTCGAGAAGCGTTCGGGTCTACAATATAAAGACATCGTAAGTCCCTTATCTGATAAGGGACTTACGATGTCCAAACTTCGGTCATTTCGTATCATTCTCGACCATGTGCGGGCGGCAAGAGTAATGTTCGATGCTCAGGTACGGCCCTCGAACACGGAACAAGGATACATTCTGCGCCGCTTGATTCGCCGGGCAATCCGAGAGGCCGATCGGTTGGGAATCAAAAATGCAATCCTTGCAGAAGTTACAGGCGGGCATACGGAAGAATTTGAAAAAGAAGAGGCACAATTCAGAAAGACGCTCTCGCACGGCTTGAAAGAGCTCGAGAAGATGGGGAACGATATTGACGCGTTTATGCTTTTTACCACCTATGGCTTCCCGATGGAGCTCACCGAAGAGATAGCGAAGGAGCGCGGCGTTACGCTTGATATGGATGCGGTGAAAGTAAAGATGGCAGAGCATCAGGCGCTCTCGCGGGCGGGGGCGGCGCAGAAGTTCGCGGGCAGGCTCGCCGATCATGCAGAGCAGACTATCCGTTATCACACCGCGCACCACTTGCTCCTGAAAGCGCTCCAGATGGTGCTTGGAAAAGAAGTGCATCAGAGGGGCAGCAACATCACAAGTGAGCGCCTGCGCATCGACTTCTCGTATGGGCAGAAAATGACACCGGAGCAGATTAAAGAAGTAGAAGAGATAGTGAATGAAAAGATTAAAGAGGGACTGTCGGTCATCCGTACTGATATGAAAAAAGAAGAGGCAGAAAAGCTCGGCGCAGAGCACGAATTCGGTGCGACTTATCCCGACATCGTGTCTGTATATTCTGTCGGTCCGCTGGATAACGCATTCTCCATCGAGTTCTGCGGCGGCCCGCACGTTTCAAATACTTCTGAGTTGGGTGTTGGGGGTTTGAAGTTTAAAGTTCAACGTGAAGAAGCCTCCTCCGCCGGCATCCGCCGCATCAAGGCGGTGCTAGAATAGCGGCATGAGTTTTTTCGGCGGTCTTTTCACCCGTAAAAAGAGGATCGAGTCAGCCGTACTAATCGACATCAGCGCCGACTCGGTGGCCGGCGCGTATGCGTATGCGGTGGAAGGCGAGCTCCCTGTCGTACTCTACACACAGCGTCTCCCTATCGAGACGCGCGCCGGCGAAGCGCGCGCGCGGGCGATGCTACGCGCGCTCCAAACACTCGGTGAGACGCTTATCCGCGAGGGCGCGCCGATGCTCGCACGCGCCACAGGCAGCGGGAGCGCGGCTGGCTTTTTCGTTTCGGTGGATGCGCCGTGGCAAAAAACCTCGGTGCGCACCGAATATCTTGAGCAGAAGACTCCCTTTACATTCAGCAAAAGCCTCGTCGCGGCGGCGCTCAAGAGGAGTAGGGCTGCGCCACCCGACCACGTTCTCGTCGACGAAAGCATCATCGGCACGATCTTGAACGGATACGAAACGCGTGACCCGTACGGCAAGCAGGCACAGCGCGCTTCGATTGTCGTGCTTGCATCGCTCATCGACGAGGAAGTCGCGCGCGGCATCCAGGCGGCTCTCCGCGGCCTATATCACACCACACACATTTCCTCTCTCTCGGGTTGTTCGTTGCGCTATCAAGCGATGCGCGTCGCGTTCCCACACGAACACGACGCGCTTATCCTCGACGCCACCGGGCTTCTGACTTCCATTGTGCTCGTGCGTAATGGACTTTTTGTCGCCATAGTCGACCGGACAGACACCGCCACTGCTCGCGATTCTTGGGCAGGCGGCATTACCAAGGAGCTCACCGAACTCGCAAAGCGCTACCCCTTGCCACGCACGATATTCCTGCTTGCTCGCGAGCCGGACATCCTCTCCGTATCGCAGACACTCGGCACGATACCCTTCGGGAAACTCTGGCTCTCGGACAATCCGCCTAAGGTCGTACCCGTCCTCGCAAGCCATCTCGTCGGGCTCGTGCGCCAGACAGCCGATACTCCTCCCGATATCGCGCTTCTCCTCATGACGCTCTACTGGCACCGCCACGCCCCGGGCGGAAATACATAATACACATCCAACCACCTGTACTTGCTCTATAAGCTGATATACTGAATTGCATATGCGCACACTTAATGACATCACCCCGCCATCCCGCCGAAAAGAAGTAGAGCCGTCTATAGGCGGTCGAAAGCCACTCGACTTATCTACCTCTCGCCCGCCCACATTCCCATACGCGACGCTTCTCGCAATCCTCTTCGTTATCGCCGCGTCCATCGGCGCGCTCTTTTATTTTTCCAGTGCCAAGGTAGACGTAACGCCACATACTGTTTCAGCGGCCGTACAAAGCTCCTTCACCGCCAATAAAAGCGATGGCGCTTTGCCCTATGAGATTATCACAGCGCAGAAGATAGCGAGCCAAAGCGTTAAAGGAAGCGGGACCAAGGCTGTCACCACGTCCGCCTCCGGCACGCTCACCATCTACAACACCCAAACAAAGGCGCAAAAGCTCATCGCGAACACTCGCTTCGCGACTCAAACCGGCCTCATCTTCCGCATCCGGTCGGCGGTAACGGTCCCGGGCGGGAGTGCAGCAAAGCCCGGGAGCATCTCGGCGAAGGTCTATGCCGATCAGCCCGGTAGCCCGTACAACATCGCCCCGACCTCTTTCACGCTCCCCGGGCTCGCCGGCACGCCGCAGGCGAGCCAGGTCTATGCACGCTCGTCGACCGCGATGACCGGCGGCGCCTCGGGGACCGTGCCAGTCGTCGATACGGCGCTTGAGAAGGAGACGCGCGATGCTCTTATGAAAGCGCTCGTTCCGGATCTCCTCGTGAGTATCGAGGAACAGGTTCCTTCCGGCTACATTCTCGTCGAAGGTGCTTCAACGACGGCCTTTGATGAGCTTGCGTCGGAGCCCTCGGAGACCACTGGCATGGTCAACGTGAAAGAGCAGGGCACGATCACTGCAGTCGTTTTCCCGAATGCCGCGCTCGCGGGAGCGATCGGCGCCTCGCTTTCCGGTTTGAGCTATCAGGGAGAGCCGCTCACGCTCGCACCCGAGAGCGACCTCACGCTCACGGCGCAGGACATGCCCGAGCCGGACGTCGCGACATTCTCATTTACACTCTCCGGCACGGCCTCGCTCATCTATACCGTCGACCCCACTCGTATCGCGGCGGCAGTTGCCGGAAAGACGCGTTCGGCGGCTGAAGTGGCGCTCACCAACTATCCGGAAGTCAAGCGGGCTATGATCATCCTCCGGCCTTTCTGGAGGCAGGCGTTCCCGCAGAACCCGGCCTCTATTACGATCGCCGTGGCCAATCCCTGATGCGTCGGTTGACGGCTTTTCGGATACCTGCTAGATTGACTATGTACTGCATGGGTAACGCACGATAAATGAGTGAAGGCGACGAGACAAAAACGACGGTGACCGGAACCGTTGAAGAGGTGTTGCCGAACTCGCTTTTTCGCGTCCGCCTGTCTGAACAGGCGGACGCGCCCTCCGAAGCCTCGGCGAAGGAGGGCGCGCCAGATGAACAGCCACTCATCTTGGCCTACCTTGCAGGGAAAATGCGCTTGCATCGCATTCGCGTCTTGATGGGCGACCAGGTGGAGATGGTGCTTGACCCCTATGGAGGCCGTGCGAGGATCGTACGCCGTTTAACATAAATAAAACCGAACCATTACGATGAAAGTCCGTGCGTCGATAAAAGTACAACAGCCAGGAGATCAGCTCGTCCGCAGGGGCGGGCGCTTGTATCGTATCAATAAGAAAAAGCCGCGCCGTAAGGCGCGCCAAGGCTGATTCAAATTTAAATATTTAAAGATTTAAAAATTATGCGTATCGCTGGTGTCACTATCCCAGATAATAAGCAACTCGCATATGCACTGCCGCTTATCTTCGGCATCGGTAAAACGCGCGCCCGCGCAATCTTGAAAACCGCCGGCATCAGCGCTTTTAAGAAAGGAAGCGAACTCACGAGCGAGGAGGAGCAGAAGGTCCGTTCGCTCGCCGAGCAGTATATAATCGAGGGCGAACTGCGTCGCGAGATCGGGCAGAACATCAAGCGTCTGAAGGATATTCGCTCGCTTCGCGGCGAACGCCATAGCAAAGGCCTCCCGGTGCGCGGCCAGCGCACAAAGACCAATTCGCGCACGCGCCGCGGCAATGTCCGTAAGACGATGACCTCGGGCCGCCGAACTCTAGAGAAGACCTAACTATGGGTAAAAAAAGAATTATCAAGAAGAGTGGCCGCGGCCTTGATCAGGGGCGAAAGGAGCGCGCCCTCTCGAAGGCGACAAAGCGTCATCTCGAAAAAGGCGTGCTGCATATCGAGGCGACGTTCAACAACACGAAGGCTATCCTTACGGATGAGAAGGGAAATGCCGTCGTATCTTCTTCTGCGGGCGCACTCGGCTTTTCCGGCGCACGCAAGTCAACCCCCTATGCGGCAGCAAAGGTCGGCGAGTTCCTCGGCGAGAAGGGGATGATGATCGGCCTTAAGGAAGCGTCCGTCGTTATCCGCGGCATCGGCGCCGGCCGCGAGTCGGTGTTGCGCGCGTTCTCGGGCAAGGGCGTGCAGATCCGTTCGATCAAGGACGTGACGCCGATACCGCACAACGGCCCGCGGCCGCCGAAGCCGAGGCGCGTCTAGCATATTTAAATATTTAAATTTTTAAATATGATCACCGGACCACGATACAAAATAGCAAAGCGCCTTGGCGCGACCGTCTTCGAAAAAGCGCAGACGCAGAAGTTCGCGCTCTCTGCCGACCGTTCTGCCAAGAATAAGCGGCGCGGCCGCGGACGCCAGAACGAGTACGGTAAGCAGATGCTCGAAAAGCAGAAGGTGCGCATCACCTACGGTCTCCCGGAAAGGCAGTTCCGTAATTATGTGCGCAAGGCGCTCTCATCCGTCAAAGGCGGATCCGCCTCCGGCGGAAAGCCCTTCGAGCGCCTCCACGAACTCCTTGAGCTCCGGCTCGATAACGTCGTCTGGCGCCTCGGGCTCGCCCCCTCGCGCCGCGGCGCCCGTCAGATGGTCGCGCACGGCCATATCCTCGTCGGTGGGAAGAAAAGCCGCGTGCCGTCGCAGGCGCTCTCTGTGGGCGACGTGATCGCAGTGCGTGAGGGTTCGAAGGAGCATGGCGTGCTGGTCGGATTCAACGAGCGCTTCTTGGAGCGCCCGCTTCCGTCCTGGCTCTTGTGGAACCCAAAGACGATGGAGGGCAGCGTTAAAGAGCGGCCGACGACCTTCTCTGCGGATGCCGCAGGCGACCTCGTGTCGGTACTCTCGTTCTACACGAGATAGATACATATTTAAAGATTTAAATGTTTAAACATTAAAAAGGTAATTACGATTGCGTTATGGAATACCACATCACCCTTCCGAGTAAGCCCCGTATCGTTTCTGAAGAAGGCCTGCAGGGCGTCTACGAGATCGACTCGCTCTACCCGGGCTACGGTCACACGCTCGGCAACTCATTGCGCCGCATTATCCTTTCCTCACTTCCAGGGGCGGCGATTACACAGGTGAAGATCGACGGTGTCGCGCATGAATTCGCCACCGTCGACGGCGTGCGCGAGACGGTGATGGAGATGCTGTTGAACTTGAAGCGCGTCCACTTTGTGCTTCACGGGGACGAGCCGCAGACTATCGCGCTTGTCGCGAAGGGCACGGCCGAAGTGGCGGCAAAAGACTTTGACCTGCCGAGCCAAGTGGAGATAAAGAATCCGGAACAGCACATTTGCGACCTCGCAGGAAAAGCGTCGCTTCAATTGGAGGCGACTATCGAGCGCGGCCTCGGCTACGTGCCGCGCGAAGTGCTCACGAAAGACAAGGTGGACATCGGCACTATCGCGCTTGATGCGACCTTCACGCCGATCCGCCGCGTGAATTACGAAGTCGAGAACATGCGCGTCGGCGATCGCACCGACTTCAACCGCTTGCGCATTCTCATCGAGACCAACGGTACCATCGCACCGCGTGTTGCGCTCGAACAATCCATCGAAACGATGATACACCAGCTCAAAGCAATCGTCGGCTTCCAAGAAAGCGAAACGCCTTCCTCCACCAAGACTATGGAAGGAGGAGCGTTCGCAACAATCGCATCAAAAGTGAAGATTGCCGACCTCAATCTTCCGCCACGCGTTATCGCTTCGCTTGAAGACGCCGGCGTTAAGAGCGCAGCGGGCCTCGCCCGCAAGACTGCAAGTGCGCTCAAAGAACTCGACGGCATCGGCGAGAAAGCTATCGGGGAGATTTCCGAAGCGCTCGCCGGCCACGGCCTCACGCTCAAAAGCGAATAAATCATGGCCTATACCAAGAAAGCCAAGACCTTCCATCGGGAGAGCGGCCAGCGCCGTGCGCTCTTGAAGTCGCTCGCGCGCTCCTTGGTGCTTGAAGAGCGCATCTCGACCACGGAGGCGAAGGCGAAGGCGCTGCGCCCCTTTATCGAGCGCCTCGTAACGTATGCGAAGAAGAATACGCTCGCGAGCCGTCGGCTCGCGGTAACTCGCCTACAGGACAAGGAGGCGGTGAAAAAACTCTTCGGCACCATCGGTCCGCGCTACGCTAAGCGTGCCGGCGGCTACACCCGCGTGGTGAAACGCACGAAGCGTGGGAGCAATGACGCGAGAAAACTTGCGTACATTGCATTCGTCTAGTATTCATTACGTATCCTATGACTAGCAACACGAAGCCGACTCCCAGCACCTACACGATAGACGCGACCGATCGCACCCTCGGCCGCGTGTGTAGCGAGGCCGCGAACGCACTTCTCGGCAAAAGGTCGGTACATTTCGCTAAGAATCAGGCTCTACCGATTAAGGTGACCGTAGAGAACGCGGGCAAGATGCATCTCCCCAAGCGCCGTGTGGAAGGCAAGATTTATACTCGCTACACCGGTCACCCGGGCGGTCTCTACTTCACCACGATGGCGGAGATGCTCGCGAAGAAGGGCATCGTCGCGGTCGTCAAGAAGACGGTAGACGGCATGATCCCGCGTAACAAGCTCCGCGCGCCGCGCATGAAAAATCTCATCGTCAACGAATAATACTATGGCTTCACAGAAATTTATTACCGCAGTCGGGCGCCGCAAGACCGCTATCGCGAACGTGCGCATGCTGAAAGCCGCGAAGGCTAAAACTGCCGAAGGCAGTTCGCCCGATGCTAAAGCATTTAGGGGGAGCGTTATGGTGAACGGCAAGTCCGCAAAAGAATATTTCAAGACCGACGAGCGCGCGAAGGTCGCCGAAGAGGCGCTCGCGAAGGCCGAGAGTACAGAGCACTATGCGGTCATCGCACAAGTCGAGGGCGGCGGCATCGCAGCCCAGGCCGACGCAGTTCGCCACGCGATCTCCCGTGCGCTCACCAAGGCCGAGCCGAACACTCGAAAAGTTCTGAAAAGCTCGGGCTTCCTCAAGCGCGACCCGCGCGCCAAAGAGCGCAAGAAGCCGGGCCTCAAGAAAGCGAGGAAAGCTCCTCAATGGAGCAAGCGTTAGTTTCTCAAGGACCGCCGCAAGGCGGTTCTCGATTTATCTTGCTTGTGATATTCTGGGGCCGGAACATATTCCCGAAAAGGAGGGGACAATGGGAATGCTTGTCGTATTGTGTCGAGGACACTTCTGCACGGAATGCACGAGGATCTGGAAGCATAAAAAACTGAAACCAGAAGCCGGGCCTCATTGCAATAACAGTATTTTCTTGATGCGATGCCCCTATTGTTCGGGCGATACTGGCGGTGGCAATCGGATCATCGTTCGTCGCCGTATTAGGAAAGGAGTCGCATAGGAGCCACCGCGTGTGGCTCTCCTCTTTTTATTGAGCAAGGGTAACCCTTGCTCACGACCCTTGCTCACGATCCGGTGTTGCACAGCACTATCCAAAGTTTGTGCCGACCGGTACCTATCGTGGATAGTAGGAGTAAAGCTACGGAGTTGATGATGAAAAACCGCCGTGAGCGGTTTTTTAACCCCGCAAGTTGCCAAAAGTAGTCATACAGGGCATAATAGAAATATGAATGAAGAGGAAGATGTGAAGATAGGAGCTGAAGATATAGAAGGAGAAGAAAGAGCTGAAAACAAAATCGCGAAGATGCGCGAGGAGTTGAAGGCGTGCCGACAAGAGAAGCAGGAATACATGGACGGCTGGCAGAGAGCCAAGGCCGATTATGTGAATGCGCTCAAGCGATTTGAAATTGATGTAAAGGCGTCGGGGTTACGAGGAAGGGTGGGGGCAGTAGAGACGCTTCTGCCGGCCTTTGACGCTTTGGAGCGGGCAAAGGAACACGTGCCCTCCGAAGCCTTGGCGAAGGAGGGTGGCGAAGTGGTTGCGGGCTTCATGGCTGTAGCGAAGCAGTTAGAGAGCGCGTTCGCAACACTCGGGCTCGAAGAGGTCGGAAAGGTCGGCGAGAAGTTCGATCCGGCTCTCCACGAGGCGTTCGGGCAGGAGACAGTTGAAACAGCTGAAGAAGATGATATAATTACTGCCGTACTCGAGAAGGGTTGGCGCATCAACGGCTCGGTCATCCGTCCCGCGAGAGTTCGCGTCGGGCATTTCACGAACTAGAACTTATTTCAAAATAAGCTTAATTTATTATTATGGCAAAAATTCTTGGCATTGATTTGGGCACCACCTACTCCGCGATGGCTATCGTCGAGGGCGGCGAGCCGCGCGTTCTCGAGAACGCCGAGGGCGCGCGCACGACCCCCTCCATCGTCGCGGTGGGGAAAACGGGCGAGCGCATCGTTGGCACACTCGCCAAGCGTCAGTCGGTCACCAACCCGCTCAATACCATTTTCCAGATCAAGCGCTTCATCGGCCACTCCTTTGACGAGCCGGAGGTGCAGAAGGACAAGGCCTCCGTGCCCTTTGAGATACACAAGGCCGACAACGGCGGTATCGAGGTCAAAATGAATGATAAATGGTATCGCCCCGAGGAACTCTCGGCGATGATACTGGGGAAGCTCAAGGCCGATGCCGAAGCGAAATTGGGCGAGAAGATAACGGAGGCGGTCATCACCGTCCCTGCCTACTTCAACGACGACCAGCGGAGCGCAACCAAAGCCGCGGGAGAGATTGCAGGCCTTGCTGTGAAGCGCATCATCAACGAGCCGACGGCCGCCGCGCTCGCGTACGGATTTAATAAGAAAAAGGAGGAGAAGATCGCGGTCTTCGACTTCGGCGGAGGCACCTTCGACATCTCCGTGCTTGAAGTGGGCGATGATGTCATCGAGGTGAAGAGTACCGACGGCGACGCACACCTGGGCGGCAAGGACATCGACCAGAAGATCATCAACTGGCTCGCAGACGAATTTAAGAAAGAGAGCGGCATCGACGTGCGCTCTGACGCTCTTGCGCGCCAGCGCCTCGATGAGGCGGCCGAGAAGGCGAAGATCGAGCTCTCGAGCGCAATGGAGACAGAGATCAACATCCCGTTCCTCACCTCGGACGCCTCCGGCCCGCGCCACCTGCTTATCAAGATGACCCGCGCGAAGCTCGAAGAGCTCGCCGGAGAGTTCATACAGCGCGCGATGGATATCACGAAGCGCGCGATGGAAGCATCACCTTTTAAGAACGGCGACATCCACGAAGTCATCCTCGTGGGCGGCCAGACCCGCATGCCGGCTATCCAAGCGGCGGTGGAAAAGTTCTTCAACAAGAAGCCGAACATGACGGTGAATCCGGACGAGGTGGTCGCTATCGGCGCCGCTATTCAAGCCGGCATCCTGCAGGGCGACGTGAAGGACATCCTGCTTGTGGACGTTATCCCGCTCTCACTTGCTATCGAGACGATGGGTGGCGTCGCGACCAAGCTCATCGAGCGCAATACGGCGATACCGACCTCTCGCTCGCAGACGTTCTCTACGGCGGCTGATAACCAGCCGTCGGTCGAGATCCATATCACCCAGGGCGAGCGCGCGATGAGCGCCGACAACAAGTCCTTGGGCAAGTTTATGCTCGACGGAATCCCGCCCGCGCCGCGAGGGCTCCCGCAGGTCGAGGTAACCTTTGACGTCGACGCTTCGGGCATCCTCACCGTGAAGGCGAAGGAGAAGACGACCGGTAAAGAGCAGAGCATCCGCATCGAGGGCTCGACCGGCCTCTCTAAGGAGGATATCGAGAAGATGAAGGCGGACGCCGAGGCGCATGCGGCTGACGATCTGAAGCGCCAAGAGCTCGTGGAGGCGCGCAATATCGCCGACCAAACAATTTACGCCGGTGAGAAAGCGATGAAAGAATACGGCGACAAAATCGGTCCGGAGATCGTGAAAGAAGTACAAGACAAGATTGATGCGCTTAAGACCGCGCGCAATAGTGAAGATGCGGGCACTATCAAGTCCGCGACCGAGGCGCTCTCGCAGACGCTCATGAAAATAGGGGAGGCAATGGCTAAGCAGACCCAAACCCCGCCCTCGGATGCCTCGGGCGGACAAGCGGGCGATATTCCAGGTTCTAGCGACCAGCCTCCAGAGTCCAGTGGTCCAACCGACGCCGAGTTCAAAGAGAAGCCGTAATCTCATCGTAATCCCGTGGTGTGCTATAATAGTGCTTATGAACGCAATTACCATTCCAAAAAGTAGTTTCGCGAAGGGCGATTTGGTCGTTGTATCGCGAGCAGAATATGAAGAGTTACGCGCACGGCCACCGGTACGTGAGTTTAAGCCAACAAAAGCTGATTTAGCTGCGCTAGCACGTATGCGCAAGAATCGTGCGGCTGGTAAACTTATACCATTCGATGTACTCAAACGAGATTTGGCGAGTCGCCGTTGAACCGCCCGTTCGTAAGATGCTTAAGCGTCTGTCGAAGGACGACTACGTTCGTGTCATTGACGCGATATAATCTTTGATTGTCGACCCCTATGCGGGAGATTTGCAGAAGCTTGGTGGTACCGAAAACTCGTGGCGACGACGCGTTGGTTCGTATCGGATTTTCTTCGAAATCTCGCAATCAGAAAGACGAGTTGATATTTTCAAAATTGAACGCCGCGGGTCAAAGACGTACTGATTTTTGCATATAAGAAGTAAAACGAGTATAATAGAAAAACATGGTTCGACCATGCTCACCATAAATGGCCACAACTAAAGATTATTACAAAGTGCTGGGCGTCGATAAGAGGGCGACGAAGGACGACATCAAGCGGGCGTTCCGCAAGCTTGCGCACAAGTACCATCCCGACAAAGGAAACGGGGACGATTCGAAGTTTAAGGAAGTGACCGAGGCGTACTCAATCTTGAGCGACGATCGGAGGCGCCGTGAATATGATACCTACGGGCAGGCATTCGCCGGAGGACGCCCCTCGGGCGGACCCTCGGGGCCTTCGGGATTCGGCGGGTTCGATTTCAGCCAGTTCCAACAGGGCTTCGGCAGCGGGAATGTGGAGTTCGATTTCGGCGACATCTTCGGCGACATCTTCGGGGGCGGGCGCGGCGGCCAGTCGCGGACGACCCCTCGGGGCCGCGACATCTCGATGGACCTCGAGATCTCGTTTAAGGACGCCGCCTTCGGCACGATGCGCACCGTCCTCATCGCTAAGGTCTCGACCTGTATGCTCTGTCGCGGCACGGGCGCCGCGCCCGGCATCGAGCTTGAGACGTGTAAAACCTGCAACGGCAGCGGCAAGATCCACGAGACGCGTAATTCTATCCTCGGCCAATTCACCTCGGTGCGCGCCTGCACCATCTGCGAGGGCAGCGGTAAGGTGCCCAAAGAGCAGTGCTCGGAATGTAAGGGCCACGGCACGCGCCGACGCGAGGAGGAGATCAAGATCAATATCCCCGCCGGTATCGATAATGGCGAGATGATCCGCATGCAAGCGCAGGGCGAGGCGATAAAGGCGGGCATCGCGGGCGACCTCTACGTGAAGATACACGTGAAGCCGCACCCGACCTTCCGTCGCGAGGGTGCGAATCTCCTTATGGATCTGCCGGTGAAGCTCACTGACGCGCTTCTCGGTACCGCCGTCTCCGTCGAGACCCTAGAAGGGAAGACGCTCGAAGTAAAAATACCGGTAATGAAGCGCGCCGAGGAGCTGCTCCGCGTGCGCGGCCGCGGCATCCCCGTAGACGGTGCTCGGGGCGACCTTATCATTCGCCTCGAAGTCGCCCTCCCCCACAAGCTCTCGGGCAAAGCGAAAAAAGCGGTCGAAGATCTGAAAAGCGAGGGGCTGTGAACAAGCAGGCAGTAAGCGACAGGCAGAAAGCAGTATACTGCCCATATGAATGCTGTTGAAAGTCTCGCCCAGGTGAATGAGCTCGCGACGAACACCGCGCTCACCGTGTGGAACTTCGCGAGCGACTTCCTCATCATCATTATCCTCTGCGGGATACTCTTCCTATTCGCATGGTATATCGGGCGCGCCACACTCGTGTCGGTCTTGCTCGCGTTCTACGCCGCCTATGCGGTATATATCGCGTTCCCCTACGCGTCGTTCCTCCCCGCGGCGCCCGCCTTGACCGCACTGCTCGCACAGGTGGGCCTCTATGCCGCCCTCACGCTCGTCTTCTATATCATCCTGCGGCGGGTCGTCGTCTCCGACTTCCTCTACGTCGGCATCTTCGGTACCATCATACTTTCATTCCTCGGTGCGGCCTTTCTTATCGCGCTCGCGTACCACCTCTTCCCGGTTGCGTCGGTGTACGACTTCACGCCCGCAATCGACGCCCTCTTCGCGCTCAAGCAGTATTTCTTCTGGTGGTTCGTCGCTCCCGCGATCGGCCTCTTCTTCTTAGCGCGCTAGTGGTTCGACCTTGCTCACCATAAAGTGATATAGTTTCCGCATGACACTCGCTGAAGAGCTGACAGCGCGGGGGCTTATCGAACATTCCTCTACGGATCCTGAAAAGATCCTCGGGACGCTCCGCACCGTGTATCTCGGCATTGATCCGACAGCCGATTCGCTCCACGTCGGCCATCTTGTGCCGATACTGCTTATGAAGGACCTTGGGGAGGCGGACCACAAGCTCATCTTCCTGGTGGGCGGCGGCACCGGGATGATCGGCGACCCGAAAGAAAAAGGGGAGAGAGCGATGCTCGACGAAAAGACGGTTGCCGCGAATACGCGAGCGCTTAAATCGCAGTTGAAAAAGATCATCGGCGGAGTTTCTTTTAAGATGGTCGACAACGCCGACTGGCTCGAAAAAGAAAAATTGCTCCCATTCCTGCGCGACGTCGGCAAGCACTTCACGGTGAACGACCTTATCAAGCGTGACCTCATCAAGAAGCGCATCGAGACGGCCGACGAGAGCATCTCGTATGCCGAGTTCTCGTACGCGCTCCTCCAAGGGTTCGACTATCTGACGCTGTACCAGAAATATGGATGCGATCTCCAAGTCGGCGCAAGCGACCAGTGGACG
>Ga0155323_109_pt3 | contig 21527 bp, 28 predicted proteins | sample RifCSPhighO2_02_FD_106291 | JGI IMG/M metagenome (GOLD analysis project Ga0155323, IMG submission 106291) | Candidatus Kaiserbacteria bacterium RIFCSPHIGHO2_02_FULL_55_17
TTAGTTTCCAGGGGGAAAGGATTTCCCCTTGTCTTTCTAACCGCATGGTAGCATCTCCCGGGATAAAAGCTACTTTCGCCGCTAAGCAAAATTTTTCATAACATTGCTTTAATGAAAAGTTCATGGTATTATTAAAATTATGAAATTGCCCGATGCGGACCGCCTGCGGAGCGAGAAGTCGCTTTCTCTCCTCGACTTCTTGGCGTCGTATAACGAAGACCTCCCGATCGAATTCCCTCGGGCGTCGCTCGCGCTCCTACGCGAGTTCAGGAAGGTGCACCGACCCCTCTTCAAGGAACATTCGTGGTCGCTCGACCAACATCGTAAAAAGGTGATGGACTGGCTCACGTCGCAACAAAAGATCTCATAACGCGACGCGGCATTAAGACATCCTTCATCGGATCTAGTGGATACTCACACAAATTATCCGCACATAATGAAACCGCGTATGAAAAAATTTATGGCACTGTATATGGCCCCGGTAGCCGAATTCGAACGACTGATGAGTATGCCTCCCGAACAGCAAGGGGCGGACATGGAAAAGTGGACGCAGTGGATGAAGAAAAACGAACGATCATTCATTGATGCGGGTGCGCCTTTGGGCAAGACGAAACGCATAACCACCAAGGGGGTCTCTGACGTAAAGAACGAGATCGGTGGATATTCGATAGTACAAGCAGAATCGGCCGCGGATGCCGCAAAATTATTTGAACAAAGCCCTCATTTCACCATGGCATCGAACGCTTGGATAGAGGTAATCGAGTGCATGCCGATGCCGACGATGTAAATCGAGATGATTTGACAGCGCGATAGATTCATAGTACATAAGAAAATAGATCACAACGAGGAGAACCCGCGTGAAAACACTGCTTGTAGCAATGATCGCGTTGTGTGCGTTTGATGCACAGGCGTCCGAACCGCGGCCGATCATGCACTCGTACGAGAGGGTTGAAATCGCCTGCGTGAACTTTATTGCCGCGCAAGGCGCTCCCCTAGACACTTTGGCCTATGTCTACGTCAAGAAGTTATGCCTCGAGGTTGCTTTCGATGATCCGGGTTGGATAACGGAGTGGTCTGCCGAGCGCGAAGCGCCCACCGCCAGAACGACACCAGCATGCGAAGCACAGCAAGATTTGAAGTCTTGCCTTGCAATGGAACTTGAAAAGCTGGAACGATAAAAGCTCGCCCCACAACGGAAACCGTTGAGGGGCGATTTTTTATTCCCTATACAAACACGGAACTACATAGTATATTAATTGGAATATAGCCGTGAAGATTGCACCCACCTACGTCTTTATCGTTATCTCCGCCGTTTTCGTGGGAGGGGCCTTGTTTTCATTCCCCCTACTGCTCAACCTGCAGATAGAACGCCTACAGAACCGCACCCTGCCCACGGTAACCGAGCAGTTCCCGGTCTCGGTGGACCCGAAGAATAAGGTCATTGTCGAGAACGCGCAGGCGAACGCATTTTTTGAGAACACGGAGTCTCCGTTCCAGGCGGCAGTCGGAAATACTCAACGTATATTGGGAATCATATTCGAATGGATCGCGCTCTCTGTCGCAGAAGTGCCCTGGTACCAGACCCTCGCCGCGGCAGAGGGCAGTCGCTTCGTCTCTGTCACGCCGGGGATGCGGAAAGAACAAGTAGCGAACGCGTTCGCGAAGACGCTCGTCTGGAACAACGGGCAGAAAAAAGCATTCCTCACTGCAAGCAATGGTTCGCAGCTCCCCTTGCCTGAAGGATCATTTGCGCCGGGCATTTACTCCCTTGCGTTCGACATCACGCCGGAAGCGGCACAAACCTTAGTGAACGAACGTTTTATGCAGGACGTCCTCTCCCATTACGGCCCGGAGACAGAGCAGATCGTACCGCTTGAACAGGCGCTTACCATCGCTTCGCTTATCGAACGCGAGGCGGGCGGGCGAGATGACATGCGCATCATATCCGGCATTATCTGGAACCGGCTGTTCATAGGCATGAATCTCCAAATAGACGCGACGCTCCAGTACGCCAAAGCGAATGCTAAAACGAACACAGCGGCAACCGGCGCGTGGTGGCCGAAAGCACTGCCGGCAGACATATACCGCAAGTCGCCCTACAACACCTATCTGAACCCGGGCCTGCCGCCGACCCCCATCGCGAACCCGTCGGTCACGACAATAGTAGCCGCCCTTAATCCGAAGAACACCACATGCCTTTTCTACTTTCATGATGCGGCGCGGCAATTCCACTGCACCGATACATACAAAGAGCACGTCGCGCTCCTGAAAAAATATTACGGCCGCGGTAAATGAACCGGAGGGGCGATGAGTTCGTAATCGCGCGGGAAGAAATGCTTCGCGATCGCGAAGATGCCATACGCCATAAAGGGCGCAGCGAAGACATCGATCGAGTAGTGGATATGCGCGAGGAGCACCGCAACGGCAAAGACTCCAGACAGCGCAATAAGCGCGTAACGCACATGCGGTTTGTCCCAGAAAACAAGCGCCATAAGGAAGGGCAGGCCGGTATGCCCCGAGAAGAACAGGCCGGTCTGGAAGTTGAGATACGAGTATGCGGCATCGAAGAGCCCATAACCGGGCGCGATGTTGTCCGGATGGATGCCCACGTGGGTAAGAGAGATGAAGAAGGCGCGGATCACGATGAAGAGCGCGATCGCCTTGAGGGAGAAGAGGATCGTGCGCGGCTGTGAGAATACGAGTAGGGCGCCGAGTGCGATAGCGAGGAACGCGCCTTCGATAATGATGAAATTCAAGTCAACGACCGGAATAACGTCGAGGATGAGGTCTCCGACATGGTTCGAAGTCGGGCGCAGCATATAGTCGAACGCATACACATTGGCAAAATGCTCGGCGAAGTACGCGATACCGAGGAGCGCGAGCGCCGAGATAAGCGAGAGGAGCCGCTCGCCTCGAAACAGGTCTCTATAGGTGAAAGGGTCCCCCTGTTGCATTTCTATAGAGTATATGCTATTATGAAAATATCAACCAGCGCTGGATCCAGAGAAGTGGGATCGAGCTTCTAACTTCGGCTACTGATTTGATACCTTAGTCACGCACAATATCTATCATTAGCATGAAAGAAGGAACAGTCATCAAGAAGAACGAGAAGGGCTTCGGCTTCATCAAAGTCGACGGAGCGCCGGATGGTTCTAAGGACCTTTTCTTCCATTCCAATGAGCTCAGGAACATTTCGTTCGATGAGCTCAAGGAGGGAGACAGAGTCTCGTTTGAGGTCGGCGACAGCCCGAAGGGGCCGAACGCCCTCAACGTCAGCAAGGTCTAAGTTAGATCGAGCCGGAGAAAATGCCTCGTCCGCCAGCTGGCGGACGAGGCATTTTCGTTTACGTGCGTGAGCTGGAGCGAAGCCATTCGATGAGCGAACCGGCTTTGCGCTCCATCGGGTCGGCCCTGCGCACGTAGCGCCAATTCCCTTTTGGTACGAGAAAATAATGTTTTCGTCCGCTCAAGGCGTCATCAATGTCCCACAAGTCCTTGGGAGCCGTGAACCAGTTCGTACCGAAGCGCCGCAGATCAAGTGGTCTGCTATAACATTCGAGCGTTTTCTCGCCCCTAAGCGCCGTAGCGGCGCCGGGCGAGCCGCCCTTGGCGGCTTTAGCCGGCTCGTTCAGGAACCATTCATGGAAATAGGAAAGTGCGAGTTCGCGCGGCGTACGGTAGATCGGGTCGCGGAATCGGAGCACCGCGTGATTTGTCTTGCTTATGGCGCCGAAGCGGCCGCCGCGCTTGTAGAGCGCGACCACATGATCCACGTCCCCTCGCCCGAGGCGCGCCGAGAGATTCATAATCACCGGCGGCTCGCCCGCTATCCAGAGCGCCGCGGCGGCGAGGAGCGCGCCCTCGATGCAGTGCGCTTTCCCTTCCGCGAGGGCGCGGCGCGGCGAGCGGAGCGTACTGCCCCGCTTCTCGAAGTTCATCGGGAGCGCGTCGAGGAAGTCTTGTATCTTGATAGGCGTCGCGAGCCGCGCGAGCGTCGCGTACTCACGCTTCGCGAGCCCCGATGCTTTCTGCGTGAGGCGCCTCATCCGCTAAGGATACCGCACTTTTTTATTTGAACGCGAGTTCTTTGGTGCTTCCTCTCACGAACGCGGCGAGCTCGGCCTGCGTCTCGGGGATCCGGTTGATAGTCACCTGCCCAACGACGCGAATGGCGGCACCGCTACAGATGCCGAGCACTATACCGGCATTCTTCACACTGCCGCCTGCGAGCGTGTAATTTGATTTTGTACTAAAGAGGATATCGATGCGATCGGTGTAGCGCGCATGCATCGTATCCGCGATAACACGGTACCCGATGAGGGGCTTCACGATGTCGTAGCCGCAGGACTTCTTCGCGGCGTCGGTGCCGTCGATCTCGATAATGGTGCCGAAGGGCAGTTCGGCGGCGAGGTCCTGCGAGCGCGCCGCGACGACCTCCGGATTCGAGTAGGCACCCGAGGCGGTCACGAGCGGCTCGCTGTCGGTCTGCTCCGGTACGGCGTTATAGGCGGTAAGCGTTACCGCATAGGTCGGCAGTACCGGTGCCTCGGGCGGCGGTACGCGCGCCGGGAGCGCGACCGCGCTGCCTGGAAAAAGCAAAAACCCCATAAGGGCTGTGAGTGGTAACATGGGATGTGTAAATACCGAAATAGCCAGTAGCTACCTCGTTATTACGATACTAGCATGTTGACATTCTAAAGTCAATAGGTTGCAATTCTGACCGACATGACCGACACGTCGTGTCTGTCAATTGACAGACACGACGTGTCGGTCAGCGCTGGCGATTCTGCGAACAAGAGAGACGGTGGCGTACGCAACGCCGACACCGATAAGCGCTCCTCCGATAATGTCAGACGGGTAATGGATGCCGGCGACCACGCGGCTCGTTCCGATAAGCAGAGCCGCCGTGAAAAAGCCGATCCCCCACTTTTTGTTATAGCAGTATACCGCGGTGGCCATCGCGAAGAAGAAAGCAGCATGTCCGGAGGGGAACGACCACTTACTGCTAGTAAGCAGCTGCGTAACCGGCAGGTCGAGGAAGGGCCGCGGCCGATGATAGAAGAAGCGGATGATCTCGGTAACGCCAAAACGCGCGATGACACTCGCGACGGTTGCGACGAACAACAATTCCCCCTTCTCCCGTTTCGGCGAATTTGAAAAGAATACGAGAACGAGCAGGAGGGCAACCAGGAAGTACGGGAGATAGGAAGCAAAGAACACAACGACCCCGTCAAAGAAAGGTGATTGTCCGGCGAGATTGTTAAGCAGGTAGAATAGCTGCACGTCTACGATCTCCATGAGTGGCATGGTAGCACAGAGCGCGGTATGCTACGCCGTATGGATACGGCGCTCTCCCTCATCCCGAACGCAGGTAAGAAATTGACAATCCTGACTGCGGGCGGGACCTACGCGCGCCTGCCGATAAAAACTCACGTCATTACCGACCGCGACTCCATGGTTGACGTCGTCACACGCTACGCCAAGCCGCACCTCAAAGAGAGCGACCTTCTTTTCATAAGCGAGCGCATCGTGGCGATATCCCAGGGCAGGGCCTACCCCATCAAAGACATCCGCCCGTCACGGCTCGCTCGGCTCCTCGTGCGCTTCGTCCATAAGTCGCCCTACGGCATCGGGCTCGGGAGCCCGTGGACGATGGAGCTGGCAATTAGAGAAGCAGGGGCCTTACGGATACTGTTCGCCGCTGCCGCCGCCGCCCTCACGAAGCCGCTCGGCATGCGGGGAGTCTTTTATAACGTTGTCGGGAATAATATCAATGCGATCGACGGGCCGTGCTCCTACACGCTCCCGCCCTACAACAGCTACGCGAAGCTGGGACCGGCCGAGCCGGACAATGTCGCACGACGATTGAAAACGGAACTGGGCTTTGAGGTCGTCATCATTGATGCAAACGACCTCGGCGTCGCTATCCTCGGAAAGTCTACTCCGGATATTCCGGACGATTTCTGTAAAGAAGTCTTCAGAGATAATCCGCTCGGGCAATCCGCCGAGCAGACTCCCTTGTGCATTGTGCGGGAAGTAAGCGCGTAATATCGAACAGCGATACACGTCTTCTCGTCCATGGGACGAATCATTCTCTACGTAGTAACCGTGGCCATGATCGGGTATATTCTGACGGCCACCGTAGCCTATAAAAAGTCAGCAGTGAGCGGAGTTCCGCCGCAAAGCGCGGCGGTCGTTAAGGTTCCAGACATTTCAACTTCCGGTGCATCCAATGCGAATTCAGGAAATTTTAATGAAACAGGTACTCTGATCTTTTATCCGAACAATGTCGGCCCTGTCCCTTATATCTTCTACCAAAACCCTAAAGGGCATACTGTCGCAAAAGCCCTCGTCTTCTCCGTCTCCCCGCCGAGCGGCTTCTCTTCGTGGACCGGCGCGCGCATCTCGGTCATGGGCCGCCTCGAGCAAGAACATGTCGTAGTCAGCCGCATTTCCTATATTTCTCCGCCGTAAATCTGTGTATTGTCAGAAAAATGGCCGCGGAAAAGTGCTATTCTAAAGAGGCCCGCTTTTTATGAGTTTCCTTTTTTGGGCGAACATTATCGCGCTGCTCTTTTCTTTCTTCGTTATCGGAGCGCTTCTTGGCGTTCTCTTTTCCGAACTCTTCCGCGCGCGGCTCGCGAAACTGCTTCGCCCGAAGCTTTTTGCGCTTGTTAAGTCCTTGAAAAATCCCATCTTAAAGCCGGGAACAAACCCGTGGACCGCAGAAGCGGTGACGAATCCGGCGGCCGCCGTACTCGGCGGCCGCACGCATCTCCTCTACCGCGCAATAGGCATGGACGGCGTTTCGCGGCTCGGCTATGCGAGCAGTCCGGACGGTATCGCCTTTGACAAGCTCCTTCCCTCTCCCGCATACATCGCACGAAACCCGCAGGAGGTTAGCTCTTGCCTGCGGCGCTACTCTCCCGTGCTGTATCCCTCGGGCGGCAGCTGGGGCGGCTGTGAGGACCCGCGCATGGTCGTCATTGACGGATGCGTCTACGTCACCTTCAATATGTTCGAGAATTGGATGCTTCGCGTTGGCGTCATTTCGATGAACGAAGAAGACTTTCTCGCGCATCGCTTTTACACATGGAAGGGTCCGATCATCCTCTCGCACGGCGTTCGGGACAAAAATTGGGTGCTCTTCCCCGAGAAGATCGGCCTGCCCGGCCAGGACCGGCAATTCGCTGTCCTGCACAGCATCATCGGCGACGACGAAAACCATGTGCGTATTGAATACACCGACGATCTCGCGGCTCTAGCGCAGAGGAAATTCGTAAGTCCCGACCCGCAGAATGTGCCCGACAGGTCTATCGCGTGGCATGTTCACGTGCGGAGCGCCGGACCGCCGCCCCTCAAAACTGAAAAAGGGTGGCTCGTCTTCTACCATGCGAATGACCGCGAGAACCACAAGTACAAGCTCGGTGCGATGCTCCTTGACCTCGTTGACCCGACGAAAGTGCTCTATCGCTCCGCAGCGCCCGTCCTCTCGCCCGACGAGCCATATGAGAACCATGGCAAGCCGGGCATCGTCTATGCCTGCGGCGCGGTCGTCCGTCCCTCGACTTCGCTCGGGACAGGCGACAGTACGCTGTTCATCTATTACGGCGGCGCCGATAGTCGTTTTAAGCATGTCATGGCGGTAACGCTCAACCCGCATGCGGAAAACCGAGAGGGAGTTATCCGATGTATCACGAGCCGTAGTGGAGAGATGGGCATTCGCGGGAACGTAGACCGAAGTGTTCTACACAAAGTGCACGGCGACACGCTCGAGCGGTTAACCATCAGCGATCCGCTCGTCATAAAGGGAGAAAGCGAAATGGTGTCACAACTCGGAGGAGATTCGTGGGATTTTATCGGCCTTGAAGACCCGGATATCTGGATTGACGAGTCGACAGGAAGAATGCACCTATATTTTACGATCGCACTTATAAGCAAGGACCGTTCAAAAGAACATTCCCTTATCTCGCTTGGACACGCGGAGGGGGATGATCTCAATTCTCTCGTTATGACCATACCGGCGATAACCGCAGATAAACATGAGTACTCGAATCACAAAGCGAAAGAGGTTTCCATCGCTCCCGTAAACAGAAACAGCGTTCGTCTCAATTTGGTCGAATCGGGAGACCGCCGAAAAGACCCGTTTTACGACACGAGCAGGTACGCCGAAGATACCTCCTTCTCGACTGTTCGCGTTGCGGTGGCAGAGGATATGGGGAAACCGTGGCACCTCGACAACATCGTATTTCACCCCGCTGATTATAAAATCCCGTGGATTGCGGAGCATGCATCTCCCGGGCCGCTTTTGCCCCGTTCATTTATTGATGTGGGCGACGACAAGGTGTTGGGCATTATGAATGGCCGCGAAGCAAGTAATCTCGACGCTGTGGGCAAGCCGATTAAATATGGGACATTCTCCGTTGGACTTTTCATTTACGACTACGAGCGAGGAAAAATCGAGTGGGTATCGTCTGAGCCGCTTATTCGCGATAGCGAGGCGCAAACGATAACTTTTGCCAGCCATTTTATTGAAACAAATTCTGACGAAGGGATCTTGTATGCGCATGTCGATGACTCTTTCGTGCGCGCATACACGCTCTATACTGGGGGAATTCGGGCATTGCTCCCTTGATATCATCATGTTCGTCATCCGCCGAGAGCCGCATAACCCGATACTTGCGCCGCAGAGAGAGCGGCCGTGGGAGGCGCTCGCCACCTATAATCCGTCGGTGGTGCGTACCGACGAGGGAACATATCTCTACTACCGCGCCCTCGGGAACCCTGACGCGCTCCAGACACCTTCCGCCGGGCTCTCGACCGTCGGCATGGCCATATCCCCCGACGGCGTGCATTTCGGCTCGCGGCAGCAGGTCCTCGTGCCGCAAGAATCATGGGACATCTTCGGCTGCGAGGATCCGCGTGTCACTCTCTTTGAAGGGCGCTGGTACTGCTTCTACACCGCGCTTGGCGGCTTCCCCTTCGGCCCCGATAACATCAAGGTTGCACTCGCCATCGGCGACACGCCGACGCATTTTACCGAGCGGCATCTCATTACGCCCTTTAACGCCAAGGCTGCGACACTTTTCCCCGAGCGCATTGACGGCGATATCGTCCTGCTCCTCACCGCGCACACCGACTGGACAGCGGAACATCCGCGGCCGACGATAGCGCTCGCGCGCGCGAAACAAATGGAAGATTTTTTTGACCCCGAATATTGGCGGCAGTGGCATAACCATCTTTCCGACAATGCGCTTCCCGAGATGCGGCGAAGCGACGGCGACCACGTGGAGGTGGGTGCCTCGCCTCTTCTGACCCCGCATGGCTGGCTTCTCATCTATTCATATATCCAAGATTACTATAATGAACATGGGCGCATCTTCTCTGTTGAAGCGGCGCTCCTCGACCGCGCTGACCCGCAGAAACTCATTTCGCGCACGGAATCAATCCTCGTCCCGCAGGAGTTCTACGAACAGTACGGCCTCGTGCCCAATGTCGTCTTCCCCACGAGCGCGACCGTCGGCGAGGGCGGCTGGCTGGATATCTGGTACGGCGCGGCCGACACCGTCTGCGCGAAGGCGAGCGTGAAGCTTCACGACCTCATGCGCGCGCTGGACCCCGACCGGCCGGCGCGCACCTTCACGCGCGCAGTGGAGAACCCGATACTCGCCGCGCGCGGCGAGGGCTTCGAGAGTCGCGATGTCTTCAATACCGCCGCGATAGAACTGAACGGCTCTATCTATCTTCTCTACCGCGCGATGGATGCGGCAAACACCTCCACCATCGGACTCGCAATCTCCAAAGACGGCATCACCATTGATGAACGCCTGTCTGCTCCCGTGTACGCGCCGCGAGAGGACTTTGAAAAGAAACGCGGTGGTGCGACTGGAAATTCCGGCTGCGAGGACCCGCGCATCGTGCGCATCCCCTCGACTTCGCTCGGGACAAGTGCCGACATACTCTACATGACCTACACCGCATACGACGGCGTACACTCGCCAGCCGGTGCGGTTTCGTCCATCAGCGTTGACGACTTCCTCGCGCGACGGTGGCAAATGTGGAGTACGCCGTTCCTTCTCACCCCCGACAATGTGGACGATAAAGATCTCGTTCTGCTGCCTGAAAAAATAAAGGAAAACTACCTGCTCTACCATCGCGTGAATAACCTCATCTGCGCCGATGTGCTCCCCGACCTTTCCTCAGGCAAACGGGTCAGCCGCTGCATTGAGGTCATCGGCCCACGCCTCGGGATGTGGGACGGCGCAAAGGTCGGAAGCGCGGCGCCTCCAATCAAGGTCGGAGACCAATGGCTTATGATCTATCACGGCGTCTCGCGCCACGCGACCTACCGCCTCGGCGCCGCGTTCCTAGATTCTTCCGGCACCTCCGTCCTCGCGCGCACCGCTGACCCTATTTTTGAGCCAATTGAACGCTATGAAAAAGAAGGGGAGGTACCGAATGTCGTTTTTTCCTGCGGTACTATTGTCCGAGGGGACACACTCTTCCTCTATTATGGCGCGGCCGACAAAGTCATCGGCGTCGCGACCGCCTCGCTCGCGCATATGCTCGACGCGCTGTCATGATGGAACGAACGAAAACGTACGCCGAGAAGGACGTGTCGGAGCGCGACGGCGCGAGACACAGCAAATTTTCAGCCAGAAAATTATGCGTGTCCTTCGAGGTGTATGTTTGAGTAAATGAGTATGTACAAGTTAATTATCTTTGACCTCGATGGCACGCTCGCGGAGAGCAAGCAGTCCCTTACGCCCGAGATGGCGGCGCTTCTTGCGCGCCTTCTCGCCGTAACGCGCATCGCAATCGTCTCCGGCGGCGCTCTGCCGCAGTTCTTGAAGCAGGTGGTCTCGCGGCTCCCGAACGGTGCGGACTTCACTAATCTCTATCTGCTCCCTACGAGCGGCGCGGCGCTCTATGAATACGACCCCTCGACTTCGCTCGGGGCAAGCTGGAAAAAAATTTATGAAGAACGCCTGTCGGGAAAAGAAGCGCACGCTATTGAGGCGGCGATGCGCGCGGCGGCAGAAGAGACCGGCCTCATTGATTTTTCAAAACCCGCCTACGGAGAACGTATAGAATATCGCGGCGGCCAAGTGACGATGTCTGCGCTCGGCCAGCAGGCGCCCTTAGCCCTGAAAAAAGAATGGGACCCCGACCACGCGAAGCGTCACGCGCTCCAAACGAACATCGCAGAGCGCTTGCCGGAGTTCTCGGCCGGCATCGGCGGCGCGACTTCTATTGATGTTACCAAGCGCGGCGTGGACAAGGCCTACGGCATTTGGAAACTCTGCGAGCGGCTCGGCATCGGTGAAGTGGAGGCGCTCTATGTCGGCGACGAGCTCTGCGCGGGCGGTAACGACGAAGCCGTGTACAAAACTGACGCTCAAACAAGACCGGTTAAAACTCCTTCCGAAACCGCCGCATTCATCGAATCGATGGTATCTGGTTCGTCAGCACCGTGATTACAGGCCTATCACCCAGAGCGTAATGGGAATGGCGGTGAAGCTGTAGCCGCCGTGGGCCGTGACGGTAAGGGCGCCGTCCACCCAATCAGCGGGAATGACGAAACTTGAGTCGTTGAAGTTCCCGCCTGTGTCAGCAGTGAAGCTCGCGAGGATAGTCGAGCCGGTTCGGTCGCTCGTGATATCAATGGGATCGTTTGGGAGATATCCATGACCGATGAAAGTAACGGGGCTTCCGGCGGCGACGGCATAGCTCGCGAGTTGGAGATCGATGTATACGGGTGCAACGATGAGCGATGCGGACGCAGTCGCGCCGGTCGTGAGGCCGGTCGCCGTAATGCTCAATTCGCCGGCTGGAGCATACGGTATGGCGGTGGCTGCCGAGAGATTGCCGTCGCCGTCCGCGCTCACGGTGGCGAATATGGATCCATTTGCAGAGAGCGCGACAGACTCGTTATTACCGAAGCCGGCGCCCAGTACGGTGAGCGGCGTTCCTCCTTGCGCGTAATAATTATCGAACCATATCGCAGCATTCCGCACGCCGAGCGCGATGCCGATATTCGAGGTCGCGACCGTATTCGCACCGATAAACGTGAAGTTAGCCGTACCGCTTGCACCAATCGGTATAAGCACGCCTAATCCCGAGAAGTTCCCGGTGCCGTCCGTCGTAGTCGTGCCGCTTGCGGCGCCGCTCATAGTAACCGTCTCATTCGGTCCGAATCCCGAACCGGAGAACGAAACCGAGTTGCCGGGATACGTGAACCAGGTACTCGGCGTTACGTCCGGATAATACTGTCCTACCGTCATCGTAAATGCCGCTGACGCACCGCTCAATGCCCCTTGCGCGCTTATGGCGACCGTCGTGTTCGGCGTACCGGGAAGCGTGACCGGAAGAGGCGCGAAACTGCCGTCGGAAGTTGTCGTCGCACTGCCTGCCGCCGCCCCGCCGACGGTAAGAATGATGGATTCTCCCGCCGCAAAGCCGCTGCCGCCGACCGTTATCTGACTTGTGGGCGGCGCGTAATACGCGGAGGGCGAGAGAGACGGATAGAACGCGGCCAGCGTAATCGGAACGACCGCAGTGACGCCGCTCTCGTGTCCGACCAGCCGGAATTCAGCTGTTGCGCTGCCAAATGGCAGCGTCGTAGTCCCCTCTCCCGTGAATGAGCCAGCTGCATCGGTCGTGGCAGTTGCAAGGACTGTTGAGCTTGCGCCGAGATGTACGCCGACCTCTTCATGTGCCCCGAAGCTAAAACCGGAAAAGGATACGAGTGTTCCCGCTGTTGCATACCACGTTGAGGGAATGGCGTACGGATATAAGTCAGAGACGCCGATGGTAATGGGAATCGTCACGCCGCTTTGCACTCCGTGCACATTGAACGAAAGATTCGAATTGCGTGCCGAATACGGAACAGTGCTCGCACCTGCGCCCGCGAAACCGCCCGATGCATCCGCGTTAAACGAAGCGACGGGCGTGCCGCCTGAACCAGTGACCGTAACGCCTTCATTCGGCGCAAATCCGGAACCCGACCAAGTGAGTTCCGACCCGGGAGCTATGTACCAGCTGGAGGGGGACACATTCGGGAAAAATGAATTAACGAAGATGCTGCTGAACGCCACTGATCCCGATGTCTGGCCGACGGCGATGATGTAATACAAGCCTGATGAGAGCGAAGGTATCGTTATGTTTGCTCCGCTAAAATTCCCTCCGCCATCGGCAGCCGCGCTCGTCGATGAAAGTCCGAGAAATACTTGCGCTGTTTCTCCGGGACTGAAGCCGCTTCCCGAGACGCTCACCGCCGAAAACGGCGTTGTGCCGGTCGACGTGTAGAAAATACTCGGTGTCGCTGCAAACGCTATGCTTGAGAATGGAAGTACCGAAAGCAGGGAGCCGATAACGAGAGCCGATATTTTTGAACGTCCCATGATAAAAGAATTAAGCGAGTAGGCCGCTACTATACAATGTAGCGCCTAAAATTATCGTGAAGCGGATGTCAATTCGAGCGCATCAGGCGCACGAGGCGGATGGTCTCGAAGGAGTGGCGGCCGCGAAGCGCGTGGAAGACGGGCGAGAGACGGTCGCCTTCGGTAGCGGCGAGCGCCTCGTGTATCTCGTCAATGATATTGAGCGGGATAAGGTGCGCGAAGTCGGCGCGCACGAGACAGCCGAGCTCGGCGAGCTCCTCGAGATGATGCACGATAGTCGAGGCAACGAACCCGCGCTGCTTTGCCGCCTCTCTCAGCGTCTTCGCATCTCGCACCGTCTGCAGCGTCTCCGCTAATCTCCCGGGCAATCCTCCAATTTTATTTTTTGAATTTTTAATTTGTTTAGGATTTCGCGTGCCCTGCCGTAGCCCTTGGGCGAAGGAGGGTGCTTCGTGCTTCGTATTTTCTGTAACGAATGCTCCGCCCATCGCCTTCACGAATTTTTTCTGCATCTCAATTATTTCTGTTTCGGACATTCCCGCTTGCCCCGAGTCTGGTCGAGGGGCAAACGCTTCGCGCGCCGCGTCTGACGCGGCGCGGAAATCCTTGTCCTTCTCCACTATCTCCGGATGCACCTGAAGCGCACGTTCGTTCAATCCTGTGAGATACACGCCAGAGAGCCGCCGCACCCGCGAGAGCGCGACGTACCCCTGCCCATATTCAAACGCCCTGGAGAGATCCATTATGGCGGCATCCATGCTCATCCCCTGGCTCTTGTGCACCGTCATCGCATAGGCGAGCCGGAGCGGTATCTGCGCGATGCTCGCCTTCACTTTGCCTTGTTCTTCAACCCGCCACTCCATCGGCTCCGCGGTTACGCGGAGCCGATGCCCCGAGCTTGCTTGCGGTGAGCCTGTCGAACCCGTCGAGGGACTGCGTATTTCGATAATTGGCAGGCCCTCCGCGCTCCAGTCGGCGACGACCCCGAGTGTGCCGTTCACGAACTTGCCTTGCGGAGAGTTCTTAGTGAACATCACTGCTGCGCCCTCCTTGAGCTCCAGCACCTCCGGCGAGAGGCAGCCGCGTATGAGCCCCTCTACGAGCGAGTCCTTCCCCTTTGAGCTCATGCGGAACTTCTTTGACACGCCCTTAAGTTTCGCGAGCTCGCCCGCATTGATGCGGTCCACGTCGGCATTATGCGAGAAGAGTTTCGGTACCTCGCTGATGCTCGGTATCTCCGATGGGGATATTTGGCGAGTCATCAGCATCTCGTAGTGAAGCTCTTCGACTTGCCCCGAGCGTATCGCGGAGAGCACGTTCAAGAAATCACCGTCGTCCTGCCGGTACTGCTCAGTGAGATAACAGGTGAGCAGATTCAAGTCGCGCCAGACTGGTGATGTATATGCGAATTGCACTTCGCGAGCTCGCGACACAGGGCCTCCTTCGCTAAAGCTACGGCGAGCCACAGGCGGCAGCTGGAAGAAGTCGCCCACGAGAACGACCGTGAGCCCGCCGAAGGGCCGGTCGACGCGCCGCACCTCGCGGCAGACCGCATCCGCCATCTCGAACGTCGCAGAAGAGAGCATCGAGATCTCCTCGATGATGAGCACCTTCGCCTTAGCGATGCGCTTCGCTACGTGCTCTTTGCTTGCAATGCGGTCTACATCTGCACGCGAGAGATTTTCTGCGATACCAATACCGCTCCAGGCGTGGAGCGTCATCCCGCCCACATGCGTCGCGGCGATGCCGGTCGCCGCAGTTACTGACGGCTCGATACCCGAGCTTCGCAACCACGCGACGAATTCATTTATCGTGTGTGTCTTACCGCTCCCCGGCTCTCCGGTCAAAAACACGTTCGCCCCCGTCTTCAATATCGCGAGTGCCTCTGCTTGGGTCATTCGAACAGTTTACCAGATGCGCCAGGAGTCTCTTTTTGTGTAAAAAAAACCCCCTTGCGAGGGTATAAAGGCAAAGGTAGCGTCCTTGCCAAAGACCGGTTACGCCCGCGTTCTGCGCACGGGCGAGATATGACCACCTCCCTTCCTCTTCCTGTTGAACGATTCCGTCCGTTTGTGCTCCCAGGTGGTGATGACGTACACCTTCAGAGAACCCCAGAGAGCTTCATAGACATTGAGCTTCTTCGTCTGGTGGACTTTTTGGAGGTAGGTGTAATACGCGGTCATCGCGCCACAGGTGGCGTCTTTGAAAACAACGCGGGCGGCATCCATGCTCAAGGTCAAGGCTTCGGCGAAGCGAATCGCCTCCGTCTGACTCGCGCATTGGTACACTTCATCGACCATCTTCTCGTTCAGCGGGAATGCGGGGACACGCTGGGCGTGCGCCGTTACCGCCGAAATTGCGAGCATGATGAGAGCGGCAAGAATCGCCGCCGCGATAACTTCTAGGGCTTTACGCACGGTAATCCTCCTTTTGGTTAGAATTTCTTGAACAACAGGCAGCGTTCCTTCTCGTCGAAGCACGGTTGCCCGTCTACTGGGTTTTTGACGTGCCAGAAGAGCGGCGTTTCGTCGGGTGCGGCGAAGATGATGACGCCTTGTGAAAGCGGGGCGTCCTTGCCGCATTTCGCGCACAGACGCGGGTGCGCTTTGATGTTCAGGCTGCTTTCACGCCGCCTTCGCAACTGGGTCCTTGAAGGCGTGTTGCACTTCAATGTTGAATGTACCGGCACGAGATTATTTGACATAACATGCCTCCCTGGTTGAATTTCTCCATGCGAAGATCGTAGATATGGATCCTCCCCTTCACTGTAATCCTTTCTTTTCTAGGAGAACCACTGTCTGCCGCTGGTCTTCCTTCGGCCTCTGTCGCCAGAGGGAAAGACACGGCTCCGAACAAACGTAGTGATAGGAAAAGGCCTGAATGCCGCCGATACGAATGAGGGTCTCGCATTGTACGCAGTACCAGAGATGCGAATATTTTGACATAGAACCTCCCAAAAAGTGGACCGACTTGAACCGGGGGGAGCAGCGGGTGGTGTATCAAAGGACTGCTTCACCCTGTCTTCATCTTACACCGCCCCCTTTTATTTGTGTACAGCCCCTTGACAGTGTAGTTAAAGATGTCTTATTATTTAGTCGTAAACTCCCAGATGCCCTGCCAATCCTTAGGCGTCTTGATAGAGAGGTGCAGAGCGCGCTCGAGGAAGATTTTTGACGGATAGTCTTCCCCAAGAGAGAGCGCCGCTTTGAAATGTGCGATAGCCTTCTTCCAATTGCCTTTCACATATGCCGCACGCCCGTTCGCAAAGTGTGCACATTGCTCCTTCTGCACAGCGCTTGCCTGTCCCGAGCCTGTCGAGGTGGACGGTTCAGTAACGAGCTCATAGATGGCACGCGGCTCCTTCTTTCCCTTGACCATCACGAGGTCGAGCTCGCGCACCGTAAAGGTTGGGTCGCCCGCGACCGCCAGAGCCGTCCGCTCGCCGATGATACAGGAGATGCCGTAGGCCTTCGTGAGCCCTTCAAGTCGTGAGGCGAAGTTCACTTCGTCGCCCATGACAGTATAATTAAAGCGTTTTGAAGACCCCATATTGCCGACGACCACTTCGCCGGTCGAGATGCCGATGCCGATGCGTATCGGTTTACTATCCCGCCTTTCTAGATCAGCGTTAAGGCGATTGAGTGCTCGGAGCATCGCGAGGGCGCCGCGGCAGGCGGCACTTTCCTGCGACGGGTTCGGCAGAGGCGCGCCCCAAAAGGCCATGACGGCGTCACCGATGTACTTATCCACCAACCCGCCCGCCTCCATGATGGCGTCGGTCATCGCCGTCAAGTATTCATTGATGAGCGCGGTCAGCTCGGTCGGTGAGAGACCCTCCGAAAGCGTTGTGAACCCGCGGATGTCGCAGAAGAGCATGGTGAGGGTCTTTTCTTGTCCGCCAAGCGAGAGCCGCTCCGGATGCTCGGCGAGTTCCTCAATGACTTCAGGCATAAGGTAATACTGGAACATGTTGCGAATCTGGCGTTTTTCACGCGATTCGCTTACATACTGATATATGAAGGTGAGCCCCGCCGACAGCAGAAATGCGAGTGAGAGCGAGAATGTCGGGAGCCGCACGTGCGCAGAAAAGAGCCCTATGCTCGTAAGATTCACTGCAACAAGCTCTACGGCGAGCAGGAGGATAAGCGGCACGAGCTGCGGCACGGCGAGAATGGTGCCGGCAGCGAGATACGCGGCGAACAAGATAAGCGCGAACATGAGCAGCATCGGTACATCGCTGAAGAAGCGGCCTGATTCAAATGTGGCGAGCGCGTTCGCGTGCACTTCAACGCCGGCCATAGAGCCCATCGGTGTCGCGAGTATATCGTGCAGATCTTTCGCGGTCGCGCCGATGAGTATCGTCTTTTCGGTAAATGCGTTTACCGGCACGACGCCCCGATACACGTCTATAAATGGGATGGTGAGGAAGGTGCCGGCAGGCCCTTGCCAATTGATCCGCACCACCTTTGAAAGCGCGGCCGTTCGTGTGTCTGCCGTAAGCGCCGCCGAGAAACTTATCGTATCCGCTCGCACAGGCGCGAAGGTCCGCACGATACCGTCGGCATCAACGAGCATGTTGGCGTAGCCCTCGCGCGCATGTGACGCGAACGAGGGCAACGGCCGAAGGAGCTTGCCGCCGCGGTCGTCGTACTGGGTCGCGAGCACGACCGGTACGACGCTTTTTACAAGCGCTGATGTTAAGAGAGCATCGTCTGCTCCGCCACGGGCGGACGGATCGGCGAAAGCGACATCGATGCCGACGGCGCGCGGCTTTCCGAGATTCGCGAGCACGGTGGCGAAGCTCTCGCGTGCGAGCGGCCAGCCGCCGAGCGCGGAGATACTCTGGTCGTCAATGCCGATGATGACGATGTCGGGGGATGCCGGGTGCGTTGTAAAGAATCGGTCAAAGACCCTCTCCTGCCATGGCGTGAAAAAACCGAAGTAATAACAGGCGCCGGCAACAAGCGCGGCGAAGAGCGCAAGAACGGCAACCGCCTTGTAGCGCTTAGTTGCTTGAGACATGGTTCATCGGGTGATCGTGATCGCTTGAAGGAAAGTCGCCGTATTCCCCATAGAATCGTTTATAACAATGTCAAAGGTACCGACTGGCAAGAGACCTGAAGAAAAGGTAATGCTCGAATTGCTGACCACGACGAAATCGCTCTCTCCTGAAAGACTTTTCTCGCCAATAGTGATAGTCATAGCGCACATAAATCCTTCCCCGGTAAGAGTCACTGTGTTTTGATCGCCTTGACTGACGGAGAGCGGCACTACTGAAGTGAGTTTCAGCGAATTTCCAGTTTGAGAATCTGTATATCCTCGGGATTCTGAAAAAGAAGCGCAGACGTTCTCTGCACTCACTGCATTTACAAGAGGCGTTGTCGGCGTAGGTGCTTCTGAAGGAGCCGGTTCGGCTTCTGGAGCGGTTTGCGAAGCAGGTAAAGGAGTCGTTTGAGAGGCGACCGGTACTGATGCCGGTGCCGACATTTGTACGTTAACCTCGGACATGTTGTAGAGATACCACGGGGACTTTCTATCGGCGGCAGTGAACGGGGAGACGCTCACGAGGCCTGAATCGTCTACGGTCGCTTTATTCTCTCCAGAAACAATCACTTCTTTGTCCTTAAGCGGCGCGCCGGTAGAAGGGTCCACGGGCATAATGTCAACGATGCCGGTAGCCACATGGAGCGTTGTGATGTCGTCTTTATACGAGATGCCGAAAGAGGTCCCGCGCACGATCGCGACCGCGTTCTGGGTTTCGATCTTGTAGTATTCGCCCTTGCCGAATACTTTCTCGACGCGCGCCCACGCTGCGCCGGTGCCGAGGAAGCTGCTTACATGCGTGCCGGTGCTGTCATTCTCCTCAAGTGTCAATTTCGTGTCGTAGTCAAGGAGGGTCGCCGTGCCGTTCGCCATTTGAAGGAGCCCGCGGCCGGTGTGCGAAGTCGTGAGCGTATCGCCCACGTAGGTCGGGGTACTGCTCCCTACTGTTTGCGGCTGCGAACTGCTCGCGGTGATGAGAGTCATATCCGGAGCAAGCGTGGTGGCGAGCGCGGGCGAGGCGGTGATGGCTGGCTCTGTGGCCGCTTCCTCTCCCTGTAGCAAGAAAAATGCTGCTACGGCAACGACGACAACGACGACTACGACGACTATGGATAGATTAATTTTCATAGGTTAATCATACCATTTGCCGCTATTCGCCTATTCGCGCGAATTAGAGAAGATAAGAATTCCCAATCGTCCGAATTTATTTCTCGACCTTGCGGACGCCCTTGAAGGGTTGTGCTTTGCGCGCCATTTGGTCCATAAACTTCTTGTCGGCGTCGCGCTTCGTCCAGCGCTTGTTCTGCGGGCTGTAGACCTGATCGCGCTTCTTCACTTCCCCTCTCCTCCCCGGCCCCGGTGGTGGATTTGTTGCCATAGGCGGTCATTATAGCGCTGCTAATCGCGATGTAGCCGATTCCAGATATGCGCGAAAATATAACCGATGACATACCCAATAATTGTGGCGATGATGATGACCGTAACCGCAGCGGAGAGATCAAACGCCTTGATAACGACCGGTGCGCTTACCATGTGGGCCCAGAGGCTGAAATTGACGAGCGCCTGCGCCCATCCGAGGGCGATAAGAATGGACCAGACGAGATGCACGCCGCCCACGAGCGCACCGAGAGCGAGCCCTGCTTTGGCGGGAACGATGTGATGATTCATGACAACAGGATTGTTATGTGGCTACTAATATCCTCATGATACCGCCGTCCCACCAGGACAGACGGCAGCAGGTGCATAACTTCTTTATCGAAAGCGCCTCGTTCTGGGTCATTCCCCCATCCTAGCAGACGGGAGGAGGCGGTCATGGCGGTTAAAATTCCGATGAACTCCGGTGGGGACAAAAAGAACCCACGCAACTTTCGCATGGGCATGGGGCAACTGTCCGACAATTGACAGTGTTTTTACGACGGTTGCGGTTGCGGTTCCGGCTTGCGGATTTCGACACCGAACTCTTTCAAGCGCAGCTCGGCGCTGCGAGCGATGTAGCACGCTTCCGAACAGAAAGCTATTCCGTCCGATAATAATGTCTGCGGTGCGTGACTGAATCGGCGCAGGCAGCCTTCGCAAACGTAGGTGTCAGTTGTCATTGAAACCTCCCAGAAAAAGGGGCGAAACAGTCAAGGGACTTCACCTATTCTTCATTTTACTTCTCTCACAGTATTTGTGGACGGTTTTTGCCCTTATGGTGGATAGTGAAAAACTGTAGAGATTACCCTTTCAGCGCAGCCGATGCTTGAAGAATTCTACTTGCCCGAGGCGCTTCTTTGCTTCGGCGAGCGTTTTATACGTGCCGAAGCGGCGTGACTTCCCGCCTTTCGTCTTCGTTTCCCCCATTACGACGTATTTCCCTCCAATTTTCTTGATCATGAAATAATTGTATCAGTACCCGCGCACTATTCGCCTATTCGCGCGAATTAGAGAAGAGAGATCACTGCGCGCGCTGGAACAGGAAGATCGGGAGAAAGGCGATAGAACATTTGGAGACTCCGCTGTTCGCGGTCGACAATATCTGCCGCTGAAAGGATGCCGAGGTGCTTGGAGGTCGCCTTGAAGGAAAGTCGTATCTCTTCGGCGATATCGCCGACACTCGCCTCGCCTCCCTTCCTTCCGTCTCCCCTCTTGAGGAGACGCAGAATCGCGAGCCGGCGGCGATTCGCAAGCGCTTTCATGATCCGCTCGAAATCTTTTTCAGCTATCTTCCCTTCCGCCATATCCCTCTATTCTACCATTCGCGCGAATTAGAGAAGAGAGGATGGGTGGATAGTTAGCGGAGATCTCGTTCGTGATTAGACTTGAGAGCGTTCGCGGCGCCAGAGCCAGATACTGCCGCCGACAAGAAGCAGGACGACGATCGTGACGAGCGATGCGACCGCCGGGCTCCCTGTGCCGAACGTGATGAAGCGGTCGAACGGCGAGAGCGCCGCGGCAGTCTGCGGAGCCGCTTCATCCTCTGCGGCGGTCGCCGTAACTGCTTCTTCTCCCTCCGTCGTTGGAGTCGTTTCGGTCGTGACGGGGGCCGGTGCTGGCGCGGCAGGGGCGGCGGCTATCGTAACCTGTACGGATCCTTGGCTC
>Ga0155323_132_pt1 | contig 18694 bp, 30 predicted proteins | sample RifCSPhighO2_02_FD_106291 | JGI IMG/M metagenome (GOLD analysis project Ga0155323, IMG submission 106291) | Candidatus Kaiserbacteria bacterium RIFCSPHIGHO2_02_FULL_55_17
CTCACTTCGCGTGGTAGAGTGAGTCCGGTTTCTCATTTTGGAGGCGCTTTTTCGTCGAAGAAACAGGATTCGATATTATTACCGTCTTCGTCGAGGATAAAGGCGGCGAAGTAGTCGGGGCTATACTCGGTGCGGAAGCCGGGCGCGCCGTTGTCGGTCGCGCCCGCTTCGAGCGCCCGTTCGTGGAACTCATACACCGCCTTCTTAGAGGGCGCGATGATGGCGACGTGTATCGGCTCCATCTTCTCTTTCTGCACGATCCAGAAGCTCGTGTGTCCGCCTTCTCTAAAGCCGCCTGCCTTCCATTCGGGGTGGTCCTGCGTCATCTCGTAGCCCACTGCTCCGAGCATCGCTTTGTACAGCTTCTTCGCCTTCTTATAATCCTTCACCGGTACGGACACGTGTGCAATCATATACGCTCACTATAAAGCTCTTACGTGTAGATTCAATGAATGATAAATGCATGTTGCGTTTCCTGCGATTTCAGCTATTCTCTAGAGAACGCCTCCTAAGTCATGCAAAGCATGACCGGACGAGCACCTCCGGTGCTATAGTCGGCGTCTTTTATTTTTATGAACAGAGATTATCCATTAGAGAAAGTAAGGAACTTCGGCATCATCGCCCACATCGACGCCGGTAAGACGACGACCAGCGAGCGCGTCCTTTTCTATACGGGCAGCCAGCACAAGATCGGCGAGGTGCACGAGGGCGAGACTACGACCGACTGGATGGAGCAGGAGCGCGAACGCGGCATCACCATCACCGCTGCCGCTATCACCTGCTTCTGGAGCAAGGTAGCCGAGAAGGATAAGAAAGACATCTCGAAAAAGTTCCGTTTCAATATCATTGACACTCCCGGACACATCGACTTCACCGCCGAAGTGAAGCGCTCAATGCGCGTCTTGGACGGTGCGATTGTCGTCTTCGATGGCGTCGCAGGCGTCGAGCCGCAGTCCGAGACCAACTGGCGTTACGCCGATGAGGCCTCTGTGCCGCGCGTCTGCTTCATCAACAAGCTCGACCGCACCGGCGCATCATTTGAAAATTCCTACGCGAGCATCCTTGATCGGCTCTCGCCGAAGGCCATCCGCATGCAAATACCCATCGGTGAAGAGGCGGTGCACGAAGGGTGCGTCGACCTGCTCACGATGAAGGCCTACACGTTTACCGGAAACATGGGCGAAGAAGTAGTGGAGGGTGAAGTTCCGGCGAATCTCTTAGAAGACACGAAGAAGTATCGCGCCGAACTTATCGAACGCATCGTTGAACAAGATGACGCGGCGATGGGCGCCTATCTTGAAGGCAAGGAGCCTTCGGTTGAGGAGCTTAAGGCGATACTGCGCAGGGCGGTTATCGCGAACGAAGTGTTTCCCGTCTACACGGGTTCTGCGCTTAAGAATAAGGGAGTGCAACTCGTGCTCGACGCAGTTGTTGACTTCCTCCCGTCTCCCGTGGACCTGCCGCCCGCTACCGGCATAAATCCAAAGACGGGCGAGCCGGTCGAGCGGCATGCCTCGGACGATGAACCGTTCTGCGCGCTCGCCTTCAAGCTGCAGACTGACCCGTTCGTCGGCGCCCTTACGTTCTTCCGCGTCTATTCAGGTACTCTCGCTGCCGGGTCCTATGTATACAACTCGACCACCGGTTCGAAAGAACGCGTCGGCCGCATCGTGCGCCTGCAGGCTGACAAGCGCGAGGAAGTCGAGAAAGTATTTACCGGAGAGATCGCCGCCGCCGTAGGACTCAAGGATACGAAAACATCCCACACGCTCTGCGATGAGGCAAATCCGATCGTGCTTGAGCAGATCAAGTTCCCCGAGCCGGTGGTATCGCTCCGCATTGAGCCGAAAACGAAAGCCGATCAGGAGAAAATGGGCATCGCGCTACGCAAACTCTCGGACGAGGACCCGACGTTCCGTATCACAACCGACGACGAGACAGGCGAGACTATCATTTCCGGCATGGGCGAGTTGCATTTGGAAATCCTCGTGGACCGCATGAAGCGCGAATTCAACGTGCTGGCGGATGTAGGGAAGCCGCAGGTGGCGTATCGCGAAACAATCCTTGGTGCCGCTGAAGCGGAAGGCAAATATATCAAACAGACCGGCGGTCGCGGTCAGTATGGCCATGTGAAGATTCGTATGAAGAAGATGGAGCCGCTCGAAGAGGGAAAGAAAATAGCAAAGAATCTTACGCGCGAAGACCATTTTGAATTCATCAACAACATCAAGGGCGGCGTCGTCCCGCAGGAATACATTCCGGCGGTGGAGAAGGGCGTGCGCGAGGCGATGGCCCGCGGCTTCCTCGCCGGCTTCCCGATGGTCGACATCTCGGTGGACCTCTACGACGGCTCGTATCACGATGTCGACTCTTCGGAAATCGCCTTTAAGATCGCCGCATCGATGGCGTTCCAAGAAGCGGCGGGCAAAGCGAAAGCCGTCATTCTCGAGCCCATCATGCGCATTGAGGTCATTGTGCCTGAGCAGTTCATGGGTGACATCACGGGCAATCTCTCCGGCAAGCGCGGCCAGATAGAAGGAATGGATGAGCGCGGTTTGAACAAGGTCGTGCGCGCGAAAGTCCCGCTCTCTGAGATGTTCGGCTACACCACGACACTCCGCTCGATGACCGAAGGCCGCGGCAGCATGACTATGGAATTCGATCACTACGACGTAGTGCCAAATAACATCGCGCAGGACATCATTGCCTCTCGGAAGTAACGAAAGAATTCGACCACTACTGGCCGCAAACGTCCCGCCCAAAGCGGGGCGTTTGCATTTTTCGTTCGGCATCATGCCTCTGCATCTTGCGCTTTTAGTAAGGGTCGGGTACATTCATGAGTAACGCATCTTGGCGTCGCTCTTTGGCTTTCTGCTCCGTCAGCTGACGGATACTAGTGGCGAGCCGGAGTGTGTTTCCGACTCGGCCCCAGTACCACAACCTCGCTCCGCTCGGTTGGCTACGGGGTAAATCGGATATTAATTCGTGATTTATTAATTTAACCGATTACTATGGCAGAATTTAATCGTGCGAAGCCGCACATGAACGTTGGCACCATCGGCCACGTTGACCACGGCAAGACGACCTTGACAGCCGGTATCCTGCATGTCCTCTCAATGTTGACGGACAAGGGCTACGGCGCTCGTGTCGAGGGAGTGGAGAAGATAGACAGCGCGCCGGAGGAGAAGGCGCGCGGTATTACTATCGCGCTCCATCATTCGGAGTATGAGACCCCGAACCGGCACTACGCGCACATCGACGCACCGGGACACGCCGACTACATCAAGAACATGATCACCGGCGCCGCCCAGATGGATGGTGCAGTCCTCGTGGTCGCGGCGACTGACGGGGTCATGCCGCAGACGCGCGAGCACATTCTCCTCGCCAAACAGGTAGGCCTTAAGAAGCTCATTGTCTTCCTCAATAAGGTGGATATGGTCGCCGAGAAGGACCTCATCGACCTTGTCGAAGAGGAGGTACGCGAACTGCTCACCAAGCAGGGTTATGACGGTACGGGAACCCCGATCATCCACGGTTCCGGCCTCAAAGCGCTGGACGCGAAGAGCGTGGACGACGAGTGGGCGCAGAAGGCAAAAGAGCTCGTGGACACGATGGACACATACTTCGATATGCCGAAGCGCGAGACCGACAAGCCGTTCCTCATGCCGATAGAAGACATCTTTTCTATTGAAGGTCGCGGCACTGTGGTGACCGGTCGCATCGAGCGTGGCACAGTCAAGGTCGGCGAGGAAGTCGAGATTGTCGGCATCAAGCCGACGGCCAAGACGACCGTCACCGGCATTGAGATGTTCAATAAGCAACTTCAAGAGGGTCAGGCGGGCGACAACGCCGGTATTCTGCTCCGCGGCACGAAAAAAGAAGACGTGCATAGGGGTCAGGTGCTCGCGAAGGTCGGCTCGGTCACCCCGCACACCGACTTCGACGCCGAGGTCTACATTCTCGGCAAGGATGAAGGCGGCCGCCACACGCCATTCTTCTCGGGCTACAAGCCGCAGTTCTATATCCGCACCACCGACGTGACGGGCGAGGTAACACTGCCGGAGGGTAAGGAGATGGTGATGCCGGGCGACACCGTCACTTTTAAAGTGAAGCTCGTCGCGCCGGTCGCGCTTGAACAAGAGCAGCACTTCGCTATCCGCGAAGGCGGCAAGACGGTGGGCGCTGGTGTCGTCACGAAGATTACTGCGTAAACTTCAAACGGCCAACCGCCACCATGCCAACAAAAACGGCTGCAAAACCAAAAGCCAAGAAAGCCGCGGCGCCGAGGGCACCGCGCGCAAAGGCCGCGCCGCCCGCCTCCGGCGGGAAAAAGCGTGTCGCTAAGAAAGCGGTGCCTGCCGCACCGGCAGTAGAGCACAAGCTCCGCATCCGGGTGCGCGCCTATGAGCACAAGATCCTCGATCTCTCAGTGAAGCAGATCATGGACACTGCAGCGCGCTTCGACGCCGTCGTCGTCGGCCCGGTCCCGCTCCCCACCGAGATCAAGCGCTGGACGGTCAACCGTTCGACCTTCGTCCACAAGGATGCGCGCGAGCAGTTCGAGATGCGCATCCACAAGCGCCTCATCGACATCTTGAATCCCTCGCCGAAGGTCATCGAGGCCCTCACGAACCTCAATCTCCCTTCCGGTGTTACAATCGACGTCAAGATGGTTTAGCCTGAGCGAAGTCGAAGGCTTTAAAAAAGACCGCCAAGAAAACACAAAAAGCCGCCTACTTAGGCGGTTTTTTGTGTTTACATGGAGCATTCTCCTAAAATAGCTTGACAACCATATTATTTATGTTTATGATTGTCTCAGTACGAACTCGCGGATGTTCTTCACAGGACTCAAGGAGAGAACCATGAAAAGATTTTTCACTGCCGAAGAAATAGCGGAGATGCAGAACAAGTGCAATTGCAAATTAGATTTGGGACAATTGGACTTGGGGCACAAATGTCTCGAATCCAGTAGCGCTGTGGAATTTCTCGGTTTTGGTCCCATGTTCCCACACAGCTACCTTTTTCAGGCAGAAGTGTATCGGGAGTGGGATGATTGGAATAAGAGGTGGCAACTGTTCTACATTCCAGACAGAGCCAGTCTCCCGATTCATTCTCCCAACTAACATCGGATTGAAACACGGCCGCGAGCTCACCCCTCGCGGCCTTGATGTTTTCTTGCATCTTTTGGAGGGGTAGGGTAGAGTAGCGAAATCGCTATGTCCTCCCAGCCCTTCGACGGGCTCAGGGTAAAGGACCTCCAGCAAATCGCGCCCAGCGATTGCTGTGGCGCGATTTGCATTAAAAATGAAATTCATTCTCGCAAAGAAAGAAGGCATGACCCGAGTGTTCGGGGAGGATGGCCGTGCCTATGCGGGGACTATTCTCACGGCCGACCCGGTGGTCGTCACACAAGTGAAGACGAAAGACGGCAAAGACGCCTATTCTGCCATTCAGGTCGGCATGGGCACGCGGAGAGTCAAGAATGTCAGTAAGGCGGTCTTGGGGCACACGAAGGGCAAGGGATATGAGGCGATCCGTGAATTCCGTACCAATGACACTGCGGAGGTAGGGAATGCGATTGATGCGTCGGTCTTCGCGATCGGCGATACGGTTCAGGTTTCTGGTTTGACCAAAGGCAAGGGATTTGCGGGCGTCGTGAAGCGTCACGGTTTCCACGGCGGTCCGCGCTCTCACGGTCAGAAGCATACCGAGCGCTCCCCGGGCTCGATCGGCGGCTCGGGCGGCAGGGCGGGCGGCAGAGTCGCTAAAGGCATGAAGATGGCCGGCCGCATGGGGAATGAGCGCGTGACGGTGAAGAACCTCAAAGTGCTCGCGGTGGATGCGAAGGAGGGCAAGCTCATCGTGAGTGGCGCCGTGCCGGGCCGCCGCGGCACGCTACTGGAGGTTGTAGGTGGTAGGGAGTAGGTTGTAGTTTCAATACAAAACCATGGAACCAAAGAAAAAAATTTCAAAGAAGAAGGCCGAGTATACGCCGATAGAAACGGCTGTTTTCTCCATGGACGGTAAGAAGGTTGGGACGATAACGCTTCCGGAGAGTGTTTTCGGCACGCCGTGGCGGAGCGACCTCGTGCACCAGGTCACCACCGCGATGCAGGCGAATCTTCGGCAGAATCGCGCGCATACGAAGAATCGTGCTGAAGTGTCGGGCGGCGGCAAAAAGCCCTGGAAGCAGAAGGGTACCGGCCAGGCACGGCACGGTTCCACGCGCTCGCCGCTCTGGCGGCATGGCGGCGTGACCTTCGGTCCGCGTAACGAGCGAAATTACAGCGAGAAGATAAATAAGAAGATGCGCATCAGCGCCCTGCTTTCCGTGCTCTCGCGGAAGGCGAAGGACGGGGAGATCATTCTCGTTGACGCTTTTACCTTTGCCGCACCGAAAACAAAAGAAGCACTCGATGCGCTCGTCGCTCTTTCAAAGGGGGCGAAGGTGAAGTTGCTTTCGGCCAAGGGTTCGAATTCTGCACTCGTCGCGCTCGCATCGTATAACCGAAACGCCATTAAGAGTTTCAACAACCTCCAAGGCATCGAGACCGAGGAGCTTCGCAGCCTCAATCCGGTCAAAGTGCTCACGCACAAGTACCTCATCATCGAGAAGCCGGAAGCGGCGTTCAAGGCGCTCGCGACGCGCGCAACATAAATACCATGGCACTATTCAGCACCAAAAAAGAGAATAAAAAGACCCTTGCTTCGCCGAGACGCCGCAAGGCGCGGCAAACGAAGCTTGCTGCGGGCGTCGCGCACGAAATCGTTCGCGCACCGTGGTTTTCTGAAAAGGCGCTCATTGTGACCGAAAAAGGCGTATACACATTTGCTGTTCCGCAGCGCGCGACAAAGGCGGAAATCGCGAACGCCATCAAAGAGGTCTACAAGGTCGAACCGAAGAAGATTCGCATCATAAATCTGCCGGGCAAAGCGAAGTCACTCCGCACTCGCCGTGGAGAGGGCTTTCGCGCCGCGCGCCGCAAAGCGTACGTATATTTAAACGCCGGCGACACCATCCAATTCGCATAACAATCCTTCGACTTCGCTCAGGATAAATTTTTAAAAAATTTATGAAAACCTATAAACCCACCTCCAAAAGCCGCCGTCACATGACGACACTCCCCTATAAGGAGCTCTTGTCAGGCGATGCGCCGCACAAGCCCTTGCTCAAGAAAAAGAGCAACCAAGGCGGCCGAAACGCGTTCGGGCGCATCACGACTCGGCACCAGGGCGGCGGACACAAGAAACGATTTCGCGAGGTAGATTTCTTATACAATAAGAGAAACATTCCCGCGAAGATCGAGACGGTCGAGTATGACCCGTTCCGTTCGGCCTTCATCGGGCTCGCGCTCTATAAGGACGGCACCCGACGCTATGTCATCCTGCCGAAAGAGATGAAGGTTGGGAGTTCGTTCATCGTCTCTGACGATGCACCGCCGGTACAAGGTAATCGCCTCCCGCTCGGGAAGATCCCGGTCGGCACGTTCGTCTACAATATCGAACTCTCTCCTGGCGCGGGCGCTACGCTCGTCCGCTCGGCGGGCAACTTCGCTGAAGTTGTCGCGCATGACGCGGGCTACGCGCAGGTGAAGCTCCCCTCGACTGAGATCCGCAAAGTATCGGACCTCTGCTGGGCATCGGTCGGCGCGGTCGGCAATGAAGAATACAATCTCGTCGTTATCGGCAAGGCAGGCCGGAGCCGCTGGCTCGGTATCCGCCCGACGGTGCGCGGTTCGGCGATGAACCCCGTTGACCATCCACATGGCGGCGGCGAAGGCCGCCAGGGGCGCGGGCTCCGCAGGGCGAAGACCGCGTGGGGCAAACCCTCCGGTAAGGGCCAGAAAACCCGCACGCCGAAGAAGTACTCAAATGTGTTTATTGTGAGTCGCAGAAAGGTAGGCAAAAAGAGAAAAGCGTAAATCAAGCATTACAAAAGACACAATCGCCGCCTCTCGGGCGGCGATTGTGCTTCTGTTGCGCTTGCGTATTCACAGGGGGGGGTAAAATCGAGTCGAAACATTAAAATTCAACCTCTACATTAATATGAAAGAAGAAATGCCGAATGTTAGATCGGTCGCAGAAGAGGAAACTCCAGTCACATCTCCAGCAGTTGTCGAGAAACTTGATGCGTCTAATATGAATAGAGAGAACTGGAACAAACTCGAAGGCGTGTACAATGCGTTTCTCAACGGCGGAGGACTTCACGCTATGGAGGAATTGAAGCTCGATGGGGTCATTTCTGAAGGGGATTTCGAGGCAGCTCTGCGAGTAAATCGAGCCATTGTCTTATCTCTGAATAAATATAAAGACGAAGCGCTGCGCGAGGCTGCTAATAAGGATAATGAAGAGATAGAACGTATCAAGCAGCGACTGGCGGATTTACAGGGCAATAAATAGACAAGCTATTGGGAGGAGTGTGGTAAGATATTCGGCATGAAGAAGGTGGCAAAATCCAAGGAGAACAAAGATACATCCATTTCGGATGTGACGGGTGCTGTCCAGGATTTGACTGAAGCCGTCCAGGTTGGTTTTACAAAAGTTGAGAGTCGATTTGATAAGGTTGAAGGAAAGCTCGGCGACATTGAGTATCGTATGACTGGAATCGAGAAGCGCACGGGCTCTCTGGAAGATGCGGTTGAGGATATGAAAGGAACGCTTGATGGCGTCGCGCGAGCGGTCGATAAGGATACGATTGTGATGCTTGATCATGAACGCCGCATCCGACGTCTTGAGAAAACTCGTGTCTAGGGAGCTCTGAGCTGAATTAGTTGACGGTTCTGTACTGTTCCTGTATCTTTTAACTACCGCGCACAGCGGGTTTTTAATTCCATGTCTCGCTCACTTAAGAAAGGACCCTTCGTGGACGTCAAGCTCCTGAAGAAGGTTAAGAATCTGAAACCCGCAACGGCGGGGGTGGTGAAGACGTGGGCGCGCCGGAGCCAAGTAAGCCCTGAGATGATCGGTTTTACGCTCGGCGTCCATAACGGCAAGTCGCATGTTGAGGTTATCGTTTCCGAAGAAATGGTAGGGCATCGTCTCGGCGAGTTCTCTCCGACAAAGAAGTTCATTCGACACGGCGGCAAGATGCAGAAGGAGATGGAGATGAAAAAGCAGGAAGCGGAGATTGCCTCGGCGAAAGCGGCCACGGTAAAAGCCGCTGCATAACCTATGTCCCCCCCTACTTCGCTAAAGCTACGAAGGGCAAGCGCTACACTCAAGACCCATAACCAAACGCCCCGCAAGGTCCGCCTCGTGACCGAACTCGTGAAGGGGAAGAAAGTCCCTGCCGCACTTGCTGCGCTCAAGTTCCTCCCGAAGCGCGCCGCGGAGCCGGTGGCGAAGCTTATCCGTAGCGCCGCCGCTTCTGCAAAAGAACGCGGCGAGAATGCGGATGAACTCACGGTACGGTCTATCACTGTGGAGAGCGCCGGCATGCTGAAGAAATACATGCCGCGCGCTTTCGGCCGCGCCGCGCTCATCCGCCGCCGCAAGAGCCGGATAAAAGTTTTGCTAGCGCCTAAAGTCTAGCGCCTGTATTTCCCTATGACCCACACCGTACATCCTTACGCACACCGCCTCGGCATCGTTCGAGACTGGAAGAGCCGCTGGTTCGCAAGCGATGCAAGGACGTATCGCGAGAATATCAAGGTGGATGAGACAATTCGCCGGTTTCTCACAAAGCGCCTGCGCGGTACTTATACGAGCAACATCGAGATAGAGCGAGGCGCCGGCGAGTTGCGTGTCATCCTCTCAACAGCGCGCCCCGGGCTCGTTATCGGCCGTTCCGGCGAGAACGCCGCGAAGCTCCGGGCCGAACTGACCGGGGTCGTCCGCAAAGCGTCTCCCGCTGCGCTTCCCGCTGGCAAGCAGGTCAAATTTGATATCAATGAAGTGCGCCAACCGGAGACGGATGCCGCGGTCGTCGCGTACATGATCGCGGAAGGATTGGAGAAGCGGATGCCATTTCGCCGCGTACTGAAGCAAACGGTTGAGAAAGTTATCGCAGCGCGTGAGATCGAAGGCGTGCGTATCGCGCTCTCCGGCCGCCTCGGCGGCGCAGAAATGAGCCGTAAAGAGGAGATAAAGAAGGGCCGTATCCCGCTCCAAACCTTTCGTGCGGACATAGATTTCGCTCACGAACAAGCGTACTTGCCGTATGGCGTCCTCGGCATCAAAGTGTGGATCTACCGCGGTAATAAGTACGAAGAGAAGAAAACAAAAGCGAATTAATTTTTTGTATGCTTTTCCCCAAGAAAGTAAAACACCGCAAGTGGCAGACGCAGCGCCTCTCCCAGAAGCGCCTCGCGCACCCCGATACGCGCGGGGTCACCATGGCGTTCGGGTCATATGCACTCAAAGCGCTCACCTCGGCGCGCGTGACGAGCAATCAGATCGAAGCGGCTCGTAAGGTGCTCACTCGTGCAACCGCGAAGACCGGCAAACTCTGGATCCGCATCTTTCCCGACCGTCCGGTAACGGCGAAGCCCGCGGAGGTGGGTATGGGCAGTGGGAAAGGCGACCCGAAGCACTACGTCTTCCAGGTGCGTCCCGGTCGGATACTGTTCGAAATGGACGGCGTGCCCGAGGAGAGCGCACGCACGCACCTGCGGCAAGCGGGCATGAAGCTGCCTGTCAGGACCTCGATCGTTACGCGCCGTTAATCTTTGCATAATTGCGACTTGTATGACAAAAAGAGACAACATGAAAGAAAAGACGGATCAGGAGTTGGCGAAGCTTCTTATTGACGCGCGCGCTGCGCTGCGCACAGAGCGCTTTTCTGCTGCCGGCGCGCGCGCCAAGGACAGCAACGCTCCCAAGAAGCTTCGCGCGATGATAGCTTGTATTCTTACAGAACAATCGGCGCGCGCCTTTCGTAGCTCGAAGAGCGTAGCGGGGTAACATATATGGAACAGAAAACTATTCGGCCCCAATCATTTGTCGGAACCGTCGTAAAGGCGGCTATGAAAGATACTGCCGTTGTTCGCGTCGATCGCTATGTGAAGAACGCAAAGTACAAGAAGTATTTCGTGCGCTCGAAGAAATACCTCGTGCACGATTCTGGGAATACAGCGCAGGTGGGCGACAAAGTCACTATCGTCGCCACAAAGCCAATCAGCAAGCGCAAGCATTTCAAGCTCGTGCCTAAATCCTAGCGCCTATTTCTATGTTGCAGCCCCAATCCATCGTTACGGTAGCGGACAATTCCGGCGGCCAGGTCGCCCGGATCTTCAAGGTGCTCGGCGGGAGTAAGCGCCGCTACGCGGGCATCGGAGACGTGGTCGTCGTCTCGATCCAGACCGCACAGCCGAGAAAGGCGGTGAAGAAGAAGGATATCTACCGTGCGGTCATCGTGAGGCAGACGAAGCCCTTTGGCCGCAAAGACGGCTCATATATTCGCTTTGACGAGAATGCGGTCGTGCTCATCGAAAAACAGGGTAAGGAGATGGGGCCGAAGGGAAATCGCATCTTCGGTCCCGTACCGCGCGAGCTCTCCGAGCGAGGATGGCACTCTATCGTCTCCTTGGCTCCAGAGGTTGTATAGAAATGTATATGAAAATTAAAAAGGGAGATAAAGTAAAAGTGATCTCTGGCAAGGACAAAGGGAAGTCCGGCGTCGTTCTGCGCGCATTACCGCGCGAGCATAAGGTCATTGTAGAGGGTGTTGCGCTCTATAAGCGCTCTCTGAAGGGCACTGCGGGCAAGGTCGGCCGCATTATTGAAAAGTCCCGGCCCATTCATGTGTCCAACGTGCAGCGTATAGAAAAATAGGTATGTCTATTACCAAACAAAAACAACAGTCGGCCTACCAGGCACTCGCGGAGCAATTCGGCTACACGAGCCCGATGCAGAGCCCGCGCATACAGAAAGTCGTTATCTCCACGGGCGTGGGCAAGAAGCGCGACAAGAAACAGCTCGAGCTTATTGAGGACCGTCTCGCGAAGATAACGGGGCAGAAGCCCGCGCCGCGCGCCGCGCGCCTCTCCATCGCTTCGTTCAAGGTCCGCGAAGGCGACACCGTCGGGCTCCAGACGACGCTTCGCGGCGCGCGGATGTATGACTTCCTCGACAAGCTCATCCATATCGCGCTTCCGCGCACGCGCGACTTCCGCGGCCTCTCTCCGAAGGTGATCGACGATATGGGGAATATCACCATCGGCATAAAAGAGCACACCATCTTCCCCGAGACCTCCGACGAAGATCTCAAAGACGTCTTCGGCCTCGCTATCACGGTCGTCACCTCGGCGAAATCAAAGGCCGAAGCCGAGGCATTCTTCCGCCACCTCGGCCTCCCGCTTCGTTCCGAGTCTGTTGCTAAATAGATGTTCGCCCAATAAATGTTCCGAGGATGTTCCAGATTAAAAAATTCCTTGAAGAATGTTACCCGCAAGTTGCAACGGTCGTGGTATTTAGAGGGTATTTCATTTCAGGTCGAAGTGGGCGCGGAGATGTTTGTCGTTCTCTATTTGTTCAACAATAAGGTACAGCACGGCTACTCCGATCTTCAAATCAGCTTTCAGTAGCGCAACAAAGTCTTCGCAGTCGTAGGGGAAGACCCACACACTATCCTGCAACCGTACAAAGCCGAGCCCGCTCATAATTTGACGCAAGCGGTCGCGAATTGACCTCCGTTTCTCCGGAATATCAAAAATAATCACTCGCCAGCGATTGTCCCATCTTCGCTTCTTTTTCAATTTCAGTTTCTGTTCTTCAAAAGCAAACTTTTTACGTCCTGATTCTGTAATACGCGCATATTGCCTCCCGTCACGTTTTTCGAATGTTACCAGTCCCTGCGCGGCCAATCTTCCAAGAGCCGTTTTACATCTGTACTTTAGTTGTGCGCGTTTAACGGCTGGCAAGCGCGATAAGATGGCGAATGCATTTGGTGTAATCGCGGCGACAAGCATAATGCCGGAAAATGCGATTGAGGCGAGCAATAACTGCTGAAGATTTCTACGTCTGCGTCTTGTACGTGCTTCGGTTTCAATATTTCCCATATCCTCAATATACAACGGTCGTGGTATTTAGCGGATAAGGTGTTGTCCACATATACATACATCACGGTATGGCTGTGTTAAAGGATGTCCGAAAGAGACCAAGACCTTCTTCCGCCACCTCGGCATGCCGCTTATCGCGAACAGCGACAAGAAATAATTTCACATAAAAATCCTGCGAGTAAAATTTGACAACTCCGCAGATAAGAAGTAGACTTCTGATGGGCAAATAGTACTCATTCTCAGAAAGGTACGGCCATGATTGCAACGACAGTAGAAATTCCCGAGCTTTTTGATACCCTCGCGAAAGCTTCCTGGCATGACGTTGGAAGCTCCGACGATGACCACAAGCTCGAACGGACAGATCTGCCGAGCCAACTCGAAGTTCTCTACATACGCAAAAAAGACAAGCCAAACCAGATTTACATGGCAAAGGTAAAGAATGGCAACGACTGGAAATGCGTGAAATGCGCAACGACCGTACTCGCAGCCCGAGTCGCGCACACGATTCGCGACGGGATATTTCCACTCTCAGGTAGCGGAGAAGTCTCGTACGAAACTGTTCCCTACTGTCCCACCTGCGAGAAAAAGCCTGACTTCCACGGAAGCACCGTCATCGCTGATTGATGATACACTCGGTGAAGTATCGCCTATCAAAGGTTACCACGTTCGGTGACCTTTCTTTATATCCAAAGTAGGTTCTAATATTTTCCTTTAAGAGAAGCAGTCATGCCAGTTTGACGGCGTACCGCCGATTTGATACAGTATCTGCACGCTCCTCGGAGCTTTATTTTTTCTTATGGCCAAAAAGTCCCAGCTCGCACGACTCGTCAAGAAGACGAAACTCGTGCAGAAGTACGCCGCCAAGCGCGCGGCGCTGAAGGCCGTGGGCGACTCCGAAGGCCTCCAGAAGCTCCCGAGAAATGCCTCGCCGGTGCGGCTCAAGAACCGCTGCGCTATCTCCGGCAGGAGCCGCGGCTATATGCGCGCCTTCGGCCTCTCACGCATCCAGTTCCGCGAGCTCGCGCGCGAGGGGAAGATCCCCGGGGTTAAGAAAGCATCATGGTGACCGACCGCATCGGCGATTTCATCATCCGCCTACAAAATGCCGCGATGGTCGGCAAACGGGAGGTGTCGATGCCGTATTCGACGCATCTCGTTGCCATAGCGAAAAAACTCAAAGAACTCGGATTCGTTGATTCTGTAGACGTCAAAGAGAAAGAAGGCAGCGCCGCAAAAGATATTGTGGTGACGCTCGCGTATAACGAGCGCGGTGTTTCAAAACTGCGCGGCGTAAAGCGTATCAGCAAGCCGGGCCGCCGGCTCTATGCGCCGCGTACTGCCGTCCATAAAGTGAAGGGCGGTACAGGCGCACGCATCCTCTCTTCGTCTTCCGGCATCATTACGGATGCGGAGGCCCGCAAGATGCGTGTCGGCGGCGAAGAACTCTTTGAGATCTGGTAGCTTTTGCACCATGAGCCGCCTTGCAAAAAAGCCGATAGCTGTAGGAAAGACCGATGTATCGGTCGCGGGCGGCATGCTGACCGTGAAAGGAGCGAAAGGCACGCTGACCAAGCGCGTGCACCCTTCGATCGATATTCAGGTCGCTCCGGAAGGTGTGATGGTGACGCCGAAGGATCGTTCCCGCCTCGCCAAGGCGCTTACCGGCACCTATGCGTCGCACGTGAAGAACATGGTGGCTGGCGTCGAGACTCCATACATGAAGAAGCTCATCATGGACGGTGTGGGCTATAAGATGGAAGTCAAAGGGAAGGAAGTCGTGCTAACGGTCGGATTTTCGCACACGGTTCCGCTCACGATACCGGAGGATGTGACCGTTACGGTCGAGAAGAACGTGATGAAGCTCGAGAGCGCGAATAAAGAGTCGGTCGGACAGTTCGCGGCGAATATTCGCCGCGTCAAGCCGCCCGAGCCCTATCTCGGGAAGGGCATCCACTACGAAGGCGAAGTCATCCTGCGCAAGCAGGGTAAGAAGGCGGTATAACGAGGATCTAGGCACTAGGCTTTAGCATAAACATGCAACACAAATCCACAACGACGAACGAACTCAAGAAGCGCCGCCACGCGCGGGTGCGCGCGAAGGTCGTCGGGACGGCGGCGCGCCCGCGTCTCGCGGTCTTCCGCAGCAATCGTTTCGTCTCTGCACAGCTCATCGACGATGCGGTGGGGAAGACGCTTGCCGCATCACACGGCCGCGAGTTCAAAGGAGCGCAGTCGGTACAAGCGAAGGCCGTAGGGGCAGCCATTGCAAAGGCCGCAAAGGCAAAAGGCATTACCGTAATCGTCTTCGATCGCGGCGGCTACCGTTACGGCGGGCAGGTCAAAGCGCTCGCTGACGCCGCGCGCGAAGGCGGGCTCACTTTTTAAATATGACAACACCAATAAAACCAGAGATCATAGCGGAAGTTGAGAATGCCCCCGTACTTGAGGCGGCAGAAGAGCTTTCCGTCGAGGGGCTCGATGCGGAATCGGCGCCAGTCGAAGCGGTCCCTGCCGTTCTTGAGGCAGGCACGCGCGCCCGCGGTCGCGGGGCACTTCGCAGCCGGAATCCTCGCGGCGGCGGCCGCGGCCGTGCGTCGCGCGAGCGCGGCGAATTCGAGCAAGTGACGATTGACGCGCGCCGCGTGGCGCGCGTGATGGCCGGCGGCCGCCGCTTCAACTTCAGTTTGGTCGTCGTTATCGGCGACCGGAAAGGCCGCGTCGGCGTCGGCCTCGGCAAGGGCGCCGATACCGCACTTGCGATCGATAAGGCGACCCGGGACGCGAAGAAACATCTCCTTACGGTTCCGCGTACGGCTTCTGGTTCTATCCCGCACCAAGTGTTGGCAAAGTATTCGTCCTCGACAGTGGAGATTATTCCTTCCAAGGGGCGCGGGCTCGTTGCCGGTTCGGCTGTGCGCACCGTTCTTGATCTCGCGGGCGTGACGGATGTCGTGACCAAGATACACACGCGTTCTAAGAATAAACTTACTATCGCGCGCGCGACGGTCGCGGCGCTGAAGAAATTGCGCGCTGCATAATACTTTGCATATGCAACTTCACACGCTTTCACCTCGCACTAAGAATAAAAAGAATCCTCCCGTAGGGCGGGGAGGCAAGCGCGGTAAGACCTCCGGTCGCGGCGGCAAAGGGCAGACCGCGCGCGCCGGGCACAAGATACGCCCGGAGGTTCGCGATCTTATCAAGAAACTTCCGAAGCGCCGCGGCCACGGCAAGAATCGCGCGCGCACCGTCCGCACGAATCGCATCCCCGTCTCTGCGGTGAATCTCTCTGCGCTCGAGGCGGCATACCAGGCCGGCGAAACCGTTTCGCCGGCGACACTCCTCGCAAAAGGGCTTGTGCGCCGCGCGAAAGGACGCGCACCCTCGGTAAAGATTCTTGGTACGAACGCTCTCTCTAAGGATTTCGTCATTACCGGCTGCATGCTTTCCGCTTCGGCGCGCGCCGCCTTGATCGCGGCCGGTGGGACCATTCATAGTGAGCAGTTTATCCCGAGCGAAATCGAGGGGAGTCGAACCAGCCATGCTTAATTCTTTCATCCGTAAGCTTAAGCTTGCGTTTAGCGATCCAGAGATCCGTTTCCGCATCCTCTTCCTCACGGCTGCGCTCGCGCTCTTCCGCCTGCTCGCATCGGTGCCGATCCCAGGCGTCGACAAGAATGCGCTCGCCTCTTTCTTCGCGAGTAATCAATTTTTCGGACTTTTGAATATCTTCTCCGGCGGCGGGCTTTCGAATCTCTCGATCGTGATGCTCGGAGTAGGACCCTACATCACCGCCTCTATCATCATGCAGCTCGGTACCATCATCTTTCCGCAGGTGAAGCAGGCGTACTTTGAAGAAGGCGAGAGCGGCCGTGCGAAGTTCATCGGCTGGAGTCGCTTGCTTACCATCCCTATCGCCATTCTGCAGGGAGTCGGCTTCCTCTTCCTGCTTGAGAGCCAGGGCATCGTCGCGCATCTAAGTACGGTGGGGCTTATCGCGAACATCGCGCTCATCGTCGCAGGCTCGATGCTCCTTATGTGGCTTGGCGAGCTTGTGACGGAGTTCGGCATTGGGAACGGGGTCAGCCTCATCATCCTCGCGGGCATCCTCGCGAGCGTGCCGTCGAGCATCTCACAGACCCTTTTTGCTGCCACGGCGGCAAATATCCCCGCGTATCTCGCGTTCACTGCGCTCGGGCTCGCGATGATCTATGCGGTGGTGGTTGTCTCCGACGCGGAGCGCTCGATACCGATCGCGTATGCGCGCGCCGTCCGAGGCGCGGCGATGTCTCAAGGCGCCGCGACGTATCTCCCGATACGTCTCCTGCAAGCAGGCGTCATCCCGATCATCTTCGCGCTCTCGCTCCTCCTTCTGCCGCAGATGGCGCTCTCAATGCTCGGGGCGCTGAACATCTCCTTTGCCTCCAGTGCGGCGCTTTGGTATACCGCTTTCCTCTCTAATCCATGGCAGTACGGGGCGGTTTATTTCATCCTCGTCGTGCTCTTTACCTATTTCTATACGGCAGTCACCTTCGAGCCGCATCGCGTTGCGGAGAATCTCCAGAAGTCGGGCGCGTTCGTCCCCGGGGTGCGCCCGGGCCGCGAAACGGAGGAATATATCGGCAGTGTGGTGAACCGCGTGACCTTGCCCGGTGCCACCTTCCTCGGCCTTATTGCGGTCGCGCCCTCCATCATCCAAGGGCTCACGGGCATCACGACGCTGGTCTTAGGCGGCACCGCGCTTTTGATCGCGGTCCAAGTGGCGCTCGACCTCGCGCACAAGATCGACGCGCAAGTCTCGCTCCGCGAGTATTAAGTTGTTTTGTTTTTTCTTTCGCATGCGATGGATGCTAAAGTGTACGAATGGAAACGAAGACCATTTTTTTCATCGGAAAGCCCGGCTGCGGGAAGGGAACTCAGGCTAAGCTGTTATCCGATCAAACGGGCTGGGATGTATTTTCCTCGGGGAAGCTTTTCCGCGGTATCGCGCAGGAAGATTCGCCAGTCGGTCGGAAAATAAAGGAAGAAAATGATGCCGGTTTGTTGCAGCCGCATTGGTTCGCGGTGTATCTGTTCCTCAAGACGCTTTTTTCCATATCTGAGGACCGCGGAGTCATTTTCGACGGCTTCTGTCGGAAAGTGCCTGAGGCTGAGCTCGATCTCGATGCGCTTCTTTGGCTCGGGCGTCCGTTCAAGGTTTTGAATATTCAGATAGCCGATTTGACGGTTCGCGAGCGTCTCGCGCTGCGCAAAGAAGTAGAGCACAGGGTCGACGACGCTGTCGTTGATGAGCGATTGAAGGAATTCCACGCATATACGGAACCCGCCATCGAAGTCTTCAGAAAGGCTGGCGTACTTATCGATATCGATGGGGAACCTTCGCCCGAAGAAATAGCGGTTGCCGTACGGACGGCTCTTACTATCAAATGATAATCAAAAACGACAACGAGCGCGCCGCGCTTATCGAGGGGGGAAAGCGTCTCGCGCATATCCTCTCGCAATTACGCTCCAGAGTAACTCCGGGCGTTTCTGCCGAGGAGCTTGATGATTTGGCCGAGCAACTCATCTGCGAAGGCGGCGACGAGCCGTGCTTCCTCGGCTATACGCCCGAAGGAGCCAACCGGCAATATCCGGCGTCGCTCTGTGTTTCCGTAAATGATGAGGTGGTCCACGGCATTCCGAACGAATCAGCGAAA
>Ga0155323_111_pt1 | contig 17976 bp, 14 predicted proteins | sample RifCSPhighO2_02_FD_106291 | JGI IMG/M metagenome (GOLD analysis project Ga0155323, IMG submission 106291) | Candidatus Kaiserbacteria bacterium RIFCSPHIGHO2_02_FULL_55_17
CGGTACGTCACCTCGAGCGTCTCCTTCATAAATCGCTTGCCCATACAAATATCGCAGGTGACATAGACTGTCGGGAGGAAGTGCATCTCCACCGCGATGGAGCCGTTGCCCTGGCAGGCCTCGCAGCGGCCGCCCGGCACGTTGAAGGAGAAGCGGCCGGGCTTCCATCCTCTCGCGCGCGCTTCGCCGGTCGCGGCAAACAGGTCGCGAATATGCGTGAAAGCGCCGGTGTAGGTCGCCGGATTAGAGCGCGGTGTGCGGCCGATCGGCGACTGGTCGATAAGCACTGCGCGCCCGAGGTATTCGGTGCCGGTCAAGGACGCGACATGCTCGAGCTTGGTCTCGCGGCGCGCGAAGCGCGCCGCGATATTACGATGCAAAATGTCGTAGAGGAAGGTGGACTTCCCGCTCCCCGAGACGCCAGTGATGCAGACGAGCTTGACTAAGGGCACGTCAATATTCTGATTTACGAGGTTGTGGAGCGTGGCACCACGTACATGGAGCCAGCCCCGCTCACTCGTGCGGCGCTCTTCTGGCGCCGGGATCTCCTTTTCCTGTCGCAGATACGCAAGCGTGAGCGAACCGCTTTCGTTCTCCTTCGATTTCAATAGGTCATCCAGCCAGCCGGTGGCTACCACATTTCCGCCGTGAATACCCGCGCCCGGACCGATATCTACGATGTAATCAGAAGAAAAGATGGTCTTCTCATCGTGTTCAACGACGATGATCGTGTTCCCGAGCTCCTTCAACGTGAGTAAGGTCTTGATAAGGCGGTCATTGTCGTGCTGGTGGAGTCCGATCGTTGGCTCATCGAGCACATAGAGCGCACCGGTCAGCCCGCTACCGAGCTGTGAGGCGAGCCGTATCCTCTGCGCCTCGCCGCCAGAGAGCGTGGCAGCCGAACGATTTAGAGTTAAGTAATCGAGACCGACATTTAACATGAAAGTGAGACGGCTCTCGATCTCCTTTAGTACCGGCGCGGCGATATCGAATTTCATTTCTGACAGTTTGATAGAGTCTACGAATTCTTTTGCCTCGCGGATCGACATATTCGTAAAATCAACTATGTTCGCACCGAGCGGACTTTCGAATTTCGTGCTTGATGTTTGTTTCGGATTTCGTGCTTCGGGCTTCGTGCTTTTAAGGAAGACACGCAGTGCTTCCGGTCTTAGCCGCTTCCCTTCGCAGACCGGACACACTTCTTCAGAAAAAAGCGACTCCGTGCCGAGGCCGTGACAGGCCGGACAGGCGCCGTACGGCGAGTTGAATGAAAAGAGCCGCGGCTCCACCTCGGGGAACGAGGCACCGTCCTCTGGACAGATAAATCGCGATGAGAGCGTCTCGCTCGTGCCATCGGCATGCTGTATCTTCACGAGCCCATCGGCCTGCTTCAGCGCGAGCTCGAGCGCGTCTCCGAGCCGCTCGCGGGCGCTCTGTGTTGAACGAACGAATTCTGTAATGTAAATAGAATCCACGACAGCGTCAATGCTGTGCTGCTTGTTCCTATCCAGTACGATCTTCTCTCGGAGCGAATGCACCTTCCCGTCTACTACCACGCGTTCATACCCTTTCCCCAAGAGGTCGTAGAGCAGTTGATAGTATTCACCCTTGCGCCCGACAACTACCGGCGCATAGATCGTGATGGAACGCCTATCAACAGGGACGCCCATCACTCTGGATGCTGGAGTCTGGATGCTGGAGTCTGGATTATTCCAGCCTCTAGTTTCCAGCTTCGAGAGTATCATTTTTATTATTTCCTCTTTGGACAATCTAATTATGGGCACGTCGTGGTGAATACAGTAGGGCTGGCCTGCGCGCGCGTACAAGACACGCAGGTAGTCATAAATTTCAGTAACAGTGGCGACTGTGGAACGCGGGTTGTTCGAACGGCTCTTCTGGTCTATAGAAATGGCAGGCGACAGTCCTGATATTTCATCCACGTCCGGCTTCGCCATTTGGTTCAAGAACTGCCGCGCATAGGCAGAAAGGGATTCAACATATCTGCGCTGCCCTTCTGCAAAAATAGTATCGAAAGCGAGCGAGGACTTCCCGCTCCCAGAGAGGCCAGTGATGACCGTCATCGCCCCGCGCGGCATCGCGACCGTAATGTTCTTCAGATTGTGAGTCCTTGCACCACGAACAACCAACCAATCACTTCCATGGCGGTGTTTGTCGCCCCCCTCGCCCCGTGGCTGGCCGTTGCGGACAGCGTTACGGGGGTGTGTCTTTTCGGTACTTTTGTTTTGCATAGCCAATTCCTGCCCGTGGCGGGGCAGGTACGGTGTGATTGTACCACAGTTACCGAAACGGCAGGTTTCCCCGCCGTTTGTTACACTTTCACTTCTTGAGGCGCCTCTCCGCTTCCACGTAGAGGGTTTCCAAAAACTTCTTAACCCTTTGCAGGACGTCATCGGCTGGCCATATCCCTGCTTCCTGCGCTGCAAGAAATACGCCCATTTTCTCGGCAAAATCACCTTTCGACAGGATGCCGAATGAAGTTGTCTTGCATCGGTATATTGCAGTCGCAATCTCCGAGCGCAATGCACGGAAGCTTGCGAGGTGAGCGCCGAAATAGATAACGAGACAGATCTCTCGATCGACAACGTCCTTGCCATACGTTTTACCGAACGCCGCCTCGTACGCTGCTGCTATGGCTTGAGCGGCCTCCTCGCGGCAGTGAAAATGATGGCCGTCGCCGATATCATGTTCAGCATCGATATCGAATTTCACATACTGTCCTCTCCCGTACGGCTGCAGAAAACGATCGACATACCGCGCCTGCCCCTCGGTCGTATCTGCTATCTGCGCCGAAAAAGGTTTGTCGGCGCTGATGAAGGGCTTCACTGCATCAAGCGCCGTCTGAAGCAAGTTTTCGTGCGTCGGACTGCATCGAGTAACAATGGACATGTGATGCTCCTCAAAATTAGGAATGAGCTCCAGAAAAATACTACAACATAATTACTTCTCAGACAACGGCTTGCGGGCGCGGGGCTTTTTAGCCTTAGGACCGGTGCCTTCGAGCTTGTAGATCTCGTCGCGGATGAGCGCGGCGGTTTCGAAGTCCAATTGCTCCACGGCTTCTGCCATCTCTGCTCTCTTCCGCTTTATAAATCCAACGGAATCGTCTTTATACGCAAGCGTATCCAACACGAGAAGCTCATCTATAGTTCTTTGATGTTCTGTGCGCATACTCGCGGCGATGTCGTGGATTTCTTTTTTAATCGTCTTCGGCGTGATGTGGTGCGCCTTGTTGTACGCGAGCTGTTTCTCTCGCCTGCGATTCGTCTCGCCGATAGCGCGCTCCAAGGAGCCGGTCATCACATCAGCATAGAGGATGACGCGCCCTAACACATTCCGCGCGGCTCTTCCTATTGTCTGGATAAGCGAGGTCTCACTGCGCAAGAAGCCCTCTTTGTCTGCATCCAGGATGCCGACGAGCTCCACCTCAGGCAGGTCGAGTCCCTCGCGTAGCAGATTCACTCCAACCAAAATATCAAAATTGCCCTTTCTGAAATTAGTGAGGATATCAATTCTGTCTATAGTTTTGACATCCGAGTGGAGATACTCCGCCTTCATCCCCTTCTCGTGGAGGAATGCCGCGAGGTCTTCTGCCATCTGCTTGGTCAGTGTCGTTGCGAGCGCGCGGCCTCCGCGCTTAATCACACGGTCAGCCTCCGAGATGAAATTTGCCACTTGACCGGGATAGTGCTCCGTTTCGCTGACCTCGCGCACCACGAGCTCGGGGTCGACAAGACCGGTCGGGCGGATAACTTGTTCTACGGTTTGTTCAGAATGCTTGTATTCATAGGGCCCTGGCGTCGCACTCGTGTAGAGCACCTGCCCGATGCGCTCTTCAAACTCTTCGAACGTAAGCGGGCGGTTGTCGCGTGCCGACGGCAGACGGAAACCGTATTCAACAAGTATATCTTTTCTTGATTTATCTCCTGCGTACATGCCGCCCAACTGCGGTACGGTGACGTGCGACTCGTCTATCACTGTTAGAAAATCCGGCTCGCCCATGTAGGACGTCGTACGTCCTACATGAGATGTAGGACGTACGACGTCCTTATGCGGAAAATAAGAAAGAAGCGTATGCGGCGGCTGACCAGGACTTCTTCCATCAAAGTGACGCGAGTAATTCTCGATGCCGCTCGTGTACCCGAGCTCCTTGATGAGCGCAAGGTCGTGGAGCGTCCGGCGCTTCAGCCGCTCGGCCTCAAGCGGCTTCTCCTCTCGCTTAAACTTGGCGAGCTGTTCGTCGAGCTCAAGCTTGATGTCTTCTATCGCGCGGTTGCGCTCCTCCTCGCTCGTGATGAAGTGCTTCGCCGGGAAGACGAACACAGACGAAGGCTCCGCTACTTTTGCGCGCGAAACCGGATCGAGCTGGTCTATCTGCGCTATCTTCTCGCTGTCAAAGGCGACGCGGTACATGACGCGCTCATTGACCGGCATGAACTCCAGCGCGTTGCCGATCGCGCGCAGCTGGCCCGGGTTAAGGTCGGCATTCGTGCGCTCGAAATAAATCCCCACGAGTTTCCGTATTAACGAGCCTCTCGTCTCCAGCTGTCCAGTCTCCAGTTTTACGTGCACTTTTTCATATTCCTCCGGCGAGCCGAGGCCATAGATCGCAGAAACAGACGCAACTATTATCACATCTTTGCGCGTGAGAAGCGCCTGTGTCGCCGCGTGGCGGAGCCGGTCGATCTCTGCGTTGATTTGTGCCTCCTTCTCTATATAAGTGTCCGAGTGCGCGATGTACGCCTCCGGCTGGTAGTAGTCATAGTAGGAGACGAAGTAGTGCACGGCGTTCTCGGGGAAGAATTCCCGATACTCCTGCGCGAGCTGGGCGGCGAGCGTCTTGTTGTGCGCAAGCACGAGAGCCGGCTTGTCGTACTTGGCGATGACATTTGCCACCGTAAACGTCTTGCCCGAGCCGGTCACGCCAAAGAGCGTTTGATGCCGCAAACCTTTTTCGAGCCCTTCCTCGAGTTTCTTAATCGCCTCCGGCTGGTCCCCCGCCGGCGGGAATGGAGTGTGGAGTTTGAAGTTTTTCATAAAGAAACAACCATTATAAACCTTACAAAAAGAAATCGCGAGCAAGCTTGTGGCCTGCTCGCGGTTCAGTCAGGTGACGGCACTATTTTCGCGGTTCCTCTGGAGGGAACGGCGGCGGCGGGTCCAGGATGTCATCGACAGCCCACCTCATGCAGATGGCATGGATGACGGTCAACCCTGCCTTGGCATCCTCGTCTCCCTTGTTTGCGGCCCGAACCGTTACCGGTGCGGCAGCTGAAGTTTTTCTTTCGCATTCTTTCGCGACCTCATATATCTTTGTCACCTGCTGTCTCGTCAGCAGGCGGCCTTCCGGTGTGAAGATCACGATCGAACTGGTTTCGGCCGCGATCGCCGAAACAGAGAACAAAAGGCCAAAAAAAATACTGGATATCATCGTACGCATGGTTTCTCCCATCTATTTGACACGCCCTAACGGACGTCAGAGCGGAAAACATTCAGGTTCAGGATAGCATATAGAATCTACCTGTCAAACATCACGAAGGTTGAGACCTTAATCCTTATTCTACCATTCGCGCGAATTAGAGAAGATATTATGTGGAATAGTAATTACGCATGAATTCTTGCCGATACTCGTCAAAGCGATCGTCGAGGATTGCCTCTCGCGCGCCTTGTACCAAACGCAGGATGAAGCCGATGTTGTGCATCGAACAAATAACGGAGCCCAGCATCTCGCCGCTTCGTACGAGATGCGACACATATGCCAGCGTGAATTCTCCACCCATGTAGGACGTCGTACGTCCTACATCAGATGTCGGGACGTACGATGTTCCGACATGGGAAAGCGGGGTGAAGTCGTTGCGATACTGTCCATTTCGTAAATGAATGATGCCGCGCTTCGTATAGATAGAGCCGTGGCGACCGATGCGCGTCGGCGCGACACAGTCGAAGAGATCCATGCCGCCCGCGATGCCCTCAAGTATGTCGCCCGGCTCGCCGATGCCGAGGAAATGTCGCGGCAGTTCTTCTGGTAGTTCACCAACGGCCGCCTGGAGCGCGCCCTTCATATCCTCTTTGCTAAACGAACCACCGATGCCGATGCCATCAAAACCGAGCGCGGTAATCTCATGTGCAGACTCTCGGCGCAAATCTTCATGCCGGCCGCCCTGCACGATGCCGAAAAGCGCCTGCTTCTTATTCGCTTCAGTATTTTGCCGATGTGCCTTGAGCGAACGTTCAGCCCATCGATGCGTACGCTCCATCGCCTCTCTCTGGTACTCGTACGGCTCCGTCGGCGAGGTGCATTCGTCAAAGGCGAAAAAGATATCCGCGCCAAGCGCGTGCTGGATCTCGACCGAACGTTCGGGCGTAAAGCGGTGAAGCGAACCGTCAAGGTGCGAGGTGAATGACACACCCTCGTCGTCAATAACCGCGAGTTGGCCATGTTTACTTGCAACCTCTTCATCAAAGATGGTAACGGCTTCTTCTTGAGGCGCATCTTCTTTAACAAATTTTGAAATAGTTTTGCCTAAACCAGACCTTTGGTCTGGTCGGCCGACGCTTCCAAACTTGGAAGCGCTTAGGCCAAATGCCGCACCGAGCGAGAACACTTGGAAGCCGCCCGAGTCGGTCATCGTCGGCTTCGCCTCGCCGGAGCCCCTAGGCGGAGGCGGGTCCACCCAGCTCATAAACTTTCCGAGACCTCCGGCGGCTTTTACTATTTCTTCACCCGGTTGGAGATACAGGTGGTAGGTGTTCGCGAGTACGATCTCCGCCCCGAGCGCTTTCAATTGCTCGGGCAAAATGCCCTTCACGTCCGCTTTTGTCCCCACCGGTACGAAGGCGGGCGTACGGATGATGCCATGCGGCGTGGTCAAAATGCCCGCCCTGGCTCTCGATTTACCTGTGGTAAGCTTGTCAAGTTCAAAAGAAATCGCGTTCATTTAAGCTTACTGTAGCGTATCCAGCATTCATTGACAATTAAGAAATTAGGATTATTATTTCATTTAGTGGGGTTTAACCGCCTTAATCGAGGCGGACCCGACACGGAGGTTCTTTATCATGTACAGAAAATCGTTCCAGGGGCTTGCCGTGTTGGCGGCGGCTCTGCTCTCGGCCTGCGCCGGCCCGAAGTCGCTGTACAGCGGGTTTGTAATAGCAGCGCCCGAGGATGAACAGACCGTGCGTGCGGGAGGTTTCTCGGAAGCGGCGCTTGCGCAAGTCGCAATCGTACAGAATCCGGACCTTAACTTCGGCAAGATATCGCCGAAGGCTTTGCGTAAGATACAGGAATACGGCATCTCCTGCCAAAAGCAGGTTGATGCACAGGTCGCCGGCGGACTGCAAACGGGCGGACAAGGAGCGGGCGTTTACGGTGTCTCGGGTCTCGGACTCGGTGCGGCTGCAAGCGCGGCGTTCGCCGCCGCGAAAGCATCCGAGTACGCGATCTACGGCGCCATCGGCTACCTGCTGCCCGGCGCAGTGTACGGCGGTACATCCGGCGCGTATGCCATGGCATCGGCAAAGGGCAGCTGCACGCGGGATTTCTGGGAGGATGTCGCAAAGACCGACCCAGATTTCCGCGGAACGCACGTGGTGGTCATCCACTCCGGACGCAGGTGGGGCGATTCACGGCCTCCCGCGCTCGACAGAACGGCGGTGTGGCCGACGCAACGGGCTCCTGCAAGATAGATTTTGAAGGTCGCCACGGCATCACCCTCCCAGTGCCGAGTGCGATTCTTCTCGGGCGCGAACTCCGGTTCGCGCCCGTTTTTTATTGCGCTGCTTTCTGCACTTTCACCAACTCCACTTCAAAGACGAGTGCCGAGTTTGCGGGGATGACATTGCCGATGGCTTGATTACCGTACGCAAGCGAAGCAGGGATGATGAGCTGGCGCTTACCGCCTTCCTTCATGCCGACAATGCCCTGATCCCATCCCTGTATCACCTGCCCCGCACCGAGCGTGAAGGTGAATCCTTCGTCGCCGTGATTGGCGGATGCATCAAAAATGGTGCCGTTCGTAAGCGCGCCTACATAATTTACTGTAACTGTATCACCCGCACCCGCTGTTGCGCCGGTACCGACGGTCTCGTCGATTATCTGAAGCTCTGTGACGGAGGTTCCGGTAGGCATGGTAGGTGTGGTTTGGATAGTAGTGTCATCTGGAGCCGTCTCACTCACGGCAGGTGCTCTGAAGGGCGAAAGGCCCGGCAGGACGAAGAACATAACGACAACTGCGAGTGCGAGAGCGACAGCGATACCGGTCTGGGTTGGATTCATACTTTTTGAAATTCTTTAAATCTTTTAACTTCTTCGGCGACCGCAGCTTTGGCCAGCGCCTCGTGCCCCGGGACCTCGCGGTCGAGGAAGGCCTTTAGCGCCGCCGGGTCGCCTGCTTCGGCGAGCTTCGCGAATTCTTCGCGCTTGCCCTCCGCGAGCTTCGCGAGCACGGCGAGGGTCGCGGCCTTCAGTGCGATCTCGCCGAATTGCGCGATAAGCGTCTGCTGCTCTGTAAGCGGAAGCTCTTTGATGCCGAGATCGGTAGCGATGAGAGCGGTTAATTCGTCTTGCATAGGTGACATAATAACACGCGTTACTACTTAAGAGACTTAGTAAAGAGGTTAGGGTTGATAGCTCCGATATGCGAAACATCAGGCTTGCCGATCGGGATATCGGTAACAATCCTCCCGAACCAACCGCTTCTAACGGAGAACGCCCACGGTCGCCATGCTCCTTCGTGGAACACTGGCTTCTCGGCCTGTACCCAAACGGTTGCACCGTGATTTGCTCTCACGAATTCCTGCGCAGCGGTAAATCGAGATGCGAAGTTATTGCCATACGTATACACCGACCCGTTCGCGTCTTGGAAAATATGCGGTACGGTTGGATCGATCTGTAGTTGATTAATGTTCGTGAAAGAGGTTGTGTGCTCAATCGACAAAGTTGGTGGCGCTTCAATCGACATCGGAGATGTCTCGGCAGCACTGGTGACGACGGGTTGACCCTGCGAATCCAATACGGCTGCTCCTTGGCTATCCTGTAAGAGATTGCCTTCGGGCAGGGGCGGCACTTCAGATCCGCCGTGAGCTGGTGGAGGAGCTTGTTCTGCGGTGCCGGCCGGCGCGGCTTCTCCGGCACCGGCTGGCAATGAAGCTTCAGTTGTAGGTCCCGCCACAGGTGCCCCCACGCGCGCAACGGGCGGTTGAGAATCAACGTCGGCCGCAGGCGTCACATCGCTCACTGCCGTCCCCGGATATTGAACGACCGTCTCCCGTATCGACGTCGTATGATCTATAGGCACTGCTACTGGTGACTCGGGAGCATAGGGCAGTGTCACGCGCGCACCCTCGGGCGCATTCACGTACGTCTGACCATTCGATACTTCCAAACTGCCGTCCGCATTAAACGTGAGCTTATCACCGAGATTTATCTGCACGCTTGAACCGGCCAGATTCCCTTCAGTTTTGAATAACCCATGCTCTTTGGCGATGTCGTGCACAACTTTGTCAATATCCTGCGGCGTCGCCTCGAGCAGGCGACGCATGTCGCTGCCTTCCGCAAACTTATTCGCATCAAGATTTTGCGTCTGCAGCTGCTCCCACAGCCGCTTCGCCATGAATTCATATCCCTTGCCCGGTGTGGCCTCAACGCTGATATCCGGCACCGTACTCGGTGGCGATTCGGGCAATCCCACTCCCGCCGCCTGTGCTCGCGCGTCGGCCATCTGCGCCGCCGCGATCTGGTTGTCTACCGCGCGCACTTCCGCTTGAAACGCGGACTGCGCGGGTGCGGGAGCGGGCGCTTCGGCTACTGGCGCTTCAGGGACAACAGGAGCAGCGGGTGCCGCTGCTCCTGTTTCGAGCACAACCGGCGGAATCGCTTGTTCGGCGGCTGGTCCGCCTAGGTAATCAGTGAACCATTGCCCTATCCGCTCCCCAACATGATGCTCGGCGAGTTCATGCGCGGTATAGGCCATAGCGCCCGTCATGCCGAATGATTGGAGCATCGCTTTAGCCATCGCCGTATTTTTTCTTCCAGTTTCAGTGCCGCTTCCGAGCCATTGATACAAACGCATATTCTCTAATCGTCCCATTCCCGCTCTCCTGTTCACTCGCTCAAGCATTTCACGGTTGCTTCTGAATGAACCCGCCATAGCGGCAAAGCGCGTACCCACAAGTGCACCACCGTAGAGAATTGCCGCAGTTGTAGATACGGGCAAGGTAAAGCCGTAGCCCACAGCGAGCGCACCGCCGAGCGTTATTTTCTGCCACGTCGGCAATTTGTTGTACTTTTCACCAAGATTCGTAAATAAGAACTCCATCTTCGTCTCTCCTTTCTCACTCGCTTTCGAAAAATTTTCCTTAGCGGCAGACATCTTTTCTGATAACGCGCCAATCAGAGACTTCAACCGAGACTTCTCCTCCGCCGGTGTTCTCTCGGTCTTCAGCGGGCCTTCGACCAGCTCCTCCGGCTCGCCTCCAAGCGTCGGTTCAATCCCTCCATCGGCGAGTTGTTCGTTCTCAACCGTACGTAGGTCGTCCACATATTCTCCCATCTTCCCCACAATCTCATGCTGTTTTGCCATAAACACATCCATCTTTGCTCTGGCCGCTTCCTGCGCAGGGATATCTCCCGACACAATCGCGCGATGATTTTCATTCTGAATATCTTGAAACTCCTGCGAAGTGGCTTCTGCACTTGGTACGCCCCGATCTGCGAGACTACGATATTTCGTATCTGTCTGAGTTACTTCCGGCTGTGCGGCGGAGCTCAGTTGATTCATTTCTGCCTGCGCACGACTGCGATTTTCTTCAATTGCCCGCTGTAGTGGATCGACATCGCTCGTATCGACACCCGCTTCTGCCGCAACTGGTTCTGTTGTAGCAACACCTGCCACTTGTCTCTCCGCTAAGTCTGCTGGTGCTGGAGGACCGACAAACGTCTCTACGTGGCCCCGCGGATACTTACGGAATACTGCCGGCGCACCGGGCTCTACCGCTCTTTCAGCCGCGATTCTTGTATCGATTTCCGCCTGCTCTGCGGCTTCAAGCTCTCTCGCCTCTGGGCTTATCGGCGGTTCTGATTTGATTGGAGGTATGTTCGCCGGCGCTTGCTGCCATATCTTCACTCCTTCTGTTTGGGTACTACGGCGATTTTCTTCAGTCTTTTTTGACACCGCATCGAGTCGTGCTTTAGTCGCTGCAAGTTCTTCTTGCCGTTGCCGTTCAGCCTCTTCGACCGCGATTTGCTGTTTCAGCCGCTCTTCCTCCTCGAGCTGGGCAAACGTTTTCCCGCCGAGTCCTACATTAATTTCTTCCGGGCTTTCATTGACTCTTTCCGGCCGAGACAAAGGAGTTGGTTCACTCGCAATGGGATTAGGCGGCGGCATTGCCTTTTTACGCGCCTCTTCTTCTTCGGCTACGCGGCGCGCGGCGCGGGTTTCTTCATAGTCTGTCTTCGCATTCGGAAAATTCTTGGTAAGGAATTCACTCACTTCGGGAATGATATCCCGCAGTACGTCCGCCGCGCGCAGTTTTACATTAACGTCGAGCAATTCAGCATATTTAATATACCCTTTGCCAATTTCCGGTGAGACTTCCGAAGTTTTAGACAGCGAAAGTCTCATAATCTTCAAAAGCCTTTGGGCATCTTTCAAAACGGCTTTATTGGAAAGTTCCGGATGAGTGTCGAGATATTCTTGTGCGGCTTTTTCAGCTTTATTACTAATCTTTCCTCTTAAGGAAACTCCCAATTTTTGAATATGCGCCGCGATGTTTTCTTTCTTCTCCGGTTTGGACTCTGCCTTGTATTTCTCGACAAGCTGCCTAATAGTCTGAAGTGTTTTTGTGGCATCTATCCACGCATGCGGCAAATGGTTCTCCGGCTCAATTCCCATCTCTTTGAGTTTGTCATTGAGTTCTTTATAAGAACCTTCGATACCGAAGAGGAACGCAGTCGGGTCGAATAATTCATTCCCTAGAGAACCGGGGCGTCCTTCTTTTTTTGCCATACTTATGCCGTCTTCCGCATTTTTTCGAGCATGTCTCTCGTCTCGGCATCTTCTTCTGCCTGTTTTGCTCGGGCGGCCCGCATCTCCTCCAAATCGGTCACGTTCGGCGTAAACGGAACCGCTTCTTTGTTTTTTTCTTCCGCTCGCTGTTCCTCATACTGACGCACTGCCGCCTCATTCCTGCCAGTTTCTAGCATTGTCGCTTCAACATCAACGCCGAGCCGTTCAAGTATTTCTTGCCGCACCGCCTCATCCCGTTCTTTCTGCTCGGCCACCCGGGTCGCCACATCCAAGGAATTCTTTACCGTCTCTTCGTTCGAGAGATCGAGATCTAACTTCGATCCAGATTCTACAGTGGACTTCTGAATTGTCTCTTCATTCGAGAGATCGAGGTCCAGTTTTTTGGGAGGATGTTCAGACATACATTATTGCGTAAGATACCGTTCGCGTATCATGGTTTCAACTGTGGCACGGTCGCGCCCGTAGGTCAATGCAGAGAGCTGTATAAGATCATCTACCTGCGCCGGATTTCCCGCCGGCAGATCCGGCGTTTTCATATCAAAGGGCTTCTGCGGCACGCCGCCCGAGAGGATCTTCACGTAGCAGTTCCGGTTCTCGATATTCACGAAATCGAGCGCTTCGAAAACCGGCGCGAATTGTTTGGCGAAAAACTCGGCGTCCTCCTCGCCCACGCGGAAAACCGCCATGTTCCCCACGTTGCCGAAAACCGCGTCGCGTGTCTTCTCTTCTATCTGGTTCAAGAACTGGTGCGCGACCGAGAGCGCGAGCTTATACTTGCGTGCCTCCGAGAGGATGCCGGGGATGGAATCGGTGGTTACGTTCTGGAATTCGTCTATATAGAGATAGAACGGCACGTGGTCCGCACGGGGATTATCCGCGCGCGACAAGGCCGCCATGAAGAGCTTGCCCACGACGATAAGGCCGAGCAGGTTCGCGTTCTTCTCGCCGAGACGCCCCTTCGAGAGGTTGATGAGGAGTATCTTCTTCGTATCCATCACCTCGCGGAACTTAAACGACGACTCCTGCTGGCCGACAATCGGGCGGATAAAGTCGTTCGCAGTGAAGTCGTCGAACTTGTTGGTGATGTACGGGACAATATTCTCCAAGGCGGCGTCGCCGCCGGCCTTCGTCGCGATCTCGGTCCAGAACTGGTTCACGACGGGGTTCATGCTCTTCGCGAGCTTGGCCGCACGGAATTCGCTGTTACTGAGCACGCGCGCGATGTCGAGGATCGTCGAGCCGCTTGACGGATCCTCCATCACGAGCATCGTCGCGTTGCGGAAGTATTGCTCGAAGGCGGGGCCCATAGACTCGGGCACGTCGCCGTAGAGCCGGCGGAAGATCATCAGGAGCTCGTTGACGATGAAGGTCTTCTGCTCGGGACGCGCCAGGTCGTATTCGAGGAAGTTGAGCGAGAAGGGGCGCGAGAGATCGGCCGGGTCGAAGTAGATGACATCCTGGTACCGCTCGGGCGGCACGGCGGCGAGGACGTCGAGGATGTCAGAGCCGTGCGGATCGATGAAGCAGCACCCCTCGCCGTTCTTGATGTCTTGGATGATCATCGACTTCAAGAGCCCGGTCTTACCGGTACCGGTCTGACCGATGACGTAGAGGTGGCGCAGGCGGTCTTCGGGACTTAAGTAGACGCGCGTCTCCTGGCCGCGATAGGTATTGATACCGAGGAGCGAACCTGTCTGCGGGAGCGCAAGCGGCGCAGGCGCATGGGTGAAGCGCGCCTGCTTCAGGTGCGGCGAGCTTAGGATGCCCGAGGGCGGGAAGTGATAGATGGTCGTGAGTTCGCGCAAGGAGAGCGGGAGCCGTACGAGCGCGGGCATGCGGAAGGAAAGGTCTTCAAATACTTGTTGCATCTCGGAGAGCTTTACGCGTTTGAACTCGAACCGATTTCCCTGCGTATTAGTGAACTGGTTGAACGCCGCTTCGAGCTCGCCGAGCACCTGCTCCGCCTTGCGCGTGTCGCTCGAGGAGACCGCAAGCCGTATCGACACGCCGACGATAGGCGTCGCGATCTTCTTCTCCACCTGCTCGATAAGCGTCTTGTTCTGTTCCATCTGGCGGATCTCGGCCTCCTTCGCCTTCTCCGCATCCTTCGGCTTGCTCGAGAAGAACGTCTTCCCGACCTCTCGAAAGACTTCGCCGACATAAGTCTCCGGCGTGCTGAAGGCCGAAGCACGTTTCTCGCCCTTGCGAAGCGCTTGCAGTATCTTCCGATAATGCTTCACGTGCCGATCGCCGCGCGGTTCTATGACGATCTGGAGCGCGGCACCCTCGCCGACGTGCTCTATTTTTGCGAATGCATTCGTAATGGCGTTTAAGGGGTCATAATCGAAATCGGTGTAGTCAGAGAGCGGCAGGACGGGATTATCCGCGAGCGTTGCCACCGAAGCGAGCGAGGTCCCCTCTGAAGCGAACATGTTGTAGTCCGCGGGCTGCGGCACCAGATGCGCATCGGGGAATATCGCGAGGAGCTGTTTCTCGAAGAGATTGCGCTTACCGTTCGGCACCGCCGCGTAGAACTGAAGCTCGGGGCTGTCAGAGGGTACCGCGAGCTCGAGCGTGTAATAGTTGGGCTCGCCCGGGTTCGCCTCTTCGACCGAGAGAAGACCGGCATAGAACTGCTCCATGCCGGAGATGAGCTCCTTCAACGTCTTAGTGCGTCCCTCCTGTCCTGCATTCTTGGGCCCCGGCAGAGCTATCTCGTAGAGCGTCATGTGAAGCGCCTTGAAGCGCGGCGCCTTCTCTGTATCTGCGTTCGCCGGCATAAGCCCCGCCGCGACATAGCGCACGAGGTAGCGGTGGAAGTCATCGGCGACATGTGGGTCATTAAGCTTTTCCATCACCGCGAGCGCATTCTTGATCCCCTTCTCTTCCATCGTTTGTTGGAGCTGCTTCACCGCTTGTTCGCTCCCGCTTAAGTTCAGCTCGGCGAGTATCGCCTCTGCCTCGCTCGTCTTCGTCGCCTCGCTGATCCGGTACGCGGGCGCGAGCACCTCTTCTGGTGCGGCGTGATGCGCCTGGATCTGCTCGGAAATGACCTGCGCGCGCTCCGGCGTCGCCTGCCCTGGGCTTTGCCGAAGGGCGAGCTCTGCTTCTTGGCGCGTGACGCGCTCGCGCAGGTATGCGAGCTCTTCTTCCGGCGTTGATAGCGTCGCTATTGATTCCATGTATTCTAGTATACTGCACAACAATGCTCGATTTCCTTATCGCGAGTGTACAACTTGATCCGATCGCCATTATCAAGACTGGCAGCTATCTCGGCATCGCATTAATCGTCTTCGCCGAGAGCGGCCTTCTCGTCGGCATCTTCTTTCCCGGTGATTCGCTCCTCTTCGCCGCAGGACTTCTCTCTGCCGCCGGCTTCCTCGCTCTCGGGCCGCTTATCTTCTTCGTCGTCGCCGCCGCGATTATCGGCGACTCGGTGGGCTACTGGTTCGGCGCACATGTCGGGACCGGATTCTTCCAGCGCAAAGATTCGCGCTTTTTCAAACAAGAATACTTGAAGCGCACTGAACGATTCTTCCAGAAGTACGGCGGCCGCGCGATCATCCTCGCGCGCTTCGTGCCTGTCGTGCGCACCCTCGCGCCGGTGCTCGCTGGCATCGGCTCGATGACCTATAAAAGGTTCCTTTCCTATAACGTAGTCGGCGGGCTCCTCTGGGGCGCGGGCATGATACTGCTCGGCTACTCCCTCGGCTCGATCATCCCCGACAGCGAGCGCTATATCCTCCCGCTCTCGCTCGTCATCATCGTCATCTCCTTCTTGCCGATACTGACGAGCGTCATGCACGAGAAGAATCGTGCCAACGGTGTCTTATCCGACAATTTGAATAACGAGATATAAAACGGCCGCGCCGGCAAGCGTCATAACGGTGGTCAAGGCGCGCGGATGCCGATGGTGGCTCTCGGGGATAAGGTCGCTCGCTGAGAGATAGAGGAAGGTGCCGGCGAAGACGGCGAGCACGAGCCCGATAGCCGATTCAGAAATAATGAAGAGGAGCGTGGACGCCGCGCCGAGAACGGGGGCCGCCGCATCCACGAGGAGCCAGCGGAACGCGCGCCTCCAGTCGCCGCCGTTCTTCAATATGAGATTCACCGTGTTGATGCCGTCGGAGAAGTCGTGGGTCAGCACTGCGACCGTGACGACGATGCCGACAGCCGCGGAGGCCTGGAAACCGATGCCGATTGCGATGCCGTCGAAGAAGCTGTGCGCCGCGAGCGCGAGCGCGCCGAACGCTCCCCGCCTGTAGGACGTCGTACGTCCTACATCCGATGTAGGACGTACGACGTCCTCCACATCATCATGCGTGTGCAATAACACGAGCCGGTCAAGAATGAGGTAGCCGAAGAATCCGAGTGCGATAAAGAGCGCGATCGTCTCGGCCGCGTGATACGGCGCATTAAGCTCGATAGCTTCAGGCAGGAGGTCGAAGAGCGCGACGCCTGCGACCGCGCCCGCCGAGAAGCCGAGGATAAGGTGTAGCTTGTCGCGGAACCGAAGCGCGAACAGCCCGCCGATAAAGGTCGCGGCAGAAGCGGCGAGAGCAATAAAGAAAACGTACATCGCGCGAGTGCTACCTCAGCAACGCGTCGAGAACCGTTTGGAAGTCCGCGTAGGAGCGCGCGCCGGCAATGAGCTCTGTGCCGATGATGAGCGACGGCGTCGCGTTCACGCCCAATCTTTGCGCTTCGGCAGTCACTTCGTTCGCGCGCTGTTCGTATTCAGAGCGATTGGCATTCACCTCCGCGGTGACCTTGTCCGCATCGATGCCGGAGACTGTCGCATTCAGCGCATCGATAGACTCGGCGTCGCCAAACCCGCCGCCCTCTTCATCCTGGGCGTTGAACATCGCGGTGCGCCAGGCGAAATAGCTTTCGGGATAGAGCTTCCAAACCGCCAGGTTATAGACAGCTCCCGTGAGCGAGTCCGTTCCCATACGTGGACTCAAGAACACGACGTCCTTGAAAACGATTTTCACTTTTCCGGTATCAACGTAATTTTTAATGATATCTGGCAACGCCGGTGGAGTAGGTATCTGTTCATGGCCGACTTCAAATGCTTTGCAGTACGGACACTGGAAATCGCTCCAGAATGCGATAGTGACGGGCGCATTCGCGTCTCCGATGAAGGGCTCGCCCCCGGTCTTTACCTCATTGATATCCACTTCTCCTGCCTGTGGTGAGCCTGCTTGCCCCGAGCCTGTCGAGGGGTTGGAGCCATTCCACATCACTGCGCCTGCAATAAGAAGCCCGGCCGCTACAACTGCTGCTGGTAAAAAATACTTGTTGCTTGTGTCATTGGTGTCCATATGCGGGAGATGATATCATATCGCCGGAACATATAACCCCAAGGGGGCTTTATGAAAGAAGCGACATTGGCACTTCCGGTGCGCAGACGCAGAGTCCTCCTCGGCTTGAAACGCGGAGGGTCGGAGATCGGCGATGGCACCTACAATGGACCGGGCGGAAAAATGAAAGTCGGCGAATCACATATCGAGGGTTTGTACCGCGAAGTGTGGGAAGAATTCGGCATTCGGCTCCATCGCGGTTCCGCAAAGAAAGTTGCTATCATCACTTTCTTTGTACAGGGCATTCCGGACTTTAGGGTCCACACGTATCGCATAATGCGCTGGAAAGGAAGACCGAGAAAGACAAGAAGCATGATTCCAAGTTCGCACAATACTGCCCGCTTGCCTTTGCGTCGGATGCTTGATTCTGACAAAGCGTGGTTCGGGCGTGCGATACGCGGAAAAAAGTTTTGTGCGAATGTATACTACCGCAAACGCGCGAAAGGTTTTCTCGGCATCAAGTTCCTACCGTTCGCTGACTGACCGGCCGCGCTCCCGCGCGGCCGTTCTTTTTCATACCCTCTTCCACTCCGTTTTGTTGCCCCGGAGTCGTGCGTCGGCCATGCAAA
>Ga0155323_106_pt1 | contig 17895 bp, 26 predicted proteins | sample RifCSPhighO2_02_FD_106291 | JGI IMG/M metagenome (GOLD analysis project Ga0155323, IMG submission 106291) | Candidatus Kaiserbacteria bacterium RIFCSPHIGHO2_02_FULL_55_17
AATTGGATACTATCGGATACTATAGAATATATAGGCTATATTATTAGATTATGGAAAATAGATTCAACAAAAGAATACGGCTCTCGGGAGGAATCCTGAAGAAAATCGCCCAAATCGATGAGTTTAAAGGGCTATGGCGGGGAGTTGGAGAGATGAACCCTCATATCCTAAAACAACTCCGAGCATCGGTCATCATTACCTCAACTGGTGCGTCAACGCGCATTGAAGGATCGGCGCTCAGCGATGAAGAGGTCGCACGCCTTTTGCGCGGCCTCAAAGCTAAGTCACCGAAAGGGCGCGATGAAGAAGAAGTCGCTGGGTATGCCGATCTTCTGGGTCGCATATTCGACCACTATCAAACCCTTAAACTAACTGAGGGGCAGATTCTCCAGTTCCATGAGATTCTCCTGCACTTCGCAGAGAAGGACATCTTGCATAAGGGAAAGTATAAAACGACCGATAATGTCGTCGTGATACGCAACCCCGATGGCGAAGATGTTGTCCTCTTCCGCCCAACTCCGCCCTATCTGGTAAAGAAGGAGATGGATGAGGCGATTGTATGGATGAATGAACATATTGATGGACACACGCTTCATCCGCTTCTCGTCATAGCGAATTTCATCTTTGAATTCCTTGCAATTCATCCGTTCCATGATGGGAATGGACGCTTGTCTCGTGCACTCACAAACCTGCTTCTTCTCAAGTCAGGATATGCACACATCCCGTATGTATCGCTTGAAGAAATAATCGAGGAACGGAAAACCGACTACTATCTCTCGCTCCGGCAAACGCAAAAGAACCATAAGACCGACAACGAGGACATCTCGGCGTGGATTGACTTTATACTCGACGTGCTCATAGAACAAACGGCACGGGCGAAAGTGCTCATCGATGCCAAACAGCCCGAAAAGCTTCTTTCTCAGAAACAAATCAGTGTATATGAGCTGTTCGCTGATGGGAGCATTCTTGGCGCCAAAGAGATTGTCGAGCGACTTATCGGGGAAGTAGCACGACCGACTGTCAAAAAGACGCTCTCGCGACTTGTTGAACTCAAGCTTCTGGAGCGGCTCGGCCGCGCACGAAGCACGCGCTACCGAAAAATATAGCGGTTTAGTAAAACCATGCCTCTCGGTCACTTGAATGAGCACTAGCTGGTGCTCCCGGCCAGAATCGAACTGACATCGTCTCCTCCGCAAGGAGATGTCCTATCCATTGAACGACGGGAGCGATACCAGAAACTCTACCTTGTGCCAACCTTTTTTCAAAACCCGAGCCAGGCTGCCACTAAGTCAGAAAATGTATGCTTGTGCTCGTCCTCGTCGACGTGCTTGAGGAAGTATGCGTAGACAGCGTCCGCGTCGACGCCCGCAAGCGGGATGACGAGATGCGGCGAGAGCCAGTGGTCAGTCTTAATAGAAAGCATCGGCGGGAATTCATCCTCGATATCTTCAAGCACAGTGAACGAGGTCATGTGTTCGAACGGATGGAGTTCTTCGCCAATAGTGATCCCTTCTTCAACAAGACGGAAATGGTGCAGGGGCGGCTCCTTGGCGGCGTGGAGCGCGAGCGCGGCGGCCGCGATGACAATAAGCGCGGCGAGCAGGTAATTGCCGAAAAGTATCGAAGCGACGCCGCCGGCTACCGCGATGATGCCGAGCGCCCAGTACCAGTCGGCGCTCTTCGGGTTATGGTCGTACTCTCTCCCTTCCCATTCAGCTATCGCGTCGCGGGCCATGGAAAAATAATAACACGTGCGGAAGGGGTGGGACTCGAACCCACAAGGGCTTTTGGCCCGCTAGTTTTCAAGACTAGTTCCTTACCATTCGGAGCACCCTTCCTTTAGCAACTACTGCGCTGACCTGTCCCGTAGCCAAGGTGCTACTGGGATGACGTGTGCACCAGCACAGGTTCGCGAGGAGGAGCTTTGGGGCGGAACCAGACGAGGTACACGATCTCGAGGATGCCGAGCGTGTTGATGATGAGAAGCGCGATAAACCACCCCTTCTGGCTGCCGCGCGCGGCGTGCCAGAGCGCGAAGCCCTTCAGGACGATGGACCAGAGCGCCACCACAAGGACGATCGGGATAAAAATACTCATAAACTCCGGGGTGAACGGAGAATAAAATGGCGTGAATGGTTGCATATGTGCGGATTATACCACACACTCTATCGTATGCGATATCTCGGCATTGACTATGGGAGCAAGAGAGTCGGTCTCGCCCTCTCGGACGAGGCGGGAACGATGGGGTTCCCCCATGCCGTTATTCGGAATTCACCGCGGCTCATTGATGAACTCTGCGCGCGTATCGCCAAAGAAAATATCGGTGCGGTCGTCATCGGGGAATCGCGGGATCTCGCAGGAGATAAAAATCCGATTGCAAAGAGCACCCATGCACTAGGCGATTTATTAACTCTGCGTGCGGGCGTTCCCGTCTTGTATGAATCAGAAGTGTTCACAAGCGCCGAGGCGCGCCGGATGCCGAGTAAGCAAGAAAAGACCCGTACGCCGAAGAGACACGGAGAAATAGACGCTTCCGCCGCCGCGCTTATCCTTACCAGTTATCTCACTAGGCAGAAAGGACGTTAGGCGCTAGGCCCTAGCCATGCAAAAACCAAGAATTTCAATCGACGAATTCAGTAAGATAGAAGTAAAGGTCGGCACAGTAACGAGCGCCGAGCGCGTGCCTGAGACCGACAAGCTACTGCGGCTCGTGGTCGATTTCAATGAATCAGAGGGACCGCGCCAAATTATTTCCGGCATTGCCGCCTACGTTCCTCTACCGGAATCCCTTGTCGGCCGTCAGCTCGCATTCGTGACGAATCTTGAGCCGCGCACGATACGCGGCCTTGAATCGAACGGGATGCTTTTCGCAGTCGGCTCGGACGAAATATTCGCGTTCCTTACGCCCGACAGAGACGTACCGCCCGGCACCAGTGCACACTAATCGCGCGTGCCCTGCGAAGCCGAGGCGAAGTAGGGGTATACTGCAACTATGCTTTCCGTTTTTGGCGAACGATTGCGCGCCGCTTTCGTGCCCCCGCGCTATATAGCGCCTTCGTTCTCCGGCATCGATCTCTCGGCAAGCGGCGTTAAAGCCGTACGCCTGACTCCAGGCGCGCGAGGCCTCACGCTCGCGAGCTATACCGAAGCACGACTTTCCGCAGGTGCATTTACTGACGGTGAAATAATCGATCGCGCGGAGACGGTCGCAGTGCTTACCACTGCCGCTCGGGACGCGGATATTTCAACCGCGAACGCCGCATTGCCGGAGTCGAAATCGTACCTTTTTGAAACCGCGATCCAAGGATCAAGGAAAGTCGAATGGCGCACCGCGATCGAACAACATCTTGACGAGCTCGTACCGCTTCCACCGCCGGAAACTGCTTTTGATTTTGTCAACATGGGGCAGGACACACAGGGTAATACGCTCGTCGCGGGGGTCGGGTTTGCTCGGCGCATTGTTGACGAGACGCTGTCGGTATTTGACGAGGCGAATATCGGCGTGTGTGCGCTCGAGGATGAGCCATTCGCGGTGGCTCGAGCCCTCATTCCCGCAGGAGACCCATCAACCGTGCTTATCATTGATGTCGGAAAGACGACGACGAAAATGGCCATCATCGCGGGACGTATCCCGCGCCTCGCCACAACGATCGGCATCGGCGGCCACGCACTCACGCTCGCCGTACAGAAGTATTTCGGCGTGACGGAAGCTGAAGCACGCAAGGTAAAAGCTGAACGCGGCATCGTGCCCGCGCCCGGGAATGAGGATTATCTTGCGGCAATGCTTTCAACCGTCTCGGCGATCAGCGACGAGATCTCCCGTCGGTTCGAGTATTGGCAGGAAAAAGCGACGCTTAGGGGGACGCATGAACCGGTGTCGCGCGTCATTCTCGCCGGCGGTAATGCGTCGGTGCGCGGGCTCCCCGAATACCTCGAAAGTTCGCTCCGGGTCCCGGTGACGACCGGCGACGTGTTCACCAACCTGGCTTCGCGCGACGCATGGATACCGGAACTTGACTACACCGAGTCGCTCGCCTACGCGACGGCGATCGGGCTGGCACTCCGCGATGACGCACGGCGCTACTTGTAGCGGGCGTGTCGAACGTATGCAAAACGAACTCACCAATCTCCTACCCCCCGAGCGCCAGCGCGCGCTTGCGCGCGCGTATGTGGTACGAATGGGCGTCGTCGGTATCGTGCTCATAAGCGCGCTCATGCTTGTTGCTACCATGTTGCTCGTGCCCGCGTATGTACTGCTTACAAAAAGCACGAGCGCAAAAGAGGCGCGTCTCACGAGTATGGAGGCTGCGCTTTCTTCGGAAGATGAGAAAGAACTCTCCGCTCGTCTTGCTGCCCTCACGCAGGATACGGCAACTCTGGCCGCCCTAAGAGATGCTCCGTCGGCGAGCGGTATTATGCGTAGCGTACTCGCAGTTGCGCGTCCCGGTGTTACGCTTTCCGGTTTCGTGTATACGCCCACTGCGGACAAGACACTTGGGACGCTCGCCATCTCGGGTACTGCAACAACTCGAGATGGCCTACGCAATTATCAGCTCGCGCTTCAGAATGCGCCCTTCGCGCGTTTCGCTACCTTGCCAATCTCCGCGTATGCGAAAGATACCGATATTGCGTTTACGATAACCATAACTCTCGCCCCAAGAGAGGCGGAGCTCGCGCTATGAGATCTCCGCTCACCCATCTCGTGTTTGCGCTTTCCATCTGCATCGCCACGATCGTCGGGTACGGGTTCTGGTACGCCGCACTTAAAGACAAGAGTACGAAGGTGGCAGAATTGGAAAGTCAGATTGTCGTGAAAACCGAAATCACGGGCCGTATCGCCTTCGCGCGCGCGTCGCTTGCCGAGATCACGAGGGATGAAGCCAGCATGCGGAGTTATTTCGTTCCGGAGACCGGCGTTGTCGCGTTCATTACTGATCTTGAATCACGGGGGAAAGCGCAAGGGGCTAACGTCAGCGTGCGCTCGGTTAGAACGAGCGGTACCGGTGCCGGACAAGCGCTCGTGTTCGCGCTCATCGTCGAAGGGACATTCGGTGCGGTCATGCGCACGGTCGGTACAATCGAGTATGCGCCGTATGCCCTCTCGGTTTCGGCGCTCTCGATCGGACAAGACGATACGGACAGCTGGCATGCCGATCTGGAACTTCTCGTCGACTCGGTATCCGCGAGCGCGGCAATACAGATGCCATGACTACGTTCAATGCCGCCAGTTCTTTGGTAACTCGTCTGCGCGCCAACACGCACAGAGATCCGGTACGCGACTGGTTCGTGCTGCTTGCGGCATCGATGATAGCCCTCGCGGGTATCATTGTATGGAACGCATGGATATTCGACACAATCGCGGAGGGCGGCGTGATCGGCACTCCTATAGGAGAAACGCCGCCGATCTTCAGCCGTTCCTCGCTCGATAGAGTGCGTACCGTTTTTGAGGATCGCGCTGCCGAAGAGGCAAGATACCGGACAGGCGCGTACCGCTTCGCCGACCCTTCGCAATAAAGAGGTAGATGCGTTAGTCTTTATGTAGCCCTAAAACATTTTGCAGCAAAATGTTCGGGCGAACATGCAAAGCATGTTTTAGCCTCCATAGCACAATGGATAGTGCAGCGGACTTCTAAGCCGTTGATGTTGGTTCGATTCCAGCTGGAGGCACTACTTCGCTCAAGGACTTCGTCCAAGAGCTTCGAAGTGCACGGCACTCAATAAGCAACGCCAATGAACCTTCGTTGATTTGGTACTGTGCTTTCAAAAATAAAAAGACTGCCTTGGATTTTGAAAAGTACCTAAAGGTCGGCTCCGGACACGCCTTTGCCAGGAAACATCTCATACGTTAGTTGTGCCGCGGGGGAGACTCGAACTCCCAATCCCTTGCGGGAACTAGCTCCTGAAGCTAGCGTGTCTACCAATTTCACCACCACGGCCTAGTTGGATTATGCACATAAATGACGTAATCTTCAAATGCTGCACCCTTAGCTCAGTTGGTAGAGCAGCGCATTTACACTGCGAAGGTCGTAGGTTCGAGTCCTACAGGGTGCACCAAGATATTGCCAAGCAGGCACGTTTCCACGTCGTAAGGAAACCGCGCATTTGCGCGGTTTTCCGTTTTTAGAGAGCGCGAGTTCTAACCGGTATAAGGCGAGACTGGATGGGATTCGAACTTTGCTGCGGAGCTGAATGTGGATGGAGGGGAAGCCAAACCAGAAATGACAAAGGCGCCATCTCTGGCGCCTTTTCTGAAGCGGTAGCGGGTTTGTCATCACCCATCTGCTACCGCTTGCCTCCTTGCAGAGGTCTTACCGGCCCCTTTCGGGAACACTGCCATTATCTCTCAGAAGGGGTGTTTTTGTCAATGTGCAGGGCTATCCCCACGCAGTGCCGGATGGCCTCAAGTTCTTCGGCGGGAATGCTTGGAACCACGTACTCCCGCTTTGCGACCTTGTACCGATCGAGACGGGCAAGCGACACCGTCACCACCATGTCGCACTTCGCCCACGTCACCAGGTCCTTCGGCTTATCCGGCAGCGGATTCTCCTTGAGCTTGTGGTGGTACGACGCGACCGGATTCGGGTGCGTCGTGGACAACGGTACAACAGTGACAAGTCCCGAGTTGTGCTTGTGCTTCGCGATCACGACCACCGGCCGCTTCTTCACCATCTCCGGCGCGACGAAGCCATGGAAATCACAGATGACGACGCTACCGGCTTTAGGTTGGAATTTGAGCGGCATATTTTTTCCTCATTGTTACGGTTGATGGTGCATCGGTCAATGTGCATTACTTCTCCCATTACCGTATGTGCCGCGCTGTTCCAGGTAAAGACGTGAGAACGTGCCCCAGCGGCACGTTCTCTACTCTTTGGCACCGTATGCTCTACGCGATATGCTCACGCGATGAAAATCAACGACGAACATAAAGATCACCGATATCCTTCGAGCATGCGGGTTAGTGACGATACGCTCGATGAATTCATGGCGCTGTATCAGGCTGAGTTTAGAAAGGATATCTCCCGAGAGGACGCGCTTGAAATGGCAATCCGTCTGGTCAATCTCTATCAGCTCATCATGAGACCGCTTTCTGATGAACGCAGCGATTGCGCTACGCCGCATTCCGAAGATCGGCGTGACTCTGATACTTCTTTTCAAGCTGCCGAATAATTGCTAGTGTTTGGAGAAGCTCGGGATCGCGAGCGTTGTATAACGTTCTAATTCTGTCCAAAACTCTGCACTTGAAACTAAAAACTGTGCTATACCGGTTCATACAGCTATGAATGAACGCGCTAAGATTGCGATGCCGATATGCGTCGGCATCATTATGGACGGCAACCGCCGCTGGGCGAAAGCCCATAATCTATTGAAACTTGAAGGACATCGCGCAGGCACAGAGACACTGAAGAACGCCGTGCATTTCGTGCGTGAAAGCGGCATTAGCCACTTGATCGTTTACGCGTTTTCAACAGAAAACTGGAATCGCGAACCTGCGGAGGTGTCATATCTCATGAACCTTTTCCACGAGGCAATACGAAATGAGTTGAAAGAATTAGGGAAAGAAGGCATTCGTATCCGCTTTGCGGGCCAACAGGAGCGTTTCTCTGCCGATCTGCAAAAAGCGATAGACGATATTGAGGAAGAAACGCAGAAGAATGATTTGTTTACGTTGTGGATCTGCTTCTCGTATGGTGGACGCGCAGAGATCGTTACTGCGGCCGCAAAGGCGGCGGCTTCAGGCGAAGAGATCACCGAGGAGCTGCTCGCGCGCCATCTATGGACCGCTGATATGCCGGATCCGGACATCATCATCCGCACCGGAGGGGAGAAGCGCCTCTCGGGATTCCTCCCGTGGCAAGCGGTCTACAGCGAACTTTTTTTTACCGATACGCTCTGGCCAGATTTTAAGAAAGAAGAATTTGGTGCCATCCTCACGGAATTCACTTTGCGCGAGCGCCGTCGCGGGAAATGAACCTTTCCATACTCTACGAGGATGCGGATATTGTCGCGGTCGCGAAGCCCGCGAGGTTGATTACCCATAGTGACGGTAGGACGAAAGAAGAAACGGCAGAGGATTGGTTTAAAGAAAAATATGAGGGGGGACTTGCCTCGCCGAAGCCAAGCGGAGGCGGGTATGTGCACCGGCTCGACCGCGACACCTCGGGTGTGCTCGTGTTCGCGAAAAATGCTGCGGCGTATGAATTCTTGCGCAAGGCATTTCACGATAGGGAAGTGCAGAAAACCTATCTTGCGTTCGTGTACGGAGTCTCAAAAGAAAAGAAGGGCGTCATTGATTTCGACATCGGGCGTTCACGAAGAGATTTTCGCTTGCGGAGCGCCCAGCCGAAAGCAAAAGGGCGCCTGCGCGAAGCGCTCACGCGCTTTGAGGTGGTTGGAGAGATCCAAGGGTACTCACTTTTGAAAGTAAATCCAGAAACGGGCAGGACGCACCAGATCCGCGTGCACCTGAAGGCAATCCATCATCCTATTGTTAACGATCCATTGTATGCCCCAAAGCATAAGCCGGCGCTCGGTATCACCCGGCTCGGCCTGCATGCGTACGAGCTCGATCTCCCACTCCCTTCGGGCACGCAGGTGCTCATTACCGCGCCTATTCCTGTCGATTTAGCACCGGCTCTCGCTCATTTTCCCGCGATAAGCAAGAAATTTGCCCTCTCCTACGATACATGATAGAGTGCGCCGATATGCAAAAGGTGATAACTCATATCAATGTTGAAGGACGCGCGAAACTTGGTATCCGCGCGGGCGACACCGTGCGCGTGGTGCAGAATATTGTTGAGCTTAAGAAAAGTCGCGGCACTGATAAGAAGGAGAAGACCATTAAGAACACCCGCAAGCAGGTTTTCGAAGGCCTTGTTCTCTCGACGAAGCACGGAAAGGAAGCGGGGGGTATGTTCACGGTTCGCGCAACCCTCTCGGGCATCGGCGTCGAGAAAACCTTCCCGCTCTATTCGCCGGTCATCGACTCGATCGAAATCGTGAAGCGCTCAAAAGTTCGTCGCGCGAAGCTCTACTTCATCCGCGAGAAGGCTGCGAAGGCGGTCCGCCGCCAGCTCCGTAATGCACGCATGCTCCACATGAAGAGCGACGAGACGATCGCGTCTGATGAGCTAGAAGTCCCGACGTCTGAAGTCCCGACGCAGCCCGTCGGGACCGAAAGTGTCGGGGAAGTTGTAGTATAGTATTCCCACCCGCCCGGGTGGCGCAATTGGTACCCGCGCAGCCTTGAGGTGGCTGTGGCCGTAAGGCCGTGGAGGTTCAAGTCCTCTCCCGGGCACAGATAGAACTCAAAGCCGCGACGGGTGTCGCGGCTTTTGCGATTTCGGCCTGTTCGTCCGTCTTGAGGACGAACAGGCCGAAATCGGGTTTAGTAAAAGATCTGCCTGACGAAAACAACGAAGTCACGCCACGCGTCGGACTGTGCGATCGTGTGGATCGCGAACGGGAACCCGAACGCAATAAGTATCAGACAGATCCCTTCGCCCGCCACTCGCGAGGGGAGAAATCCCTCGAGTCGTGTTTCGGGAACGATTGTCTCGAGGCCGAGATGCACCTCTTCAGGTTTCCGCCATCCCACGAGCTTCATCCGTAGACATTGCAGTCGGTACAGCAATTCTTTTTTCATTGGAGCCTCCTTGTTGTTCCACTGACAAATTACTCTATTTCCTACAAAGCGCAAATGATGCGGGCTCGAAACACTACGCGTTTCGAGTGCGTGACCGAGCTTCTCCCGGGCACCAGTAGAAAATGGAAAACCCGAGCACACGGCTCGGGCTTCGGTGTTACATGTGCTGTCCCAGATCCCGAAGGATCGGGATGACGTCATCGGCGTGCAATAACAAGTACAGCAAGCCGATGATAGCTGCAGCCCTGAAAATAAGGCTAAGCAGCTCGTCCAAACTGGTGTGGCGTCCGAGCGTCATGTTCCCCTCCTAGGGGTGTTTAACTCTAAATATGATATCACTGATGACTAAAAAAGTCAAGTCCACCAGAGTGGCGTGTATACTAGGCCTATATGCTCTATACGGGTAAGGGAGACAAAGGAACCACGACAGCATTCGGCTGCGACCAGCAGCGGATATCAAAATCGTCTGAACTGCCTGAAGCGCTCGGCGCGCTCGATGAGTTGAATGCATTTCTTGGGTTCGTAAAAATCCGCAGCGAAAAGAATACGCGCATCGCAAGTGTTCTGCACGAGATACAGGAGGCGCTCTTTATTGTTCAAGCGGAAATCGCAGGAGCCGATAAGAATGTAGGGGAGAGCACGGTAAAAGAAGTTGAAAAAGTAGTGAACGACATAGAGAAAGAAATTCCGAAGTTGAAAGGATTCTCTATTTCCGGCGGGACAGAACTTTCTGCGTTACTTGATATTGCAAGGACGATCGCGCGCCGCGCCGAACGGCGCGTCATCGCCGCGAGAGACGCGCGCGCATGCAAGCTCGGGAGCGCGGCGCTCGCGTACCTGAACCGCCTCTCCTCGCTCCTTTTCGCGCTCGCGCGCCTCGCCAACTACCAGGCCGGTGTCGCCGAAGAAATGCCGCATTATTAGCATTAAAGGGATTTATTCTGTCATTATCCACAGTCGTGCGTATTGACTGTCACATAATTATCCATATGCTTAAGCGTATGGCGATGGTCTTATGTAAAATTTGCCAGAAAGAGTTTTATGCAAAGCCATCATGGCTTAAAAACGGAAATGGAATTTATTGTTCTGTGAGTTGTCGAAATATAGGAAGGAAGAAAGGGGAAATCATTTCTTGTTTTCTTTGTGGAAAGAAGGTCTATAAGCAGCGGAAAGCACTTAAACGATCAAAATCACAAAATTATTTCTGTAGCAGAATATGCAGCATTACTTGGCATAATGGAGAATTTAAAGAAGAAAAACACGGTAACTGGAAACAGGGGACTTTTGCTTATAAAAGAATTCTTGAAAGGAGTGACAGGCCCATAAAATGTGCTCTTTGCAGCATTTCAAATAAAGATCTATTACTCGCGCATCACATAGATAAAAATCGAAAAAATAACCAATTGAAAAATTTAACCTGGCTCTGTCAGAACTGTCACCATCTCGTTCATAATTATCCTGAGATGGAAATAGAGTTTATCGAAATCATTAAAAGCTATGCCACTTCTTAGAAAATGTAAAAATTGCAAGAAGATTTTTTATGCAAAGCTTTTTACCGTAGAAAAAGGTTATGGGAAGTTTTGCTCAAAGGCTTGTAGTTATGAAAGCATGAAAAATGGAAGCTGGATCCAATGTTTTACATGCAAAAAGAGCGTATATAAAACAGCTCAACAAATCGCGCGTTCGAAAAGCAAGAAATATTTTTGCAATAAGTCCTGTCAAACACGATGGCGCAATAAAGAGTTTTCCGGCGAGAAACATAAGAACTGGACAGGAGGATTTTTCCGATATCGAGATTTACTCATAAGAGCCGGAGTCCCAGTTAAATGTGAAAAATGCAAAGTACAAGACCCACGAATATTAGCCGTCCATCATATCGATAGAAATCACAAAAATAATGATGTAAAAAATCTTCAATGGTTATGTCTGAATTGTCATCATTTGGTTCATCATGGTAATGTGGCGAAGTGAATGGTGGCCGTAGCTCAACTGGCTAGAGCATCTGCTTGTGGAGCAGAAGGTTGTCGGATCGTCCCCGATCGGCCACCCCAAATGGGCATAAATATAGTATGAATCGTGTACGAAAGTGGTGTGAATGGCTGGAGGAGACTAAATACGACTTTCTAAAAGATTTATCTGGCTATAAGGCGGATAACTTGGAGCGAAACCATTAGCATTCAGAAATGCGTGATATCATGCATGCATGAGAAGCCTCATACTAGGTATTCTGTTTATCATCATCGTCGGTATTGGCGGCTTGGTGTATCGGAACGCAGTCGAGCGCCCGGTGCGGCCGGTCGTGTGCCCGCTCGACGCCAAAATGTGTCCGGACGGCACAGCGGTCGGGCGCACCGGCCTCTCTTGTACCTTTCCTACATGTCCGGCGCCGAACGTCTCACTCGAGAGCGTCGATATCGCGTTCGCCATGCCCTCCGGCTTCATGCCTGTTGGCTTGCCTGATGCTGCGAGCGTCGCTAGCTACCGAAAGGATGGCCCGACCCCAACCGAGCCTTCCGAAATCATCATCCGTCGCTACGCGATCGCCCCTTCTTCTACTGCAATCGCGACCATACAGGAGACGGCCATTGGTGGCGCCTCGGGCGCGCCCGTGAGCGCGACCTCGTTTTCTTCTACGGTGCTCGGCGCGCATCGCTTCACCGTCGTTTCGATAGAGAGGTTTGAGGCGGTCATTGACACGGCGTATTATCTCGCGCGCAGTGCGGATGTCCTACGCTTTGACGCTATTGATAGAGGAGTGGTGAATTGGACCGATCCGAGCCTGGACACGACAGCGCTTCCGGCGGTTACGGCGCTCCGGCAGCTCCTCGTGACCCTGCAGGGAGAATAATGATAAGGTAATGGTATGCATCTATAATCGTCTTCACTCATAACTAACTTCGCTATGGATAACGACTTCTTGCATGAGGTTTTCGGGAGCAGAGGAGTGCGGATTGCCTTTGTCAGCGTGCTCATCGTTCTGGCGTTGTACCTCCTCGCTCAGACGGTACATATCACCTCGAGTCTCGGTCGCTCGTCTAACCCGGCGACCGATACGATCACCGTGCAGGGACAGGGACAAGCGACCCTGCCGCCGGATGTCGCGCGCATCTCTTTTACCGTAGAGAACACTGCGGCGACCGTCGCCGATGCGCAAGCAGCGACCACCAAGCAGGCGAATGCCGCGATCGACTTCGTAAAAGAGCAGAGTGCCGCGGATAAGGATGTGCGGACGCTCGCGTACACTATTTCTCCGCAGTATGCTTACCCGCCGCCGTGTTTCTCCGATTTTTGTCCGGTGCGTAATCCGAAAGTGATCGGCTATCAGGTATCCGAGACGATTGAAGTGACGGTACGCGACTTGGCAAAAGTCGGCGAGTTCCTCGCAGGACTCGGCCAGCTCGAGGTCCAGAATCTCTCCGGTCCCGCCTTCGCGCTCGATGATTCGACCGCCGGCTATGACGCCGCGCGCGCAGACGCGATCAGTAAAGCAAAGGAACAGGCCGACCTGCTTGCTAAGCAGCTCGGCGTCCGCCTCGGGAAGATCGTGAACTTCAGCGAGTCCTCGGGCGGATATCCGTACCCGATATACGGTTTCGGCATGGGCGGCGACGCGGCAGTCTCCAAAGCCGAAACGCCGGATGTGCCGGTCGGCGAGAACACCTACAGTTCCTCGGTTTCCATCACCTACGAGATCCGCTAGTTGACTCTTGTAGGGCGATATACTATGCTCTCGGTATAGAGAGCCCGCAGGGCTTTTTTATTTACCGAACGATACTCGCCATGATCTCACCACTCACGTATCTGAAGCATGTGCGCGAAGAGTTCACCCATATTGTCTGGCCGACTACTCGGACGGCGGTCGCGCATGCGCTCGTCGTTATCGTCATCGCGCTTTTGATCACGCTTCTCGTCGGGCTCTTTGACTATCTTTTCAGCGGGGCAGTGAGCCGTATTGTCGGCGGATAATCTTCTTCGTATGGACGATACTCAAAACATACACGACGAGGAGGTAGATACGGCTGTGCCCTCCGAAGCCTTGGCGGAGGAGGGTATGGCCGATATCGCGCCTACGATGCGCAAGGAAGTGCGCGACGAGACCGTGCCGCGTAAGGAGGACGCGCGCTGGTATACCATCCACACCTACGCCGGCTACGAGAATGCCGTCGAGCGCAACCTGAAGCAGCGCATTGAGTCTTTGGGCATGGAGAACAAGATCTTCGAGGTTATCGTGCCGACCGAGAAGAAGATACGCGTGAAGGGCGGCAAGCGCGTCATCGAAGAAGAGAAGATCTACCCAGGATATATCCTCGTGCGCATGATCGTCGATGATGACTCTTGGTTCGTTGTGCGCAATACGCCGAGGGTGACTGGCTTCGTCGGGAGCGGCAACACGCCGGTCTCGATGGAGGAGTCCGAGGTCGCGACCTTGATGAAACGCATGACAGCTGAAGCGCCTAAGCACCACATCGACCTCGTGAAAGATGACCCGATTGTCATCGCCGACGGACCCTTCAAGGATCTCGAAGGCAAGGTTGGGGAGATCGACGAGAACCGCGGGAAGGTAAAAGTGATGGTCTCGATGTTCGGCCGCGAAACTCCCGTTGAATTAGATTTCTTGCAGATACGTAAGCTTTAGCGTAAAGTCACATTCACCATGGCAACAATTACAAAGAAAATAAAACTCCAGATCCCCGGCGGGGCTGCGACGCCTGCGCCTCCGGTTGGCACCGCGCTCGGCCCTGCGGGCGTGAACATCGGCCAGTTTGTGACCCAATTCAACGAAGCGACGAAGGACAAGCGGGGCACGATCATCCCGATCGAGCTCTCGGTCTACGACGACCGCTCGTTCACTTTCATCATGAAGAATCCGCCGGCCTCCCGCCTCATCTTAAAGGCGCTCGGCATCGAGAAGGGTTCGGGCAAGGCGAAAGAGACGAAGGCGGGTACGCTTACCAAGGCGCAAGTCGCGGCTATCGTCGAGGAAAAAATGCCGGACATGAATGCAAGCACACCTCTCGCGGCCGCCCGCACGATCGCCGGCACGGCGCGAAGCATGGGCGTGGAAGTGAAATAAAAAACTTCGATGAGCCGGAGGCCGACGGGCCGAGGCGGGTGAGGCGTGCTGGGAGCACGCCGCAAGACCTTGTGGGGTATCTTTCTGAGCGAAGCGAGGAAAGTATCCACAAGGTGTACTGCTCCTGTAAGGAGAGTGCAAATTTTCAGCAGAAAATTAGGCGTGGGTCGATGTGACCAAATAGGGTGTACAGTCCCTGTAAGGGATTGAGGTGAAATAGGTTTTATTTCTTTTTTCTCTTGATATCGCGGTCAGCCCACAGCCGCGGTAGCATGGATTCCGGCTTCCAAGTTTTTTTCAATTTTTTTATATCGGTCGAAGTTTGATATTTTCCAGCGGTTGTATAATCTTTTTCGAGAATCGGACCTGTTTCAAAAAAAACTATCTGTGCGACACGACGCCCGACGACAAGCGGCACGATGTAATTTCTCGAGTTGTTAGTTATCTCCATCGTCCAGCGATTCACATATCCGACATCGCCCCAGCCGGCGCATTTGCAGATTTCGATGAAATTACGGCCCATAGATGAACGAGCTTTCATCATAGTGGTTACGGTATCTCGGCCGCCGATAAACTCGTTCGTATGCGCCAGAATCGTTTCGCCTGGGCGCAACATGATGACCTTATCCTCTGGATTGATGCCATGCCATTCGAACTTATACTTTTTGAACGCTTCTTTTGCTTTTACGGCGCGTTCCACTTTATCTGCGCCCCAGACGTGCCGCACATGCTCCTCGCTCCAAATGTTGTACAAGCTGTGATTGTACTTAGTCGGTTGTTCGCGAAAAAACCATTCCCCGAGTGTCACATCATAACTAGAGGTTGCCAGATTCTCACGCCGAAAAGGCTCGATAATAATCGTGCCTGCTTTTTTATGTTCGAGTATTTTTCGATCTGAAAGCGCCATAGCGGGTATATTATGCAGTGCTTTTTTCTCGTTCGACGATGTCATGCGTGCCGCGCTTCACGTCGAAACGGTCGGGTTCTGGATCGAGATGCAAAACAAAGCCATCCTTACCGTAGGCTCCCATCAATGCGTCTGCCATTTGTACTGCTCGCATGCGCAATGTCGGATGAACGAACCGCGTGGCGCGTATCTCGACAAGATACGCCAGCGCGCGCAAGTCACCGGTGAATCGTACTGCGGTCCGGAATCCCATCGGCAGGTAATATTGTCTCAGGGTATCCGGCAAATCGAGCGCTTCTAATGCGGCAAGCTGGGTCTTGATCGTCTGTTCGGCACGTTCACGCAGGAACTCTGGTAACTCCGAGAGATACCATGGTTCGAACCCGTGATGGCTAGTGAGGAGCGGCATGCGTAGCGAGATTGCTCGGTGACGCTGGATATCGCGGAACGAACCGAAATCGAGCAGGAAGCTAAATTCAGCAGTTCCTGCATCGCGTACTGTGTAGGGGAGTTCGATCTTAGGTGGACGTGAAGCAAGCGCTTCGCGGTATTCAGCGAGCCGTTTGTGGTCCACTAAATCGGTAAATTCGAAATCTGGAGCACTTTTTTCATCGAAATACGCATACCTCTCTTCCATTTTCTCGAGATATGTTTCGGTTGCGTCGTAGCGCTTATAGGAGAATGAGTTTGGGAATGCTATGAGCACCGCTTTTTCAATCGTGTCTCCGACCTCACGCACTTCAGGAAGTGGGTGATGTCGTAATACTGGTATGCGGTCAGCAAACTGTCGGAGTGGGCCCGTCCAAACAAGATTGGTCGAAGCTGCAGCTGGAAGGAACGCTCGCATTGTGTCGAATGCGCGTGCCTTCACTGCTTTTTCCCATATTTTCTCGTCCTCATCTTCGCCTCGTGGGTATCGTTCCTTGAGCACAGGAATCAATTCTTCGAGTCCTGAAAGATAAAATGAACGCCATGCTTCGAGTATCGCGGCCGACTGTTTTGTGCCTGCTGGGTCAATAAAGCGCTGCTTGGAGAAGTCCACATATCGGGTCGATACCTCTTGTCCGTTATAGAGAGGAAAATGCTGGACAGCTTTTGCAACGAGCATGGAGACCCCTTCTATAAAGACGCTTGCACTCCCGAGGTCGCCGATCGATTTGTGTCCATATCCCACATAGAACGTGGACATAAACTTGTCGGAGCCCTTTTCTGCAAGTAACTTAAGATGATTGCGAATGCCACCAGGATTGCGGCTATGGAGTGCACCAAGCATTGCTTGTGATTCTGAACCGATCATTGAACCAGTATCAAGAACAAGTACTTCGCCTCCTCCGGAAAGAGGGAGGATGGTATGTGAAAGGTCGCTCAAATCACGCATATGCCCTATACTACCACTCTATGAAAAAAGGGAAGTTAATTGTCATAGACGGTTCCGATGGGGTGGGAAAAGCGACACAAACCAAGCTTCTTGTCGAACGTTTGAAGAAAGAGAAAATCCCTGTCGCGACGCTCGATTTTCCGCAATACCAGAAGAATTTTTTTGGCGCCTTTCTTAAAGAATGTTTGTCGGGGGCATATGGCAATTTTATTGCACTTGACCCGCACATTGCTTCCGTTCTTTACGCAGCGGATCGTTTTGAGTCCAAGAAGAAAATCGAGGATTGGCTCGCACAAGGAAAAATTGTCGTGCTTGATCGCTATGTCAGTGCGAATCAGATGCATCAAGGAGGGAAAATTGTCAATGCGAAGGAACGGAAAAAGTTTCTCGCCTGGCTCGATACGATGGAACACAAGATTTTTAAACTTCCACGCCCAGACGGAATTTTATATTTGCATCTTCCAACCGAGTTGTCCCTAAAGCTCATTAACAAGCGTGGCAAAAAAGATCTTGCTGAAAAGAGTATTCGATACTTGGATCAGTCAAGAAAAAATGCACTGCGGCTCATACAAAACACGGCACGCTGGGAGAAGATAAATTGTGCGGATGCAGAAGGCGTACTCCCGCGTGGAAAAATACATGAAATAGTCTATGCAACCTGCAAGAAATTTGCGGGTATATAATGTACCCATGAATAATTACAGCCACGTCAAGAAGGAAGATAAGGAGATTTTTGCCGCGCTCGTGGGCGAGGAGAAGCGGCAGGCGGAGGGGCTGGAGCTTATTCCATCAGAGAACTATGTCTCGCGGGCGGTGAAGGAGGCGATGGCCTCCTCCCTCACCAACAAATATTCGGAAGGGTACCCGGGGAAGCGCTACTACGGCGGGCAGGA
>Ga0155323_131_pt1 | contig 15662 bp, 17 predicted proteins | sample RifCSPhighO2_02_FD_106291 | JGI IMG/M metagenome (GOLD analysis project Ga0155323, IMG submission 106291) | Candidatus Kaiserbacteria bacterium RIFCSPHIGHO2_02_FULL_55_17
GAAGGGCAAGCGCTTCGCGCTCCCCAACGCCGAAGTGATGATTCACCAGCCGCACGGCGGTGCCGAAGGCCAGGCGACCGATATTGAAATCACGGCGAAGCAGATTATCAAACTTCGTGCGGTGTTGAATCGCATTCTCGCAAAGAACACCGGTCAAACGCTCGAGAAAATAGAAAAAGATGTCGAGCGCGACTTCTTCATGACCGCGGACGAAGCGAAGAAGTACGGGCTTATTGATCAAGTATATAAATAGCAGTGGTAAGGGGTAAGGTTTGAGGTGTAGGTAGAAAACAAGAAGGGCGGGTCCGCGTGTCGCGGATCCGCCCTTTCCAACCGAGTCACTTCTTCGAATGTACCAGGTGAACAGGGCATTCTCTGGGGGCGCTCGTCTTTGTTTGTGATTTGAGGAGCCCCACTTTCGTTTTGGCGAGGTCTAAGTCGCCGCATGCGACGTGCTGCCGCACCGTATACTCAATCCCATGCGCGGCTGCCTGTGCGATTAGAGATTCTGCCCTTGCGATAATTGTCTGCGCAAACCATGTGTTGCCGCGCTTTATCTCACATTCTACGAGCGCCAGACAACTGTTTGCCGCAGCTCGTTTGAGCAGGGACTCCCTTATCCTTCGTAAGGCAACATCGGCGCGAGCTTTTCTTTCCAGTTCCGCCTTAACCAGTTTTTCCTTAGCCGTCCTGTCACGGGCGGCTTCGGCTTCTCTCGCCCTCTTGCAGAGCGGCATCCAGATGAGAATGTTGGATTCATTCTGCAGCCGGGTCAGTAACTGCGACCAGAGATGGTTGAACCTTTCGAACGTCATGATGTGTACTCCCGTGGTGATTGAAAGGCCAAAATGCCGAAGTACATTATGACACAGGCATATTTATATTACAATAGGCCGCCCGTATGCTATACTATAGGCGCTGACTTGCTGCTCGCTGTCCCGGCTGACCGCTGAACTTCCTTTTATTGAACCAAAGATCCGTCCGTCGGGCGGAGCCTAACGCAAGCGGGCTATGTCACTCAAAATAATACTGATCATGCTCGCGCTCTCGGGCGTGGGCGGCGTCATTCTCGGCTACGTGCTCCGCGTTCTTATCGGCCTTGCGCAACGCGGCTCGATCGAGCTCGATATCAAACAGAAACTGCTCCAGGCGAAGGAACAGGCGGCGAAGATTATTGCCGACGCTGAATTCCGAGGAGAGGTCGTTGAGACCGAGCGGCTCGCGCCGGTCGAGGAGCGCGAAGAGAAGATATCGCTTCGGGAAGAACGCCTCGCGTCGCGCGAAGAGTTCCTCGATTCGCGCCAGCGCGACTTGGATGACAAGGAAGTCGAAGTGCGTGCGCGCGAGCAGCAGGCGCTCCACGCCAAGCTCGAGGCGGACAAGCTCTCCGCAGAACGCTCTAAAGAGCTTGCGAAGATCGCCAACCTTTCGGAGACGGCGGCGCGTGAGGAGCTTTTTAGGGAGATTGAACGCGCATATGAAGAGGCCATACTCTTGCGCCTTCAGAAACTCGCCGCAAACGGCCGCGAGCGCCTTGAGGACAAAGCGCGCGCTATTCTTACGGCCGCCATTCATCGATTGGGGAACGCGGTCAATGCGGAAGTGATGTCGCTTTCAGTCGCACTTCCCTCCGACGAAATGAAAGGCAAGATAATCGGGAAGGAAGGCCGCAATATCAAAGCGTTCGAGCGCGCGACCGGCGTCGATATCCTTATCGACGATGTGCCAGATCGAATCACCCTTTCCTCGTTCGATCCATTGCGGCGTGCTATCGCAAAAATTGCGTTGGAAAAGCTCATTATTGACGGCCGTATCCAGCCCACAAAGATAGAGGAAGCGGTTGAGAAGACCCGCGCCGAAGTCGCGGATATCGTGAAGCAGAAAGGCGAGGCCGCGGCGTATGAAGCGGGCGTTATTGGACTTGATCCGAAGCTCATCGCGCTTTTAGGCCGCCTCCACTTCCGCACGAGCTACGGCCAGAACGTGCTCCAGCACTCCATCGAGATGGCGCATCTCGCCAGCATGCTAGCCGTCGAGCTTGGCGCCGACCAGATGGTTGCTCGCACCGCTGCCCTTCTGCACGACATCGGCAAGGCAGTCGACCACGAAGTGCAAGGTACGCATGTAGAGATCGGCCGCCGCATTTTGGAAAAATTCGGCGTGGACAAGCGCATTATCGTCGCGATGCAATCGCATCATGACGAACATCCCTACGAAACTCCTGAGTCTGTCATCGTGCAAGTGGCTGACGCAATATCGGCCGGTCGGCCGGGCGCGCGCCGCGACACCGTCGACCGCTACTTGGAGCGCCTTGGCGATCTTGAACGCCTCGCACATACGTTCCCGGGCGTAGAAAAAGTGTACGCCATCTCCGCCGGGCGGGAAATCCGCATCTTTGTGAATCCTGGCAAGGTGACCGATCTCGCGATGCACACACTCGCGCGCAATATCGCGAAGCGCATCCAAGAAGAGATTAAATACCCGGGCGAAATCAAAGTAAACATTATCAGGGAAAACAGAGTAGTTGAATTCGCCCGGTGATTGCGCGTTATCCACGCGAGGTTGGCAAGCCCATTGCGCAAAATGGCGTATTTCTTATACTTTCCCCCATACCCTCCTCCGCCAAGGCTACGGAGGGCACGGCCCGCCAACGTAGCCGCGGGATTAGCAACTAACAGATTCTCATGAACAAAGCAGACATCGTAGATAAAGTCCATGGAGTGCTCGGTTCGACCAAGGCCGACGCCGAGCGCGCGGTCGAGACAATGATCGACTCTATCGTCTCCGCCCTCAAGGCAGGCGATGAAGTCTCGGTCGCAGGTCTCGGCATCTTCGCGACCAAGGCGCGCCCGGCGCGCCAGGGCAGGAATCCCCGCACCGGCGAGACCATCCACATCAACGCTTCGCGCACGGCGAAGTTCCGCCCCGCAAAGGCGCTCAAGGATGCGGTGAAGTAGCAAATAAAAAAGTGCCCCGCCAAAGGCGGGGCACTTTTTTATTTCAGATACTTCTTTTTCTTCAGTTTGTCCGGCAAGTATGATTCTTGGGAATATTTCTCGTACCCTTTGCCGTATTCGAGTTCCTCCATCAGCTTCGTCACTGGATTGCGGATCTTCTTCGGGACAGGGAGATTGCCGAAGGCGTGCACGTCGGCCTGCGCGGTGCGGAGGGCGTCGTAAGCAGAGCGGTCCTTCTTCGCTTGTGCAAGATACGCGACGCCGTGCGCGAGATTAATGGCGCATTCCGGGTAGCCGATAGTCTCGCAGGCGCGGAAGACTGCGTTCGCGACCACGAGGGCGGTCGGCTGGGCGAGACCGACATCTTCACTAGCAAAAACCACCATGCGGCGGGCAATAAATAACGGATCTTCACCTGCCTCGACCATGCGCGCCAAGTAATAGAGCGCCGCGTCTGGTTGGCTGGCGCGCATGCTTTTAATACATGCGCTGATAGTGTCATAGTGCTCCTCGCCCTTCTTGTCATAGCGCAGGTGCGGCGACTCAAGCGCTTTGTTCAATGTGTCTACCGAAACACTTCCATATAAGGAAGTGGCGCCCTCGAGCATGCCGAGCGCTTTTCTCGCATCGCCGTTGCTGTAGCCGAGGAGCCAATCAAACGCATCTTTATTTACTTTTAGTTTTGTGCGCTTCACGATGGCGCGCAGTGCTTCTTCAGAGAGCGGTTCCAAGACGAAGACACGACAGCGCGACAGAAGCGGCGAGATAACCTCGAACGATGGGTTCTCGGTCGTCGCGCCGATAAGCGTCAGCTCCCCGCTCTCGACGTAGGGCAAGAGGAAGTCCTGCTGCGCTTTATTGAAACGATGGATCTCATCCAAAAACAAAACCCTGGGCCGTATCAAAAGTTTTCCACGGTCGTGGGTATCTTTTGATATGATTTTTCTGATGTCGTCCTTGCCGGCAGAAACGGCGGAGAGTTCAAATAATTCAGCATCAAGCGCCCGCGCATAGATGCGCGCGATGGTCGTCTTCCCCGTCCCGGGCGGACCCCAGAGGATGAATGAGAAGAGATGCTTCTTCTCGATCGCGACGCGCAGCGGCCCTGCCCCGAGTCCTTTCGAAGGGCTACCGGGGCCGACCAAATGTTCCTGCCCGACCACGTCTTCGATTTTTTCCGGTCGTATTCGCGCGGCGAGCGGCTCCATAAGGTAAGCGTACTCCTGTTTGAAGTAAAACAGAATTGCAGTTTGGAGTTTATCGACTGTGCAGGCGCAAGTACATTTTGCGCTTGTTTTCAGGGAACTTTTCGATAGCGTATCGAAGCATTGTCCGCGGCATTATCACCGCGTGTTTTTTTAGGAACCGCTCTTCAGTCGACAGTGACTTATTCCCCACTTCTCGCAACATCCACCCGACCGCCTTATGAATCAAGTCCTGTGTATCCTCTAGGAGGATTTCAGCGATATTCAATGTATCGCGGTATTCGCCTTCTTTTATGAAAGAGAATGTCGAGATAATCGCTATACGTCGATGCCAAAGATTTGTCGAACGTGCAAGCGTGTATAACACTACCCTATTCGCGCTCAACAAATAATCCCCAAGAATGTACGGTGCCGACGAATCTACGAGATCCCAACTGTTGATCCGGTTCTTTCTGGAGAGATAGAATTTTGTAAGTGCTTTTTTGGTTTTTGCATCTGCAGCCCTGTATTGAGCGACAAGGATAAGTAACCCAGTCAATCGATGTTCATGCACCTTGCTTTGTAAAAGTTTATTGATTTCGTCCAGAGATAGATCGGTAAACTGCTTGGCAATCTTTCGTTGATTGGGCACGCTGACCCCGGCGAATACGTCTCCATGACCATATTCTCCCGATCCGGTCTTGAAAAACCATGCTGACGCGCGTGCTTTTTCCTGAGAGCTGTACTCATGCAAATGCCCGGACACGATATGTGCTGTTGATTTTCCTGTCATCGTATGTGCGGGCGGCGGGAGTCGGACCCGCGTCTCAACCTTGGAAGGGTCGCGTCATGCCGTTAGACTACGCCCGCATGATGCAAGAGTATCATTTTTAATATACCGTATGCCAATGGAGCGCTTTAAGCTATACCTCGGCACTGCCGTCGCCTTCGCTTTTCTCGTCCTCCTTATGATCATCACGGACCAGGCGTCGATCTCTCCGGCGCCTGTTTTGAATGCTCCAACTGCCTCTTCGACGCTTTCTGTAGTGCCCGCTCTCACACTGCCGGCGATTACCCTGCCGAGCATCGAATTTACTGCGACTGCCGCGACTGTTTCGTCGACTGCTGTACCAGTGGCGCCTAAACCCGCACGTGCACCCGTACCAGTACCAGTTGCGATTCCTCTTCCGACTCCCGTCCAAACCCCACCTCCTGCACCCGACGACAATGCTGACTTTGATGCTGCCGCATCGGCGTTGCGCAGCGCGCTCGTGAATATCATCTGTTATGCACCGGCCGGCAGTGGCTTACATTCCACGAGCGGCAGTGGAATCTTTATCGACTCGAAAGGCATTATCCTCACCAACGCGCACATCGCACAGAATTTTCTTCTCGCGGATCGCGGTGTCTCTTGCGACATCCGTACGGGAAGCCCCGCAATAGACCGCTATGAAGCCGCCCCCATCTATATCCCGCCTGCGTGGGTCAACGCGAATGCCGATATCCTTACGAAAGTTAAGCCGCGTGGGACCGGCGAGTATGATTTCGCTTTTCTTGCGGTCACCAAAAGCGCGAACGCACATACGCTTCCCGCCTCTTTTCCTTCGATACCGCTTGCGATAATGCCGGTTGCTTCCGGTACTCCTGTAGTCATCGCCACATACGGCGCGCAATTTCTCGAGTCGAGCCAGATACAATCCGCGCTCTTCCCCACTATCGTCTTCGGCTCCGTGAAGGACGTGTTCACCTTCGCGACCAATACCATCGATGTGCTCGCGCTCGGCGGCTCCGCCGCCGCCCAGGAGGGCTCCTCGGGCGGCGGCGTCGCGGGTGCCGTGGGCGAGCTCGTGGGCACCATTACTACGAGCACGATAGAGGGCACGACCGACACCCGTTCGCTTGATGCTATTACGGCGTCCTACATCCGCGTCGCGTATGCGAGCGAGACAGGACAAGCGCTCGACCTCCTGCTCGCCGAGCCGGTTACCGCTTCTATCGCCGCCTTCGCTCCGCAGCTATCTGCGCTCGAAGCGATTTTGACTGCGAATCTTCCCTAGTCGGGCCGCCGAGAATCGGACTCGGTCTGCCTGCTCCCAAAGCAGGTGTACTACCGGCATACTCCGGCCCGCTGTGCCCTTCGTAGCTTTAGCGAAGAAGGGTTTCTTCTACCTTATCATCATCAGACGATTTGCGGCAGGTAGCAGACGCGGGCTATGCCGTCTCGGCGTCGGAGCCACACGAGGCAGCCGTCCACCTCCCACTCCCCTTCCCAGTGATTCTCAAGGACATACCATTCCCCCGTACGCACGACCTTGCGTATCTTCATTTCATGCAAGTTAAGCGACGGATCATATTCGTCCCGAGGATCGTTTTCGTCGGGGAACCGATCGGTAAGGATCGTCTTCACTTCAACGAAATGCAGGGTATCTTCTTTCTCCGCGATGATATCCAATTCGCCTGTCTTCTTCACATAGTTGCGGTCGCGGATAGAGAATCCGTGTCGTTTTAAATACTCGGCAGCCACGTTTTCCCCGATTGCGCCGACCTCTTTACGACTTAAAAAAGAGACATCCACGGCTTTTAGAAATACGGCTCATTTGTTAACTATTTCATGGACTCATGAAAAAGTCCCTGTCCTTTATCCCCAGTGTGAACAGGTTTATCCCCAACGATAAATCAGAATTTCCAGCCCGATTTTGTCAATTTTAGTGCCGTGCACTGCGAAGCCCCTCACACTTCTGAGTGTGTGGGGCGAAGTAGTGCGGGTATGGAGAATCGAACTCCAACTATCTGATTGGCAACCAGATGTTCTACCATTAAACTATACCCGCCTGCGCGACATGATACCATGCCACTCTCTCTTGTTTCTAGTGCCTCGGCCAGGATTCGAACCCGGAACAGCTGATCCGAAGTCAGCCGTGATATCCATTTCACCACCGAGGCGTATCTGCATAGTACGGCACGATTCATAAAAAACCAGAGGCCATGTGCTACGATTCGGCAATGGAGTATCGCATCCCATCTAAAGTCAAAACTGTCGGGGACAACTTGCGTAAGGCCGGTTATGAGGCGTACTTGGTCGGCGGCTGTGTCCGCGATCTTATTATCGGCCTGGAGCCGAAGGATTGGGACATCAACACCGACGCGAAGCCCGAGCAGATACAAGCCGTATTTCCCGATTCTTTCTACGAAAATGACTATGGCACGGTCGGGGTGAAGACGGGCTCCGAGGATCCGCGTCTCGCTATCGTTGAGGTAACCCCCTACCGGCTCGAATCTGGCTATTCTGACAAGCGTCGACCGGATACCGTAGAGTTCGGCACTTCCCTTCTCGGGGATCTCGCGCGCCGCGACTTTACGGTGAACGCCATCGCGCTTGACGAGAGTAAGGGACATCTAGTCGACCCCTACGACGGTCAAAAGGACATAAAGGACAAGCTCGTCCGCGCCGTCGGCAACGCGACAGAACGCTTTAACGAAGACTCTCTGCGCATGCTGCGCGCTGTGCGCCTCGTCGCCGAACTCGGCTTCGGCATAGACGGCGATACCGCCGCTGCGATAAGCAAAAATAGTGAGCATTTAAGCCACGTTTCACGTGAAAGAGTGCGAGACGAGCTCGTGAGGATTTTGAATTCTGGTAAACCGATAAATGCGTTTGTGCTCGCACAACAGCTCGGCATCTTAAAATATATTGTAGGAGATCTCATCCGCGGCATCGGCGTTGAGCAGAACCAAGCGCATAGCTATGATGTCTTTGAGCATAATCTCCGCACCATGCAACATGGCGCGGATAAAGATTTCAATTTCGATATCCGTCTCACCGGTCTCTTCCATGACATCTCTAAGCCAGAGACCCGCCGCTGGTCTGAAGAGAAGAAGGACTGGACCTTCCATGGCCATGACGTCGTTGGTTCACGTGTAACAAAGAAGGCGTTAGAGGACCTGCGCTTTCCGCGGGAGACCATAGACAAAGTGGTGAAGCTGGTCCGCTGGCACATGTTCTTTTCTGATCCTGAACAGATAACCCTCTCGGCCGTGCGCCGTATGATAAAGAATGTCGGGGAGGAGAATATTTGGGACTTGCTCAATCTCCGTATCTGCGACCGGATAGGTACTGGGCGGCCAAAGGAACAACCGTTCCGCTTTCGTAAGTATAAGGCGATGGTAGAACAAGCGCTCCGCGACCCTATTTCAGTAGCGATGCTAAAAACAGATGGGAACCGCTTAATGAAGATGTTCCACGTGAACCCAGGACCCCGTATCGGCTGGACGCTTAACGCGCTTCTTGAGGAAATACTTGAGGATTCTTCAAAAAATACCGAGGAATATCTTGATGAAAGAGCAGAGAAGTTCCTACGGATGCCTGATGATGAACTAAAAAAGCTTGGGGAATCAGGAAAAGATCGACGTGAAGCGGCAGAAGATGAGGAAATAAAGCACATAATGGAGAAGCACCACGTCTGCTAGCCAGAATGTTCCACGTGGAACATATTTCATATATTATATAAACCATTCAACTACGCTCATGGTAAACAACAAAACCGCCCAGAGGGTGGCATGAGGCGAAAAGGAGCAGGGGCGTAAATGATGGTGCCTCAAGCCGAGAAAGGTGGGCGGTTTTTGTTTTGCATACTTCGTGCTCTTTCACGTGGAACACCGTGCACAATGGCTTGGGTCGCAGATCGCTGCGTGACGTAGGCAGGCAGCCTCGTGAGTTAGCAGATTGATGCCGATGATTAGAAAGAACTATGAAAGATCGTCCCGTCACGGCGGCCCCACAGTTAAACTGCGATGCTACCGCTCCGCTGTTGATAATAGGTTATTAAAGGACATTGTAAAGGACACCCTGTGGACAACGTCCTTTATACATGTCTTCTAGAAAGGGAATATCCCTATCTGTATCCGGTCGGCCAATGATAGAGAGATTCGATCTGTGAAGGTCTGATCTTCACAAGGAGTTCACAGGCGGTGAGTTGGCTATTGACAAAAGATTATCTTTAGATAAACTTAACAGATATGGCTATGGCAACTAAAAAGACGAATCGCATCATCGGACTCAAGGATCTGCGGGAAAATATGGGCTCCTACATTCGGCAGGTTGAACGCGGGCATTCGTTCACAGTCGTTCGCCGTTCTCGCCCCGTCTTCAAACTCGAACCGGCGGATGTGTGGGGCGATGAGGGAACCTGGGAAACAGTCGTTGACTTCAGGAAGCTCGATCCGCGCGGGGTGCCGATAGCGGATGTTATTGCGTCATTGAAACGGCTCAATGCACAAGATAGATAAATTTCTCGCCAAGCTTGATCCGGAACGGAGAGCAAAGGTGCTCGCGGTTCTCTTACAGATTCGTGCAGGCGACTTTCAAGGCCTTAATCTCAAGAAATTAAAGACTGCCGGTCCGCTGTACCGAGTGCGCGTCGGCAAATGCCGCATCATATTCGAGATGGATACCAGCGGCATCCGCCTTACCGATATAGATTTCAGAAACGACAATACCTACAAGGGTTACTGATTTCTTAGCTTATCGTTATGGAAACAGGGCAGTGGTCCTATGTTCCGATAGTAATCGAAACCGGACAATGGTCGGAGCCGTAGACGTCGGGGTGGATGGAGGCACCTTTAATGCGTTTGATAAATTCGGAGGCGACGAAGAAGTAGTCGAGGCGCCAGCCGACGTTCCGGTCGCGCGCGCGGGTGAAGAGGTCCCAATAGGAATATGCGTCTTTCATATTTGGATGGAAATGGCGGAAGGAGTCCACATAGCCTGCACTTATGACCTCATCTATCCAGGCGCGTTCTTCGGGGAGAAAGCCGGTATTTTCTTCATTTTCTTTCGGCCGCGCGAGGTCGATCTCCTCGTGGGCGGTGTTCACGTCGCCGCAAAAGATGACCGGCTTTTGCTCGCGCAGCTTCTCGGCGAACGCGAGAAAAGCATCGTAGAAGCGGAGCTTGTAGTCCAACCGTACGGGACCTTGGCCGGCATTGGGGAAGTAGACGTTGATGAGCCAGAAGTCGTCGTATTCAGCGCCCACCAGCCGCCCCTCCTGGTCGAACTCTTTGATGCCCATGCCGTAGATCACTTTGAGCGGCTCGATTTTTGAATACAATGCGACGCCGCTGTAGCCCTTACGCACTTGGCAAGAGGAGAAGAATGCCGAATAGCCGGCTGGGGAGAGCATTGCCTCGGGTAACTGCTCGGGAGAGGCCTTCGTTTCTTGTAAACAGAAAATATCTGGCTTTACACCCTTTAGGAACGATTCCCAGTACCCATCTTTTGCCAGCGACCGCAGGCCGTTCACGTTCCAGGACACGAGTTTCATCTCTCTATTCTACCGCGGGAAAGGGAAGAAGCTTCTGTACCCATCTCCGTACATCATTAAACGTCATTAAGAAATCGATTGACTTTCAAAACACGGACCGTACACTTGTCGGTGGGAGTAATTTGTTTGAGAGGCAATGTCACGATGTGCAAACTATCGAGCCGCAGCGCGGATAGAGTCATCCACGCAGTCGAATTCAGCGAGCTCTTATGCGATCTCTCGGGAGAGATTCTCGGGGAATTGCCGGAAGGGCACGATTCTGTCTCCGTAGTCGCGGCAATACACAACGACGACATAAGAAGAATGGTCAACTGCTCGGGATGCAGGGAAGGAGTGGAGCGAATCGAATCCCGACTCAGAATGGCCAGAAATCGAGCTTCTCGCTGATAAACACAACAAACTGAATGTGACGTTGGCGGGCCCGCAGTATGGGGCCCGTCTTTTTTATATCTATTTCAACCGCGACTCTTGCCGTGGAACTTCTTATGGATCTCGCGCAGATGCGAGTCAGTAATGTGCGTGTAGATTTGGGTAGTGTTGATAGAAGCGTGGCCGAGGAGCTGTTGCACTGAACGGATATCCGCGCCATTCGTGAGGAGGTCAGTGGCAAAGGCGTGGCGGAGCGTGTGGGGCGTAACGCGGTTTGTAATGCCGGCGCGCGCGACGTAATCCTTCAAGTGGCGTTGCACGTCGCGCGGAGAGATGCGGTGCAGCTTGTTTGGTCTGCCATCGACGAAGAGTGCCTCCTCCATATCGTTTCTCGCTTTCAAGTAGTCGCGCACAGCCTCCTTTGCAGCAGGGGAGAGGAAGACGACACGCACCTTCTCGCCCTTGCCGCGCACCGAGAGCTCATCGCGCGAGAGGTCTAAATCGCAGTTCAGCGCGCAGAGCTCAGAGACACGCAGGCCGGTGGAGAACAAGAGCTCAAGAATTGCACGGTCCCGCAGGTACGCGATTTTCTTATGGACATCGGTCTCTTTCTCCAGCGCTTCTTCAGGCGCTTTGAGCAAGCGCTCGAGTTCGGCAGAGGTAATAAGGTCTATCTGGCGCTCGGGGAGCTTGGCGAGCTCGATCTTCTCTGGCGAGATGCAGTCTATCTCGCGCTTACGAAGGAACTTTAAGAACGCGCGGAGCGCGATCATATAGTAATTCTGGGTGCGGCGCTTCATCGAATCATTCCCCGAGCCCTTTTGTCTGTTCAGCCAAAGTCTGAAGTCACGGACATTCTGTTCGGTGATGTCGCCGACCTCCTTTATCTGCATCTGCTCGAAGAAGCGGGAGAGATAGCGGTCATAATTCTCGATAGTCTTCACCGCCCGCCCGCGTTCTATCTCAATGTATTCAAGAAATTGCCGCTTAGCTTGCTCTGCGTTCATACAGAAATTGTAGCATCAAGTGCGCACAATATATTGATACTCTATGTTAGGATATTTACATGGGACTCTTCGAGAAATTTCGCCATAAGACTCAAAACAGTGTAAAAGAAGCTGTCCCTAAAGAAAAACCTAGCTTTGATCACGCGTCTGAAGAAGCTTTCCGGGCATACATGGAGTATTTCTCTCTTACCAAAGAGGACTTACAAAAGCCATTGTTAGATATTGGATCAGGAAATGGAGATTTTATAAAATATGTTAGAGCGGTGTTAGGAAATAGGAGGGCATATGGGATCGAAAAACAGCCCGCAAAAATAAATCTTCTGCAAGATGGTATGGTGGCGGGAGATGGTCTTTCTCTCCCGTTTGGAGACGAAACTTTTGAGATAGTTATCGCCAAGAACTGTTTTCCGATTTTTGCCGTTGACAATGATAAGGTGAAAAAAGTGATATCTGAAGCTCTTCGAGTGCTGAAATCGGGAGGGAAAATGGTGGGAAATATTTCGACACCTGAAGCGGAAATGCGAACACAAAATGAGAGTAATTGGGATGAGAGAGCAAGAGACTGGTTTGATAAAAGACGTGAGGGAGCAGAAAAACTCGAAACTTTTCTCAAAGATCTAAGAGAGTCCGGTTATAAAGTTGATTACGGGGAAGTGACAGAAAAGGGGAGCAGGAAAATAATCGTAACTATCCAGAAACCACAACGGCTACCAACGGCGTGACTACACTGAACGCTGAACTTGCGCAATTTCACAAGGCGTGGTAGGGTATCACTACTCATGCTTACCACTAAGAAAAAGGCGATTATTATAAAAAACACCGCCCGGCACGACTCTGACACCGGCTCGGCCGATGTGCAAGTCGCGCTTCTCAGCAAGCAGATCGACGAGCTTGCCAAGCACCTGAAGAAGAACCCGAAGGATGTGCATTCCCGCCGCGGACTTCTGCAGATGGTCGCCAATCGTCGCTCGCACCTGCGCTACCTCGAGACGAATGACAAGCGCCACTACAACGCGCTCATAAAGAAGTTGGGTCTCAAAAAATAACGACACCTTTTTCTGGTATCATAGAGAAGTAGCCGTTCGGTTTCGTTTTATTATTTCGTTTTACATAAGCATTTATTTTTATGGCAGTTATTAAACATCCAGCCCAGCGTGTCGGGGTCTTTATTGACACGCAAAATCTCTATCACAGCGCGAAGCACTTATACAAAGCGCGCGTGAACTTCGCGAAGGTCCTCGAAGAGGCCGTAGGCGGGCGTATTCTCGTCCGTGCTATCGCCTACGTTATAAAGACGGAGAGCGGGGAAGAGAAGAACTTCTTTGAAGCGCTTACCAAGATAGGGATAGAGACCAAAGTAAAAGACCTCCAGGTCTTCGCCGACGGCGCGAAGAAAGCCGACTGGGACGTCGGACTCGCGATCGACGCCGTGAAGCTCTCGCCGAAGCTCGACACGGTCGTCATTGCCTCCGGCGACGGCGACTTCGTGCCGCTCATCGAGTACCTCGATATGCACGGTATCCAGTCTGAAGTCATGTCATTCGGAAAATCGTCATCGGCAAAATTGAAAGAAGCAGCGCACGCGTTCACCGATATGGACAGCGACCCGCACAAGTTCACGATCTCCTCGCGCACATAATTCGTAGAGCACCTGGCGGGATGCGCTATTATAAAGGATGATGGATAAAGGACCGCCGGAGAAATATATCCGCACGTTCGCAGGGGATATGGAGACCTTGCAGAAAGGCGGTACTCCCGACCTTACGCCGCTTGCGCCTCGCCCCGCCGAAGTCCGCCAGCCGACGGACGAAGGGGGGCCACATCCGGAGCCGAAAGAGCGTCTTGTCGCGCCCGCGTATACACCTCCGCTACCGGCGAATGCGCCTCTTAAGACTTACGCGGGGGATTTTTCGGAAAGGATGAAGGAGACGAAAGCTTCAACTGCGACCATACTAGCTGCCGAGCAAGACCGTGCGCTCCCGTCTCTTCAGGCAGTGCCACCGGAGTCTTCACACAGGAATATCCTCTATAGTATTGTAGGCGCGGTACTTCTTATTGCGGGTATCGCAGGCGTATATGTTGCATATACACGCTACCGAGCGGCAACGGAGCCGGTCGTTGTTACTGAGAACGTGCCGGCCCCGATATTTGTTGATGAACGGGAGGAGATCTCAGATACCGGCCGGGCACTTTTAGAAGCGATCAAGAAATCAGTCGATCGTCCTATCGCAGTCGGCGCTGTCCGGCTTCTCTCCATCGCGAGCACCACCGGTTCGGAAACTGTTTTCTCTGCGCTCTCGGTGGGAGCACCCAATGTTTTGCTGCGTAATGTGAGTGCGCAGGGTAGCATGGCAGGCGTCGTGCAGGTGAGCGGCAGGCAGAGCCCATTCTTCATACTTTCTGTTTTGTCATACAGCAATACGTTCTCGGGCATGCTCTCGTGGGAGCAGGAGATGTCGGTTGATCTCGCCCCGCTCTTTCCCGCATATCCGACGCCAGTGTTGAATACTCCCGCAGCGACCACGACTCCAAGCGGCGTACCGAAAGCGGCTACCACTACTACTTCTGTTGCCGCCTTCGTTGACGCGAGCATTGCCAACCATGACGCACGCGTGTATCGCGACACCGCCGGTCGCGACGTCCTTGTATACGGATATTGGAATCAGGCGACGCTTATTATCGCGCGCGATGCGGCGGCATTTACCGAACTTGTTGGCCGCCTGGCGACTTCACGCGCGCAATAGCAAGAATCTGCTATCATTCCCGCATGAAAACCGAACACTTTAGAAAGAGGCTTGAGGCGGAGAAGGTGCGGCTGGAATCGGAGATGGGAACCGTCGGCCGCCGAAACCCTCATGTCCCGGACGATTGGGAACCGATCCCCTCGGAGATAGGGACCGAGGCGGACCTTGCCGATCAGGCCGATGTGGTCATGAGCCGCGAGAGCAACGCCGCTATTCTCGCCGATCTTGAAGCGCGCTATGACACGATCATCGCGGCGCTTGCGAGGATCGAGAAAAAGACGTACGGCAAATGCGAAGTCTGCGGCAAGATCATAGAAGAAGCGCGGCTCGAAGCCGATTCTGCGGCGACGACCTGCGTCGAACATTTGTAAGAGCATATGGGAGCGATACGCCCGGGACGAGTATCAGTTCAGGCACGTATTCCGGCAAAGCGCACAGTGCCTAAGCACGGATACGCCAAGACGCTTGCGGCACAGCCGATCGGCTCAGGCGCAGAGATAGTCAGTGTCGAAGCCGATCTCACTCGCGGACTCCATGCATTTTCCATCGTCGGTCTCGCTGATAAGGCGGTAGCAGAAGCGCGTGACCGGCTGAACGCCGCGATCCGCCACTGCGGGCATAAGTCTCCTAAGAAGCAGAACAAGCGCATCATCCTCTCGCTCTCGCCTGCCGATCTGAAGAAGGAAGGGTCGCACTACGATCTTGCGCTTGCGCTCGCGTATCTTATCGCCGCCGATGATGTTGCAGCGCCCGCGGAGAAGATGCTCTATATCGGCGAACTCGCACTCGATGGCACACTGCGCACGGTGAAGGGAGTGCTCCCACAGGTGCTCGCCGCGAAGCGGCAGGGGATCAACACGATCTTTGTGCCGCCGGGGAATTCGCACGAAGCGCTGCTCGCAGAGGGTGTCGCCGTGTATGCGCCGGAGTCGCTGTCTGCATTGCTACAGCATCTTACGGGAGAGAAGCCCTTGCCACGGCTCCTGCGCGACCGCCGCGCGCCGCTCCCGCCGCCTGCGCTCGACCTCGCGGATGTTAAGGGGCAGGAGAGCGCGAAACGTGCGCTCGAGATCGCCGCCGC
>Ga0155323_103_pt2 | contig 13404 bp, 16 predicted proteins | sample RifCSPhighO2_02_FD_106291 | JGI IMG/M metagenome (GOLD analysis project Ga0155323, IMG submission 106291) | Candidatus Kaiserbacteria bacterium RIFCSPHIGHO2_02_FULL_55_17
GAGCGGAAGGACCGCCCTCGCCCGTAGCTCCACTCGTGCCCGGCACCGTTCCTTCCCCCGCCACAGGGAAGCTGCCCGGCGTCGTCGTAAGGGCCGGGGCTTTAGCGAAGAAATAGAAATAAATAAGCACCCCAATCCCGACGAAGGCTATCACCGCGGCTCCGATAATAAGTGTGCGTTTCATAGTAGAAAATTATGTTAATAACTTTTTACTTTCAGGACTTCTAACAAAATTTTTCTTTGTTATGACAGATCGGCCAAGCCGTTTTTCTAATTTCTTTCTCGCTCCACCGGCAATATCGCCACCGGCTTTTGCGTCACTTTTCAGTTTTGCGACACCTTTTGAATTTTCTGTTCGATGAATTTCTGTTGTGGCGCGTTCGCCAAGCATATTGAAAATAAGTTCAAAATCGTCCATATGGTCGCGCAGGTTTTGTCTTTTTAGCCCTTTTAGTTTCTTATACTCGCTCGGCGTGACACCAAAAGTCGCTTTAGATATTTCTGCCGTCAGGATCTCATAATCTCTTTCTTCTTTTACCCCCCTATTTTTCCATTCATCGGTGAGCTCTTCGCGAATCACAATGCCGCGCATCCTCTTCTCAATCCAATCTTCGCTGTAGCCCTTGAGCTTGTAGAGCATTCTTGTCCGTTTGGTAGCGAGCTCTGGATTTTCTATCTCCCGCACTCTTTCATAACCGACTTTTGCCAGCCAACGCTTGAATGGTTCGGCCTTGGGAGACGGGATAGATTGGACGATACGGAACATTGTCTCTGTATCCCCACAATCAGTCTCATAGTATTTACCATCGGCAGACAGCAGTTTCAGTTGTCCGATTTTTTCGGACAACTGGACGTAACCTTCTTGCAGGAGCTTTTTTTTCAAGTCAGACCAGTACTTGCGAGGACGTTCACTCTCAGTCACTGCTTCTATAACATCTACGACCGAAAACCACCATTCATTTTTATGTAGTGTCTTTCTAATACCCTTTCCCCTAAAAAGGGTGATTTTTGTGCTTTTTAGTGTATTAATTTCTTTTTTCATGTGTGTGTTCTGCCAACCCCGATGAGGACTATCACAACCGCGGCAATAATAAGTGTGCGTCGCATATTTATTGCGTTACACAAGATCCGCGAGGGCCAGACCCAGTTCTCCCCCTAGGGAATAACTCAAGGGTTGTATTTGGTGGACATGTTTGACATGCGTAACTCATTATGCCGCCGTAGCCCGTTACATCGCCAGTTGTTACTGGCAACACCACCCCAGTTCTGTTCGTCACACTCGTACATTCGTCTTGTTTTGCATCAAGTATATTGCCGATAGGAGTGCTTTGCATCGACTCCCATGTCGGAGTGAATGCAAAAACAACAGATCCGCCGCTCGACTCTCGCGATTCCAATGCTATATCCGGTAACGTCGTATCAGTGGTCGCAGAGATCTGGAGCGGCGGGGCGGCGGAGGTGTTGAGCCGCGGGAGATTCAGAGAGAGATTGAGGATGCTCGGGTTAATGATAGAGAAGACGAGATAGGGTGAGAGGACGAGCACGAGGCCGAAGACGGCGTTGTAGATCGTCCCCTTGCTGTCCATGATCGTACTGACATTGTCCCGATTCAAAGCGATCTTCAGTCCCGCCCACGTGATCATGATGACGGCAAGCGCGGCGGCAATGCCGATCATGAACTTATAGAGATTATTGAAGAAGGTCGCGAGTCCGCCGGACGTCGGCTGGACATCGGTGAGGCCGGGGATCGGAGCGAGCGGGACGAATCCTTGTGCGAGCGCGTACGGAACGAACATAAAGAACGATACGGCGACGGCGAGTACGATTTTTTGAGTGGAGGTCATAAGCCGAAGAAGTTAGAGCTCTTTGCCGCGCCGAAGGAGAGCCCGAGATTCGCGCTCGCTGTCGTGTACGGTCCGGCCGTGGCGGTCAAAGAGAGTGAGGCAGTCCCGCGCCCGCTCCCGGTCGGGCGCAGGGTTATCGAACTGCCTGTTTGCACCATATCGCCGTCGAGGAACCATTGGAGAAGAGGGGCGCCATAGGTCGTCGGCAGCGAGAACGCCGCCGCGTAGAGCGAGACTTCCGCACCGGTGATGGTATACGCATTAGGGAGCGCGTGATCGAAGCGGATGCCGAGCAAGGGGTCGTTCTCGTAGATACGCAGTGAAGGTTCTTCCGGAGAGAGCGAGAGCGAGGCACCACCAACGAGTGTTCCATCGGTGCTCGAGATTGCGATCGAGACCGAACGCGCGCGGTACTGCAGGGGCGACGCGACCATAAGTGCCGTCTTGCCGATGCCCGAGGCGCTCGCGACCTGCGTGGTATCGACGGTCCAGGAGTACGAGAGTGCGGAGGGGTTAAGCGGCGTTCCGGCGGCGTTCTTCAGGTTCGCCATCGCGACGACCCGCACGCTTCCCTCAAGCGGCACGAGCGGTTTGCCTGGATAGAGCGGGGGCGCCGAGGAGACCGGTTCAACGATAAGCACGACATCTTGGGGTTGGACAGAGACCGTCTGGCTGTAGTCCGCGCCGCCCGAGGAGATGTCCACTACGACCTTCGTGACACTTCCTGCCCTCCCGAGCGGGACCGCGACAGGACGCGCGTTCCCTTGGTAGATCTTCTTGCCGTCAACCGAGACGATCACCATCGCATTTGCAAGGTCGAGAGAACTCGACACCGCCGAGACCATCGCCTGGCTATAAGGTGCCGGGTACTGGGGGTTCACCGACAGGGAGAAGGAGTTCATGCTGCCGGCCGTATCGCCGAACTGCGCCGCCGCCATAAGCGGGATGAACAGGGAGAGGATGAGCGTAGTGCAAAGGCCAACACGCAGGTTGCGGTGAACTTGTTGAACCATATCTCTAGTATACATCTGCCGCCGCAAGCTCTCCGGCTCTCGCCTGCACAAACTGCGCCTGCTGCGTTGCTTGCGTCATCCGCTGATTCCGTTCTTGCTGCTGTGCGGCGGCGTTTTCTTTTTCCCATTTCGCGTAGGCTGCCTTCTCGAGTTTTATCTGCCTTCGGTACAGCTTCCAAAGAGTGAGAGTGAACGCCGGGATGAGGCCGCCGACAAGAGGGATAGCGCCCACGCCGAAGCTCGCTCCGAGATAGAGCATGCCGGACGCAACTATCTTAAGGAGGCGCGCATTCCGCAGAAGTATCCACAAGGCAAGCACGAGGAAGCCGAACAGGGCAACCGCATCCGCCATCACGACGCTAAACGGTATGGTGACAGCAGAGACAAGGGCGCCAGCTTTTACCGCAACGCCGACACACACAGCTGCGGTCAGTCCCCACAATGAGCCGACGACATCGCTTGCCTTGCTTGTGCAATACGCCGCGGCGAGCGCCGGCCCGAAGAACCAGAACATAGTGAAAAAGAGGCGTGCAAGGTCAAAGATACCGGCCGCAACGAGGATAGGCAGCGCCCCCTTCAAGGTCATTACGGGCGGCGGCGGACCCGGATTATTTCTTTTCGGCGGCATACCGCTCTTTTTCCTTCTTTATCGCGAGGAGTTGCGAGGGGTCAGAGGTGATGATCTGGTCTTCGGTATAGCTCGCGACCACCTTGATCGCGACGTGCTTGAGGCCCGCGAAGAAGAGCCCTTCGCCCACGCCCGCTTCGAGGAGGAGGTACTTCTCCTCGTCGGTGAGATTGAAGGTCTGCTGCAGCACATCGATCGTGGTGGAAGACTGCTTCAACAGCAGCTGGAGTGAGGAGTTGGTGAGGATCGGCCGGCCGTACGGGCTCTTTAAGAAGTCTTCGACGTCCTGCGTGATGGTGCAGACGCCCAGATAGTATTTGCGTCCGCGCTTCGCGAGCGAGTAGAGAAAGGAGGCGGTATCGTCGCTCTTCATCATCCACCACGCCTCGTCGATGATGAGGAGGCGCTTCTTCATCTCATGGCGCACCGCGTTCCAGATGTAGTGCGTGAGGATATACATGGCGACCGGCTTCAGCTCGTCTTCCATATCGCGCACCGAGAAGACGGCGAACTGCTGGTTGATGTCGATATTGGTCGGCTGGTTGAGGAACCCCGCCCAGGTCCCGCGGGTGTATTTGGAGAGGCGCTCGACGAGCGAGGCGCTCCCCTCCATGCCGGAGAGCACCTGCTCGAAATCGGAGAGAAGCGGCGGCTCTGCGCCCGTGAAGTCGGCATCGCCGGTGATATCTTTAAGCGCATACGTCTCGCTTATCGCGCGATCGACGATAGCGTCTTCTTCGGGACTAAGGCCGGAGAGCATGATGCGGAAGAGCCCGACGAGCGTGATGATATTGGAGCGCAGGATGTCCTTCGGGTCCTCTCCCTCCCTCACGGGGGGCAGGTCAAAGGGATTGATGTGGTGTTCGGAGGAGAGCGAGATATGGAAGGAGCGTCCGCCGGTGGCCTCTGCGAGCTGCTCATATTCGCGCTCGGGGTCGATGACGATGACGTCCACCCCGAACATGAGAGTGCGGATGATCTCGAGCTTCGTCGCATAGCTCTTGCCGGAGCCGGACTTCGCGAAGACGACGGAGTTGTAGTTCTCGAGCGAGAAGCGGTCGAAGAGGATGAGCGAGGAATTGTGTCTGTTTATCCCATACAAGATCCCTCTATCACTGGTCAAATCAAAAGAGACGAAGGGGAAGATCGACGAGAGCGGCGAGGAATTCAGTTTTGAATTGACGAGGAGTTCATCAGTGCCTAAGGGCAGGCACGAGCGAAACCCTTGTTCCTGCTGGAAGAGCGCGGGCTTGGTGTACACGAGCTTGGCATCGAGGATGCCGCGGATGTCGCCCTCAGTCTTCTCGATCTCTTCTTTCGTGTCGCCGTAGAGCGCGAGATAGAGGCCGACGTTGAAGAGCTTCTCCTGCGCCTGCTGGAGCGAGTCGCGGAGGCTCTCGAGATCCTGGTACCCCGTCTCAAGGAGCGGGTCGCGCACAAGCCCCTTCGCTTCGCGTTCGTTGATCTGGCTCTGGTATTCGGCGACTTTCTTTTGGAAGCCACGCAGCGCCTGCTCGGTCTCTATCGGATGGATGAAGAGAGAAACATCGAGCACCTTATCGAGATTGATGACGGGCGAGAACCAGCTGTCGGCGAGGAATCGCGGATAGGAAATGGTGTAGAAGGCGCGGACGAACTTTTCGCCGAGTTCGAGCTCGCGCGGGCTGATCTTCAGCGCGGTGGGGGCGATGGTGTCAACAAGGTCCAAGGACCCTTGTTTGTAGATATCTTTCGGCAGCACCGGCAGTATCTCCGGAGTGTCTTCTTTTTTTTGCTTCAAAAAATCAAGTAAGGCCATAGTTAGGTGTCGAGTCGTATCGGATTCTCAAGCTCACCCGGATTAAAGGAGCGGTACAAAAGCTCAATGGCTTCTTCGGTGCCGAGCGGGACGGCGCGGACGCCGATACTGGCGAGTCCGCCTCCGACGAGGGTGAGCCGCTGCTCGAGTTGCGCGCGATCTTCTTCGAAGGATGTTTCCGTAGCGACGCTCTTCGCCGCCGCGTTCCCTCGCCGCAGGAATCCTACGGTCTCTGCGGCGGAGAAACGCGGCGCATAGGGGACGATGACATAAAAGGACTTCGTCATGATGTTCGCTTGGTCGGTGAAGGACCGAACGAACTCGATGTATTCATGCAATTGGATACGCATGAGCTCGGTCTTCTGTTCGGCGGACTTTTCTTGTAGCAGGGCGAGATAGGGGCGCAGGTCCATCCGCCGAGAATTCACGACTATCTGGATCGAGAAATCGAGCGTATTGAGGAAATTCTGGAAGCCGAGGGTGATCGCATGTTGTTCGTCGGCGGATTTAAGCCCGAAATTTATCGAAGAACAGATGAGGACGCCGCGATATCCGCCGTCTTTGAGAATAATGATGCCGTTCCGAATCTCCTTGACTGGAACGAACTGCTGCGTCGCCCCTTTTGGGGTGATGGCCATATCAGAATTGGAGATGCTCAGTCTCGTCGCCCGCGAGCTTGACGTCGAGCGACCACGCGAGTTCCGAGAGCTTCCCGCGGGTGAGCTTGGGAGTGTTCTGCGGGGCGTGCGCCGCCGCCGCGGCGGCTACTGCGGCGCTTTTCTGCGTAATTTCCGCATCCTTATGCTTCCAAAGGAAGAGCTTCGCCCGCGTGTAGTAGTTGAAGCCGGCCTCGATCATCTCGATGAACGGCTTACCGTTCACTTTGTAGAACGCGAGTGCCGCGGCGAAGGCCACGACGGGTGCCGCGACGAGGAAGGCGACGATGGTTGGCAGATACGCGAAGAACACGACACAGAGTCCGGCCGCGCCGGCGAGATAGATGAACTGCTTTAAGGTCAAAGGCCCGATGATCTTGTCTTCGACCTCGATGAATTGCGGCACTTGGTATTCCATCAGGTACTAGTATACCAGTCGTCAGATGCTCACAATGATTATTCCCCGCCTCCTTGGAGAAGGAGAGACTATAGGTTGCCGCCGGTGAGGAGCCCAAAGAGGGAGAGGACGAGATTGAAAAAAGGGCCGGCGAAGAGGTAATAAAAAGCGATGAGAAAGAAGATGAGGGAGAGCGCGCCCATGCTCCTCACGGAGTGTTCAAAACGCTGCAGGGCGGAGGCCGCGTGCCACGGAAGCGCGGCCCGCAGGGCCGTGAAGCCGTCTAAGGGAGGGAACGGGATGAGGTTAAAGAGGCCGAGAAAGAGATTCACGAAGGCGATCGTCGCCGCAAGCGAAATGGCGGTGGTGTCGAGCCCGAGCAGGGGGGAGAAGCGTACGAGGAGGCCGAACATAACCGCGAGAAGGAGATTCGTCGCGCTTCCCGCGACGGCGACGAACGCTTCTCCCCATCGTTGATTCTTCAGATTGTATGGATTATAGGGAACGGGCTTTGCCCAGCCGAAGAGGAGCGGCGACTGCGTGAAGACGAGGAGCGCCGGGAGAACGATCGAGCCCATGAGGTCGATATGCGGGAGCGGATTGAGGGTGAGGCGGCCCGCAAGCCGCGCGGTCGGGTCGCCGAGCGAGTTGGCGGCGTAGCCGTGCGCGACTTCGTGCACGACGATCGAGAGGATGAGGACGACGAGAGAGAGGAAGGTGAGCATAGTTGTCGGGAGCGATCCTTAATGTTACCATGCGACCACTATGGCACGGCAATGTGAAATTACCGGGAAGAGCACGCAGATCGGCGGGCGGTACTCTAACCGCACCCGCGCGACGCAATTTAACCCGACCGGCAAGGTCCGCCGTAAGGCGAACCTCCAGAAACGCCGCATCTACGTCCCCGAGCTCGGCACAACCGTTATTGTGGATGTCTCGGTGAAGGGTCTCAAAACTATTAAAAAGAACGGCGCCTACGCCGCCCTCAAGAAGGCCGGGGCGATTTAATTTTTCGTAAAGGTTATTCCGTTTGAGAAGTAAACGTCCTTCGGCGTACTCGAGGAGATTTTGAATGAAGTAACACCGTATGAAATGGTAAAAGTGCCCGGGGAGATGATATCGAGAGAGACCGCACTGGCGAGCGTGAGGCGGGTGCCGTAGGGAATGGAGCTGTCGCCAATGTATATGAGTTTCGACACGCGGTAGCGACCCTTGACTTCAGGTAATCCGCCGACAAAAGAAGTCTTCGCGCCCGTGAGAATGATGGTATCGATGCGGCGTTGCCATGGCGGCAGCGCCGCACCGAGTGCGCGTAATATGCTCGCGTCCGGGCCGGTGTCGATGAGAATTGTTTTGCCGTTCGGCGCGCGCATAAGAGCCGCACTCCCCTTCTCTCCCACATCGAGCACCGAGATTTCAAGTGCGCGCGGCGCGAGCACTGTGCGATACAGAGAAACATTCGCCGCGATGAGGATAAGCAGGAGCACGACATAAAAACTCTTCGGCAGTTCATGAAGCATACATGCAGTATATGGTAGTTTTATATCTATGACGTACACACCAAAAACATTCGATTTGCCGGTGCTCAAAGGAATTTCGGAAAAGCAGACAAACGTGCACCTCGCGCTCTACGAGGGCTATGTGAAGCACGTGAATCTCATCATGGCGATGATTGCGGCGTATGGAAAGACTGAAGACGAGGGCGGCAAGTATGCAATAGCAGAATTGCGCCGGCGATTCGCTTTTGAATTTAATGGCATGCGCTTGCATGAACTCTATTTTGCCCAGTTTGAAGGTGGGGCTACAGCGCCGAATCAGAATTCGGCGCTCGCCTCGGCTACTGCCGAAAAATACGGAGAGTCAGGATTAATTGCACACGTTCGAGAAGTTGCGGGGACGCGCGGTATCGGCTGGGTAATCGTGTATGCCGACCAGACAGTAAAGACGCTGCATACCGTGTTTGTGAATGACCACGAAGTCGGCGGGCTCGCGGGGCTGCCGATACTGCTCGCGCTCGATCTCTGGGAGCACGCCTACATGGTTGATTATGTGCCGGCAGAAAAGAAGAATTATATCGACGCCTTTTTCGCGAATCTCAATTGGGGCGTCGTAGAGAAGCGTTTTGAGGCGACGAGATAGATAAGCGCCGCATACGCGGCGAGCACGAGCCAAAATGGGAACGGCGGGAGAGTGAAAGCCGCCATCGGTAACGCGGCGCTCGTTTCCGCGATCCATATAAGGACGGCAGTTGCAATATATGCTGGCATGCCGATGGCGATGGAGAGGATAGGCGCGAGGGTGCCGCCTGCGGTGAGCATTGTCGAACCGAAGATAACGCCGCCAAATCCAGCGAGATAGGAAAACGCCATGGCAAATGGAATGAGAAGCGCCGCGATGACGTTCGCGGGGATGGCGACGAGCGAAAGGTTGCCGGTTTGATAGAGCAAGAGCGGCAGTACGGCGATTTGCGCGGCGAGCGTCGTTGCAAGCGCGCTCCGTAGGAACTCATTAAGGCGTGTGAGACGTAATTCTAGCAGGGGGGCAATCCAGATAAGGCCGGCGGTCGCCGCCACCGAGAGGCCGAAGCCGGGGTCAAAAACGAGGTAGAGCGGATTCCAGATAAGCATGAGAAATATGACGACAAGGAGTGCGCGACCGGCCGCATAGGTGCGGCCGGTCGCACGCGCATAGAGCGCGATGAGTGCCATAAGCGCCGCGCGAATCGCCGTGGCCGAAGCGCCCGCGATGCCGACGAAGAGGATGAGCGCTGCCGCGCCAGCGGCGATGCTCGCGCCGCGCGGGATGCGCCTGCCGAAGGCCGACTCGACTCGCGCGAAAACAAAAATGAAGAATGCGATAACCCAGCTCGCGACTATCATCACGTTGTGGCCGGAGAGCACCACGACATGGATAAGCCCCGAGCGGGTGAACGCGTCTTTCAGTTCGTTCCCGAGGCCCGACTTCCCGCCGATGACTATGCCGTTCGCGAGCGAGGCATACGGCTCCGGCAGTGCGGCGTTCGTGCCGTCGGTGAATGCGTGTTTAAGCCGCGCGAGGAATGCCGGCACCAAATACCACGGCGCGGGTGATTCAACGCGGATATACGCGTAGTTCATAATGAACTGCACGCTGTCGCGCGCTAGATATTTGTCATACCTGAACATGCGGCCATTGTCATCGGCAAACGGCTCGGGAATAAGCAAAGTGCCGGAAACACTCACCCTGTCGCCCACAGCGACGTCTGTATTACGCGATGTGACGGCAAGAATGCTTGTAGACTCCCCTGCCCTCGTCACGCGAATCTGCATGCGCTGGTTCGTATCGCGCACATCTGGATCGCTCACCACAATGCCTTCATAGGTAACGCGATGCCGCAGGTCGCGCAGGAACGCGTCGGAGAGCGGCGTGTCAGCGAGCGAGGCGCGCATCATCCCAAGCGCGACGAACAAAAAGAATATCGCGCTCATCGTGTACACAAATCGCAGCTTCAAAAATCCCGCGGCGCTAAGAAGCGCGGCGAGCAACAGTACGAAAGCAATCGGCTCCCATCCGAAACTTGAAAGTGATCTCAAAAACACCCCGCCCGCAAACCCCCCAACAACAGCGATGAGAGTGCTCACAAGATTATTTTCACTTCTTTATAAAGTTCTGGAAGTTTCGCTACTTTCTTCTCCCTACGATTCACTTTAACAATAAAACCACGATCACTCGAAGATAAACCACTTATAGTTTGTCTGAAACTCTTTTCCGCTCTCGGGTATTTCTTACCGGCCTCCTTATGTTTCCAGCCATATTTCGGCAATAAAACTGCAGGAACGAAACGAATGGCGCGCGGGGAGGGTTCCGTATGCAATAGTGTGATAAGTGAAGCAGATCCTATGCGATGAGTTTTCAATTCCCATTCTGCTGCATTGGGAATAGGTAAATTATTTTCTTCAATTCCAAGTAGATCCTCTAGAGTATTGCCTACACCGCCGTGGTTACCATGGCGTCTATTTTTAATCCAACCCCGCGCTGTGATTTTCTTAAGTTCGGCAATGAGAGTTGTTTTCGTATAAATCTTCATATATTAATGGACCATTACTCTTGGCCGAAAACTAAAGCGCGTTTGTTTCTTGTTCTCTTTAATCCGGTTCTTCGCCGTATCGCAGTACTCAGGCGATATTTCTATACCGATATAATGTCTCCCAAGATTTTGTGCAGCAATTGCGGTCGTGCCGGAACCCATGAATGGATCGAGAATGATTTCTGCATCAGTTGAGTTAATAATTCTTTCAATTAATGCCACAGGGAAAGGGGCAGGATGTTCATTGTTCATTTCTTGTGTAAACTCCCACACATCGCCCAAAGCATTTGCACCTTTCGTTAGTTTGAAATCCTTTTTAGCGATGAGATATACAACCTCATACGTCGGCAAAAAATAACCAGCATTGAAGTTAATGCCGCCCTTTCGCTTCCAAATAATAATCTGACGAACGGGGAACCCCATAACAATATCTTGCCGGTCCTGTAACAAGCCGTCCTGCACTCGCCATTTGTGATTATAAAAAACAGCACCCGTATCTTTTGTTACGCGCATCATTTCGGTTAGACAATCTCGTTGCCATCTTGCGTATTCGTCATGCGGCATGCAGTCGTCATGATGTGTGTACCCTCTCTGGAGGGCTGCATTGGCCCATTTACCGCCACGGCCGTCTTTCATACCGTTTCCTGTGGAGTTCTTAAGGTTGTACGGCGGCGAAGTAACAATTAAATCGATGCTTTCATCCGGCATTTGTCTCAGTGTTTCAAGCACGTCGCCGCAGACGATTTTATCTACGAAATCTCTCGGGAATTTCATATGTAAAGTATAACAGGCCCCGTCAATTAATATAAAAGTACCTGTCTCCTTTCCTAGCAATTGTAATCAGTTGCTTTACTAGAGCTAGGGCCGCGCCAACAAGAGCGAATATCCCAATGAATAGAAAAATTATTACTCCAACACCAATTTTAAACTCCAAGTACGGCTCCATTAACATTTCCCAGGACACAATTGCATTTGGACCAACCAACGTGTTGGGAGGGGGATGAAATTCTTGATCTTGAAGTACGAATGTACAACCTTGGAATTCATTCAGATGTTGGATTGTATTCTCCACATCCTTCTGGATATTGTTTGTGTAAAGAATATCTGCAAGCTCTATTTGTCCACCGTTTTTCAAATAAATTTGTTTCAAAGACACACTGCAAAGCAGGTCGATTTTGCCAGATGAGAAAGTTTGTGAGGGATATGAAATTCTCACTTGCGATTCCGATCCTTTATCAACAATCTGCAAACTATAACTAGCAGGAAGTAATTTCAATAACGGAATCGCTTCTCGTACACGAGCCAAATTTTCTAATGCAGAAGGGAGTATTTTCCGCACTTCATCTTTCGATTGTTCGTTTCTCCGCGCATTACATTCCGAAATTGTAGGCAAGCTACAAGAGGTGTCAGATAAGGGAATTGCTTGGAGAGAAATAGAAACCAGGATTATGTAGGTGAAGATGAAAGAAACAAGTAGCCATATCCAAGCTAACTTAGGAAACGGCGACTCTTTTTCTTTTTTCATACACCCGCATTCTATCTCACAGCCACAAGGAGGATACTCATGCACCGCGGTCCATCGCGGCATTGGCGAGGGCGTCAGCATCGGAGTTTTCTTCGCGGAAGACGTGGGTGAAAGAAACTTTTCCGAATGCGTTGATAACATGGATGAGACGTGCATACTGTTCTTTCAATACTGGGTGCTTCACTTTATATTCTCCGCGCATCTGCTTCACGACGAGCTCGCTATCCATCTTTACTACCACTTCTGTTTTGCCGCGCTTCGCGGCAGGGACGATTTTTGTCAGTTCATGAAAGGCGAGGATGACCGCTTCATATTCAGCAAAATTATTGGTCTGGTGCCCGAGAAATTTAGAAACACTCTCCACCGAGTTCCCCAAGTGGTCGCGTATCATTGCGCCCGCGCCCGCAGGCCCCGGATTCCCCCGCGCTCCCCCATCGGCATGGATGGTGAATTTCATTCCGCTTATCATACACCTGTTCGTTTAAACAGGTCAGATGTTCAAACTTTTGTATAAAAAGAAGGACCGCCGAGGCGGTCCTGTTTTGCCCACCGACCAATCAGACATCGAAAGATCAGTTGGAAATGGTGGCGCCGGCATTGGAACGCCGCCACTGGATGACGTGCGGTTCCGGAGCATCGGCGTGATGACGTGCGGTAATGCCCCTGTCTCCGGACTGCAGGCAAAGCGGACCACCCCGAACGACCTGGAAACCAATGTCGTCGTCGGGCGTCTCCTGGCAGGTGATTTCGCCCTCAATGTGGATGAAACACTTTCCACCATCCATCTCGCCGATATAGGGGCCGGAAACATTGGCCGTTTGACCCGGCTCGATCCGCACGTCTTCGCCGTACCCATGTTGGGTGGCGACGCCGAATGCGATGATTGCGTAGCTTGCTTTGTTGGTGATCTTCAAAGTCCCTCCACGTGTGGTTGATCCTGTGTAGGAAATACTACGTTACTACAGTGAAGTCAAGTTCCGCTATGACGAATGTCGAGCAGTCGCAGACGTACCGGGTTCCCGCGCGAAAACGTGTCGCGCTCCAGATGGGCGAGCATATTTACTCGGCTGCCCTGCGCGAGCGCGCTTATGGTGCGTGCGGTCGCCCCTTTCACGAAAAAAGTAACGGCATCAACACTGCGTCCGTTTCCATCTACAGAATTTATTTTCAATTTTAAATGCTCTTCGCCTTTCCCGAAGCGCGAAACGTCGCGCACGACGATGTCCCGCAGAAGGAACACTGGCTTAGGGTTGCCCTGTCCGAAGGGAGCGAGGCACTCCACTTTTTTTAAAAAATCATCGGTCGCTTCTTCGGGCGTGATGACGGCATCAGCGTGGAGCGCGAGATCATCAGCAATTGTTTTTCCGCTCTGCAGTTTCGTATGCGCGGCAATAAGCCGGTCTTCTAAGAAGAACACTTCCGTATCACGTACGGTGAAACCGCCCGCATTCGCGTGTCCGCCGAACTCAATGAATGT
>Ga0155323_115_pt1 | contig 12788 bp, 13 predicted proteins | sample RifCSPhighO2_02_FD_106291 | JGI IMG/M metagenome (GOLD analysis project Ga0155323, IMG submission 106291) | Candidatus Kaiserbacteria bacterium RIFCSPHIGHO2_02_FULL_55_17
TCAAAGCTTGCGGGCGATAAGACCGAACAGGCGAAGGTAACGCTGCGTTCGCATCGCACCGATGCCTTGAAGGCGCTCGAGGCCGCAGAAAAGACAGGCGGCATGGGAGAGGACGAGGCCAAGCGACTGAAGGGCGAGATCCAGAAGCTTATCGACGCCGGCAACGACGCGCTTATGAAAGTGTTTGAGAGAAAAGAGACAGAAATCGCCCAGTAAATGGATATCTTGATTTTTATTGTCGTCATTGTTGCGCTCATCGTCGTGCATGAGTTCGGGCATTTTGTCGCGGCGAAGCTGACCAAGATGCGCGTTGACGAATTCGGGCTCGGCTATCCTCCGCGCGCGCTCACAATCCTGAAGGTGGGCGAGACGTCTTATACGCTCAACTGGCTGCCCTTCGGCGGCTTCGTGAAGATCTACGGCGAAGACCCTTCGACGGAGCTCAGGACAGGCGGCACGGCGAAAGGCTCTCGTGCCTTCTCTTCGAAGTCGCGCTTCGCGCAGGCCTTCGTGCTTATCGCCGGCGTCGCGATGAACGCCCTGTTCGCGTACGTACTTATCGTCGGCGCCCTGATCTCCGGCACCCCGCGCGCGCTCGCGCCTGACGAGCTTAGGACGGCACAGAACGCGGAGCTCGCGGTGGCGAACGTCCTGCCCGGGAGCCCGGCCGCGCGCGCGGGGCTCCTCGCCGGCGATACTATCCTCTCGTCTGAAGACGGCCACGTTCTGTATGCGGGCGTGGACCCGGTCGCATTCTCGAAGTTCGTGTCCGATGGGCAGGGGAACACGACCGTCGCGCTCACCGTGCGGCATCCGAGCGGCGAGGAAGAGACGATATTCGCGCGGCCGGAGACCGGCATCATCTCCGCTGATCCGTCGCGCGCGGCGCTTGGCGTCGAAGTCGCGCCTATCGGCGTCGTGCCGCTCTCGTTTACCGAAGCAGTCACCGAGGGCGCTGTGCTCACGTGGGGAGCGACCGTGCTCACCGCGGAGGGGCTGTGGCATTTCTTCTCCGGCGTCTTCACGCTCTCGGCCGATCTCTCGCAGGTCGCGGGCCCCGTCGGCATCGTCGGCATCGTCGGGACCGCGTCTTCGCAGGGCTTCGGGAATCTGCTCACGCTCATGGCGATCATTTCCATCAATCTCGCGCTCATCAACCTTATCCCCGTCCCCGCACTCGACGGCGGCCGCCTCCTCTTCGTCCTTATCGAGAGCATCATCCGTCGTCCCATCAAACCGGTTGTCGCGCGCTCGGTGAACGCGCTCGGTTTCATCTTCCTCATCCTCCTCATGCTCGTCGTCACCGCTCACGACATCTTCCGCATCGTCGGCTAGTGGGGAAGTGTGATTTTTGTCGCGACTGCAAGCGCTTCTATCTGTCGGTCATGTCGCACAAGGTGTGCAGTACCCGCGCCATTTTCAGTTCGCAAGTCTTGAATTGCTCCGGATATTCCATCCAGTACATTTTCTATACGGCCAACTGTAGCTGCAATCGTGTCTATTTTCCCATCTGTTTGCTCAAATCTCTCGCCAACTTCGCGGAAACCCTGATTCATATCAGCACGCAATGCAAAAAGCTCATCTTTCGTTGCAAAGACTCCTTTGAGTTTCGTGATGTCCGTATCGGTAACCATATCGAAAAGTGTACCACATCCGCTATGAGGAATATTGGTATCCCCCGTTTAGCGCTATAGCTACATAGTTGGGATAGACGCTGGTATCCGAAAAAGTCTGGCCTCTGCAAACATGCTGGTCGTCACCGCCCACGACATCTTCCGCATCCTCGGCTAAATAGAGCTTGACAGTCTAGTCAGATAGTGTATTATGGACTTTGGATGGTCGAACTGACCAATGTCAAACCACCTGTGGATAGGAGGATCAAATGGATTGGAAGCAATGGAGTGTTCTTTTTCTCGTTTTTTTAATTTTCGTAAGTGGTCCGATTTGGATCTGGGTAAGACATTCACGTCATCCCAGACTACTTGTTCTTGCATCGATGCACCTCATCAAGGATCAAATGATGCAAGACCTCAGCCCCGAGACAGCGTCGTTTTGGCGCCAAGAGATCAGACGCCATCAGCATTATCTTTGGCTCCTGGGGCCGAGAGGGGACACGACGCGTGAAGTATGGACGATATGGCTTAAGTCGCGCGACGATGAATGTCGCGGGCTTATGAATACGAAGGCTCCCAATTCGTCAATAACCGTTTGAACTGCCCGCAGAAGCCCGTGCTTCTCGCGGGCTTTTGCTTTATACTCTCAGCATGAGACAATCACAGCTTTTTACCAAGACGCGGCGCGAGGCGCCCGCGGACGAGGTCGCGAAGAATGCTCAACTATTGGTGCGCGCGGGCTACATCCATAAGGAAATGGCCGGCGTGTATTCCTATTTACCGCTCGGCTTGCGCACGCTAAATAACATTGTCCAGATCATCCGTGAAGAGATGAACGCCATCGGCGGACAAGAGCTCGTGATGACCGCGCTCCAAGACAAAGAGCTCTGGAGCCGTACCGACCGCTGGGACGATGACAAGGTTGATAACTGGTTCAAGACTTCTTTCAAGAGCGGTGGCGAGACGGGGCTCGCGATCACGCACGAAGAACCGCTGACGCGCGTCATGACCGAGCATATCTCCTCGTATCGCGACCTGCCGGTCTCCGCGTACCAGTTCCAAAATAAGTTCCGCAACGAGTTACGCGCTAAGTCGGGCATCATGCGCGGGAAGGAGTTTCTGATGAAAGATTTGTACTCGTTTTCAAGAGACGAGGCGGAGCATAAGGCGTTTTATGACAAGGCGCGCGAAGCGTACAAGAAAGTGTTTGAACGCATGGGTATCGGCGAACAAACATATGTCACCTTCGCCTCCGGCGGCATCTTCAGCGAATTTTCAGAGGAGTTCCAGACGGTTTCGGACGCAGGGGAGGATACTATTTTCGTAGATGAAGACAAGCGTATCGCGGTCAATAAAGAAGTGTGTACTGACGAAACGCTCGCGAAGCTCGGGCTCGAGAAGGGGAAGTTGATGGAGAAGAAGGCGATAGAAGCGGGCAATATCTTCAATCTCGGGACGCGCTTTTCCGAGCCGCTCGGGCTCTATTACCGCGATGAGACCGGTGCAAGAAAGCCAGTCGTGATGGGGAGCTACGGCATCGGCCCGACGCGTCTTATGGGCATCATTGTGGAAGTGCTCGCCGACGGAAAGGGACTCGTGTGGCCAGAATCAGTTGCGCCCTTTGCGTATCATCTCGTGTCGCTTGGCCACGGAGGCGACGAGATCTCGAAAACAGCGGATGCTCTGTATGAGGATTTGATGAAGAGAGGCGTTGAAGTGCTCTACGACGACAGAGATTTGCGCGCGGGAGAAAAGTTTGCGGAAAGTGATTTACTGGGAATACCGAAGCGGATCGTAGTCGGTAAAGAGACAGTGGCGACCGGTATATTTGAAGTCGTGAATCGTGCGACCGGCGCAGTGGAAAAGATTTCTCGAAGCGAGCTCTTGTCCCGCCTAGTGTCTAGCGCCTAGCACCTATCCTTCATGCCTCGATTTTCCAAAAATGCCCTCTTCTCAAGCGACATCGCGATCGATCTCGGAACCGCGAACACACTCGTGTACGTGCGCGGCAAGGGCGTCGTCATCAACGAGCCCTCGGTCGTCGCGGTGAACGACAAGACGCACCAGGTCGTCGCAGTAGGGAAGGAGGCGAAGAGTATGCTCGGCAAGACGCCCGCGCACATCCGCACGGTGCGGCCGCTTTCCCACGGCGTCATATCGGACTTCGAGGTGACCGAAGAGCTGCTGACCTATCTCATTAATAAAGCACAAGGCGGCCGGGTCCGGCTCTTCGGCCCGCGGGTCGTCATCGGCGTGCCGACGGGGGTGACGAATGTGCAGAGTCGCGCGGTCCGCGACGCAGCAAAGAACGCGGGCGCGCGCGAAGCAATCATCCTCGAAGAGACGGTTGCGGGCGCCATCGGCGCGAAACTGCCGGTATCGGAGGCGGTCGGTACGATGGTGCTCGATATCGGCGGCGGCACGACCGACATCGCTGTCATCGCGCTCAAGGGTGTCGTCGCCGCCAAGAGCTCGCACGTCGCTGGCGACCGCTTCAACGAGAACATCATCGATTTCATACGCAGCGAGTTCAAGCTCGGCATCGGGGAGCGCACCGCCGAAGATGTGAAGATAGCGATCGGTGCCGTGATACCGCTCTCCGAGACGCTCTCGCGGAGCGTGCGCGGCCGCGACTACGCGACCGGTCTGCCGCGCGAGATAATCCTCACCGACGCGCATATTCGCGAGGCGATCGCGCCGTCCTTAGACGCCCTCATGGACACGATGAAGGAGGTCATCGAGGCGACGCCGCCGGAATTACTCTCGGATGTGCTCGAGCGCGGGGTTACGGTCTTCGGCGGCGGGGCGCTCCTACGTGGGCTCCCGCAGGTGCTCGCGAAGATGCTCGGCGTGCCGGTCCGGGTCACGCCCGACCCGCTCTCGGCGGTAGTGCGCGGCGCGGGCGTCGTGACCGAAGACCCCGAACCATACGCAGATTTCTTTATCGATGAAGAAGACATTCTTAGCGAAGCGTAACGCGCTCTTCTCGTCCACGGACATCTCGTGGGGCGCCTATGCGCTCGTCTTTGCCGTACTCATGCTTCTCGTGCGGCTTCTCGCCCCTAATTTTTTTTGGCACGCATTTGCGCCCGTATTCTGGAGCGCCGATGCCCTTACGGCACAGAGCCACACGTTCTTACAGAGCTTCAGCGACACGGCAGCGCTCGCCGCGCAGAACGAACAGCTTAGCGCAGAGAACGCCGCACTTGTAAGCGAGAACCAGACGCTTCTTAAGAGAACAGCAGACCTTAAAGCGCTGTTCGGCTCTCCAGAGAGAGCCGAGACGGGCGCGCCGGAGATCCTCGCCGGCGTTGTCGCCCGTCCGCCCGCGAGTTCTTATGACACGCTCGTACTCGCCGCGGGCGAGGATGATGGCGTCGCTCTTGGCATGGGAGCCTTCGGCGCGGGCGGCGTGCCGATCGGCGTTGTCTCTTCGGTTGTGGCAGATTTTTCTCGTGTGACGCTTTTTTCCTCGCCGGGCATACGCACGAATGGTTGGGTCGGGCAGGCAGGCCTGCCGCTTACCCTCATCGGCGAGGGCGCGGGTGCCATAAGCGCCACGCTTGCACGCAGAGAGAGCGTCGCTGTCGGCGATAAGGTGTTCAGCTCCGGTCCGGGCCGGCTTTTAGTCGGGGAAATCGTCCGCATCGATAGCGACCCTTCGACGCCTTCGATGACGCTCCGTATCATGCCGGTACAGAATCCTTTTTCCATCGCGTGGGTTACGCTCCGAGATATAGGCGCCACGCTTCTGCCATGATGCGCGCAGCGCTCACACTCCTTCCGTTCGTGTCGGCCATATTTTTCCCCTGGCCGTTCACGGTCTTGCTTGCACTTATTTCGGTAAGATGGGAGCCTTTGGTGCCGCTCGCCGTCGGCCTGTTCGCCGATACGCTCTACTATGTGCCATCTGCCGCCCTCGTACCGGTCTTCACGCTCTCGGGAGCCGCCGTGACGGTGATCGCGCTTTTCGTGCGCAGCCGCCTGAGAACGAGTATCATGAGGTGATGCTGTGGCAGCGCAAGCGGCGACGAGATCCGGAAATAGCTCCCGATGAGATATTCCTTGACGCGTCGAACGCGCCGGATTTCGATCGGGCGCGTTTCGAAGGGCGACTCGAGAAACCGCTTTCCGAGCGGACATTCGTTTCGCTCTTCGGCGTTCTCGCGCTCCTCTTCCTCGTCCTTCTCGGCCGCGCATGGAACCTAGAGATACTGCAGGGCGCCGTCTTTGCGGCCGAGAGCATGCACAATTCGCTCGAGATCACGACATTGTTCGCTCCGCGGGGAATCATCACCGATCGGCACGGCGCCGTACTTGCCGAGAATGTCGAGAGGGAAGACGGCAGCGTAGCGCGCCGGTATCCGTTCCCTTCGTTGAGCCACGTTATCGGCTACGTCTCATACCCGAAGAAGGACGCGAAAGGAATCTATTACGACACAAGCCAGACCGGTGTTACCGGCCTCGAGGCCTACTACGATGCGCTCTTGGCGGGGAAGAATGGCCAGTTACTCGTCGAGAAGGACGCGCTCGGCAAGATCCGCTCTGAGGGGAGTATCGTCCGGGCTGAGGCGGGCAGGCCGCTCGTGCTCTCTCTCGATGCGCGCCTCCAACAACCGTTCGCGCGTGCGCTTGCCGCTGTCGTTACGAATATGCGTTTTATCGCCGGAGCGGGTGTCATTATGGATGTGGAGACGGGCGCGGTGCGTTCACTCGTCTCCTACCCGAGCTACGACGCAAACGTCATGGCGAGCGGCGCACCGGCAAGCGTTATCGCCGGATACCATACGGACATCGGACATCCCTTTCTCGACCACGCCGCACAGGGCGTCTATGTGCCCGGGTCTATCGTGAAGCCGCTCGTCGCCTCGGGCGCGCTTACCGACGGACTCATCACGCCGAACACCGTTATCGATGACCTCGGTTTCATCGTGATACCGGACCCGTATCATCCGGGCAAGGAATTCGTCTATAAAGGGTGGCGGGCGCTCGGGCCGGTCGATGTGAGAAAGGCGATCGCCTGGTCCTCGGACATCTTTTTCTATACGGTCGGCGGCGGCTTTAAAAGCCAAGAGGGTATGGGTATCGGCCGCCTCGCGTACTGGTACGAACAATTCGGCCTCGGTAGCCCGACGGGCATCGATGTCGCAGAAGAGGCGAGCGGGCGTATCCCGACGCCCGCCTGGAAGCAAGCGACCTTCGACGAGCCGTGGTACCTCGGCGACACCTATTTCACTGCGATAGGACAGTATTCGGTACAGGTAACGCCGCTACAGATGGCGCGCGCGATTGCCGCCATTGCAAATGGCGGCACGCTTCCAGTGCCGACATTGCTTGCAAACGCGACCCCTGTATTTACCGTTATTCCGGTTTCTCCAGATGCCCTGCGTGTCGTGCGCGAGGGCATGCGCCAGGCGGTGACGAGTGCGCTCGCGAGCGCGCTCAACGTGCCGTATGTAAAAGTTGCCGCGAAGACCGGCACAGCACAGACGGGTACGCGCAATCAATACGACAATTCCTGGGTCGTGGGCTTCTTCCCCTACGAGGAGCCGCAGTACGCCTTCGCGGTCGTGCTCGAGCGCGGGCCGGAGGGAACAGGCGAGCAGGCGGTAAACGTGATGCGCGACCTCCTCGACGCGCTCTACCTCGCCGACTCCCCCTACGTCACCGGCTCTGACGAGCCAACGGCTATTGCACTTTGACGCGGGGCACGTACAATGCGCGCACTGGATATGCCTATACTTATGACTGAAGTCCAAAATGCTGTCGTCTCGCAGGAGAAGTTTGATGAAATACTGAAAGAGCTCGAACACCTGAAGACGGTGCGCCGTACCGAGATTGCGAAGAACTTGGAGTATGCGCGGTCGCTCGGCGACCTTTCAGAGAATGCCGAGTATCAGGAGGCGCGCGACCTGCAGGCGGCAACCGAGGAGCGCATCAAAAAGCTTGAAGAGCTCGTGAAGAATACGAAGATTGTCACTGACAATAAGAGAAAGAACGAAGTTGGCTTTAATTCTAAAGTCTCCATAAGGAGAGAAAGAAGTCCTGAAGTGCACGAATACACGATTGTGGGCAGTGAAGAAGCGGATATGCGCGTGAAGAAGCTCTCGCATATCTCTCCCTTGGGCGCTGCGCTTATGGGGAAAAAGAAGGGGGACGTCTTCACCTTCGAGACGCCAACCGGCAAACAGACCTACACGATCGAGAAAGTGAGTTAGTAACTTCGTATCAGACGGCCAGCATAACTGATAAGATGTTGCTATGAAAGTTTTTATTACAGGCGTTGCAGGGACGGGTAAATCGACTATTGCAAAAGCACTTACTGAGTGCGGCATTACTACCGTTGATTTCAGCGATTACCCGGCACTTCGGTATTGGCGGAACAAGATTACAAAGGAGAAGTCAGAATACTCTCCGAATAACGATATAAGTTGGTTTGATGATCATGAATGTGTCTGCGATTTGGATGAACTTAAAAAGCTTTTTGTACGGCATGAAAATCTGGTAATAACCGGAGTCGTAACTGGCACTGAGGCTCTGGATTTTTTCGATAAAGTCATATTGCTTCAATCTAGCCAAGAAACGATTCGGCAACGTATGGAGACAAGAAATAGAATATTCGGCAAGAAAAAAGAGGAGCAGGATAATGTTATTGCATGGCGCGAAGAGTTTGATCCGATGATTCTTTCGCATGGAGCTATTCCGATCAGTACGGAAGGAGCGTTAGAAGAGGTAGTTGAGAAGATAATCGTAGAGATATCAACGGTGGTATAGTAAGGCGATATGGCGATAGAGACAATTCGCGCAGAACGGCTGGCGAAGATAGAGAAGCTCAAGGAGGCGGGCATGGAGGCGTACCCCGCGAGTACGCGCCGTACGCACACGGGGGAACAATTTTTAAAGAACCACGCAATCTTACTGAAGAATAGTGAGGAGATAGTACTGGCGGGACGCGTGATGTCGATACGCGAGCATGGCGGGTCGTTTTTCGTGGATATTTTTGACGGCACGGTGAAGGTGCAGGCCTATTTCCAAAAAGAGAATCTCGGAGACCTGTTCGAATCGTTTACGCTCCTCGTGGACACAGGCGACATCGTCGAGGTCGGCGGCGTCGCCTTCACGACGAAGCGGGACATGCCCTCCTTGCTCGGCAATACGTGGCGTATGCTCGCCAAGTCGCTCGTACCCGTGCCTGACCAATGGTTCGGTATCAAAGATGAAGACGAACGATACCGGAAACGTTATCTGGACATCCTGCTTTCAAAAGATCTCGCCGACCGCATCCGCCGCCGTTCGATGTTCTGGAACACCATCCGCCAGTTCCTGCTCGAGCGGGATTTCGTCGAAGTAGAGACGCCTGTGCTCGAGACGACGACCGGCGGCGCTGACGCGCGTCCTTTTATGACCCACCACAACGCGCTTGATATGGAGGTGTACTTGCGCATCTCGGCCGGAGAATTGTGGCAGAAGCGCCTCATGGTCGCGGGACTCCCGAAGGTGTTCGAGATCGGCCGCATCTTCCGTAATGAAGGCATGTCGCACGAGCACGCGCAGGATTATACGCAGATGGAATTCTATTGGGCGTATGCCGATTATGTGATGGGTATGGAATTAATTGAGGATCTTTACAAGCATGTTGCGCACGAGACATTCGGTACATCGCAATTCACCATAGGCGCATTCGAGGTAGATATAAGTGTGCCGTGGGAGCGGTACGACTACATAGAGACCATTCAGAAATATACAAATGTAAATATTACGACAGCGGATCTCAAGGCGATAGAAGCGAAGTTGCAAGAACTTGAGGTGAAATTCAGCACGGATGGGTGGAACAGGTCCCGCGCTATCGACACGTTATGGAAATATTGCCGCCGACAGATCAAGGGCCCGGGATTTCTTGTCGGCGTGCCGAAGTTCCTTTCGCCACTTGCAAAATCAGACCCGAAGCAGCCGGAGATCACCGAACGTTTCCAGCCAATCATCGCCGGGAGCGAACTCGGGAATGGGTATAGCGAATTGAATGATCCCGTTGATCAAGCAGCGCGTTTTGCAGAACAGGCGAAATTACGCGAGGCAGGAGACGACGAGGCACAGATGTATGACCATGAATTCGTCGAGGCGCTTGAATACGGCATGCCGCCTGCGCTCGGTTTCGGCGTCTCTGAACGCCTCTTTAGCTTCCTTGAAGGCGTCTCCATCCGCGAAGCACAGCTCTTCCCCCTCTTGCGCCCCCGCTAGTTGTTTCGTTCCTCTGTATGATTTAATTTCTCCACAATCCACAATCTCGAATTTCTGATGTCGGAACTTTTGTCCTATAGGATATAATTTCATACATGAAGAAAATGCGGACGGAGACGAGAGGGAAGTACCTCCCGATGCGCAATCTTATTCTGCGCACGCTCGTGCTCACGGGCGGGCTAAGTGTTGCGCTTGTAGCTCCCAAAACTCTCTCGCTTTTAAAGAAACTCGATCGCGCTTCAGCCAATCGTAAGAATCTCTACCGTCGCATCACGCAGGCGATAACCGATCTCGAGAGAGCTGGATTAGTCAAGACATCTGGAGAACGCGGCCATCGTAAAGTAGTCTTAACCGAGAAAGGCAACGTTGCGATTGGGCGGATATATGCGAGCGAATATCGCATTCTCGAACAGGCGTTCTGGGACGGGAAGTGGCGCGTCGTGATGTTTGATATCCGCGAGAAGCGCCGCAGGACTCGTTCAAAACTTCGGCAATTGCTTGCGGGTGCAGGCTTCTTGCGTCTCCAAGACAGCGTCTGGATCCATCCGTATCCTTGCGATGAGTTCATCGGGCTCGTGCGGGCACACCTGAAGAGCGGGACCGGTGAAATGCTTTCCTTTGTTGCCGAAGCGCTTGAATCCGACCGTCGATTGCGTGAGCATTTCCGTCTCGCATAACCGGCACTCCCGCGTTACTTTCAATGTCCGAATTTTTGTCCTATAGGACAAAGATTCGGACATGGTTTGAATAAAAACAGAAACCGCTCGAACAGGCGCGGTGTCTGTTCGAGCGGAGTTTAACGGAGCAACTCGCGAAATCTAGCGGGTGAGATTGGGCTCCATGTTCTGTCGAAACCGCTTCCGTCCAGAGTCGCCCAAAGGTTAATCGCTACAAACGACTCAGTTGTGCTGGTATAGCAGAAACTTAGAACCAACTGAACCGCTGTCGTTGTGACAGTTTCGCGAACGAAAGGTTTTGCAGTCAGGATGGCTATCCAATAATCAATCGTCATCGGCTTTAAACCTTCCTTTGCCAGTTGCCTCTCAATTTCGGGCGACGCGAAACTCGGTCTTTCAGAAAATATCCAATTGACCGCGACCTTCTTTCGGTCTTCGCAAGCCAATTGAACTTTCCCATGAATGGCGGTAATGCGTCCATTCACGAGACGGTTTTGAGCAGTCAGCGACAGGATCCGATAGGGCAGTTTTTCGGATTTCCATACATCGTTCAATGTCGCGACTACTTCATCCGTAGGGATTGGATATTCCTGTGCATATGTTACTGGCGTGATTGTAAACAACAATACAACGAAAATTATTCCGATGATCTTCACAAGATCTCCTCTGTAGAATGAGTGTGCATAACGATGGACGGGTTGCGAATTCTACAAAGAGCATACATCAGTACTGTAATAAAGTCAAATTTTTCGTAGCTCAATAGCTTGGACGCAATAGCACGTAAAACCTCGGTTTTTTGGGTGCGTGCACCGCGTAGCCCCGGCGTCAGCGACGGGGCGAAGTGGTGGGGATAACTTAATCTAAAAGTGGAAAGAAGTGGTATATACTCTAGTAATGGTTAGTGGAGTGGGAAGCGGGAGTGGTGGCCTACCTCCCCCTCCGACAGCCATTTCGTTATGTTCCTCGGAGAATACCTTCACACTTTTGACCTTAAGAATAGGATTTCGCTCCCATCCAAATTCCGGAAGGATCTAGGTCATGTCGTCGTGGTGACGCGCGGCCTTGATTGTTGCCTGAATGTCTATTCGCGCAAGGCGTGGGAGAAGGAGGCCGCGAAGTACGCGGCCGATGTGAACGGGAGCGCGGCGCGGCGCGGGCTCGCGCGTCTCTTCCTCGCCGGTTCTTCTGAAGTGGAGGTCGACGGCATCGGCCGCGTGCTGATTCCCGAACATTTAAAATCATTCGCGTCCCTCAAAGGGAAGGCGATTATCGCCGGTGTCGCTGACCGGGTAGAAATATGGGAAGAAAGTGCGTGGAAGAAGTACTCGATAGAGATCGAGCGCAACGCCAATGCGTTCGCCGATACGCTTGATGCGAGTAGTCGAACATAATATGGAACCGCGCCACGACAGCGTACTCGTGAAAGAAGTGCTCGGCGCGCTTCGCGTAGCGCCGGGCGACACGGTCATAGACGCGACATTAGGCGGGGCGGGGCATTTTAAAGAGCTTCTCGCAGCGCTCGGAGAAGGCGGCATCATCGTCGGCATTGACGCCGACCCCGCCGCGGTCGAACGCGCGCGCGAGGCGTACGCGCGCGACCGCCGGCCCGAGCGCCCGGTCGCGCATCTGGTGAACGACAATTTCCGCAACCTCGCGCGCATTCTCGAGCGGCTCGGCGTCGTAGGCGCCGACGCGATCCTCTTCGATCTTGGGTGGAGTGGCTACCAGGTAGCCGCGCCGCGCGGCTTCTCCTTCGAGCGCGACGAGCCGCTTCTAATGACGTACAGCGAGGGTCCGCTCGGGGTAAACGAGACGGCCGCCGACATCGTCAACAGCGTGAGCGAAGAAGAGCTCGCCGATATCCTCTTCACCTACGGCGAAGAGCGGTTCGCGCGCCCTATCGCGCGCGCGATCGTCGCGGCGCGGGCGAAGGAGCGCATCCTCACGACCGGCGCGCTCGTCGCGGCCGTCGAGGCGAGTACGCCGCATTGGTATCAGAAAGGGAAGACCCACCCCGCGACCAAGACCTTCCAAGCGCTCCGCATCGCGGCGAACGACGAGATCGGCGCGCTCCGCGAAGGGCTCGCCGCCGCGCTCCGCGCGCTCTCACCGGGCGGCCGGCTCGCGATAATCTCCTTCCACAGCATCGAGGACCGCGTCGTGAAGAACATGCTGCGCGACGCCGTCCACGAAGGGCAGGGAGCGCTCTTGCCGAAGAAGCCCTTCATCCCCTCGCGCGCAGAAGTCCTCGCCAATCGCC
>Ga0155323_112_pt2 | contig 11735 bp, 12 predicted proteins | sample RifCSPhighO2_02_FD_106291 | JGI IMG/M metagenome (GOLD analysis project Ga0155323, IMG submission 106291) | Candidatus Kaiserbacteria bacterium RIFCSPHIGHO2_02_FULL_55_17
ACAAGACTGAAAAGAAGCGCCGCATATCAAATGGCAGTCCCTACGCACGAGGCAGAGAGCGCCTGCGCGTTCGTATTGAGCAGGTTCATCCGATCAACGATCGAACCTCCCGAAATGGTGAGCGAGCCGAAAGGATTCGCGGTTGCTTCGCCTCTGACAATCGCTTCTTGTTGCGCGTTCCCCACCTCCTGTATGGTGGGTGACATTGTCTGAAGCGCCTGCATGTCTGCGGTATAAGCGCTCCCCGTTTGCGGTCCGCTTTGGACCCTCCCCACCGTCGCGGCTGCAGTCGCGGCGGTAGAAGATGCCGTCTGCGCCTCAACGAGCACGGGAGCGATGTCATTGAAGATAGCTGATTGCGCGGCGCTCGCTTGAGCGGGACAAGAGTTCGCGAGCGCCGTTATGCTTGCTGAAGCGGTGTTCGCGGCGGCGGCGATCGTGTTCCACGCGGTCTGATATTGTGCAATGCGCGCCTGCATATCGGCGACGGTCGTTGTATTCTGATATACATTCGAATAATTCGTCCCTAAGGACCCGGGCGTATTCTGATATTGAATAAGCCGGGGCCGCGAATTGGTAGCCGTAGGCGCATCGACGCCGAAGAGGCCGCCCGAGCCGGGGCCGCCGAGGATCTGCGAGGCGAATTGTACCGTCTGGAGAACCGTAGTGATATTTCCCAAAATCTGATTGATCTGCGGCCCCACATTGCCCATGCGCACGATCTGGTCCTGCTGACCGCCGAGCACCTTATCGAGTGTCGCCTTGATAGTCGAACCCGGAGTCCGTATGGTCCCTGGCGTGCCGTCTGCTTTACGGCACGTATCTCCCGGATTGACGCCCTGAACCGTATTTCTCGGCTGGCCAATCAGAGCTTGATAGCTTTCATACGCCGGCTGGCAGCTTTCCATCGTGCCGCCATTATCAACGCAGGTTTGATACGCGGCATTAGCATCGGCCTCCGTATAGACTGCGTCAGCATTTGCTGTCGCGCCCTCCTCCGGACTGCACCACGACATGAAGCCCTGGCCCCAATCGACTTCCGCCTTGCGGGCGCCGGTCGCCCCGCCGGCGCCGGGGCCAACGACCGCAGCGAGTGCGCTTTGCGTATTGTAAAAACCTGTATAAGGGTTGTCGAGGCTGGATCGCGTCGTGAGCGCGAACCAGGCCCTCACACCGCCCTGCGACCACCGGCCTGCGAGATACCCGTTCACGTTCGGCGAGGTGCGCGCGAGCATACTCATATTGGATCGCCAGAATCCTTCCAAACTCGTCTTAGATAAATAGTTGTTGCGTAGAGACGAGTTAATAGAGGAAGCGAAGGGCGAATTAGAATTCCGGCCCAGCTGATTAAAAAAAGCGAGCGCCTGACCGTCCGCGACCGTCTGCATAGACTTCTGAACATCGACTATGAACTGCGGGACGCCGGTGCCGTTCGCTCTTCCTATAACGAATGCGACAACCGAACCGGTAAGGGCTCTTATCAGATTCCCCGAAAGCACGAACGCGAGCGGCTGAAGCACATAAGCGTTCACCTGCTGGGCGACTTCGGCTGCCGTTCCCGTAACTTCAAGCGCATGGATCAATTCGGTCTGTATGTAAGTGAGGCCTGTTTTTATACGGGTCACCCAGTCTCCTGTCGGTACGCCATCAATGCCTTGCGCATGAACGGGATGCGGCCCGTAAAAAGAAAAAACGGATGTCATGAAAATCGCCATCAATAAGAATGCTGAAATCTTTTTCAAACGCCGCTTCATGGTTTTGCCTGCTCACGAGCAACACTGTCCATCATGTAAATGAACGCCGCGCCGAGAGAGCCGTCAGGCACCGTTACTCCGGCGTTTTTGTATACGGCTGCAATGCTAAAGAAAGCATTCCCAACCGTAAGCATTGTTCCAGGATATTGTTTGAGTGCGAGCATCGTGGCGAGCGGATCGGTATTGGCGCGCGCAAAATCAGACATAATTTCACTGAGGCGCATCATCGCATTTACAAGCGCTAAATGACCTTGAATAAGTTCCTCTGGCACTGCAAGTGCCGCAAGCCCGACTGCCGATTCTCGATATACTTTCGCAAGAGAGGCAAGATGTGTAAATGCTTCTGCATCATTTCTTTGGACGCCATCCTGAAGGTATTCGATGCCGCTCTTTGAAGCGTCAGCGGTCTTGCTTAAAAGTACGCTTTCTGCCTGTGCGGCGTATTCCCTAAGCCGATCAGCGCCGGAGCCTTTGATATTCAGGTCTCTTTCCGATTTATAGTCTGGCGAACCGGCGATTGCGGCTGCAAGCGCGTCAAGCGCCTGCATAGCCACGTCATTCATTTGTGCCTCGGAAAGATCATTGCCGCCGTTTGCTTCGCGCGCCGCGAGATACAGAGTAAAGAAATGCTCGGCGAAGGCGGCGGTCAGTGTCCCCTTGCCGGGCGTAGGAAGATCTGGGTCTACTATCATCCCGTCTGAAGAAGTCGCCACCCGTATATCGGCTATGGCTTTCGGCACGATGAGCCCCTTCGCGACCGCCTCACCGTCGGTCATGCCGAGGTTGCGCGTATCGGTGATGTTCGGATTGGTCCCGTAGAGCGCCTCCTCCCAGTCGGGGAGCCCGTCGCCGTCTGAATCTCTCGCTGCGATCGCCTGTAAGAGCGCCATCTCGGCAGAGGCCAGGGCTAAGGGCGGCGATTTGGCGTTGCGCGCGAGCATATACGCACCAATGATCAGTACTACCGCAAAAAACGTTGCCGTAAGGACGCGCCAATTTGAGAGAATTTGCCCCATAGTATCAATATAAAGTATACCCAGTACAGACCCTTTCTTATAGGGGCAGGTGGGTATAAGCGCGTGGTATTCTTTTACTATGCGCCTTCGTTCTCTATTTCTTTGTGCGGCGGTCGCATCTCTCTCGTATGTGCCATTTTCATACGCCCAAACGGATGTATTCACTGTTAATTTAACACTCGGGTCTCGGGGCGCGCAGGTTACCGCGCTTCAGCAGGCGCTGAATCGGGACCCCGATACGCGCGTAGCCGCCAATGGCCCCGGTTCTCCGGGCAATGAGACAGACTATTTCGGGCCGCTTACGCAAGCGGCCGTCATCAAGTTCCAAGAGAAGTACGCGAGCGAGGTTCTCGTTCCTGTCGGTCTCTTACAAGGCAGCGGCTATGTCGGGCCGTACACGAGAACGAAGCTCGATGCACTAGCGGCGTCAAAAACGGCAGTGCCCGTTGCAACATCCACAGCCACCACATCCACTGCGACCTCGACGCCGGCCGATCCGGCAGCCGCGTACCGGATAAAGGATTACGAAAAGACCGATATTTATGCGGGCGATAAGATGCTCCAAGCGATCCAGGACCGCATCAATAGCGCCGTAGAAACGACGATTCTCACGCGCGGCGCGACACCTCTTGTATTACCCACAATATCCGCAAGCGATTATCCGAGCGTATCAATAAAATCCATGTCGCCCCGGGCCGCTCCCGCCCGCGCTACGGTCTCAATCACGGCTGCCGGATTGTCCCCAGACAGTACCATTTACTTCGGAAACGACTATATAGTCCGGGCCTTACATCGCGATCTCCTTGGCAACACCTCGTTTACGGTGCCTGCCATACCGCCCGGACGATACGACGTTGCAGTGAGATCCGGAGGGGCAATATCGAATACCCTGTCATTCATCATCAGCGACCCGAAAGCTCCGGCTGTGCGTTTGCAATCGGTCTCACCGGCAACGATTACGTTCGGCGCTGCCGTAACCGTTACCGGTTCCGGTTTTTCGCCACAAAATAACGTCGTCATGACTACGTACCAAACGATACGCGACCTTCCGTCGAAAGACGGTACGACCCTATCGTTTACGATCGCTCCGGACAATTACAAAGCGCTGGCAAAAGTCGGGAACGGATCAACGAAGATACCGGTAACTCTGTCCGTGGTGAGCGATTACGGTTTTTCCGCCAATACGTTATCATTCGACCTGTCGATATGAGAACGCTCATTTTCAGCTTGGCGCTCTTCCTCTTCATTCTTGCGGCATTCCCGCATGTTTCGCGGGCGCAGATGCCATTCGGGGGCCTCTCCGTCATGGAGTGGCCGTGCATATGCCTGCCGCCGTTCGAACCGATACCGCCGGCCTTTATCATGCATATGTTCGCGATGTTCTTTAACGGTCCCGTTCCGCTTCCCACGGCGACTCTCCTCACCGCCGTGGGAGAACCGCTCTTATTTTCGCCTACTGGCGTGCTGCATGCCGGCGCTTGGGCGCTCGGCTTCTATGCGCCCGCTCCCTCTGTTTGCGGGATAATCTACATTCCCCCCGTCCCTCCTGTTTTCCCCGGACTCTGCATCGTGTGGCCGAATCCGATATTGGGAGTGATAACTCCCATGACCGGCACTTCTATTTAGAAGATTGACTTTTTCCTAAAAATGGTGATACTGGGTACGGGTCTTCGTTTTCTGCTCTTCGTCAATCAGCCAGCAGGTCTCTTAACTTCTTTCGAGGAGTGCCACCATGAGAAAGCTATTCGTAGCTGTTGTCGTATTCCTCTGCCTCTTTCCGATGGCGGCATCCGCCGCGCCATTCACGAATGATGATGTCATCGAGATGTACAAAAATGGCGTCGACGAGGACACCATCATACAAGCCGTTACCGAAGCGCCTGAAACGGCTTTCGACATGTCCGGCAAGGGCATTAGCGCCCTTTCGGCCGCGAAAGCCAGCAAACGAGTGCGGGATACGATGTATGCGCGTCTAAAAGCCGCTCCGTCAAGTTCCTCAGGCTCGTCCGCTGCAGTCGCTGTCGCAAATAGTGATGGAAGCTGTCCAGTGGCGATCGAAGGTGGACTCGCGCTCTTTGCCGGGGGCAAAATAGTGCCGCTCCGCTACAAGGTGGCCGACGACCCGGAAAATCTCAGTGCGCTGAGTTCGATAACCAAGATGTTCGGTGGTACCGGTAAGGGCGGCATTACGCTCATACTGCAAGATTCGAAATCTGAAACGCGTATAACCGATGCCCAGCCCTACGTTGAAGTTCTGTTTCCTGCCGGCCAGCGTCCCGATACCTTCCTAAAGCTTGCGCGTCTGATGCATGACGCCAACTCGCGTCGCACGTTGAAAGTTAACGTCGAAACGAGCTACCAAGGCGACGCCGTGATTTTCGATCCGAACGCTCTCGTCGAATACAAAATGGATCGCATCATCACCCATTGCAATTGGCGTGGCAAAACTTGGGACAAGTATCGATTGACGCCTGCTGTTCCGCTTGAGAAAGGCGAATACGGATTCGTTCACGGCAAGAACGTCTACGAATTTGCCGTCGACTAACCCGGGCGCGGGTACTGGCAAAATTTGGCCGCACGCATAACGCATGCGGTCTTTTTATTCATCCGCGATAAGTTGAAGCCAAGACGATAGCCGGAGATCTTCGGCGCGCGCCTTTTCCCCGATGCGCGCCTTCTGCAACTGTTCACGGGATAAGAGCCCGGACTCGACGAGATTCTTCGAAACATATTTACGCTTGTGAGCGAACGCCGCGTGCAGGATATCGAAAAAAATCTTTTCGGATGCTTCCGATGCGAAATTTTTCCGTGATATGCCGCGGATAGTCAGTACCGCGGAATCGACATTCGGCGCAGGCCGGAATGCGCCCCGCGGCACGGTGAACTCATACTTCGGCTCCCCGTACGCCTTCACCGAAAGCGACAAAATGCTTTCCTTGCCCTTCGTAGCTTTAGCGGAGTAGGGTTTTTTTCTTCCAACGATGCGCTCGGCAACTTCTTTCTGCACGAGAAGCGTCATCGAGCTCGGCTGATGCTCCGTCTCGAGGAACATCCTGAATATCTCACCGGTCAGATAATACGGGATATTCGCCACCACCTTGTACTTTTTTTGGCCAACACCTGGTGTTGGCCATGTTCGGATATCAGCATGCACGAGGGTGAGGCGCTTGCTTGAGATTTCCCGTGCAAATTTCATTTCGAGTTTCCTGACAAGCTCACTATCCGCTTCGATCGCGACCACTCTCCCCGCTTGCTTTAGGAGTTCTCGCGTAAGCATGCCCGTCCCGGGACCGATCTCGACAACGATGTCCTCGCTCGAGAGATCCGCGACAAGCGCGATGCGCTCGGCGATGCGCGCATGCATCAAGAAATGTTGGCCTAAACGCGCCGCTTTGCGGCGCGTCGGCCGAACCGGCCGCCTAGCGGTCGGTTTTAGGCCCGAGTCACGCTTCGATGATTTCCTCATCGCTTTCATCATAGACCATATGCGCCTTGTCGATATCGGCGAGGAACGACGAGGGCAGAGATACATAGTCACTGCCGTAGATCTTGCGGATGCGCGCAAGCGTAAGATACAGGCGCTCCTTCGCGCGTGTCATTGCAACATAGAAGAGCCGCCGCTCCTCTTCTTCGTCGCGGTCGTCTATACCCATGCCTTGATGCGGAAAGAGCCCCTCCTCCATCCCGCTCACGAAGACCGTATTGAATTCAAGCCCTTTCGCCGCATGGACGGTCATCAGCGTGACACCTTTTCTCTCACCCGGACGGTCTATCTCATCCTGGTCGCTCGCGAGCGCCGCTTCCGCGAGGAAAGCGGCGATGCCCTCTTTGCCCGCGAGTGCGTCATGCCGCGCAGCAACCGACGCGAGCTCTTCCACATTTTCGAAACGCTCACGGTCCTCCGCATTCCCTTCATCGACAAGCGCCCGATGCATGCCGCTCCTTTCGACGACCAGCTTCACGAATTCAGAGGGTACAAGTGTTTCTGCCGCACGTGAAAGTTCTCCAATGATCTTTTCAAATGCCTCAACCCTCGTCAATTCTCCCGTGCGCAGCTCTCCGCGCTGTCCCGCCGCGAGTTTTCCGAGCGTCACCTTGCCGATCCCGCGCGGCGGAGCCGCCGCCGCACGGAGTTTGTCGGCCTCGCGCGACGGATCCATCGCGAGCCGAATCCATGCGAGTGCGTCTTTCACTTCCTTGCGCGCGAAGAAATGCGTACCGAGAAGCTTGTACGGCACGCCGGCCCGCAAGAACCCTTCCTCGAGCGCGCGTGATTGAAAATTGGTCCTGAATAAGACCGCTATTTCTTCCGCTAAAACAGGCTTCGCCTGTTCGCGCGATGCGCCGCCTTGCGCCGCATTTAGCGGTCTCGTACCGCCCTGCATGCGCGCGCGTATGGTCGAGGCGATCCAGCGCGCTTCATCTTCAGCATTCACCGCCTGATGCACGACGATCGGCTCGCCCGCGGCACGTTCGGTCGTCGAGTATTTCTCTTTGCGGTTCTTGTTCTTCTCGATGACCGCATTTGCGGCATCCACCAGATTCTTCGTCGAGCGATAATTGCGCTTTAAGATGATCACCTGCGCCTCCGGATAGTGTTTGTCGAACGCGAGCAAGTTCTCGATTGTCGCGCCGCGCCAGGTATAAATGGTCTGGTCGATATCGCCTACGACAAAAAGATTCCTGTGTTTCGCCGCGAGCATATTTGCGAGCCGCCCTTGAAGTGCGTTCGTATCTTGATACTCGTCAATGTGCAGGTAGCGCCAGCGGTCCTGCGCGCGGATGCGGATATCTTCGTGTTCAGTGAGCAGCCGCACGGGCAAGGCGATAAGGTCGTCGAAGTCGAGTGCCTTCTCCTCCTTCAAGGTTCTCTCGTAGCGAAGCCATGCCTCTCCCGTGATGCGCGCGCCGAAGCTCCCGCGGCTCTGTTTCTCATAAAATTCGGGCGCCTGAAGTCCTTCTCCCTTGGCGCGCGAGATGCGGCCGAGCACCGCACGCGGCGAGAACTCTTTCGCTTCGATATCGAGCGCCTTGAGTGCTGCGGCGATCGCCTTTTCAGAATCGTCGCGATCATAGATGCCGAAGTATCGCGGAATACCGATCGCCTTCCCGTAGCTCTCCAAGAGTTCGCGGCCGAGCCCGTGGAACGTGGCGATAAAAGGCAGGTCACCGTCACCACCAAGCATGTTCCGTACGCGTTCTCTCATTTCTCGAGCCGCCTTGTTGGTAAAGGTGACCGCCAAAATTTGCTCTGCGGGGACGTCTTCGCGTATCAGATGATAGATGCGCGTGGTGAGTACGCGCGTCTTTCCGCTACCGGCGCCGGCAAGGACCGATATCGGCCCCTCCTTCGCGAGCACGGCGCGCCTTTGCGCTTCATTCAGTCCTTCGAGATATTTCACTTACGGACTATACCCTAAAACCGCTTTCCACAGATAGATGAAGATGCGATTGACTGCTGTTCTCTATCGGCTATACTCTTTCTATCGACTGATACGGAAGTATTCAAGGAATGGCTTATATACGCAGTATGTAAGCCATTCTTGTATTAGGAAGCCCTACTGATCCTCCCTGTTTACCTATAAAATTAAATCGACAATTTCTTATACTCGGGTTCGCGGCCATCGTGGGGGCCGTGTCATTTCTGCCAAACGACGTAGACGCGTTCTGGCCCTTTTTTACAAATGCAGGCGCAGCGGCAAGTGTACGTATACCATACGCGGGAACACCGGCGCTCCAAGCTGCGACGAACTTCGACCCGAACCCAAATAAAGGCCTCGGCGATAGTATCCAGACGAGCGGCGGGCGCGCACTTCTCGCTTATGCTGGCCCCGCGGGCACAATAGCCGACGTTGCAGTCTCGGCGCCGTCTGATCGCATTTCAGTCTACGTCGTGCGCGAGGGCGATACGCTCTCGGAGATTGCGGACATGTTCGGCGTCTCGGTGAACACTATTATTTGGGCGAATAATCTCAAGAACGCGCTTGATGTGCATCCGGGTGATATACTTATTATTCTACCTGTCTCGGGCATCGAACGCACGGTCGTTAAGGGCGATTCTTTGAAGTCGCTTGCGAATAAATACGGCGGCGATGCAAACGAAATAGCTCAATTCAACGGCCTTGACCCCGCGGTGCCTTTACAAATCGGCTCAACCATTATTATCCCGGGCGGCGAAATCGTTGCTCCTCCGCCGCGCGCGCGTTTCCCGTCCACTCCTCGCGAGCCGTACGGCTCTGTGCAAACGGGTTATTACAGCAATCCGCTGCCGGGCGGCGTCATCACCCAAGGCATCCACGGCTGGAACGGCGTTGACATTGGCGCCGCGCGCGGCGCCCCCATTTATGCGGCGGCAAAAGGAACCGTCATTATCGTGCGCAACAATGGCGCATGGAATGGCGGCTACGGCAATTATGTCGTCATCACGCACGATAACGGCAGCCAGACGCTCTACTCGCACATGAAAAACGCAATTGTCTCTCCCGGACCGGTCTTCAACGGTCAAATCATCGGCTATGTCGGCGTGACCGGCCGCGCGAGCGGTCCACATCTCCACTTCGAAGTGCGCGGAGCGACAAACCCCTTCCGCAACTGCCGCGTCGGCTCTGTCTGCTCTCCGCAGTAACTTTTTTACTCCTCGATGATTATCGTACTCGTCATCGTGCGATCGATGGCGCAGTGATAGGTTATCGTGCCCGGTTCGTCGAAGATGTGCGCGAAGGAGTGCCCCGCGGCGATCGCCTGGGAATTAAGGACGAGTCCTCCCCCGTCAGACGTAACGGTGTGGGTGATGGCATCCTTGTTTATCCACACCACCTCCGTGCCCTTCTTGATAGTGACCGTCGCGGGATCGAAGTGCCCCTTATTGATAGCGATCTCTACATACGCCGCCGGACGCGTCGTCGTGGCGAACTCGGATGGAGCCGGGTACCCCGCGATGGCAGCCGCCTCCGTCTTCAGCTTTTCTTCCGTCTTTATCGAACCCAGGTAATACGCCCCGCCCGCGCTAAGCGCCACGAGCACGACGACCACGATTCCCATGAATATTTTCAGCATATGAACAGATTTTACACTATTTGATTTAAATAGGTTATTCGAAACCGAATAACCCCCTTGGGCGGTACTGGAGCGCTTCGTGGATGAAGGCGGGCGTGACCGCTTCGGCGCCCGCGAGGTCGGCGATGGTGCGCGCCACCCGCATGGTGCGATGGTAGCTGCGCGGCGAGAGGTTGAGACGCGCGGCGGATTGGGTGAGCGTTTCTTTCGCGGCCGCCGTGAAGCCGCTTTTTTCGTCGAGCTCACGGCCAGTCAAGGCAGCGTTCGTCGCACCGCGCTTCCCCGTGCGTCGCTCGGCCCGCGCACGCGCGGCGACCACGCGCTCCCGCACGCGCTCCGATGATTCGCCTGTTGAAAGCTTCGCAAGCGTGTCGTGCGGGACGAGCGGCACTTCTATCCAGAGATCGAGGCGGTCGACGATCGGCCGCGAGATGCGGCGCGCCTGTTTCTGCGCGGCGCGCATCATCACCCGCGAATCTTCAGAAAGCGTGTCGGCCGGATTCATCGCCGCGACGATCATGCAGTCGGCCGGAAAGGTGATCGAGGCGCGCGCCCGCGAGACCGTCACCACACGGTCTTCGAGCGGCTGGCGGAGCGCCTCGAGTGTCCTTGAATCGAACTCAGGGAACTCATCGAGAAAAAGGACGCCCTTGTGCGCGAGCGTTACCTCGCCCGCCTTCGGGAAGGTGCCGCCGCCCACGATCGCCACGTGCGATATCGAGTGATGCGGCGCGCGGAAGGGCGGCCAGTAGACCGCCTCGCCGCTCCCGAGGAGTCCGACGGTCGAATGTATGGCCGTCACCTCGAGCATCTCGTCGTCGGTCAGGGGCGGGAGAATGCCCGCGAGCGCGCGGGCGAGCATCGTCTTCCCTGTGCCGGGCGGGCCGTAAAAAACTAGGTATGGGACACAAAACCATAGCTAGTCTGTGTATTGAGGTTGATTTAACAACTAAAAAAGTAAGATTGGTATGAAAAACGATGTAACCGGTATGGATGCAGACGATATAAAAATAGAAAAAGGTGAACTCGACCCACCAGAGGAGAATATGTTCTACCCTAAAGGGGTGCTGAATATCCTCAATATGACCTTTAGAAGCAAGAAGTGCGAGAGACCGAGAGGAAAAGAGTCGTTCACATTCTCTAAAGAGGAGATAACAGCGTTGGCAGACTTGATTTTCTTCAAGTCGCCCTATGTTGTGCTTAAAGTTTACGAGCGACTACCAAGGAAACAGGAATTGCCGCTCCGAAGGAAGATGTTTGTGCGCCACCTAATCGGCGATGCGAGAGGTAACGCCGCCAAAGCTGCAAGGCTAGCAGGATATAGCCCAAGATCCGCCAAGCAAATCGCACATAAGCTCCTACGTTCCTAAAATGTTTACTTTTGATGACTTTTAGAGCTATATACTCTCCTGTGTGAATAGGTTTCGGTAGATTCCATATTCATTGCTATTGTTCAGTTGTAGTCCCGTAATAATTTACAGTCTTGCCATCAACCACCTCTGTCATTAGGCGTGTTCCCACCGGAGGTACAAAAACCTTTAATTTGGTAATTTGGCCATTGATATATTCGTAGTGATAGCCATCTTTGTCTGACGGAAGGACTCCTGCAAATAAGGCGACGAAGAATAGAAGAGCGGCTCCAATTATCAGCCAGCCGCATACAAATAAAACCTTCTTCATCATAGCCATGATGATACCCCACCGTGATGAGAACATGTACCGCTCCGGTGTTGACTAAAACTATAAGTACCATCTCTACATTGTGCTGAAGCTCCCGCTGGTGCTGTGTTTGAGTAAGCCGGTGAATGAACCTGATTCCCGTCTACATTCGTGTAGTAATTATCATTTGAGAGCTGGGTAGACTGAACAGGTTGAGCTTGGTAAACGGGTGATTTAGCAGGTTGTGCTT
>Ga0155323_101_pt1 | contig 11641 bp, 13 predicted proteins | sample RifCSPhighO2_02_FD_106291 | JGI IMG/M metagenome (GOLD analysis project Ga0155323, IMG submission 106291) | Candidatus Kaiserbacteria bacterium RIFCSPHIGHO2_02_FULL_55_17
TCTTTTCATTTCACTATGTAGAATGTCAAATAACAACGCTAGACGACAAATGAACTCTTCCGAGTTCACTTTCTCGGGCGCACGCCCGCTTTCTCATATAGGAGATGCGGTATGGTCATAGTATAGGAGGGCTGGATTGAAGTCAACAGTCGCGATATTGAGCAAAGAAGTAGCTCTTTCTCGTAGAGGTTGCGTATTTATCTATATGTGCTATCATTATCTGTGGTGCTCAGTTATGCACCAGCCCCTTCCACTGTTATAGGAGACCACAATGAATAACGTTCTTTCGATTCCCACAAGACTGTATCAGATCAGCGATTACGACGGGTCGGAATTGTCGATCGCCGGTTGGTACGATATTCCGAGAAAGCTTTTCTCGGGTAGCGAGCTACCAAGGCCGATTGGGGACAATTTCGACCTGTTGGTCTTGAACATCAAGCTCACGGTCGCTCAAGATGAAGAGAGCTGGCAGAATGATCAACCTTTCACCGTCGAATTGGATATCTACACAACAATGAAATTCGGTCCAGACTCCCCGTCAATCTCTCGTGCCACAAAACCCCTGTCCATCGGACACTTGTGGGCCGCGAAGGACCGACAATCGGGTACTCCGATTAGCTTGCCGATTCCGGCCTATGGGAGAACGTTCGAGGACTTCAAGAATGAACTGCTCACGAGCATGCTCGCCCACATCATTCGGAGACCGAAGGCCACACTACGATGGGACGACCAGGGACTGGTTGCGAGTGTCAACATCGGAAACACCTACATTTCAACCCGCGAACACTCAGTGTGACCCATTGAGATACGCAAGACGGCGGACCGCAAGGTTCGCCGTTTTTTCTTTTCTCAATACGGGGAAAATGCGGAAACGGAGACAGTCACCATTATTTCAGTCGGCTCAAGCAAAAGCCGAACGGCTTGTCCTGAGCGATTTATCCTTATCCTGAGCTTGTCGAAGAAAGTCGAAGGGCTCACTTGGCAGAAAATGACCCGTTCGGCAATTCGTACTTGATTTAAATATGGACTAGGAGTATGATAATATCATATTAAATTATAGTATATATGTCTACACTATCCGTACCACTCACCCCAAAACTTGAAGAGTTTATTAACGACCAAGTAAAAAGCGGCCGCGCCGCCAACAAGGCTGACGTTGTTCGTCGCGCGCTCGTTGCCCTTACCGAAGAAGAAGCCATCCGCGAAGTACTAAAGGCGGCGCGTGAACCCATAATCAGAGGAGACATCCGAAAGTTGATGAAGAAATTCCGCTAAACAATCCTCGAGCGATATGCTTTCCGTTTCTTTTAAGCCCTCCTTCATCAGAAAGTTGAACAGGATTGATGATTCTCTCCGAGAAGAGACGATTGAAAAAATAGGTCTTCTCAAAGATATCCGAAACCATCGTCTTCTGAAAGTTCATAAACTGCATGGGCCGTTAGCAGGATTATTCAGTTTCTCAATCAATTTCAAGACACGAATCGTGTTTGAATACGTTTCAAAAACAGAAGTCGCACTACTTTCTATCGGAGACCATGATATCTACGACTGATAAAAAGAGTTGCTATACTAGCCCTATGAAAAAGCCGGTGGTGGTCGCGGTGTCGGGGGGGTTTGACCCGACGCATAAGACAGAGACGCAAATGTTCTTATTTTTTCCGACCGGAAATAATTAGAAAATTGCGAAAACACATCTTACGTAGATTGCCAAGTTGCGCAAGATCGGCAAGGCAGTATAGTGGAGAGAGCCGTCACCCTTGCTCATGAACGCACAATCGCGGGAGCGTGTAGTTGTATCCGTTGGAGGTTCTCTTATTGTTCCTGATGCAATCGATACCGACTTTCTCACGCGATTCAAAGCACTCATTCTTGAAAAAGTACAGCAAGGGCTCTCTTTCGTTATCATCGCCGGTGGAGGCAAGACCGCGCGGCGCTACCAAGAAGCGGTGCAAGCCGTCACCCCGCTCTCGCCAACCGACCTTGACTGGATCGGCATCCACGCGACGCGCCTCAACGCACAACTTTTGCGCAATATCTTCGTCGACCACGCGCACCCGCACGTCATCAAGAACCCAACTATTGATATTGATGCGGACGAACCAGTCATCATCGCTGCCGGTTGGCAGCCCGGCTGTTCTACCGACTACGACGCAGTGCTCATGGCGAAGAATCTGAATGCGCGCCGCCTCGTGAATCTTTCAAACATTGATTACGTGTACGATACCGACCCCCGCAAGAACCCATCTGCGAAGCCGATCGAGCGAATCGGCTGGTCTGATTTCCGGTCCTTGATTCCTCCAGAATGGGACCCGGGGCTCTCTTCTCCGTTTGATCCTGTGGCCGCCAAAGAAGCCGAGACACTTGGGCTCGAAGTCGCCATCATCAACGGCGCAAAGCTTGGCGAATTTTCAAACTACGTTGACGGCAAACCGTTCGTCGGAACGGTTATTTCTTAAACCAATTCGCGAGCGGGATGAGGAGCGGGGCGGAGCGCGTGATGGAGGAGAACGTGCCGGCAACGACCCCGACGAGCATCACGAGTGCGAAGGTGCGTGTCGCCTCCGCGCCGAAGTAGATGAGCGCAATGAGAGCGAGCGCGACCGTGAGCGATGTATTGATGGAGCGGGTTATCGTTTCGTCGATTGACTTGCCGATGGTTTCTTCAAATTCCTCGCGTATACCTTCTCGTTCGTTCCTCGCAAGATGTTCGCGTATGCGGTCAAAGATGACGATGACATCGTTCACGCAGTAGCCGAGGAGGGCGAGCAGAGCGACGATGAAGAGCGAATCCACTTCGGCTCCGGTGAATCGTGCGTATGCCGCGAAGAATCCCGCCGGCACGATGATGTCGATGGCGAGCATCGCAACCACGGTCAGGCCGTATCCCCAGCTCGGCACCGGGCGCGAGACGCGCCGGAACGCGAACGCGATGTACAGCACGATGAGGAGCGCGACTGCCGCGATCGCCCACAGAGCCTTGCTCGTGAATTGGCTGCCGAGCGCGGGACCGACGGAGGTGTACGCAAGCTCGACGGGAGCGGCGTTTTTTGAAAGAGCCGCGAGAACGGCGTCATGCTCTTCCTGCGAGAGCGTACGGGAACGGATGGTTATACCATCGTCGCCGAACGCGCGCACGGACACGGCACCGACCGGAACGGTCGCTACTTGCTCTTGGATGACGGTCAGCGGAGGCCGTTCGGTCTGATAGTCGATATGCAACAAAGAGCCGCCCGTAAAGTCGATGCCGAGCGGTAGTCCCCAGAGGGCGATGGCTCCGAGCGCGGCCGCAAGGATAAGGCCAGTCAGCCAGAAGAAGAATTTGCGATGTGCGACGATAAACATGGTCAATTTTTACGGATCCCGGACGAGAGCAGGAACCGCCAACTTCGGGATTCTTCCTCGCCGGGTCGAACGTCCGGAACGATAGCAAGCAAGAACACGCGAGACAGCGTGACGGCAGATATGAACGACGCGAGCACGCCGAGTACGAACACCAGCGCAAATCCCTGAACGATGGATGTGCCGAGCCAGAAGAGGATGATACCCGACATGATCATGGTCAGATGACCGTCCCGAATGGCGGTCCACGCACGGCTGAAGCCGATATGCACCGCTTCGCGCGGACTCTTCCCTCCCTGGCCGGGCAGGCCGCGCAGCTCTTCTTTGGTGCGTTCAAAGATAAGCACATTCGCATCCACCGCCATACCGACCGAAATGATAAGCCCCGCGATGCCGGAGGCCGTGAGCGTGACCGGGACGACTTTGATGACCGCGAGCATAAAGGCAAGATACTCGGCGAGCGCGATGGTGGCGATGAAGCCGGGGAGCCGATACCACGCGATCATGAAGAGCGCAACGATGATGAAGCCAATACTGCCGGCGACCACGCCCGCTTCGATGGCGGCCGCTCCCAAGGTCGGCCCGACCGCGGAACTGTTCTGGAGCTCAATGGGCACCGGGAGCGCGCCAAAGTTCAAATTGCGTACCAAGTCGCGCGCCTCGGCCGCCGTGAAATTGCCCGAGATAGTCGCCTGCCCGCCCGGAATTGCTTCTTGAATGACCGGGATAGAGATTGGCTGACCGTCGAGGAAGATGGCGAGCGTCTGTCCGACATTTTCGCGGGTTATCTGCTCGAAAAGCTCTCCGCCTTCAGTATCGAAATTAAGAAGTACCTGCGGCGCCGCGAGGCCCGCGGTCGCGCCGCTGCCGAACTCTAGCGCCGCACTCTCGAGATACCGTCCGGTAAGGCCGGTCGGCACAAATGTGACTGTGCTGGTCGCTTGCCCCGAGCTTGTCGAGGTGGTAGCGAGCCGGAAATCAAGCGTCGGCGTCTCGCCGAGGGCGGCGATGGCCGCCTTGATATCGGTCACGCCGGGCAAATCCACAATGAGGCGGTCCTCGGTGATACCCGAGAGAGTGCTCGCCTGTTCCGTCTGAACAAGCGGCTCCGCGACGCCGAAAAGATTGACCCGGCGCTCAATGACGCCTTGGAGCGCAGAAAGTGCATCGTCCTGCTCCCCCCTCGGGGTCTGCGACATGTCGGCCTTATAGACCAATTCTGTGCCTCCGGCGAGGTCTAGGCCGAGCTTGAAACGGTAAGGGCTCGCCGGGTCTGCCTGCGTTGACCACACGAAGTATGCAAGGAAGCCCCCGATGATGAGGGCGATGAGCGAGAACACGCGATACTGCGTCATGAAGAGAGTATAAACTATATGGTTAAAAAACGAAGCCCTTGTGCGCTTTAGATATTCATTGCCTTTTCCGTAAGCGCAACGGCGTTTTCGAAGAGGCAGGCGACGGCGAGGGGGCCGACGCCGCCGGGGACAGGAGTGAAGAGCGAGCATTTCGGCGCGCAAGAAGGGCTTGCGTCGCCGGCGAGAGTCCCGTCTGATTCGGAAGTGCCGGCGTCAATGAGCACGACGCCCTGCTTCAGCATGTCGGGCTTGATGAGATGCTGGGAGCCGGCACCGGAGACGACGATGTCCGCGCCGCGAAGCGGCGCGGAGAGGTCATCGGACTTTGACGTCAGAACTGAGACTTCTGCTCCTTGTTGTGTAAGCCAGACCGCACATGGGCTCCCGACGAGCCAGCCATTACCGATGACGACTGCCTTCTTCCCTCTCGGCTCAACTGCGTATGTTTTGAAAATTTCTGCGACCGCTCCGACCACTGGCGGGAGAAGAACATCCGCGTCTCCCCTCTCAAACTTCCCTCGTGTGGCAGAAGAGAGTACATCGGCATCTTTCTCTACTGTAATCGTGTCGCACGCTTCTTTCTGATTTATCCCCTCCGGAACCGGAAGCTGGACTATGACAGCGTCGGCATCATCAAACGGCGCTCCGAGCGCTCGGGTTTCTAAAATGCATCCCGCATCCACCGCGCGCTTCGCTTTCATAGCGAGATATGAGCGCGTCGCCGGAGTATCGGAGGCGACAAGCGCGACCACCAGAGGCGGTCGCCCCAACGCCTGCGCGCGCGTCTTCGCGCGCGCGAGGATATCTTTTGCAAGTGTTCGTCCGTCAATAATCATAATCCGAATTCCTTTTTCAATTCTGCGATGCCGTCCTCAAGCGAGACGCTTGGTTCCCAGCCCAAGAGTTCTTTCGCGCGCGCATGATCCGCAAGCGTATCATGCGGCTCGAGCCGCGGCGCTATATGCTCGACCAGGCCGCCGATCAGTTCCGCGATGCGATTGACCGATACGTTGTTGCCGGCGCCGATGTTTACAACCTCGCCTTTCCCGACCTTATCGCTCGTCGTCGCGAGCATGTTCGCGCGCACGACATCCCGTACGTGGGTGAAATCGCGCGTCTGCGTTCCATCGCCGGTTATGGTCATCGGTTTCCCTTCCGTGCGTTGCTTCAGGAATTTCGCGATAACAAGAGCATACGCGCCCTCTGCACTCGCACCGGGACCGTACACGTTGAAATACCGTAATGAGACCGTCGACAGTCCATATACCTCGCTAAAAATACGGCAATATAATTCACCGATGTATTTTTGGAGACCATAGGGGCTTTTTGGATTCGCTGGCATGTCTTCGACAAGCGGCATAATCGCTTGATCGCCGTAGGCAGAACTCGAAGCAGAATAGATGACGCGCGCGACGCCTGCGTCGCGCGCAGCGGTCAAAACAGATACCGTACCATTGACATTCGCCTGATTCGTTTCTACCGGATGTTCTATCGAGTATTGCACGCGCGGGAGTGCGGCAAGGTGAAAGACATATTTTACACTTTTCATAACTTCAGTGAGCAGTTTCGTATCGTTCACATCCATCTCATGAAATGTCGCTCTTTCGGGAACTTTCTCGCGTTTCCCGCCCGATAAGTTATCTACGACTGACACCGCGTATCCTTCGGCCAGCAAAGCAGATGAAAGATGGGAGCCGATGAATCCGGCACCTCCCGTAACAACGACGTTTCCTTTTTGGTTGGTCATGTTCCTGAAAAAGAAGCGAGGGCGCGGAGCGTCTTGACCGCAATGGCGAGATCCAGTCCGAAGGAGCGATGCTTCAGGTAATACAGATCAAGCGAAAGCTTCCGCCGCGTTCGCGCCACGTCCGCTCCTCCCCGCGGCGCGTCGTAGTCGTGAATCTGCGCCCAGCCGGAGAGGCCGGGCGCGATCAGATGCCGCAGGCGGTATTGCGGTATCTCGCGCTCGTACACTTCGGCAATCTTCGGGAGTTCGGGACGCGGACCGATGAACGACAAGTCGCCTACTAAGACATTCCAGAGCTGTGGCAGTTCGTCGATACGCGTTTTGCGTAGGATGCGGCCGATTGCGGTAACATAATTCTTCTTCTGCAATTCAGGGTCGCCACGGTCGTCATACGACAAAAAGCGGGAACGTAATTTAATAATATGAAACATTCGTCCTCCCCTGCCAACGCGTTCCTGGCGAATAAAAGCCGCGCCGTTTTCTGCTATGAGCGCAAGTGCCGCTACAGCAATAAAAGGTAGAGAAATGACCGAGCCAACAGTTGCGAGGACGACGTCAAACGCCCGTTTACTTCTGTCATAGAGCACGCGATTTTTTGACAACGCGGTAAGCATCTCATCTGAGCTGAGCATTTCGAGTGGAACACGATCGAAGATTTCTTCATAGAGTGAGACGGTGTCCATCCTTGGCACGGAACTCGGCAGCAGATTTTCCTTGTCGACTCGCCCGACAAATCGAATCATGTACTTATTATTATTGTTTACCTCTTCGTACAACTCGTCGGCCGCCAGCCCCGTACCGACCAAGAGAATGGACGCTCGCTTACCCTCCGCTATCTCGACATTCATCCGATAAAAACGCCACATGCTCTCGGCGACGACCGACACGACAAGGTAGAGCACGAGAATGGTTTTCGGCGCAATAGTGAGCGGCAATACGAAGAAGAGAATGGCTGCCGCCGCCACTGTCGCGGCTTGTGCGCCCAAAATGCGCACGCCCATCACGCGCCGGATCGGGCGCGTCTGTTTCTCATAGAGGCCGGCGATATAGAACACGAAGAGCGACAAGAAGAATATCGGCAGGAATGGAACAACATTCTGCTCGAAGTAACTGAATGAGGGGAGAGCGAGGTTCCGTAAGAGAAGCGCGACCCAGAGGGACGCGGCTAATATGAGGAAATCCCCTATAAGAAGAGTCGCCGTTTCGCGGCGGTCAAAAGCCATACGTATGGATACTATAACGCGAAAATATATTGTACAGTTGCACCTATGAACCAGCTGGCCGGCAAAAAAATATTGTTCGTCATCACCAAATCGAACTGGGGCGGCGCCCAGGCGTATGTCTATTCCTTAGCTACCTATTTCAAGCAGAAAGGAGCTGACGTATCTGTTGCTCTCGGGGGCACGGGAGAAGCTGGGGCAAATATAGGAGTACTCGCAGAGAGACTTGATACTGCAGATATTCCAACAATTTTCGTGAAAAGCTTCATGCGCGATATTTCATTTGCGCGCGAATTTGTAGCACTTGGCGAACTTGTGCAAATATTCAAGAGAGAAAATCCTGATGTTGTGCACCTTAATAGCTCGAAAGCTGGAGGGATCGGTGCCCTTGCCGCTCGCCTTGCTGGGGTATCACGCATTGTTTTTACTTCACATGGTCTTGCTTATGATGAAGACCGTTCTCTTTTTGCACGAAGTCTGATTTGGTTTGCCACTTTGCTAACAATTATGCTCGCCCATGCAACCGTTGTTATCTCAAAAGACACATACCGCCGTGCTCGCACTCTTCCTTTTTGTAAGGGAAAAGTATTTCTCGTCTACAACGGAATCGCAAAGATTGCCTTCGCAGAACGCGACGACGCTCGTATAAATCTCATGGGACAGCCGATAAAAAACGTCCCGTGGATTGGAACTATTGCGGAATTCACTAAGAACAAAGGCGCTACATACTTAATCGACGCAGCTTCCATCATGAAGCAGCGTGGGCTTGGATTCCGTCTGTGTTTAATCGGGGATGGTGAGGACCTTCCAAAGATGAAAAAGAAGGCAATAGAAAACGGCCTCTACAATGCCCCGGGTTCTTCCGCGTATATCGATTTCCCTGGATTTAGATCCGACGCAGCCAGGTGGATGAAAGCTTTTTCTATTTTTGTGCTTCCATCGCTAAAAGAAGGTCTGCCGACTGTACTGCTTGAAGCCGGTCAAGCGAGCTGTGCAGTCGTTGGAACGGACATACCGGGCATTACTGATATCATTGACGAGTCTACTGGGATTTTGATTAAACCAAAAGATCCTATTGCGCTCGCCGATGCACTAGAAGAGCTCCTTCACAATCCAGAACGACGAGAAACATTAGGTGCTACTCTTCAAGCGCGTGTCGCTGAGAAATTCTCAATCAGTCAGATGATGGACAAGACGGCAGCGCTATACTAGCCGCCAGGGTACTCGTTCGCGCTCAAGTCGCGAGAGGCGCCACGCCCATGGCGCGCGAGCGACGTCACGATGCCGAGTGAGGCGAATTCAAGCACGAGATGCGAGCCGCCCGAGCTCATAAAGGGTATCGTCGTGCCGGTGACGGGCAGGAGGCCCACGCTGATGCTCACGTGTATCGCGACATGCGCGGCAAAGAGAATAAGCACGCCAAGCGTGAAAAATGCGTCAAAATTGGTGGCGGCTGCACGTGCGATCTCTCCGAGCCGCACGAAGAGAAGTGCGTAGACTCCGAGCAGGAGCACGACGCCGACGAAGCCCCATTCTTCAGCGAATGCGGCGAATATGAAGTCCGTCTGATATTCGGGAAGGAAGCGCAATTTTGATTGCGTCCCGTAGCCGATGCCCTTGCCGAGCAGTTCACCTGAACCGACGGCTATCTTCGCTTGGTAGGCGTTATAACCCGCACCACGTATGTCAGCGGCCGGGTTCACGAATGAGATAATGCGCACGCGCTGATAGGGCTTCAGTCCCTCGAACCAAAATACCGAAGCTGCGATAAGGCCGATAAGCCCGAGAACCGCCAGATGCTTCTTCGATATACCCGAAACAAGCATCATACCGAGCCAGAGCGTGCCGAATATGATGGCATTGCCCATGTCCGGTTCGACGAGAATAAGTACGGTAAAGGTGAGCGCATACGCACCCGAAACGATAATATGGCGGAAGTCGCCGATCTCAACGTGCCGCCGCGAGAGATACTTGGCAAGAAGCGCTATAAGGGCCAGTTTCGCGAGATCTGCCGGCTGGAAAGAAATGGGACCGAGAGAAAACCATGCGCGTGCGCCGAAGACCGGACTAGCGAAAAGGAGCAGGAGCGTGAGGAGCGCGAAAGAAACTATATATAACGCCATCACAATCGATGTCCGGCGGATAAAGCTCATGTCGATCGTCGAGAGGCCGAGATAAAGGATGACCGCGATGAGAAGCCATAAGAGTTGTCGCGGCGCAAGGGAAGCCCCTTGCCCGAACGTGCTCATCGTGAGGATGCCTAAGAGCGAGAGCGAAAGCGCGGGGAATAGAAGCGTCCAATCGAAAAAGAGATTCGGGACCGTACGCGGCGCAGATACCATGTCAAGGAAGAGGTATCACCGGCACTACCTCTATTGAGGCGGGTACATCCTTAAAGGCACCATTCCATGTAAAGGTCGCGATCGCCATACCTTGCGCCGGTATCGCGGGCACAATCGTTCCTGAAGCAGCGATGATATCTTTTTTGGTATTGCGGACAATTACGACGACCTGCACATTCGTTAGCTTCGTAACGCTCGTATTTAGAAGCGTGGCGTCAATGCGCGGCATATCGGCCGAACCGCTCTGCATCGTATTTGAAACAGTCGGCATAGTGCGCGGATCCGTGGTCATGATGAACCAATCGGGCAAAGCGGGATCTATCGTGAGAAAGGCGTTCACCGCTGTCTGCTTCCCTGACACTATGCCGGGGATAAAGACGGCCTGCGTAACGCCCGGCGGCAGATCGAGTGTGCCAGAAACCCTTTGGATAAGCGTTTGTCCTTCGCCATAGAGTATGACGTTGTAGGGAACATTTTTTGCCGCCGCGCCCGTATTCTTATTCTCGACTGCAGCGATAATCACGGTGCGTCCCGTGCCAGTAGGGAACGCCTTCGTGAACAGGACCGTGGGCGGCACTACTTGCGCGATGCAGAGGCGGGCGCAGGACCCCCCGCAATCAATGCCGGCCTCTCCTTGATTCTGGATGCCGTCACTGCATGAGGGAGCTCTATACAACGTGGCAATAGCAATAACCGCGAGAAATGCGGCCAGGATCGAACCCAAGATAAGTAGGATAAAAAATCTCCTCCGTGCGGCCCAAGACATTGGCTCCAGTATATAACAATTCGAGTCCTCGGTTCTGGCGGTTAGCTACTACCGAGCGAGGCAAGAGAAAGCGAGAGTCTTCTTTCGCTTTCTTGAAGCGAGCGATGGGAGGAAGAAATTCGAGGCATTCCTATGCCGAAGAACTTTCTTACTATCCACATCTGTAACGATGTGGGCTCGCGGAGATTTTCAGCAGAAAATCATCTGTGAGTGACCCTCCCACCAAACCATTAGGTCAAATGACGAGAAATTTCAGCCATTACTTTTCCTAATGATTGATTAGCATCAATAGAAAAGTGAGGCGCAAACACGGGGTCACTTTCTTTTATCGCCTCATCAATAAGTGCACCGCCGAAAAAATGCCCTGGGCGCTCGCGAAGCCGAGTCCTTAAAACCTCAATAGGCGCATCTAGTACAAACAAAATATGTCGAGGAATTGAATCCAGTAACATCTTTCTGTGTTTCTCTTTAAAAATACTGGCGCTGATAACGACACTCTTTTTGTGTGCTAGGGCGGTTACATTCTTAATAAATATAGCCAAATACTTGCTAAAATCGTCCTCTTGTATAATTTCGTTATTCTTCAATTTCTCTTTCATCTCTAACGGCAACACTTTATCCATATCATAGAACTCATACCGGAGATCTTGGGCCAATTGAGTCCCGACAGTACTTTTCCCAGTCCCAGGGAGACCAAAAATAATAATAACTTTATTCATAAAATATCTTAAAGCGTAACACAAAACCGCTGTCCTGAAAGGACAGCAGTTTGCTTATGAAAACACGCCCATGATGTTGGCGCCTACCTACTCTCCCTAGCTGAAACGCTAAGTACCATCGGTTCTAGAAGGCTTAACTGCCGAGTTCGGAAT
>Ga0155323_125_pt2 | contig 11575 bp, 12 predicted proteins | sample RifCSPhighO2_02_FD_106291 | JGI IMG/M metagenome (GOLD analysis project Ga0155323, IMG submission 106291) | Candidatus Kaiserbacteria bacterium RIFCSPHIGHO2_02_FULL_55_17
CCAGTCGCGCAGATTTTCTATCCAGTGAAAGTAGGTTTTCTCAAAATGCTCGGGGATTATTTTGATAGCGCCGGAACGCACCGGTTCGAGCATAAGCTCTTTCAATGTTTTCCCGCGTCCCGGAACTTGTTTATTTACCTCCACGAACCATTGCAGTTTCGGCAAAGGATCTATGATGCCGCCGGTGCGTTCGGCAGTCGCGACGTTCTGCATAATGTCTTCCTCCTTCTCAAGCAGCCCTTCGCTTTTAAGCCATTCGACTATCATCTCGCGTGCTTCAGTCGTCTTTTTCCCTTCAAGGCGCCCGGCGACGGTCATCCGTGCATATTCATTGATAACCATGACTTCATGTGAGAGTTCGTGCCGGTCGGCTATCTCCCAGTCGGTAATGCTATGTGCGGGTGTGACGCCGACCGCGCCGGTGCCGAAGGAAGGGTCGACCTCCTTGTCGGCGACGATCTTGATATGTATCGGCACATCGCAAAAAACCGCATCGTATTCTTTCCCAACGAATTCCGTATACCGTACATCGTCTGGATGCACGGCGATGCCGACATCGCCCACTTTGGTTTCAGGACGCGTGGTTGCGACGGGAATGGGAAAGTCCTTTGCATAACGGAAGGTGTAAAGCTTGGCCGGCCGTTCTTCATAGACTATCTCGTCGTCGGAGATGGTAGTTTGCCCCTTTGGGTCCCAGTTGACGATGCGCATACCGCGGTAGATAAGTCCGGCGTTATACATTTGTTTGAAAAGCGTATTGACCGCACGGTTTCGTTTTTCGTCCAACGTGAATGCTTCGCGCGACCAGTCGCAGGAAGCACCGAGAATGCGCGTTTGTTTCTGTATAGTTTGACGGCTCTCGGCGACAAATGTATCGATACGTTTCAGCAGTTCTTCACGGCCAAGGTCGTGGCGATTTTTCCCCTCGTCTTTCTTTATCTGCTTCTCGACTTTTGATTGCGTGGCGATAGCGGCATGATCAGTACCAGGAAGCCAGAGGGTGGCGAATCCTCGCATACGCTTATACCGGATAAGAATATCTTGGATAGTAAGGCCGAGCGCATGTCCCATGTGGAGTATGCCGGTCGCGTTGGGGGGCGGCATCATGATAGTGAAAGGATTTTTCTTTGCACCATCGGGCAAATTATCTGGATTAAAAAGTCCGCTCTTTTCCCACTGTCCATATACCCGCGACTCCGTCGCACTAGCGTCGTAGGGCTTCAGGAATTTCTCCGGCATTGCCTATTGAATATAGCAAAAATAAGCCGATTTGCTATTTGGATGAGAGAGAAAGATTGCCGGAGGCGGCGATGTCGGCCGCGAATTCTCTGCGCAAGGCGCGGTAGAAACCGGCGAGGGCGATCATGACGGCGTTGTCGGTGGTGAGGGCAGCAGAAGGGATGCGGAGCACCACCTGCGGATATTCGTTCCGCATGTTTTCTGCAAAGACGTGGCGGATGTGCGTGTTCGCCGAGACGCCGCCGCCGACCACAAGCGTTTGGGCGCCGGTCAGGTCGAGCGCGCGTGCTGTCTTCTTCCATAGCACCTCGGCGGTGGCGTCTTCGAATTCGCGCGCGAGATGCTGTTTTTCTCTGTCGCTTAGGTCGGGCGTATCCTTCAAGAGATACAGCACCGCCGTTTTTAATCCCGCAAACGAGAAATCACAACTCGCTTCATTGATCATCGGCCGCGGGAGACGCAGGGCGGAGGAATCTGCTCCTGGACCCAAATCCGGCAGTCCAGTCACAGATTCCTCCACCTGCTCCGCTCGGGCCTGCTCGGCGAGGCGGGAGATCTCGGGACCGCCCGGGTAGGGGAGTCCGAGCATGCGCGCGACCTTATCAAACGCTTCGCCCACCGCGTCGTCGCGCGTCTGACCAATTAATTTGTACTGCAACCATTCTTTCATCAGCACCAGCTCTGTGTGCCCGCCTGATATGAGGAGCGCCAGCAGCGGGAAGGTTATAGGTTGCAGGGTATAGGTTTCAGTATTACCTTTTTCGCGTCGTATTAACGACGCGAAAATATGCCCCTCCATATGATTCACCGCGACAAGCGGCTTCTCCCAGATAAGCGCGAGCGCTTTGGCAAAATTGATGCCGACCCAGAGCGCCGGTTCGAGCCCGGGACCAGCAGTGACTGCAATAACGTCTATCTCTGGTGGCTCACACTCAGAAACAAATTCAAAAAATGCTTCAGAAAGACCGGATTCACGCGACAAAATTGCAGCAATTTTGTCGCGTGTTTCCTCCGGTATCGCCTGCGTATCTTCGTGCAGGAGTTCTGCTTCTTCGAGCGCCGCCTCGAGAATAGGCACGAGATTCTTCGCGTGTTCGCGCTTCGCGAGGGCAGGGAAGACCCCGCCGTACTCCTTATGTATCTCTATCTGCGAGAGAAGCGCGTTTCCGAGCACGCGAAATCGCGCACTTGTTTCGCCTGCCCCGAGTCCCTTCGAGGGGTCGCCCTCGGCTTCGAGTATCGCTATCGCGGTCTCATCGCAGGAGGTCTCAATGGCCAGAATTCTCATAATTATGTAGTAGTATATCCTGTATGCAGCGAAATGACCTCTTAGTATGGATGGACCTCGAAATGACGTCTCTTCGTGACGTACTCACCGATAAAATCACCGAAATAGCCGTCGTATTGACCGATAAGGATCTGAATATCGTAGCGGAAGGTCCGGATATCGTTATACAGGTCGACCAAGCTCTATTCGATAACATTCCCAGTTCCGCCCGTTCCACTCACGATGAAAGTGGTATTGAAGCGGCAGTTGCGAAAAGCACCGTAACGGCAGAACAAGCTGAACGAGAGATACTTGCATTCCTTAAAGAACACGTTACACCTCAATCGGCCCCTCTCTGCGGCAACTCTATCCATATGGATCGGCATTTCCTGTGCATCCATATGCGTTCCGTGAGCGACTATCTGTTCTATCGCTGTATTGATGTGTCGAGCATCAAGGAGCTTGCGCGCCGCTGGAACCAGCCGCTCTATGAAGAGGCTGAACAGCGCAAGGGAATAAAGCCGCATCGAGCGAAGGCGGATATCATGAAATCAATTGAGGAATTGAGGTTTTATCGGGACAATTTCTTTAACATCTAGTCAGTGATCGGTTTCCAGGGAATGGGGGTTCCCCAAGGGAGAAAAAAGGCGGCTGAATTTGGATGGCCGTTCCCGCCATATTTCTGCGCCAATGTTGCGGCGTTTACCGTGTGGTCGCTTCTGATCGAAACGCGGAGCCCGGTTGCGCCTGCCCGAACAACAAGCGCGAAAGGGGGGCGTTTATCTCGCAATTGTGTACCGAGTTCCGTAATGAACATTTTCTCGCCTGCGATGAGATAGCAGGTATGTCCTTCAAAGCTTACGAGTTCAGCGTTACCGGCTAGTTGATGGGCCAGAAGTTGAAAATATTCCTGATAGGTACTGCCTCGTTCGATCATTTTCGCGCGTTCAGCCGGATCTTCAATGCGATGCACGAGGTCGTCCCATATATCAAAATGAAAGGGTTGCGCGTAGGCGTACGTGATGAGCGCGCGCTCGTCGTCGGGGATCTTTCTAAAGAGGTCTGCGTCTTCGACATAGTGGAGAAAAGTGGGGAGTGGCGTATCAGGATGGAAATAATTCCACGCAATCGAAGCGCCAGAACGATTGGCGTCGTAGACGTGGTTCGGCATTGATTCGACGACTCCGCGCGTCCCCTCGTGATGGTCAAGCACCGTGAGCGATCTTGAATTCTTGAGTAGTTCATTCATCGTATCTTGTTCGTAGCAAAAATCGACCACATACAATTCTTTCCCTTCGAGATTTTCTGGCACCGGTTGTTGATATCTGGTGGGTATGTAATCTGCCGAATCACCGAATTTCTTCCATGCGGCGTAGGCGCCGCCGAAGCCGTCAGGACAGCCGCCGTGATATAAGATGGCTATTTCTTTTTTACTCATTAAAGAATAGTCTACCGCTTACCGCACAAAACGCACATAGATGCCGGCGGGGACGACACGGTCGGAGGAGGATTCTTTAATATGCAACTCGCCCGCATGTACGGGGGAGTGAAAGACGCTTTCGACAGTTTGTGCAAACGAGCGTGGCGCATAGCCGGCAGCGTAGCCGCTCATGAGGAAGAACGAGTCAGACTTTTCTGCGAGAAGTCCCTTAAGCGTTTGGAGCAGGACAGGAAGGTCCTCCTCGATCTTCCAGACTTCGCCCGAGGCACCCCGACCGAACGCAGGAGGATCGAGAATAATGCCGTCATACTTTATGTTACGGCGCGCCTCGCGCTTTGCGAAGGCGAGTGCATCATCGAGTACCCAGCGGATTCGGTCTTCAGGTATGCCCGAGAGCTGTGCATTCTCGTGTGCCCAATCAAGCGATTGCTTCGATGCATCTACGTGCGTCACGAAGGCGCTTGCTTGCCTCGAGCGAAGTTGAGGGGCCTGCGCCGCAACTATTGAAGCGGCGCCCGTGTAGCCGAATAAGTTTAACACCTTCATGTCGGGACGTACGACATCCTGAATCCACTTCCAGTTCGGTGCTTGCTCGGGGAAGATGCCGGTGTGCTTGAATCCGGTGAGGTGAGCAGAGAGACGAACGTCGTGCCATACGACCGGCCAGGACTCGGGTACTGGCTTCCGTTTGTTCCACGAACCCTTCGCGTCGCGGAACGCGAACACGGCATGTGCGCTGTCCCACAGCTCCGGCTTTTGTTTCTTCCAAAGCGCCTGCGTCTCCGGACGCGCAACGACTACCTCGCCGAAGCGCTCCAGCTTCATGTTATCGCCCGAATCGAGGAGCTCATACTCACTCCACGGGAGCGACACAAGATGTTGGTCGTATGTCATATCCGTCACACTGAAAGGCGTTGTTTGCTCGTAAGACATTTGAAATAGTTTGTCACAATGTTCGGTCTCATGATAACCCGATTCTGGGCACAACGACCAGCACCTTGCAGCAAGGTGCTGGTCAACGCCTTTACAGTGTGTCGGATCATAGCGCCTCGGGATGCTTTCTCGACCACTCATAGAAGACTATTGCGGCAGAGACGGAGGCATTCAAAGATTCGGTGCGCGCGTGCATCGGAATGGAAAGCGTGACATCGCATGCAGTAAGCGTCTTTTCGCGGATGCCAGCGCCCTCATTGCCGACGACAAACACAGCGGGTGCGTCAAATGCTTCCGTGTCGAGCGAGGTCTTTCCACCCATCTCAAGGCCGTAGATCCAAAACCCTTTCTCTTTAAGCACCTTGAGCGCGTGATTTACGTTGCCGATGGACACGAGAGGAATGCAAAACGCCATACCGGCCGAGCTCTTCACCACCCCACCCGTAACGCCCGCTTGATTGTGTTCGGGTATAAGAACGCCCGCAAGGCCGAAGGCCGCGGCCGAGCGGATAATGGCGCCGACGTTATGCGGGTCTTGGATTTCGCCCAACACAGCAACTGCGGGATTCTTCTTGGCATCAAGCGTTTTCAAAAAATCCTCAAGCGAGATGAGCAGCGACGAAGGGTCCATCGTGGCGATGACACCCTGATGCGCAGTCTCTTTTCCCACCAGCTCTTTGCCCGAGCCCTTTGCGAGCGCGGCAGTCGGGATGCTGTGTTTTGCCAAAAGTGTGCGGAGTTCCGTATCGCGCAGGTCGGGTGCGAGAAATACTTTACGGATAACGTGCGGCGAGTTCCGGAGCGCCTCCATAAGCGCGTGCTTGCCGTAGATATAGACTTTTTCGTTTCGTTTGTTGTGTATCTTTTTCATTTTTCAGCCCTTCGCCTCGCTGGTTTACACTGAGCGAGCGAAGCGAGTCGAAGTGTGCGCGGTATAGGACTCGAACCTATGACCCCATCCACGTCAAGGAAGTGCTCTACCAACTGAGCTAACCGCGCCTGTCACACTGAATGGCCTTGTCGCAGGCCTTCGTGTAAACGTCGTTTGAGAGCCGTTCGAGCACCCGTGGAGTTTTTTAAACGGAACTCTCGAGTTTTCGCATCGGCCTGCGACGTATACGCTTCGTAATATAGCAAATCGAGTGGCAAACGGGAACGGGTAGATACATTTGTGCCATTTTTATGTTCGGCAAGACGACGTTTCAAATCATTTGTATAGCCAGTATATAACTTCCCGTCCTTTCGACTTCGGAGTACATAAACGTAGTACATAGTCGTCTTGCGAGGCCATTTCAGTGTGTCAGGCCGCGCGTGAAAAAGACTATATCATAAAAAACCTCACCCTTGCGAAATAGGGGATTTATACTAAGTTGGAAAGTGGAACACAACTTTTAAGGGAGACGCCATGGCGCTCAAGACTGCAACACCAATAAAGGAACTAAAGGCCTTATGGTCCAAACACCCATACCTCTGGGCGGTGACCAATTATTGGTTCCCCGGGAAAGACCGTGTCGACGAGGTCACCTTGACCGCATCGATGCTAAGTACACTGGTCTACAGCCAGATCTCGGACGTAGATGATAGCTCGTGGTCGGTGTACCAACGATGCAAAGACGGCACGGTGCGAATGTGGAATGAATGGAGGGAGGAAAACATTCGCCCCGGGACGCCGATGGCGCAGATTCTGCACAAATTTCCGGGAGTTATTTCTCTCGTTGAGCTCAAGTGGGTAGTAGATAGCGGCAAAAGGCATCGAGAAATCACGATCTACGAAATTCCACAGAACCCGCACGGGTCGAGCTTCATGGCTCTTTGTAAAGCCGCGATTGAGTGCGGGCGTAATGGCCATAAGCGCATATCGTAATGCGCACAGTCCTTCGTACCTTCACAGGCGGCTTCGGCCGCCTTGTTTTTTATCTGCGGATACAACGGCTCTGACCTCGACGGGAATCGAACCCGTGTTTGGTCCTTGAAAGAGACCTGTCCTGACCATTAGACGACGAGGCCGTACTGAAACCTTATCATTTTTGCCTCGAAATGCTAGGATGGCAAGCACGGGCTAAAGCGAAGTTACAACTTCGCCCGCCCGAGCGTCGCGGAGCGACGCTTTAGGGAGGCGTCGCATAGTTGGTCTAGTGCGCCGGTTTCGAAAACCGGTATGCCGTAAGGCATCGTGAGTTCGAATCTCACCGCCTCCGCACCTGCCCACATGACGTATAATCGGCCTATGAAAGCACCAAAGAGCATGTTGTTCGTCTGCACGGGAAATGTATTCCGGAGCGTGGCTGCGCAGCAGTGCTTCAAGAAGTATCTCTCTGATAACAGTATCGCCGGCTGGGATGTCGGCTCTGCCGGCATTACTGCCACGCCGCAATCGATCGACCCGAGGGTGCTCGAGACTCTGCAGGAGCTCGGTGTAGATGCTACGGGGCACATGCAGAGAAAGCTTACGCGCGAACTGCTCGATAGCTACGACATCGTCGTCGGCATGGCAGAGAACCATATCGAATTCATGAAGTCAGAATTCAATTATACGCACGCTGTCCTTTTCAACGATCTCGCCCAAGGAGAGCTGACGTCGATCTGGGACATCGAAGATGAGATTAGAGACTACCAGACGAATCGCCGCGCGGTAGAGGAGAAGATAGAGCGCACTGTACGCGACATACACGATAAGACCCCACAGGTGTTCGAGAATGCCTCCGAGCGTTTCTACCTCTTCAGCGATTTTGTGAACGGGAAAGTCACGCATCGGAACGGGTACCCGTTCATCACGCTCTGCGAGACGCCGCATGCCATCGCCTTCATGTCCATCGATATCCCTTACAAAGAAGACGGCCATATACTCGTGATACCGAAGAAGCGCTACGTCGATCTCTTTGAGATACCAGATGAGGTGCTCTGCGACATCCTCAGTGCAATCAAGAGGGTGGGGAATGCGCTTATCGCCGACCACGACGGCTACAACGTGCTCCTCAACAATGGGCGGGATGCCGGGCAGTATATGATGCACGCCCACTTCCACGTCATCCCGCGGCGATTAGGCGACGGCATCCGGATCGAGTTCTGGAAGCATCCGAAGATTAGCCGAGAGGAGTTCATCAAGCTCAACGAAAAGCTCAAGAAGCAGATAGATCGAGAGAATACAGCGTAGAGACCGCTGGCATCCTTCATGAAATTTTATAGTGCCGGGAACTACCATGTTCTCATATGCCGCACATCACCATGAATACTGAACGAGAGGAGCTGCCGGAATCTGAAGAAGAATGGCGCGAACGGCTCTCGCCCGAAGAGTATCGCGTGCTACGCGAGAAGGGAACTGAAGCGCCGTACACTGGCGCGTACCTAAAAGAGGAGCGCGACGGCACATACGTATGTGCCGCATGCGGCAATCCCCTCTTTGATTCAAACGCGAAGTTCGATTCAGGAAGCGGCTGGCCCTCCTTCGACCGCGCGATTGCTGGCAGCGTCCAACTCATCGAGGACCACACGGAGCATATGGCGCGGATGGAGGCCGTCTGCACCCGATGCGGCTCGCACTTGGGACATGTTTTCCCCGACGGGCCGACCGAGACCGGTGACCGTTACTGCATGAATTCGGTCAGCCTTGAGTTCGTGCCTAACGAATAGTCTCCCAACTGTTCTTCTTGAGGATCCACCTCGGCAGTCCCGATGTCATGTTGATGAAAAACATCTTTATATAGCCCTTGTGCTTGAACCGCCGCGCCGAGGTGATGACCTGATCCGTGGGCATGAAAAAATAGGTGCCGTACCGCGCGAGATCGCGAGAATATTTCACGTCTTCGCCCGACACGAGGTCTACGTCGTATTCCACCTTGTCCAGAAGATACGAGCGCACGATATGGATACGATGCATGATGCGCAGGAAACGGTCGGTAACGTTGATGTACCATGACCAGAAGCGGCCAGCGCGCGTCTCATCATCCAGATACACATCGGTCGTGCCGAAGTCGGCATCGGGGTGCGCGTGGAGATACGCATTAATAGCATTCAAGATATCGGGCTTCAAGAACGTATCGGCATCAAGCCAAATCGCGCACTCTGTGTTCGGCGCGCACATAGAGATGCCGAAATTGCGCGCCCGCGAGACGCCCTTCGGCGACTGATACACGCGACAGTTCCCGAATGCATATTTTTTCGCTATTTCAAATGTCCGGTCGGTCGAGCCGTTCTCGACGACGATGATCTCGCAGCGGTCCTTAGGGTAGTCGATGCTCGTGAGGCAGGTGAGGGTCGTATCGATAAGACGTTCTTCGTTGTAACAGGGGACGATGATCGAGAAGAAACGTTGGTGCATTGTGCTAGTATAGCGCTAACGTCATCCTCAGCATACCGACATGAAAGCCAGAAGAGTGAATCTCGAATATCTCAACTTGTACCAGGAAATACCGCTTTTTTGCGTGCTTGCGCTCCGCAACCTCTTCCGTAAGAAACCGCAGGGGAGAACCAGCCGCGTATTGATAGTCAATACCTGCCTTATCGGAGAATTCGCGGCATCCCTGCCGGCGATACGGGATTTCATACAGCGCAACCCCCAGGATGCCGTTGACCTCGTCGTGGCGCCGCCCCTGAAGGAGCTCGCAGAGAGAGTGCGCGGCGTGAAGAATGTGTATACGGCGAAGTCGGTGTACGGCCGAAGCGTTGAAAGGGAACAGCGACCGGCACAAGAGTTCGGCGCGTACGACGCGATATTCGTGATGCGGATGAGCGCCGAGGTATACCGCCTACTCCGGACCATACCGGCGGCGAGTCTCCACTCCGGCCTGAAGGAGTACAGTAAATATGCGCTCCATTTAGGGGAGAGTCTTCTCCTTCGGCGCCGGCCGAAGCAATGGGTCGAACTTAATTTCGAGATGTTGGGTGGAACTTTCAGGCGCGTGCCATTCGATGAGATCTTCGAATGTACTCCGAACGACTATGCCAGCGTGGCGAAACTCGACGTGTTACAAACCGTCGAGAAGAAAGTGATCATCCACACCGGCGCGAGCTGGCCAATGAAGCACTGGGACACTGGTAAATGGGCAGCTCTATTTTCTAAAGCGCAGGGGCTTGGCGCTATGCGTTTTATCTTTGTCGGAGGAAAGGAAGACGAAGCAGATTATAAGGTGATCGCTTCACAATTGAATTTTCCCGTGTACTCCCTCATCGGGCAGGTAACCCTGCCGCAACTGCTTTTGGTGATGCGCAGATCGGAGTATTTCATCGGGGTGGATAGCGGCCCTAAAAGTATGGCGTACTTGGCCGACCTGCGCAGCGTGTCGATCTTCGGCCCCGGGCCGCACTTCTATCTGCCTCTTGATCCGCGGGATATCGCCATCGATAAAACCCGCGGCGGAGGCGTCTGGCAGATGTTCTTTTATACGAGAAAAGGATTCATACACCAGATAACCGTCGATGAGGTGTATGATGCCTTTAAGAAAATATGGAACTCCTGACAAGCATCGCGGAGAACACCGGCACCTTTCTTGCGGCACATACGCTTCTCTCCTATCTCGTGCTCTTCTTCGGTTCGTACTTCGAGACCTTGATCGGCGTCGGCTTCTTCATCTATGGCGAGATCTTCTTCATCCCCGGCGCTTTGCTCGCGGGGGCGGGCGTGCTCAATATCTGGATTGTCTCGGGTGTCCTCATCGCGGGAGGCGTACTAGGCGACAGCACGAGCTTCGCGATCGGTCGGCGCTACGGCGCGTCCTTTTTCAACGAGCACAACAAAGTGTTCAACTATACGAATTACCGGAAGGGAATGGCGTTCTTTGAGAAATACGGGACGAAGAGCATCTTCTTTGCGCGTCTCCTAGGGCCGGTGTCGTGGATAACGCCGTTTCTCGCCGGCGTCTATAAGGTGCCGTACCCGACATTCCTCCCCTATAACATCGCCGGCGTCACGGTGGGCATCGGGCAATTCCTCGTTGTCGGCTACTTCTTCGGCGCCAATTATCAAGCAATCCTTTCTGTCTTCAGGCGCGACGCGCTCGTGGTAGCCGCTATCAGCATCCTCGTCCTCGCCGCGTATTACGTCTACAAAAGAAATAGGACATAGTGCTCACGGTGTAAAAGAAGAAACCCCGGCAGAAGCGCGGGGCTCCTCCGGGGCAGGCGGGGTTAGGGGTTTTCGAAGCGGTCGTTAACGAGCTTGAGACCGAATAGCCGCTCCAGTCGCGCCGGCTGGTCCATCCGGTCATTCTTAAAATCATAGACGACCAATCCACCCCATATCGCTATGAGCAGAAGCGCCACAGTCGTTTCCGTGCGATTTCCACCATACAGAATGGCGAGGGCCATGAGCGGCACCAGGAACAAGAAGAGGGACACCGTGACGGCATTGTGGTAGCGATCCGGCCATGTCGCGATCGGCCACGGCGTGGCTACAGTGACGAGGAAGACTCCCACTGCGATACAAGCCGCGAACCAGATTATTTGCGGCCACATACCGGCGAACCAAGAGGGAATCGGTACTTCTCGCTGGATGACTGTGGCCCCGATAAGGACCACCGTCAACAGGCATATATCCCCAATCATTCCCGAATACGAGAAGTTGAAGAACAATCCTGACGTTCGGTCCGCTATGACGAATGGTATCGCCATGCCGACGACCAGTGCAACGAATACGGTCGCCCACATCGGGACCCGCGCCAATAAGGCGAAAATTCCAGAATATTCACTTATTCACTCAT
>Ga0155323_129_pt4 | contig 10877 bp, 12 predicted proteins | sample RifCSPhighO2_02_FD_106291 | JGI IMG/M metagenome (GOLD analysis project Ga0155323, IMG submission 106291) | Candidatus Kaiserbacteria bacterium RIFCSPHIGHO2_02_FULL_55_17
GCACTGCCGTACGCGGAAATCATCCTCTCCATACTCCTCATCGTCGGCATCGTGCTGCAGCAGCGCGGAGCCACCCTCGGTGGAGCCTTCGGAGGCGACAACTTCGCGTCAACGTTTTATAAGCGCAGAGGCGCCGAGAAATTCCTATTCAATGCGACCATTGTCATCGCAGTGGCGCTCGCGCTCGCGGCAATAGCGAACTTCCTTTTGCTGGGGTCATGATAGGCGGCTCCGACTGGAGAAAGCAGCTACAGCGTTCATGGAGCGTCCCTTTGTTCGAGCGCGCGAGCGAACACGTCCGTTCTCTCTCGAGCGGAGACCGGGTGCTCTTCCTAGCGCTCGCCATCTTCGTCGGCATCGCCTCTCTCTCGGGCCTCTACGCACTCGAGCGCTCGCTCCTCGTCGAAGTGCCAGCCTATGGCGGCAGCATTACCGAAGGTGAGCTCGGGAGTCCGCAATTCATCAATCCGCTCCTCGCCACGAGTGACGCCGACCGCGACCTCTCGAAGCTCACTTATGCCGGACTCATGGGCCTTTCGGGTAACGGCTCTTTCGTCCCCGTACTCGCCGAGAGCTATAGCATGTCTAATGATGGCAAGTCCTACACGTTCCTTTTGCGAGAGAATGCGCAGTTCTCCGACGGCACACCCGTCACGGCACACGACGTCGTTTTTACCATACAGAAGGCGCAAGATCCCGCGCTCAAGAGCCCGGAATATGCGAACTGGTCCGGTGTGAGCGCCCTTGCTCTCGATCAGCGTACCGTACGTCTCACCCTTGCGAAGCCGTATGCACCCTTCCTCTCTCTCACGACGCTCGGTATCCTCCCCGCGCGCCTCTGGCAGAATGTCTCGGCTGGGGAATTCCCCTTCTCGACCCTTGAAACAAGTCCTGTGGGCGCTGGACCATTCAAGATCGCCGATGTCTCTCGGGACGCTTCCGGGCTCGTAAGGAGCGTGTTACTCGTCGCGAACCCTGCCTATGTGCTCGGCCGGCCGTATCTCGACCGCATTCGCTTCAACTTCTATTCGCGTGCCGAAGATCTCGCGAGTGCGCTTACAAGCGGCGCCGTGGAAAGCGCGTACGACGTACCCGCGGAAAAAGAGTTTACCGCCCCGTATGCGCGCGTCTTCGGCGTGTTCTTTAACCCAAGCGAGAAACAGGTCTACGCGCGGGGAGAGGTGCGCAAGGCGCTCTCGCTCGCGCTTAATCGGCAAAATATCGTCGATACAGTGCTCGGCGGCTATGCGACCGCGATCATGGGGCCCGTGCCGCCTGGCGGGAGCGTTACGCAAGTGCCGGTTCCTGACTTTGAAAATTCGACCGCGGAGGCCGCGCGAGTACTTGCCACGGCCGGGTGGGCTTATGAGGGAACTGAGCGCGTCTGGAAACAGGCCTCCGCAAAACAGACGCTTGATGGCATTACGATACGCACCAGCAACGTGCCAGAATTAAAGAGCGTCGCAAGCGCCGTAAAGGCAGACTGGGAGAAGCTCGGCATCCCGGTCACGATCGAGCTCTACGAACCGGGCGACCTCTTGCAGAACGTCATCCGGCCGCGCAAGTATGAGGCGCTTCTCTATGGTATGGTCATCGGCCGCGACCAGGACTTGTACGCCTTCTGGGACTCGCAGGAGCGCAACGATCCGGGTCTCAATATCGCGCTCTATGCCAATAAGACCGTCGATACTCTACTCGAGAGCACAAGAGGTTCCACCGACCAGTCGCTGCGCGTGCAAAATCTGCAGAAGATAGAAGACTTGATCGCCGCAGAGTATCCGGCGGCGTTCATCTATGCGCCCGACTTCACTTACGCAGTACCTGAAAACCTCCACGGTGTCGAACTTCCGCAGATTATCATGCCTGCAGACCGCTTCGCCAGCGTCGCGTCATGGTACACAAAAACCGATGCAATCTGGCCTTTTTTAGTAAACAGAAAATAACAGTACCTTTATGAATCAAGCACCAGCTCCTGCCCCGGGTCCCGCGCGACCGAATACCCCGCGATCATTCCCAGCGCGTCGGGAGAGACCCTTTGAGCGCCGGAGGCCTCGTTCATCTGCGCATGGCCTGCGACCCGGCGGCGCCTCGCGGCGCATCCAGCGTATACTCCGACGGCCGACCTCATTGCCCTCGCGCGCAAGCCGCACTGCCGACTATTATCCAGAAGCGCCGGCAGAAAATGTCGTGCGCATCGTTCCCCTCGGCGGCGTCGAAGAAGTAGGCCGCAATATGGTCGCGGTCGATGTGAACGGCGACATCTTCGTGTTTGATGTGGGCTTCCATTTCAAAGAAGAGGACGACACGCCGGGCGCCGACTACTCGCTCCCGAATACCTCGTATCTCGAGAAGAACAAAGAGCGCGTGCGCGCCGCGATCATCACGCACGGGCACCTCGACCATATCGGCGGTATCCCATTCCTCATGGCCCGCTTCGGCAATCCGCCTATCTATACGCGGAATCTGACCTCCATCATGATCCAACGCCGGCAGGAAGAGTACCCCGATGTGCCAAAACCGGAACTGGTTATCGTTGAACCGGGACAATCAGTCACCATCGCTCATACGAAAATCAAATTCTTCCCGGTCACTCACTCGATCCCCGATTCCATGGGCGTGTCCCTTGAGACGCCCTACGGCAACGTCGTCCTCTCGGGAGACTTGAAACTCGAACACGAAGAGGGTGTCCCTTCGGAGCGTGAGGTACAGACGTGGGGCGAACTGGCGAAGGATAAGAATCTCTTCTTTATCGCAGACTCGACGAATGCCGAACGAGACGGATTCTCGATCCCAGAGAAGCGCGTCCAGCAAACGCTCGATGAGATCATCAAGACGGTTTCGAGCCGTCTTATCATCGGCACGTTTGCGTCGCAATTTGAGCGCATGATGAGCATCATCGAGAGCGCTGAGAAATATGGGAAGAAAATCGTCACCGAAGGCCGCTCTATCAGAAACAATATCGAAATCGCCGAACGAGCGGGACTACTTAAGATCGACAAGGGCACCATTATCCCCGCACAAGACATCGCCAAGTACCCGCCTGATAAGATTGTCATTCTCTCTACCGGCGCACAGGGCGAGGAGTTCGCCGCGCTGATGCGCATCGCGACGAAACAGCATAAATACATCCAATTCAACGAGCGCGACACCGTCGTGCTTTCCTCGTCAGTCATCCCGGGCAATGAAGTCTCGGTACAGAAGCTGAAGGATAATCTCTACCGAAACAGAGTAACGATCATTCACTACCGCTCCTCAGATGTGCACTCGACCGGGCACGGCAACACTGGCGAGCTCGTCTGGATCAACAAGCAAGTGAACGCGAAGTTCTTTATGCCCGGCTACGGCTATTACTCGATGACGGCTTCTCACGCGAAGGCGGTCGAGCAAGCGGGCAGGCCGCGCGAAAGCATCATCCTCGCCGATAACGGCAGTGTCATCGACATTATCGATGGAGAAACGTTGAACATCCACAAGCAGAAGGTGCCGGCCACACCGCTTATCGTCGACGGATTCACTATTGGCAATCGCCAAGAAGTGGTGATGCGCGATCGGCAGTCGCTCGCCAAAGACGGGATGTTCGTCATCATCGCGAGCGTCGCCCTCAAGACCGGCAAGCTCCGCAAATCGCCTGATATCATCAGCCGCGGCTTTATCTACCTGCGCGAGTCGCAGAATCTCCTGAACGAAGCGCGTGTGCTTATTAAGAAGACGGTGGAAGACTCGACGCGCAACATGAATCCCATCGACCTCGATTATGTGAAGAACAACCTCACCGACGTCATGGCCGGATTCCTCTTCGCCCGCACCAACAAAGCCCCGATGGTCATCCCTGTTCTGATTGGGATGTAAATGTTTTCCAAAAATGCGCCCCGCGAAAGCGGGGCGCATTTTTCGTATGCTATGCTCTCTAGGATATGCGTCCGCGCGTTGTTTTGTCGGTCGGGAATTTCTTCTTCGCGCTCTTTTCCACGACGCTGACCTACATCATGATCCCGTACCTCACCTCGTTCATGAGCGAGGCGGCGGCGGGACTCGTTATCGCGGGCGGCGCCCTGCTCTCCTGCTTCATCTTCCCCTTCTTGCCGCGGCTGGTTGCGCGCTACGGAGCGCAGCAGCTTGCCATCGTCATCGCACTTATGGAGATGCTCGCACTCTTCGTGCTCGCAGGAGCGCCGGGGGCGATCGCAGGGGCGGTCTTCTCCGCCATCGCCTTTTCTCTCCAGCCCTTTCTCGCCTATGAGCTCGACCTCCTCCTTGAAGCAACCGTCGCCGAAGAAGGCACGACCGGGCGCGTCCGCACCCTCTTTATTACCGCCTGGAACATCGCGTCCTTAGCCGCCCCTCTCCTCATCGGCGCGCTTCTCGCGACGAGTGATGCCTACCCGAGCGTCTTCCTCGCCGCGGCCGCGGCTATCGTTCCGTTCATCACCCTCTTCGCCGTCCGCCGCCTGCCCGCCGGACATGCCGCCCAGCTCTCGACGCTCAGAGAGACGCTCCGTCGGATCCTCCGCGACCGCGACCTCGCGGCCGTCACGTTCGGCCACCTCTTGCTCTACCTCTTCTTCGTCTGGGCGCCCTTCTACACGCCGCTCTACCTCCACAGCGTGCTTGGCATCCCCTGGAGCGAACTCGGCTGGATGTTCTCGGTCATGCTTATCCCGTATGTGCTTATCGAATACCCGGCGGGCGTGCTCGCCGATAAGCTTATCGGGGACAAGGAGCTCTTGTTCATCGGATTCCTCATTACCGGCACCTCGCTTGCCGCCGTGGGCCTCTTCACGACCGCGACACCGCTCCTCGTTATCCTCGCCGTCCTCGTCGCTTCGCGCGCGGGCGCCGCGCTCGTCGAGAGCATGACCGAGGGGCATTTTTTCCGTCGCGTGTCTGAAAAGGACGTGAGTTCGGTGAGTATTTTCCGCGGCATCTGGCCGCTCTCAAACGTGGTTGCACCAGTGATCGGTAGCTTCATCCTCCTTTTCGGCAGCTACGAGATGTTGTTCTTCATCACGGGCGGTTCCATTGCCCTACTCGGCACCGGCGCAACGCTTCTTATTAAAGATTTCCGTCCCAACAAAAAAGCCCCTCCCGAAGTGGCGCCGCTCGGAACCAGCTTCTAGCCGGCAAGCGCAAAGCTGCTGCGCTTTTTTACCACGAATTTTTCGGCAACGAGCGCGGTGAGTGCGGTTCGCATTTGCGAAACTCTATCGTCTCCTAAAAGTCCGACAAGTCGTTTTTCTGTTTGGAAACCTTTCGTTAATTCACGCAAGATTGCGCCGCGCGCTTCGCGGAGAGATCCGACAAACTTCGATTGCTTTATATACCGCGAGCTACGCGCATTGTGTGAGATGCCTGACCGCTTCAGGTGAGCGCCGTAGTCCATCAGTGCACTGTACCACTCGCGAGACTTCCCTTTCGGCAACGCTTTTTTCAGCACTTCGAGTACCTCAGTGTCTTCGACGTCAGAACGTCTTGAGAAAAAATGGTGGATGACCGCAGTGCGGATATTCGTCTCGACAAAAATGACATTCTCATTGTATGAGAATGCAGCGATTGCACGGGCAGTGTACGGTCCGATACCCGGTAGTTCGACAAGCTCACTATAAACAGCAGGAAAGATACTCTTGTATTTTCCGACAGCTTCCTTTGCGGCCGCCTGCAGCATCTTCGCGCGGCGATTATAGCCGAGCCCCTGCCAGCTTTTTAAGACATCTGAAAGAGGCGCGGCCGCGAGCTTCTTCGCTGTCGGGAATCGTTTGATGAATTTTTTGTAGAACGGAATGACGCGTTCTACTTGAGTTTGCTGGAGCATGATCTCAGAAACCAGCACGCGATACGCATCAAGTGTTTTATCCCTCCGTAGCTTCAGTGTAGGGGGACGCCATGGCAAGTCGTGCCGGCCATTCGTTTTATAAAAATTCCAAACGATTCTCCTGAAGTCCCTTATGTTGTTTTCGACCATCTTTTTGCGGCGGGGGGCCAGAGTGTGGTGAGGGGATGAGAAGTGCAGTCGTGCGGGCGGGCCGAGCAGACGTAGCGGCCGTAGAGCACGAGGCCGTTGTTCACGTATTTCCAGTCTTTTTTCGGGATGAGCGCTTCGAGATCTTTTGAGATCTTTGTCAGGTCGGTATGGTCCGAGAGGTCGAAACGATAGGCGAAGCGCTTTACGTGCGTGTCGGTGGCGATGCCTTCCCAGATATCAAAGAGTTCGCCAAGGATAACGTGCGCGGTCTTGTAGCCGATACCGGGGAGGGCGACGAGCTCGGCTTCCGTACGCGGCACGGCTCCGCCATGCTTTTCTTGAATTTCTTTCGCCGCACCGATAATCGCCTTCGCCTTATTCCTGAAAAACGGGATTGAGGAGATTTCTTTCGTGAAAATCGCGGAATCCGCTTCCGCGAAATCTTTTGTTGTTTTGTATTTTTTGAAGAGCGTTCCGGTGAGCCGATTCACCGCCTTGTCGGTGCACTGCGCCGAGAGAATGACGGCAGCGACAAACTGGAACGGCATCCGGTAATTGAGCTCGCTCTTCGGTTTCGGATACGCCTTCTTCAGGTATGCGACTATTTTCTTTGCACGTGCAACACGATTCATATAAGTTCAGCCGTGCGTTCTTCGCGCGCAAAGACATACTGGAAAAAGATGAGGAGCAGTGTACCCGCAGTGAAGAGGAAGAAGAGCAGTACGACAAGAATGCCGATAAACGGAACGAGCGAGATGAGCGAGAGCACCAACATGCCGAGGATGCCGTCGTGCCAAAGCACGACTTCGCGTTTGCTATAGCGACGCACGAGCATGCTGCCGACTAGGATGCCGGCATAGAGGAGCGCTAAGAGAACAAGGAGCGCGTAGAGGATACCGAGCAGAAGCGCGAGTCCCATGCCGACAAATGTCAGCGCGAGCAGGAGGATCAAGACCGGTGTAGCGACCAATATCCCGAAACCGAGCAGCATTGCGAGGAATATGCCGCGCGGACGCCCCTGATATGCGCGGAGAGCGATCGCTTCTGCAAGTCGCGGGAAGAGGCCCGCTAAAAGGCCGGCAAGGATGAGTGCCCCGAGTATGCGTGCGAAGAGGAAGAAGCCGACGCTCACGAATGCGAGAATGCGCGAGGTGCCGACATCGGGCAGGTATGAAGCGTTCGTATAGTTGACGTTCCCGGTTATCGTCGCTGACGCCGGGATGACCGCCGGCTCGGGCGCCTCGTAGGTGAGCGCGCCGCGAATCGTCGTGCTTGCCGCGAGCGTGAGTCGCCCGGTGGCCACGATAGTGACATCACTGGCGAAATTGCCTGCGAGCGAAATAGTATTGCCGTAGATAGTGACCGGACCTCCTGCGCCGTTCGCGAGCGTCGCATTGGCTGCAATAATAAATACATTTCCGCTCGGGTGCCCGGAGTCGTACACCTCATATCCGAAAGCGATTAGGTCGCCCCCGACCGGCTCTTCGATTTTGAGGTTAGCACCAACCGCTCGAAGGTCGCCTGCCACGGGAGCGCGAACGCTCGCCGATCCGGCAAATAAGAGTTCGTCGCCTACAACCGGAGCCGCGATAATGACCGAACCGCCGAACGCCGAGAGATCGCCTGCGACCGGAGCGGTGCTCACGACCGATGCGCCGGCGAGATAGGCGTTTCCGGGCGAAGAGCTCGCCGAAAGAAGCGATTCTGCCACCCCGAAGGTCGCCGGAATCGGAAGCGGAGCGGCAAGCGCGCTTGCCGGCGCTAAGAGCAAGAGTAAAAGTACGAAAAAGCGGTTCATAGGTTAGGCGGCATCGATAGCTGCGAATGATTCTGGGGAGGAGGAATTGCCGGCTTTATGCGTTTCTTAAGTGGCTCAATAAAACTCGCAAAAATAAGAATGAACAGTGTGATAAGAGCAGAGACAACACAATAGATGCAAACTGCGTCAATGACAAAAAGTTGAAGGAAGATGAAGTAAAGCGACGCGAGGATACCGATGAGCGCCATCGCTTGGAGCAAGCGGCGCAGGAGACGATTAACAAGGACGAGTTCTAGAGCGGCGAGAATGAACAGAACACCATAGAACACAACACCGAACTCTGCAAGCGGTATGCCGAAAATACGCGCATACTGGCTTGCTGCGACGATATTGCAACCCGAAAAATCCTGGATATTACAGAGGAGCGGCGTACCACTTGCCGCATGCTGTACAAGATACAGAGAATCCGCGAGTCCAAGAAAGGCGAGGATCAAGATAGCAACAACACCGAGGCGCTTCATGAGGCGTAGGATACGCGCCTTAGCGTCTCCGTGCAAATAGGCGGAAAAGAAATCTGTTACACTAAATCGATTCCATGTCCCCATTCCTTTTCGACTTTATCGGCGGTGCGCTCGGGAGTCACATTCTCCTGTCGCTCGCAATCGTGGTCTCGGCGGCGATCATGGAAGACCTAACAGTTATCGTCGTCGGCGTTCTCGCCGCCGATGGCCTGATCGCGATCCCGATCGCGCTCTGCTCTCTCTACGTCGGCGTCATCCTCGGCGACATCGGATTCTACTCACTCGGCCGGCTCGCGCGCACGCATCCGCGGCTCGCGCGCTATGTCGAACATGATTTTGTGGCATCGCTACGCGCTTGGCTTGAGAGCCGGTACGTGTTCACCATCTTTTCAGCCCGCTTCATACCGGGCTCGCGGTTTCCGACCTATACGGCGAGCGGCTTCTTTCGTGCGCCATTCCCCACCTTCCTCCTAACGAGTATCGTCGCCATTTCGATATGGACGACGGCCCTTTTTTCCGCCTCGTATTGGTTCGGCAGCCTTTCTTCGAAATGGCTCATCCACGTGCGTTGGGGCATCGCCTTGCTGTTCCTGCTCGCGGTCTTCTTCATCGCCCGACACAACTTGCGTGCGTACCGTGCGAAGAAGAATGGCTCGAATATACTGCGCGTATGATGCGCGCTCGCCTGCCCCGTATGATCGCTGCGCTTGTCCTCGCCTTTGCGGCGGGCGGCGCGGGATACACGCTCGGGAATGGAAACGTGGCGGCGCAGACGGCAAACGTCGCTATTCCGGCGCAGACGATTACGGCGCCGCCTAAAGATTCAGTACGGGTCGTCTACAGCTTAGATAAGAAACAGAACGATGCGGAACTCATCGCGCTCATCGACGCGGCAGAGGATCATATCTACTTCGCGATCTATACGTTTACCCTCCCGAACATCGCTGATGCGCTTGTTGCGGCGAAAAAACGCGGCGTTACGGTGAAGGGGATCGTGGATTCCGAGCAGAGCCGCAACAGCTACGGCGCTCCCATCACTGAGAAATTGCTCGCCGCCGGCATTTCGGTCGTCACCGAGAAGCACGCGAGCGGGAACGGCATCATGCATTTGAAGCTGCTCGTCACCGAATCAGCGTATGCGACTGGCAGTTACAACTGGACGAAATCCGCGACCACTATCAATGATGAGGTTCTCGAAATCGGAACCGACCCCGCGCTCCGGCAAGCGTATGAAAATATTTTGAAGAAACTGCTCACTGCCTATAAAGGCAACAGCGCGGTCCAGCTGAAAAGCGGGACCGCTTTCGTTTCAATCGGGACCATTGATTATACCGAGGCCCCTAGGCACGTCGGCGAGTACGCCTCCGTGCGCGGCACGCTCGTACGCGCCTATACTTCCGCCTCCGGCACCGTCTTTCTCGACTTCTGTAAGAACTACAAGACGTGCGCTTTCTCGGGCGTCATCTTCGCCGACGATGCCGCACAATTTGGCGACCTTTCGCGTTACGAAGGTTCCGTCGTCACTCTCACCGGCAAAGTCGCCTCCTACCAAGGCAAAGCCGAAATAGTCCTCTCCGACCCCAACCAGCTTTCGAATTAAATTTGTGTATTTCTCCCTTTTCATGCTATATTTGACGTAACTTCCAGTGGCTACTGACCGACTTCGCATCAATAACGAGATCCGCGCGCTTGAGTTGCGCGTTATTGGCGCGCAGGGGGAGAATCTCGGAGTCCTCTCGCTCGACGCGGCCTTGACGGCCGCGAAAACAGCCGGGCTCGACCTTATCGAGATATCGCCCTCGGCCGTCCCGCCCGTTGCGAAGATCATAGATTATGGTAAATTCGAATATGAGCGAAGCAAAAAGGAGAAAGTAGCCAAGACCAAGGTCAAGATATCCGAGACCAAGGAGGTTCAGATCAAGGTAGGCACCGGCGAGAACGATATGCTGTTGAAAGCCAAAAAGGCCGCTGAGTGGCTCGCCGAAGGGCACCGCGTGCGCGCCGAACTCTTCCTTAAGGGCCGCTATAAGGGCATGGAAGAGGCCTTCCTGAAGGATCGTCTCCAGAAGTTCTTAGAGCGTATCCCGTATGCCTATAAGGTCGCCGAGCCGATTGCGCGAAGCCCGAAAGGTTTCGCCGGCGTTATCGAACGCGACCTCGTCGCACAGCAAAAGAGAGAAAAATCGCAGTCAACACTATGAAAACAAATAAATCGTATACAAAAAGAATAAGGGTGACCCGCACCGGGAAGCTGATGGCGCGCGTGAAAGGCCAGAACCATTTCAATGCGAAGCAGAGCGGGAACGAACGGCGCAACAAGCGTGGTTCAGTTGCTATTCATCTGTCCGCGAAAGTCCGCCGCCGCTTCTTGCCTGGAAGCTAGTTTTTCTTACTTATATCTTACCCCTTATCACTTATGACTCGAATTAAAGGAGGCGTGATGGCGCAGAAGCGCCGCAAGAATCTGCTCGAAAGAGCAAAAGGATACCGTCTCGGACGGTCTAAAAAAGAACGCTACGCGCACGAGGCCGTGATGCGCGCAGGCCGCTACGCCTTTGCCCACCGTAAGGACAAGAAGACCGACTTCCGCCAGCTCTGGATCGTGCGCCTCAACGCCGCCGTCCGCGAGAACGGCCAC
>Ga0155323_123_pt1 | contig 10778 bp, 8 predicted proteins | sample RifCSPhighO2_02_FD_106291 | JGI IMG/M metagenome (GOLD analysis project Ga0155323, IMG submission 106291) | Candidatus Kaiserbacteria bacterium RIFCSPHIGHO2_02_FULL_55_17
GGACGAAGGCTCGATATCAGGTACATGCGATGTAAGAATGCCCTGAGACGTCAGGGCATTTCATTTTTGCGAAGTGGTGGAAACTAATACATGACGTTAGAACTTATCTCTTGGTACCAGATGTATGCTTTGGGTTATCAATCGTTGAGGCGTGGTAGTGATTTGAAGGGCTCTGGAGTCCTTTGAGAGGCATGAGACGGAGTTAGTAGGGGAAATACCATACCCCGTAGAACCTTACCCTCTAGAGACATTAACTACGTTAACAATGTTCACTGGTAGTTTGTTATACTTTTCTCACAACAAGCGCAACAAAGAAAAAAGCACCCTCTCAACTATGTTAAATATTAGAAAAATCGGTTTCTCATTCCTAATAATGGCGATGATCTCATCGAGTTTTGGAATACAAGCTTATGCTGCTAGTGACGCGGATGAGATCTCTACGTTGTTAAAATCTGAACTTAACCTCGTAGTAAGTGAGGATAAACTGAATAATCTTTCCTCTTCAAAACAAACAGAGATACAAAGTCTTCTTTCAATGGTTAAGAGAGGGCGTATGTTATTTTCAGGCGAAACTCCTGCGGAAAACACCCTTGGTGTCATTACCAAACTCATTGAGCTCGAGTTAGACAAAAACACATGGGACGTGGTTCTTGGTTCCATTTTAGAACTAACACGAACTCCAGTCTCAAAAGCAAAAGATTTAGCCGACAAGAGTACACAGGTTTTTCTAAGCGCATCTGCCATAGTCGCTATGCAAGCCATACCAAGAGAGCGGCTAGTTTTTGAATATATACAGAGTTATCGATTGGAAGGCCTGAGTGATGAGGAGGCATGGAAAAGTATGTTAAATAAATACAATTCGTCAGAAACAGAATTATCGTTGGTTTGTAATCCAAATGCTCTAATTACTGGAGACGGATATTGCGAAAGAGCAATCACAATACAACGCGGTGGTGAATCTTTACATGTCTATGCCCAACTTGCTTATGAGTCGTTCAATCTTGCTCAAAAATTAAGTGATAACCCACAGTATAAAGAAGCTTTAAAACAAAAAATACTTAGTGACATTGATGAGGCAAATAAAGCGGCTAAAGAAAAGCCAAACCTGCTTTCACGCATTTGGGAATTTGTAACTAGACCATTTGTATTTCTTGCAAATAAAGTGACAAGTCTATTTAGCAATACGGGCACAAACACAGAATTGACTGCCCAAATTAGTGATGCGACAAAAGAAGAATATCAAGAATGTCCAGCATATATCTTTGTAATAGCTGAGCAAACAAATGAGGAAACTAATCTAGCTGTCGTAAGAGACAATTTCAACTCTTTAGCTATAGGAGCTGTTGAAGTTAAGACGCTGGTTGGCAATGATGTTTTAATCAGTGTGAGAGGAGATGACACGCTTGCCCTTGAGGCTACACGTCAAAAAATAAGCCAAGCATTAAACCAACTCGGTTTACAGGAAACAAGAATGGATGGCACAGGCAGTTACCGAGCTAAGACCTGTATTAGCAATGAAGATTTCCTAAAAGGACAGAACCCTCTCCCGCCTGAAAAGAATTTTGGCGGAGATTGGAAGGCGGACTGGCAATCAATTGATAATCAATCGGGATATTCTGATATTAAGATTTATACTGTTCAACAGCTAACGGATAGCAAAGGGGTAGAGGGGATAATGCTCTCGGGCGAAGGTACTCAATACTTCGGAAATAAAATTACTACATTCAAAGTATCGGCGACAGTAATCGGCGAAGAAATAACCCTTTATCAATACTTCAATGAAATAAAAGATACTGTCACCTACAAAGGCACTATCAGCGTTGATAGAGGTAACGGCACTTGGACAAACACATTGGGAAGTTCCGGTACTTGGTCGATGATACGAAAGTAACTTGAAAATAAAGACTTAACCTGACGAACACACTTTGACTTAAGATGAAAGGATTTTCTATTCTTCCATATTATTCTATGTCTGTGGAAACTAAAGTCAGGTCGGCAATCCCTCCTGATAACGTTTGATCAACATCTCTTTCTTTTCGCGGCGCCATTTCTTTATTTGAATTTCGCGTTTCCTGGCTTCGGCTAAAGTCGTATGCTGCTCGAGAAAGACAATTCTAAATTTCGTATCTCGTTTCGTATATTGTGCACCGCGTTTTTCGTTATGATACTTCAAACGCTGCTCCGGGTCGTCGGTTATGCCGACGTACAAATCGCGGTACGAATTGCGAATCATGTATACAAAAAACATTAGAGAAATTATACTCCCTCGATAAAACTCGGGATAAACAGTCCCTCGACTATGCTCGGGACACTCGACTCGCGTATACACAAAACACCCTTTCGGAGTGTTTGCGCGCTTACTGCTTGAAGGTGGTTTACCACGAGCAGCCCTTCGACTTCGCTCAGGGCACTCGATTCGTAGAAGCAAATAACCTAGTCGGAAATTTTAGGTGGCTTGCCACGAGTGAGTCCCGAGTCCATCGAGGGACGAATCGAGTGGAGGTGCGGGGAATTGGACCCCGGTCCGAATCCGTCTATGAAAGCGTTTCTACGACGCATAGTCCCGATTAGTATTTAACAGTGGGTGCGAGGAATCAGAACGAAACCACTCCACCGCGAGTCCGCAGGTTCGAGCCTTGGCTGGACGGTCCAACGCTCTAGCTCACAGATGATTCCGCCCGCCCTCGCGCTGTGAGCGCCGGTAAAGGGAAGACGTCGCACTAGGCGAGGAATCGGGCGTTGTTAGCCGCGAGCCGTCGCGTAGGCGAACGCGATGTCGCCGACCTTACCGAAGTAAGGTGACTTTGTCGCGCTTGCAAGAGTGTTCTTGGCAAGTTTGGTGCCCGAGTGGATTTAGGTGGCTTCCGGGCATGCACCGCGCCGCACGTCTTTCAAAGTACAGACCGTCAAAGCCGGTCACCCCCCTAAAACATGCCTTTGGCATGTTCGGGCGAACATTTCGTCAGACGAAATGTTTTAGCCCTAAAACATCCAGTTATGTCCTGTGGCGAACATTTCGTCAGACGAAATGTTTTAGCCCTAAAACATCCTGTTAGCTCGGCATGTTCTTGATCCATTCTAGCAATATCTTCTTCTTTTTGCGCGCTCCCCAAAGACTTTTGAGAAAACGTTCACGATTGAAAGCATCTGTTATTGATTCGAATTGTTCAGTATGGATTAAATCCAATGGTCTACGATTGACCGTTGCTTGTACCTGTCCACGCTGATGACGTTTCAATCGTTCAGAAATGTTGCTAGTGCATCCGACATACAACCTACGATCTTTCTTACTGCAAAGGATGTAGACCGTGTAAGCCATGCTTTAGGCGAGTGATTTCTTATCTGTTTTTCAATACCCGTGAAGCTTCACGCAGCGCGTCGCGTTTCTTCAAATCTTCGCGACGGTCCCGCTTGCCCTTGCCGCGGACGATCGCGATGCGCGCCTTCACGAATCTGTTGTTAGTATACACTTCGAGAGGGATAATTGTCAAGCCCTTTTTAGATTCGGCATCAGCGAGTATCGCGATTTCTTTTTTTGTCAGTAAGAGCCGCCGCGCGCGCTCGGGGTCGTAATGCTTCGGCGTATTCGCTGCCTGATACGACGGGATCGTCATACCAATGATAAACGCCTCGCCGCCACGTACCACCACACGCGCGCCATCAAGCGAGCCGAGCCTGTTCCGGAGCGCTTTCACTTCTGGGCCCAATAGTTCAAGACCAGCCGCGAAGTTTTCGAGCGGAGCATATTTCAAAAGCGCCTTCTTGTATTCGACGAGGGTCATATAACGAGTATAGCGAAAAAATAGGAAAATAAGGCATTTATTGTATACTCTCCGCATGGCAGCTACCGCACCAAAAAAGTCGAAAGGGAAGTCCGCCAGAGGCGAGAAGCCCACGCAAAAACAGCGCGGATGGCGCGCACTCTTCGGCGGCCCCTCCTTTTTCGGCAATCTCATCACGACGATCCTCATATTCCTGCTCCTTATGAGCGGGTACTCGCTTGTCTCTGATCTCTTCAAGCCGGTAAGCGACGTGCCGCTCTCGGTCGTGGCGGCCGATGTCGCCGTGGGGAAGATACGCTCAATCACGGTGAACGGCGATTCGCTCGAGCTCGTGTATGCTGACGAGTCTACGAAGAAGTCGCGCAAAGACCCTTCAGCCGGCCTCCCCGAAACCTTGGCGACCTATGGCGTTACGCCCGCAGAACTCAGTAAGGTTGCCATTACAATCCAAGGGCAATCGGGATTTCAATTCTGGTTCCTCACCCTCGCGCCTATCCTGCTTCCGCTATTTTTCATCCTTTTCATTTTTTGGTTCCTCTCGCGCCAGGTCAAGGGAGCAGGAATGCAAGCCTTCACCTTCGGCCAGTCAAAGGCGCGCGTTATCGATCCGGCCGACGCCACCCAGCGCGTGACCTTTGCCGACGTGGCAGGTGCGCGCGAAGCCAAGGAAGAGCTGCTTGAGATCGTGGATTTCCTCAAGAGCCCGAAGAAGTTCCTCGATATCGGTGCGCGCATCCCGAAGGGCATCCTCCTCATGGGCGCGCCCGGCACCGGAAAAACTTTGCTTGCACGTGCTGTGGCAGGTGAGAGTGAAGTGCCCTTCTTCTCGATTTCAGGAAGCGAGTTTGTTGAGATGTTCGTCGGTGTGGGGGCTTCGCGCGTGCGAGACCTCTTCCAGATGGCGAAGAAGGCCGCACCCGCGATTATCTTCGTTGATGAGATCGACGCGGTCGGGCGCGTGCGCGGCGCAGGCGTCGGCGGCGGCAACGACGAGCGCGAGCAGACCTTGAACCAGATCCTTGTCGAGATGGACGGCTTCGAGCCAACTGAAAAAGTCGTGGTGATGGCGGCGACGAACCGTCCGGACGTGCTCGACCCGGCACTCCTACGCCCCGGGCGCTTCGACCGGCGCGTGACCATCGACCTGCCGGATCGCCGCGACCGCGAAGAGATCCTCCAGATACACGCGCGCGAGAAGCCGCTTGGTCCCGACGTCGCGCTTCCTGTTATCGCTGAACGCACGCCCGGCTTCTCGGGCGCCGAGCTCTACTCGCTCATGAACGAGGGTGCGATCCTCGCCGCGCGTGAGAATCGCAAAGAGGTGACGCAATACGATCTCATCCGCTCGATCGAAAAAGTGATGCTCGGCCCGGAACGCAAGTCCCATCTGCTCACGAAGAAAGAAAAGGAGCTCACGGCGTACCATGAAGCGGGCCACGCCCTCGTCTCTTCGGTCTTGCCCGCTGCCGATCCGGTGCACAAGATCTCCATCATCAGCCGCGGGCGCGCGGCTGGCTATACGCTGAAGCTCCCATTTGAAGACAAGAAGATGCAGTCGCGCAAGCAATTTCTGGATGACATCGCGGCGACCTTGGGCGGATACGCCGCCGAAGAGCTGCTTTTTGACGACGTGACGACGGGGCCCTCTAACGACCTTGCGGTCATCACGGCGCTCGCGCGCGACATGGTCGCGCGCTACGGCATGAGCGAGAAGCTCGGGCCGATCGCATTCGGCGAGCGGGCGCTCGGAAACGAGCCGTATTCGGAACATGTTGCGGCACAAATTGACGCCGAGGTTTCTCGCATCATCGACGGAGCAAAGGCACGTGCGGCAAAAGTCATTAACGAGCATCGCGGTGCGCTCGACGCTATCGCTAAAGCACTTATCGAAAAAGAAACCATCGAACGCGCCGAATTCGAGACAATCCTCATCGCGAACGGCATCACGCCGAAGAAGCGCGAAGAAGAGGGCCTGCCCGGCCAGGGCATCACCATCGCGCCGATCGAGCCGGATACGATCATGTAGCTTTTTGTGCGCCCACCAGGACTCGAACCTGGAAACCGCCGAGGTATAAGCTCGGAGCTCTAACCAATTGAGCTATGGGCGCAGATAAACTTTAGCGCACTGTCATTCCAAATGCATCTTTTTGTCGGCGGTGAGAGCACGCGCGACGAGGGCAGGGTGATGCTGTAGCTCGGGGTCGCGGGCGACGAGCTCTGCAGCTTCGGTGCGGGCGGCTTCGACGAGCTTGATGTTCTTCAACGCCTCCATCGCGATGTCCGAGACGCCCCATTGTTTGCCGCCTGCGAGTTCGCCTGCGCCGCGGAGCGCGAGGTCGTATTCGGCGAGCTCAAAGCCATTCTTCGCGCTCGCAAACGCCTTCATCCGCTCGCGTGTATTCGGTCCCATTGTTTCGGGAAGCGCGAAGCAGTAGGACTGGTGCGTCGAGCGGAGCACGCGGCCGCGTAGCTGGTGGAGCTGGGCGAGTCCGAAGCGTTCGGCGCCCTCAATCAGGATGACGGTCGCGTTCGGGATGTTCACGCCCACCTCGACCACCGAGGTGGCGACCAGAATGTCAGTATCGCCGTTTTCGAATTTTTTCATTGCTGCTTCTTTTTCTATTGCCGTCATTTTGCTGTGGACGATGCCAATGGCAGCCTCGGGGAAAATATCTTTTTTAAGCCGTGCCGCCTCGGCCTTCACTGACTTCGCCTGGAGTGCAAGCTCTTTTTGAGGGTCTGGTTCGTCTATTCTTGGACAAATTACATATGCTTGATGCCCAGCAGAAAGTTCGGCACGCACGCACGTGTACGCAGCGTCACGCTTGTCCGGCGGGAGAATGTCGGTCATCACCGCCTTACGCCCTTTCGGCATCTCGTCGAGCAGCGTGAGATCGAGATCGCCATAGAGAGTGAGCGCGAGCGTGCGGGGGATAGGCGTCGCGGACATCGAGAGCAGGTGCGGCACGCACGCCTCTTTCGTCACCAATTTCTGTCGGTGCACGGTGCCGAAGCGATGCTGTTCGTCGATGATGGCATACGCCAGATGTTTGAACGAAAGCGACTTCTCGATGAGCGCGTGCGTGCCGATAACGATGGGTATCTCGCCGTTAGCTACCATTTTTTTGAAAGCGGCTTTGGAAAGCTTCGCCGATTCTTCATAGCGCACGCGCGACGGGAACTTGCGGCATTCGCTTCCGGTGATGAGGCCGATAGGAATCGGATGTTCTTTGAAATAGGAGATGAATGTCGAAAAATGCTGTTTCGCGAGTATCTCAGTAGGACACAGATACGCGACTTGGAGCGTGCCGCCTAGAACATCCCCATACTGGGATGTTCGGCCGAGCGGCCGCGAAGCGGCCGCTTTAGGCGGTATTGAGGTGGCTACCATATATGCCGTTGCCGCCGCCACCGCCGTTTTGCCGCTCCCCACGTCGCCTTCGAGCAGACGGAGCATCGGATGCGGTCGTTCGAAGTCTGCGACGATGGCGTCGATCGCGCGCATCTGTGCGGCGGTTGCAGGGAAGGGGAAGGAAGCGATGAAACCGGCAAGCGTCTTTCTGTCCACAGCGACGGGCAGGGCTTTTTCAGAGAGGAGGACGCGGCGGCGCTGCTGCATCACGACCTGGAGCGCTAACACTTCTTCAAAGGCGAATCGCTTGCGCGCCGCGGTCGCGTCCGAGCGCCGCCGTGGCGTATGCATAAAGACGAGCGCGGATGAGAGCGAGGGCAGTTTGTAGCGCGCAAGTATCTCCGGAGGTACGGGGTCTGCGAGATGTTCTTGTACACGCGTCCCGAATACTTTTTTTAGGGCATGCAGGAACCAAAGCGAGGAGATCCCTTGGCTCTCCGGATAGACCGGGAATAAGGTTGTAGGTTGTAGGTTGTAGGTTGTAGGTCGATTCGTTGCGAAGAGAGAGTCGTGAACCTCCTCCGGATTGATAGGCGACCGGTCAATAGCCGGATTCGCGAGATACATCTTCGTACCCGAACCTGCGACGCGTCCGCTCACTTTCACAACCATGCCGTCGTGGAGCGTCTTCGCAATGTACGGCTGGCTGAACCACAGCATCTTTATTTTTCCCGACGCATCTTCGAGCCACGCTTCAGCGACGGGCCGGCGGCTCTTCCAGGTTTTCCTCACATCCGGTTTGCGCACTGTGCCGTAGAGCGTCACCTCGGCTCCCGCAATCACTCCAGCGATTGTGGCCGAAGGTCCAGAGCTTTCATAACGCGAGGGGATGTGGTATAGCAAGTCGCGTATCGTCCGTATGCCGAGCTTCGCGAGCGCCCGTTTCTGCTCCGGTCGCAGTCGTGTGAAGTGCTTGTCAATAGTATCTTCTGTATTCACATCTGTAGTATACTGTCGGTTCGTATGAATGCGAAAGCAAAAAAGATTATTATCACCTACAAGAAGCAGGGCGCGCGGATAGAGACGAATGTGCGCGTGAAGCTCAAAGCGAAAAAGGATTTCTCACTCTGGTACACGCCGGGCGTAGGCGCTGCTTCGCTTTATCTCGCCAAGCACCCGAAGGATGCACGGCTTATGTCGCTGAAGAAAAACAGTGTTGCGATTGTTTCAGACGGCTCTGCCGTGCTCGGACTCGGCAATATCGGCCCGTACGGGGCGCTGCCGGTGATGGAGGGTAAGGCGCTCATCTTCAAGCATATGGCGGATATCGACGCCTGGCCAATTGTGCTCGACCTTACTCCGCTGAAGCTACGAAAGGCAAGTACGCAGGAAGAAATAGATTTCATCGTAGAGACAGTAAAGGCGATTGCGCCGAACTTTGGCGGTATCAATCTGGAGGATATCGCCGCGCCGAAATGTTTTGCTATCGAACAGCGACTCGTCAAAGAACTCGATATTCCAGTCATGCACGACGATCAGCACGGCACGGCGATCGTCGTGCTTGCGGGACTCACCAACGCCGCAAAGGTGGTGAAAAAGCCCCTTAAGAAACTGAAGGTAGTGATAAGCGGCGCGGGCGCGGCGGGTACGGCGGTCGCGAAGCTGTTGCTCGCGGCCGGTGTCTCTGACATTATCCTGCTGGATCGCGCGGGTGTGCTTAGAGCGGGCCGCGCTGGCATACCCGCGCACAAACGCGAACTCGCGAAGCTCACTAATCCGCGCAAGGTCTCGGGAGGCCTCGATGAAGCCATGAAGGACGCCGACGCTTTTATTGGTGTCTCCGGCAAAGGCCTTGTCAGCGGCGCGCAGGTGGCGAGCATGGCGCCGCGCGCCATCGTTTTCGCGCTCGCGAATCCGGACCCCGAGATTATGCCGGATGCCGCGCGGCGCGCGGGCGCCACGGTCGTCGCGACGGGGCGCTCCGACTTCCCGAACCAAATTAACAATGCGCTCGTCTTTCCGGGCATTTTCCGCGGTGCGCTTGATGCAGGCGTTTCCGAGATCTCCGAAGCGACAAAACTGCGCGCCGCCCGCGCGCTCGCGGCCCTCATCCCTCACTTCTCATCCCGCAACATCATTCCCGATCTCCTCGACCCCCGCGTGGTCAAGGCCGTTGCGCAGGCGGTGCACTAGCAATCTCTTTCACGTTCGGCCAGAACACAAGCGCGAGGGTCATCGCCGCGATAGAGAGATCGCGGAAGAGGATATCCATATCGGCGAAATTGAATGCGACGATGGCGAGCAATATGAACGTCATGAGCGCGGCGGGGATGCGCGCATTACGGCCGAAGAGCATCCAGAGGGCAAGCGCCACTTCGATAACGCCGAACGCGTGCAGGAGCACAAGCGGGTCAAGAGGGAACCCCAATTGCGCGGGCAGGGTGCGGACGATCGAAGGGATATATCCGAGCCAGGTGATCGGATCGACAAGTGCACGCAGGGGCGGGTACATAAACGCGAACGCCGCGCCGATACGCAGCAACAAGTGTACAAGCCGTTCGCTCGAACTCATTTGTTTATGGTGTTACAACGATAGACCCGAAGTGTGCGGTGTTCGCGTGGTTGTGATACTTCCAATCTCCGGCCTTCGTGAAGGTAAAGTTGTAGCTCTCGGTTGCGGCACATTGGTCGAAGGGTGCCTCGCCGGCGTATCCGGCCGCGCAGTGCTGTTCAAGCGCCGTGCCGTCGTAGACCTCATGCGTCGGATGCATAGCGGATGCAGCCCACATCCGGTCGCTCGTTTGGTTCACGAAGGTTATCGTCGTGCCGAGCGGTATCGTAACGTTTGCCGGCGAGAATCCGGAGGCGGTATAGGCGATCGTCATGCCGGCAATTGACGTGTTATTCGTCGGCGCACTCGCCCCGTTAGAAACTTGGTTTTCAACGGGGTTCGCGGGAGTCCCCGAGAACAGAAGCCAACCGCCAAGAAACGCAATGACCACCACTACAATGATTCCGATAGTTTTTCCAGTCATACGATATTGATTTGTTTTATGTATAGTCGCTCCATTATTACTATACCGCATGAATTTCTCATGATGGAGTACTTTCCAACCCTGTAAAGAAAATTACCACTTTTGTGGTATCCTTTAACCTATGTCTACCTTAACCATCGTACTTATAGTTCTTGCGGTTATCGTGCTCTGGGTTATTTTCGCCTATAACCGGCTCGTCGCGCTGGTGAACCAGGCGAAGGAGGCGTGGGCGGATATCCAGGTACAACTCAAGCGCCGGTATGATCTTATCCCGAATCTCGTAGAGACGGTGAAGGGCTATGCGGCGCACGAGTCGAGCGCGTTTGAAAATGTCACCAAGGCGCGCGCGGCCGCGATGGGCGCTGGCAGTACTGTGGAAAAAGCACAAGCAGAAAACATGCTTACTGGCGCCCTGAAGTCGCTCTTTGCCGTTTCTGAAGCGTACCCGGACCTCAAGGCGAACCAGAACTTCCTGCAGCTGCAGAAGGAGCTTGGCGACACCGAGGACAAGATCCAGGCCTCGCGCCGCTTCTACAACACGACGGTAATGACGCTCAACACTGCGGAGCAGACTTTTCCCGGCAATCTCATTGCCTCTACCTTCAGCTT
>Ga0155323_126_pt2 | contig 10309 bp, 11 predicted proteins | sample RifCSPhighO2_02_FD_106291 | JGI IMG/M metagenome (GOLD analysis project Ga0155323, IMG submission 106291) | Candidatus Kaiserbacteria bacterium RIFCSPHIGHO2_02_FULL_55_17
GCTGTGGTGTTGCCGCTTGAGAGCGGAGCCAATGTGTCTCCGGCGACCGCGGGCTGCTGAACTTCAGCCGGCGGAGTTCCTGTCTGCGACTGTTTCGCGTAGTAATACCAGAAGGCGAGCGCGGCAAGCACAATGATGATGCCGATGATATACCACGCTCTCGTCGAAGAATCTTGATCTGTTGTTTGGTAATCCATAGTGGTTGTAAGAGGTTATTGGGCCGAAGTAGCGGCGGCTGAAGTTGCTGTTCCTTCATCGACCCCGGGAATCTTCCCGAGTGTTTGCAGGGCGCTCTGTACCGCCTTGCGCGCGTCCTTCATAGGGCCGTCGCGCAACGCGAAGAGATCCTTAAACAGTGTCTTGTGGAGATTCTGGAACGAGGTCCGCAGATTCTTCATAAGCTCCACCTGCCCGCTCGGGGTCGTTGTCGAGGTTGTCACGGCGACTGCCGAGGTGTCGAGTACATAGGCCTTTGCCGCCTGTGCTGTCACCGCAGCCCGCGCACTCTCGATAGCGGCCTGTGCCGATTGGATCGCTGCCGTGGCAATAGTAACGTCTCTTCCCTTCCCTGCCGCGATGTCTGCCCGGTCTTGTATCTTCTTAGTGACCGCGTCATACCGATCTAAGAGCTGCATAAAGCGGTCGGTCCACCTGTCGTTGATATTCCCGAATTGCTTGGTGAGGCGCTCAGCCATCTGCTGTTTCGCCTTATCTTGTATGTCCGCTACGCGCTCGGCCGCTTTCTCTTTCAGTGCGGTCACGCGCGTCTGCGCTTCAACACGCACGGCCTTCATGCGCTCTTGCGCATTTTGTTTGACCTCTTCCAGCGCCACTACAGGTTTTCCTCGATTCACTCCGGATACGTTCACTTTCGGCGCGACATTCTCCGGCCGCTCTTCGGCGAACACGGCAGTCCCCGCGAGGAGAAGTATCGCGGCGCTGCCGATAACGCTCATTGTTCTTAATGTACGCATATAATGAAATGTCTTTGAGGCACCTGATAAATATCCGCTATCCCCATGAAGGATACTACCACACTTGAATGTCCATATTTCGCGTTTTACCTACGGCATACGCATATGCTAGTATCGACCGCAGAATGGACGAGTATCCGCTCGCCCGCAACTTGCTCTTAGAGGCCCCAATGGCTCAAACTAATGCAGTACCTTTACCGGTGTTAGGAAGCGAACTTGACAAATATCTTGAACAGCTTCTTGAGAATCCGATCAACGCCGCTCTGCCAACAAAGCTCGAGGCCTACAAATCCTTCGACTACTTGCGCAAGCTCAGATTCGTGGACACGGTATTTCGGCGCATCGGCCAAGCAAACGACCGCCACCTGCTGATCGTTCTAGTGCATTTACTGCCCGATCTCCAACTGCAAAAAGAGAAAGCGCGATGGGAACGGGATATTCTGCACCTCGCCCTGCAGCAGCTGTTGTCAGATTTAGTTTCGAAACCGTGGACCTGGGATAGCATCCGCACGTCCTACGAAGCGATCGAGATATTCGAACGCGGGCATTAACACATGCGCGCCGACACAGCGGCCCGAGAAATCGGGCCGTTCCTATTTCCTCTTCCGGCGCGCGATGGCGGCGCGGAGAAATTCGGTGAACAGGGGGTGCGGAGAGAGCGGGCGCGCCTGGAGTTCGGGGTGGAACTGCGTACCGAGCATGAAGGGGTGCTTCGCGCGCGGGAGCTCGGCGATCTCCATCAGTACGCCGTCAGGCGAGGTGCCTGAGAAGACGAGGCCGGCCTCTTCAAGCTGCTTTACGTACGCCGGATTGATCTCGTAGCGGTGGCGGTGGCGCTCCTCTACCAATTCTTTCTTGTATGCGGCGCGAGCGAGCGTGCCCTTTTTAAGGTACGCCGGATACGAGCCGAGGCGCATGGTGCCGCCGTATTTGTTATCGGCGAGATGCTTTTTCTGCTCGAGCATGACGTCCACCACTGGACTTTCGGCATTCTTCTGTATCTCGGTCGTGTGCGCATTCTTCAGCTTCAGCACATTGCGCGCGTACTCGATGACCATGAGCTGCATGCCGTAGCAGAGGCCGAAGTACGGGATCTTGTGTTCGCGCGCGAACTGTATCGCCTTTATCTTCCCCTCGATACCGGTCTCGCCGAAGCCGCCGGGGACGATGACGCCCTGATAGGTGCGAAGTTCCCCAACCGCTTTCGCACCGCCTTTTTCTATGTCCTTTGAATTCACCCATGTAATCTTCGGCCGGCGATTGAGCTTAGCTGCAGAAAATTTGATGGCCTCGATGACCGAAAGGTACGCGTCGGAGAGGATGAAGTCGCCCGTATCAAAATATTTCCCGACAATGGCGATAGAGACCTCCGGCACTTTGGTGCTCACCGTCGCGAGTGCGAATTTCTTCCATGCCGCCAAAGACGCCTTTCGTTTTTCTGGCAGCTTGAGCGCATCGAGCAGTGCGTCGCCGAGCTTGTCTTTCTCAAAATTAAGCGGCGCCTCGTAAATGCTCTTGATATCCGGGGCTGATATCACATGGTCTTTGCGGATATTGCACCAGATCGCGAGTTTCTCCTTTCGTTTTTCATCGAGCGGATGCGTCGAGCGCGCAATAAGGAAGTCCGGCTGTACGCCGTAACTGTTCAACTGTCGTACCGCATTCTGGGTCGGGCGCGTCTTCATCTCACCGATAGTCCCCGGGACCGGCAGGTACGAGACGATCACAAAAAGCACGTCGTCCGGATACTTCATCTTGAGCGTGCGCGCCGCCTCGATAAAAAGCGCGTTCTGAAAATCGCCGACCGTGCCGCCTATCTCGATGACCGAAACTTTGCTGCCGTTATACTCTGCGGCCGCCTCCATGCGGTTCATGATCTCGTCGCGCACATGTGGGATCGCCTCGACGAACTTCCCCTTATAGCCGAGCGCGCGTTCGCGTGCGATGACCGACTGGTACACCATGCCGCTTGTCATGTAGTCGTCGTTCGTGAGGTCGCGCCCAAGAAAACGTTCGTAGTTCCCCATATCCTGATCGGTCTCGAGCCCGCTTTTGAGGACGAAGACTTCACCGTGCTCGGTCGGGTTCATCGTGCCGGCGTCGACGTTCAGATACGGATCGACCTTCACCAGATTCACCGGATAGCCCTTCTGCTGGAGCAAGAGGCCGATGGAGCTCGTGACCACGCCTTTTCCCACGCCACTCATGACCCCGCCGAGGACGAAGATATATTTGTGTCCCTCCCTGGCCATACTAGACGTTCAGGTACTTACGGACAGCGAGCACTGAAGCGACGGCGCCGAGCACGATACCCGAGAAGAGGAGTATGAAAAAAATAATACTGAAATGGTCGGCATAATAATTTGCCATACTGAATCCGCTAAACCAGCTCACCGTCTTTGTTCCCGCATACCAGGTCGCCGGCCACAAGAGGAGCAGGATAAGTGCGGCCGCAATAACGCCGGTGATTATCCCCGTGATAATGAACGGCCCATGGATGTAGGAATTGCTGGCACCCACGAGCCGCATGACCGCGATCTCATCCTTGGCGGTATAAATCGCAAGCCGCACCGTCGCGAAGGCGATAAGGATCGAGGCGATCGCGAAGAGGATGACGATCGCGAAGCCGATCTCGCGCGTCGCTTGTATCGCAAGCGTAAGGCGATCGATGACCTCTTTGTTCTGCGCATAATTGATGCGGTCGACTATCGAGGCTCCGTCAGCGGATAACGCAGGTGAGGCCTCGAGGAAGTTCACGATGCTCTCATATTCCGCGGGATCCTTCGCCCGCACGGAGAGCGAAGCGTCGAGCGGATTGCCGCCGAGCTCGTCAAGCGCTTGGAGCGTGAGCTGGTCAGCCGCGTGGCGAGCGCGGAAGGCTGTGAGCGCTTCATCGGCCGAGGTGTAGGTGACGCTTGCCACCTGGGGCAGCTTCTCGATTTGGTCCTTGACGGCAAGGATCTCTCCCTCGCTCGCCGTCGTAACAAAATAAACCGACACATCGACTTTCTCCTTGATCGTGTCCAGCGTATAAGAAAGGAGCGCGGAAATGAAGACGAGGGACGCGATGATGGCGAGCGTTACCGTCATGATAAGCACGGTCGCCGCCGAGACCGCGCCGCCGCGCGCGAAATTCTTCCAACCAGTCACGAGCACGCGCTTGAAAAGCATCCAGGTCATACGTTCATAGTATATACTTCCCGCTCGCGTCGTCGCGCACCACTTTCCCGCGGTCGATGGTAACGACGCGTTTCCCGACAGCGTCGATCACACCCTTATTGTGCGTCGTGATGATGACGGTCGTGCCGAGTTCATTGATCTTCTTCAGTATCTCGACAACCTCATAGGTGTTGATAGGATCGAGATTGCCGGTCGGCTCGTCGGCGACGACCAGTTCCGGCTGGTTGATGATCGCGCGGCCGATAGCGATGCGTTGTTTCTCGCCGCCCGAGAGCTGGTCGGGAAAATTGTGCGCCTTGTCGGCGAGGTTCACCAATTCGAGGATATAGGGCACGTCACTCGCAATCTCGTCGTCGGTGCGCCCTACCGCCTCCATCGCGAAAGCGATATTCTCATAGGCGGTCTTGTTCGGGATGAGCCGGAAGTCCTGGAAGACCATCCCGATCTTGCGGCGGTAATGGTGCAAAGCCGAGCTCGGTAAGTCGTTTACATCTATGGACTCAAAAAAGACGGCCCCGTCGGTGGGCCGCTCCTCGGCGAGAAGGAGTTTCAGCAGGGTCGTCTTCCCCGCGCCCGAGTGGCCGACGATGGAGACGAATTCTTTAGGGGCGACGGAGAGCGTGATTCCCTCGAGCGCAGCCAAGTCTCCGTATCGCTTCGTCACCTTGTCGAAATAAATCATGCTCGGGTTCTATTGTACCCCACTCGCGGCAGCTGCGTCTATAAACTTATCCAAATCGCCCTCAAGGACCTTGTCGGGAGCGGAGGATTCGTAGCCAGTACGGTGGTCTTTGACCATCTTGTACGGGTGGAGAACGTAGGAACGGATCTGGCTCCCCCACTCGTTCGCAGTAGTGGCCGCGATACTGCGACCTTTTGCCTCTGCTTCTCGCGCCGCTTCTTCTTTTGCAAAAATCTTTGCTTTCAAAAGCTCGAGCGCCTTCTCACGATTCGCGAGCTGGCTCCGCTCGCTCGAGACATGCACCGAGAGATTGGTCGGCGTGTGGAGGATACGCACGGCCGTCTCGCGCTTGTTCACGTTCTGTCCGCCCGCGCCGCCCGAACGCGCGAATTGTATCTCGATATCGTCCGGTTTGAGCTCCACCTTATCGCTTGCGACCAAGGTAGGCAGAACTTCCACGAGCGCGAAGCTGGTCTGTCGCTTCGCGTTCGCGTTGAAAGGCGACTGGCGCACGAGGCGATGCACGCCTGCCTCGTGCCTCAAGCGTCCATACACTCCAGAGCCGGAAATTTCCAGTATGAGATTACGGTACCCGCCATGGTCGTTCTCGTTCGCGTGGAGCTCGCGCACGCGCCATTCCTTCTTCGCCGCGTACCCTTCGTACATGCGACGGAGCATACGCGCAAAGTCTTCGGCGTCGTCGCCGCCCGCGCCCGCGAGGATGGCGAGTGTCGCATTGCCGGCATCGTGCGGATCGCCGGAACCGCTCTCTTTCAGACTCTGATATTCTCGCACCAGTTCCTGCGCCTTATCTTTATCCACCCAAAAACCGGGCGACGCCATCATCGCTTCGAGCTCCTTCAGCCGCTGTTCCCGCTCGTCGGCCATTGTATGTGACGATCAATTGGTAGCGGTCTTCTCTCCTGTTACTCTTTGTCTTTCTAGTTCAGAAATTTGTGCATCAATAGCCCCTTCGCTTTTTTCAGCAATATCAATCATTCTTTCATTTGTCATACTTGCTATAAATTTTCTTCCCTCTTGTTTTTGCGCCTTCAACGCTGCAATTTTACTATCTATCGCCTCTGTTTCTTCTTGGCCGAGCAGTGGCAGCGTTTCTCGAGCAAAGATAAAATCAGCGGCCCTGCCTTCTGCTGCCGCACTTTTTCGCTTTTCTGGTTGTGATAATCCTTCCATACGGACATTGTACAAGTTCTGCATCAATTGTGCAAACTCGGATTCTAGAGCCGCCCCGGAGGATCGAACTCCGGACCTTCGCGTTACGAATGCGATGCTCTACCAACTGAGCTAGGGCGGCGTGTCTCTTTTCTACCATATAATCCCTATCTAAAAAAGCCCTACTCACAGCAGATTATTGACAAAATAGCAACTATAGATTACAGTATAGTTTGCTGCACCCCCCTCAACTGTTAGGAGAAAAGTCATGTCATCCATGTTCCCCGTTATATCCTTCGAGGAGATCAAGGCGCGCGCCGCCGCGGCTGCCGCGGCCAAATGCGTTCCTCCGCAAGAAGCGACCTTGGTCGCCCAGATAGCGACCCTGGCAAGGATTCACGGGCTTGGTTACCAGCGTGTGGACTTCAGCGGCGGTCGCCGGGCCGCGCCAGACGACGGGACTGTCCCGCTCACGACCCACGCTTCGTAACTACGCTGGCGCATTGCCCCCTCCGCTTCCCTTCAGGGAACGGAGGGGTTCTTCTTTTCGTGAGTCTCTATTGTACTCCGCTAGAACCTATTTTGCCCAGAACCAATGATCTCTCGCGCCTCGCGGACTCGGCGCTCGGCCGCCGTCCGCGGCGGCGAGCCCGCGAGTCTGCGAGCGGGCGAGTAATCATCAACTCGGGTGTTGGGTGAAATAGGTTCTAGCGTGCTTTAATAGGGACTCCAGTTTCAAAGTCAGGTCAATTTCGCCGTCAGAGAATTTCGCGGCGCGGAGCGCCGCGAAAATATCTCTCGGCGAAACTGACCTATCTTTGATTCTGGAGCCGAGAGTCGGGATTGAACCGACGACCTGCGCCTTACCATGGCGCTGCTCTACCAACTGAGCTATCTCGGCTAAAACAATCGCTCGTTCCACGATTGTTCACCCGAACATTCGGCAGCCGAATGTTTTAGGGCTTATCGCACTTCAGCATACTAACTGAATTCCCGTATTCTTTCAAAGCTGGCGCTTCGGTCGGCTCCCCGACTCTATGAGACGTCGGGGTTTCAATACAACAGCGCGCCGACGGCGACAAGCGCATTCAGGATGGCGAACAGAACGTGCGCGATGATAATCGGCTTGTCCTTATGCGCGATGCCGTAAAGCATCCAGAGGACGCTGAAGAATGTGAGTAGCGTCCATGTGGCGAGCGATATGCCAGAGGCGTTCTTTGTCGTGTAAATCTGGATAACTTGCGGCAGGAGTGCAAGCGGCGCAAGAACGCCGACACCGTACATCAGATGGTCAAGAAAACGTTTCCACGAGCTTCGCGCCGGGAAAGGTTCCAGACCTTTCGTGGCGAGCGCTCGCGAACGTAAGTGATGGAAGCCGAGCATATCAATCAATTATTTTTGTCGGCGGCAAGTACGAGCGCGCCGCGGAGGCCGGCATCGTCGCCGAGCGCCGAGCGCGCAATGGGCGGAAGCGCAGGCAACGGAACCGGCAGTGAAGAAATTTCGCGCGCGACGGCGTCAAGCGGGTATCCGGTCGTGTCGTTCATGAGAGAACCGCCGAGAATGAGCATATCCGGCGACCACAGATGCAGGACGTTGTAGAGACCGACGGCAAGCGCGCGGACGCGCTCTTCAACGACGGCGTGTTCCAGTTCCTCCGGCGGATGTCCGAATTCTTCAGTAAGCGACGCGCCGCCGGCGACGTCTTCAAGGGTCCGCATGCGTTCATAGTCAATAACTTGCTTCCCCGGCTCGTATCCGACCGCGTGCGGCACGGGACGTCCGCCTACAATGAGCGCGCCGCCGATGCCCGTGCCTACCGTGACATAGGCGACGATATGACGCCCCTTCCCCGCTCCAAGGACGGCCTCGCCGACTCCGGCGATTTCTGCATCATTAAAAATCCGCGCGGACGAGATGCCGCACGTATCTTTCAACGCCGCTCCCAGATTGAAACCGTCCCATTCGGGCAGGTATCCGGTACGCACGACGACGCCGTCTTGTACGACGCCGGCAATGCCACCGATCGCCTCTTCCGGTCGGGCGCCGTGCTTTTCCAGAAACGCGCGTATCGCTTCAACACCATGCGCCGGATTTTGCGGCGTAGCAACTTTCTCCGACGCTCCGAGCGCGCCGCCGTCTGCAAGCGCGACGCGCAAGTGCGAACCGCCAATGTCAAACACGAGTCGGCTCACCCTGTTAGAAACTTCCGTACTTGCGCTCGTCGTTCATACATTGTTGCAGACACCGGTTGACGTGTTTCTAACAGGGCTCATAGGCGTTTCTTGAATTCTTCAACGAGCGGGACGGCATCCGGATCGATGCCGCGCGCTTCGGCGAGCGCGCATGCGGCCAGACATATCGTGAACCAGGCGCGCACGAGCTTTTCCGCTCGGGTGGCACCTGCGAGAGCGAGCTCGACCACGCTCCGGCCGCGCTCGCGCATCAGTTCGGCGAACACCTCCATGCGGCGGGCGACGCGCGCATCATCGTCCGCGTCGGTAATAAGCACGAAGCGCGCGAGCACGGCGAGCGCCTCCGGCGCCGGCGTATCAAACGACTGCATTTCGTTGTGGCTGAGCTCGGGGAACACGTTAGCGAATGCGGGCATCTTTGCAGACTCGTTCAGATGAATCTTTGAACTGCGCGCGAGAAAACCGTTCCGCCGCGATGCATAGAAGAGCGGTAACGCGTTGGGGAGACCTTTCGCGAGCGTTTCCGCTTCCTTCCCCGCGGCGGCGACGTCAAGACGGACTTCAGCGAGCGCCGCGAGCGCATCTTCGCGGCCGGCGAGCGCCAGAAAGGCGCGCGTCAGATAAAACAACGCGTTGCGCGGCTGGAGACCGCCCGGGACGACGACGAGTGGCACGCCGGAGGCGCGGGCGAAGTCGGCAAGCGCACCGCCGGAGGCGACGGCCGCGAGCGGGAATCCGCGCTCGCGCGCCGCCCGCGCGAACGAGAGCGTCTCGACGGTGTTGCCCGAATATGAAATCGCGATATACAGCGTATCGCCGGTTGCGCGCGCCGGCAGGTCGTAGTCACTGTGCACGTCCACCGAGAACGAATCGTCTAAGAAGCGCGCCGCATGTCCCGGCAGCGCCGACCCGCCCATGCCGCCGACAATGACGCGCTTCTGCGCCCCGGGGACGGTACCTTCTATCGGCGGTATCCACGCGAGCTGCGCCTTGAGCGTCTCTTCCGTCATGGATCCATCATACCTGTCACACTAAACGGCCTTGTCGCAGGATGTGCGGCAACCGACGCTTGAGAGCAGCACGCGCTCCTTGAGATGATTTGAGTTTGAGCTCGCGCGCTTTAGCATCATCCTGCGACATATACGCTTCATAATACAGCAACTGCAGCGGAAGGCGAGACTTCTCGCAAGGCCGTTCTAGTGTGTCAGGTCATACCTGTCACACTAAAAGGCGTCGGCCACCTTGAGAACTGACAAATAACGCAGAAACCAGACAGCGGACGGTAAACTAGTTTCGTGATGATAACCATGCCGTCCGCCACACTGCAGCAGTGTGGCGGACAACGCCTTTGTAGTGTGTCAGGTCATATCAGTCACGAGCGCTCCCCACGTGAAGTTGTGCGCGCCGTATCCTTCGCCGGTTTCCGGATTGAAATATTCACGGAAACCGCCCCGTTCAACAAGCGCCATTGACCTCTCGCGCACGAGCAACGCCTCTTCGTTGAAGCCGTAGCGCATGAGTCCTTTGTAGATGAACCAGTGCGGCGCCATCCAGACCGACCCTCTCCAGTAGCCGTCAGGGCGGTACGCTTTCTCCCTGCGCGAAACCGTGCGTATGCCGTGCGGCCCCCAAAATGTTTCTTCATTCAGAAGTTCGTTGTCAACGAGCGTTCGCGCTTCTTCCGGCGTGTACAAGTCGGCGAACAGCGGAGTGAAATGCGCCCAGGTAGCGACCCGGAGCGGCTCGTATTCGGTCATCGCTACCGCCGACCAATACACACCGTCGGCAAAAAGACGCTCGCGCATCGCGGCGCTTACGAGGTCAATGTTGAGCTTGCAAAAATGCTCGTCATCCTCCTTTCCCAAAAACGAAGCCATGTGTTCAAGCGTACGCAGGTTCTCCACGAGAATCGCGTTGAACGGGACGTCCTTTACCCAAAAATGGCGGTTCATGCAAAGCTCGGCGTCAAAATTGCAAGCGCGATTCGCGTCCACGAGCTCCAAACGGCGCGTAAGATGGTCTGCAGGCGATATGTCGTCCGGCACATGAAGGACGCTGTCAAAGCGCGGCGAATTATCTTCGCCGGATTCGTCCGGATTGATGAT
>Ga0155323_114_pt2 | contig 10185 bp, 10 predicted proteins | sample RifCSPhighO2_02_FD_106291 | JGI IMG/M metagenome (GOLD analysis project Ga0155323, IMG submission 106291) | Candidatus Kaiserbacteria bacterium RIFCSPHIGHO2_02_FULL_55_17
GGGCGGGACGCGCTTTTTGTCGTCTTTTTGAGCCGTTTTAGCCATATTTTCAGTACTTTTATTGTATCACAAAATACCCCCGTTTGCAGGCAAAAAGAGAGGTAACTAGCGCACCTCAAAACCGGCCTTTTTGAGCGCCTCGTAAATGCGCTCCATAACGCCATTCACCTCCTCGTTGGTAAGCGAGCGCTCATTGGATTGGAAGACGAGGCGAAAGGCGAGCGATACCCTTCCCTCTTTCTCGAAACGATCAAATTGGTCGAGGCGCATGAGTAATTCACCTGTGTTCTCTTGTATGAGGGATTTCGTAAGTCCATCATCAGTGCCGGCCGGCATCCAGAGCGCGATATCGCGCACGATGAAGGGATACACGGAGAACGGCTGATACGCGCCGAGGCGATACTGTGGCGGTTCGTAGTTCTCGTCGTTTTGTATCTTCTTTGGCAGATCAGAAACCGGTTCTGAAGTCTCGATTGCCAGTTCTTCGCCGGCTTTCGTGAAAACTGTGCCGATCTCGAAGAGTCTTGGTTTCTGGTTCGGCGGGAGCACAAGCGGTGCTGCGTACTTCGCGCGCTCGAATGCTTCTCGCATATTCTCTTTCAAACTCTTACGCAATGCCGGTTTTGATTTATCAAGAGGATTCGCGAGCACGACATCACCTTTCCTAGCAAACGATTGCGTGGAGATTTCTGTGAAGCCCCGCACCACTAATTCATCTTTTATTTTTTCAATGCCGCGGTAGCACGCTTGATCCGGTTTACCCTGAGCGGAGTCGAAGGGCAGTTCGGTCGCTTGAAGCTTGTCATAGCCGATGATGCGCCCGACTTCCTCCACGAGATCTTCAGGGATCGTGAGGTCGGTGCGCTCGAAGGGCGGTGTGACGGTAAACGTATCGCCATCGACGCGCACTTCGAGCCCGAGGCGCGTGAAAACATCTGCAACATCTTTTTTTGTAAAACGCGAGCCGAGTATGCCGTTCATTTTTGCAAGCGACACCGAGACGTTCCAGCTTTCTTGTGGGCGGGCTGGATACTCATCGACAACTTCTGCTATTTCTCCTCCCGCAATTTTTTGTATAAGCGCGAGTACCTCGCGTATGCCGTAGGCGCAGAGTTCGGGCGACGGGCGATTCTGGAAACGCTGTGAGGCATCGGTGGAGAGCTTGAGCACCTGCGCGGTGCGGCGGATCGACGTGCCGTCGAAGTTCGCCGACTCGATGATAAGGTCCGCGGTGGCCGCCGTTACCTCTGCCGCCTTCCCACCTTTCACGCCCGCGATACCGATAGCTTCATTCGTGCCCGCGTTGGTTATGAGAAGCGTACCTTTAGGCACTGTATACTCTTCGCCTGAAAGTATCGTCATCTTCTCTCCCTCGCGAGCGTCGCGAACAAGGATGCTCGAAATGCCCTTCGCATCAAAGGCGTGGAGCGGCTGGCCGATGTCGAGCATGACGTAGTTCGTCGCATCCACAATGTTGTTGACGGAGCGCTGGCCGACCGCTTCAAGGGCCTCTTTGAGCCAGGACGGTGACGGCCTCACCTTCACACCCCTCACCACCGCGCCCATGTATCGCAGGCACTTCCCTGCGGTGAGCTTGTCGAATCCGTTCGAGTCCTCGATCTCCACCGTCAAATAGGGACTTACGATGTCCCTATATGGAAGCGGCTGGCGGAGGGGGTCGGTTTTGAGGGGGAGATTGAGGATAGCGGAGAGCTCTTTCGCGATACCGCGATGCGAGAGGCAGTCCGCCGCGCGATTCGGGAGCACCTTCACATCAAGCATATCTCCGACCGTTTCTTCTATCTCGAACGCATGGAACGTGAGTGCGTCGGACAACGCCTGCGTGTCCGGCAGCGGCGTATCAAAATATGTCTGCAGCCATGCGCGAGAGACTTTCATACTGTTCCCTGTTTGCTGTTTTCTGTGAGTTGATCGAACGCATACGTGAACCGTATATCGCCAGAGTGGAAGAGGCGTATGTCCGGAATGCCGTACTTGATCATGATAAGCCGCTCGAGCCCGCCGCCAAAAGCAAACCCTTGAACTTTTTCCGGATCAAGACCGGCATTCTTGATGACATTCGGGTGCAGCATCCCTGCACCTGCCGTTTCAAGCCATTGCCCCTTTCCCCCGGGCGCTTCGAACCACACATCTATCTCAACCGAGGGTTCTGTAAACCCGAAGAAACTCGGACGGAAACGCACTCTGGTATTCTGGCCGAAGTATTCGCGATAAAATCTGTCGAATGTTCCCTTTAAACTCGCGAGCGTCACGGTCCCGGTCGGCCCGACAGCAAATCCGTCGAGCTGGTAGAACTGCGCCTCGTGCGTCATGTCCGTCGACTCATTGCGGAAGACTTTGCCCGGATTTATCCAGCGCATCTCGGCTATACCGTTCTTCGCCATCTCTTCGAGCTTGCGCATCGTGACCGACGTTGCATGAGTCCGCAACACCTTGCCCGGCTGGTCTTTGATCCAGAACGTATCCTGCATATCGCGCGCTGGATGGTCCTCGGGAACGTTGAGCGCGGTGAAGTTATGCCAGTCGTCTTCGAGTTCGGGGCCATAGGCGATGCCGAAACCCATCCGACCGAATATTGCCGCCATCTCGCGAACCGCGATAGTGATCGGGTGAAGGCGACCTTGTGCCGGCGCGGCGTCTGGCTTCATGGAAAAATGATACCAAAGTGTTATGCTCTATGCCATGAGTCCGGAGTTGCTCGCGTACCCTTTCCTTTTCATTGCGACATTCTTTGAGTCGTTCATTTTAGTCACCTTACTGTCGGCGCCCGCCCGCAAAGCGCGCGAACGTCCGTCGGTAGACACTGCTGATCTTGCGACTCTTCCGTCGGTCGCTATCATCGTCCCTTGTTGGAATGAGGCCGCGACAGTCGGCGCTACGTGCAACTCATTACTTGCGCTCGATTATCCGAAAGAAAAGCTGGAAATCATTCTCATAAACGACGGTTCGACCGACGCGACGCCGAAGATCATGACGCATCTCGCCAAGCATCCGCAGGTGCGCATTATCCACAAGAAGAACGGCGGAAAGCATACCGCGCTCAATGCCGGTATCGCCGCGACCGAAGCGGAATTCATCGGCTGCCTTGACGCCGATTCTTTCGTCGAGCCGGATGCGCTCAAGGAGATTATTCCGAGCTTTACGGATGCGCGTGTCGCAGCAGTGACCGCCGCCATGTCAGTGCATCGTCCGGCAAATATACTTCAGCACATGCAGAACGCCGAGTATATTTTCGGCATCACGCTCCGGCATTCGATCGCCACCGTTAATGGCCTCTACGTAACCCCCGGCCCGTTCTCATTCTATCGGCATACGGTCGTCAGGGAGCTCGGCGGATTCCGCTACGGCAACCAGACCGAGGACATGGAAATGGCACTGCGCATCCAGCAGGCGGGCTATTATATTGAAAATGCGCCGCACGCACGCGTCTATACAAGTGCACCGAGTACACTTCCCAGGCTTGTGAAGCAGCGCACGCGATGGACGAGTGGCTTTCTTCGCAATGTCCTCGGAGAATATCGAGGCCTCATAGGTAATCGCCGGCACGGCGCGCTCGGCATACTCATGCTGCCGACCGCGTTACTCTCCATCGGCAGCGGCCTTCTCCTTTTCTTCCTCATGCTCTATCAATTCACCGATCGCGCACTCGAAGCTCTTGCTGTTCGCGCCGGCATCCCGCTTTCGTATTCGCTTCTGCCCCACGGTTCGTTCGACTGGTTCTACTTCCCCGCGAGCTTTTATTTCCTGCTTGGCAGCGCTACGCTGCTTGCCATGTTCGCTCTTATCGCGATCGGAAAGCGCATATCGAAAACGCCCGGCGATCTCAAGACGGGCGTTCTCGCCTATACATTACTTTATATTTTTATCGTCCCCTTGTGGCTCTTGCGTTCGACGACCGACGTCGCCTTCGGCATACGGCGCAACTGGCGCTAATGAATAAAAAAACGTAGTATCGGAATATCATGTCTCTTGCTGCGCGAAATGCGTTCATCGCCCTCGGCATTACGATCGCGCTCGTGGCGACCGTTGCCTATGCCGTCAATTATCTGAATCGTGCGCGCATTGCAGAACTCTCGACCATAGAGGATCAGCTGTCCATCGATACGCTTTCACTCGATACGCAATTCACCCTGCTTGAAGGAGCGCCCTGCGACAGCGTCGCATCCTCGACGACGCTCACCGATAAGCTCGCCGATATGGGCAATCGCCTTTCCTTCGCCGAGAGCCAGCTCGGAAGCGATACCCCCCAAGTCATACGGCTGAAACAGCAGTATTCCCTGCTCGAGATACGCGACTATCTTATCAATAAGAAAGTCTCGGTTGCCTGCGGTACGAAACCGGTAACCGTGCTGTATTTCTATAGCAATGCCGCCGAGTGCGACGACTGCGACAAAGCGGGCTATGCGCTCTCGTACCTGCACGATACCTATCCGGCGCTGCGCGTCTACTCGTTCGATTATAATCTGGAACTGGGCGCTTTGCAGACCTTGATCGCCGTTGAGAAGGTGAAGAATACCCTGCCAGCATTCGTCATAAACGGAAAAAATTATTACGGCTTCACGTCACTCGTCGATCTCGAGAAGCAATTCCCCAAGGGCGCGCTCGCCACTTCTACCCCTACACCTTGAGCCGGCAGAGGGATTCGGACCCCCGACCCGCGCATTACAAATGCGCTGCTCTACCCCTGAGCTATGCCGGCATTATTATTTACACCTTATCCCTTACACCGTATCACTGGATATCAGACACTTCCGGATGAGTCGCCTTCAGCGTACCTTTGAAATCGGAAAGGGTCTTCACGAACTCTCGTGCATTTTCGCGCGGCAGGGTATGGATGGCGTGCCGAGAGCGCAGATACCGGACTAGGCGCGTGAGGAGCCGTTCGACCGCACGCACTGCCTGAAGTGTAAGATGTGCGATGTCATGGCTCACGCGGCCGACAAGATGTCGTACTTCGTCCCGCAGATATGCGCCTAAGTCCACATGCTCAATGACGAACGCAATGCGCTCGATGTTCCGATCGAGACGAATGCGCTTCTCTTCAAAGAGGCGTGCGCCTCGGCGCGCCTCATACTGGATCAAGACAAAGAAGCCGCCGAAGAGCCCGAGCGTAATGAGGATGAAGAGGAGATATGCCATGGCGGTATTAGCGCGCAGAGAAGCGCGCAAAGCGGCTCACCTCAATACGCTCACCGAATTTCTGGGTCGCTCCGCTTAGTAAGTCCCGTACAGTCTTACTCTCGTCCTTGATGCAAGGCTGTCCTAGTAGATCATCCGTACTTTCTGGGTCCATGGCCGCAACCTGCATCGCGAGCTCGCGGGCGAGTGAGCTGAATTCCGAGTTCTTAGCGACGAAATCGGTCTCGCACGAGAGGAGTACCATCGCGCCGATACTGCCCTCGTGCGTATAACTCCCCACGACGCCGGCCCCGAGCGTTCGCTCCGCTTTCTTAACGACAGTCGCCGTCGAGTGCTTCTTTAAAATGGCCACGGCTTGGGCGGGGTCGCCGCCCGCTTCTTCGAGCGCCTTCTTACATTGCATGACGGACACTCCGCCGGTCATTTCGCGCAATGCTTTGATACGTTCAGTCGTGATGTCCATGTGAATAGGTTGTAGGGAATAGGTGATAGGTTCCCTATAACCTAACTTGCTTGCCCCTTTTGGAACGCTTCAGTGAGCTCGGCGAGGACGAGTCGCACCGTCTCGCGCGAGGTATCGTTCGCGACGATGGGATATGTCGCGTGAGATAAATCGCAATCCGAGCTCATGAGGGCAATGATGGGGATGCCCGCGTCCTTCGCCTCCTTCACCGCGTGCTTCTCGTGCTTGGTATCGACGACGAGAAGCGCATCCGGACGCTTCGTGAGAGTCGTGATGCCGTCGAGCCGCTCAAGAAGACGCTTCTTCTCGCGCTCTATCTTCACGAGTTCCAGCTTTGTATGCTGTTTGGCACGCGTGCCGGCAGAGGTCTCTCCGGAGAGCTCCGCAAGCCGGTCAACACGCTTCTTGATCTCGCTCCAGTTCGAGATAGTGCCGCCGAGCCACCGCGTCGCGACGTACGGCGCTCCGATATCCTGTGCCGCATCCTTCACGAGCGCGGCAATTTCAACCTTGCCGCCGACGAAGAGAATCGTCTTCCCTTCTTTCGCGAGCGCCGCCATGACTTGCTTCGCTGCCGTGAGTTGTTCAGCCGTCTTCACGAGGTCGATGATTTCCTGTCGCCCTTTCGTACCGACCAGATAGGGCTTCATCGAGGGATGCCGGCGGCTCTTCACCTGCGCGAAATGCGCCCCCGTGTCGAAGAGGCGCTTCAATTCCACCGTACTGTTCATTTCAGTCATTATCGGGCTACTTTACCTGAATTGTGCTCACGGCGCAAGCGATGCTTCCTCGTGCTGTCGAGCGCGGAGCGCCTCGACGATCTCGTCAATGCCTCCCGCCATGATCTTCGGCAGGTTGTGCCATGATGCTTTAAGCCGATGGTCGGTCACGCGATCTTGAAGGTAGTTGTAGGTGCGAATTTTTTCAGAGCGGTCACCGGTCCCTATCTGCGCCTTACGCTCTGCGGCATGCTTCTTTGCCTCTTCCTCTTCGTGCAGAAACTCGAGTTTCGCGACTAGGATCTGCATCGCCTTCTCGCGATTAGCGAGCTGGCTGCGCTCGTTTGAAGAGCGGACATCGATGCCGGTCGGCTTGTGGATGAGCCGTACGGCCGTCTCGACCTTATTTACGTTCTGCCCCCCTGCCCCTCCCGAACGTGAGAATTCCATCTCGATATCGGTGGGATTCACGTCTATCTTCGACTTCGCGCGGATCGGCAGTACTGCGATCGAGGCGGTCGAGGTGTGGATGCGGCCCGATTTCTCGGTCAAGGGCACTCGCTGGACCCGATGCACGCCGGTCTCGTACCGAAGCGCCTCATACGCGTCGGCGCCCGCGATCTCTAGCGTCAGATCATCGACCGTACGTGTCTTCCATCCGCGATGCTCGGCATACTTCTGATACATCTCTTTCAGGTCCTGCGCGAATATCGCCGCCTCGCTGCCGCCTGCGCCAGCGCGCAATTCCATCACCACTGAACTTGGAGCGGCGCTCGGGTTCTCTTTCTGTTCTTTCTGCAAGCGTAAATATTCAGCGTAATCCATAGGTACATTGTAGCAACTTCCCCACACACGAGGGACGTGTGCGGGGCTACGGAAACAAGGTTACTTGTTTCCTTGCTTTTTAGCGGCGCGCTGCTTGAAGCGTTCGACCCTGCCTGCCTTATCAAGCGTGCGGTCCTCGCCCGTATAGAAGGGGTGGGACTTGCTCGATATCTCGACGGTTGTCTTTGGATACTCTTTGCCGTCTTCCCCTAAACCATACTGGTCGGGCGAGCCACCTTTGGTGGCTTTAGCCCACTTCGCCGTCTCGGCCGTAGGGACGGTCGAGCCGAAAAGGAAACGCGCACCTGAGGCGGTATCTTCAAAAATCACCTTGCGGTACGTGTCCGGATGAATGCCCTTTTTCATCCAAAGAGAGTACCACGCGCGCCCGAGGCACGCCAGCCGATGCTGGAGCGTGCCGCCCCGCGCTAGTAGGTGTTCGTCCTTTTGCGATAGCGAATAATCAATCCGGCCCCGAAAATGAGTACGACTATCGCGCCGATAATCGCGATGGGTACGATGCTTGATGCCGAAGAAGCCGCTGATTCCGCTTGTGCGGCAACTGGCTCAGGAAGCACGTCCGGGGAGGTCTGGCCCGGGAGCGGCGTTGCGGGAAGGACCTCCTCCGGCGCCTTGGTCGGCGGCACTACGTCTGGAGGGCCGCTCACCTCTCCTGTAGGCGGTACAGAAGGGCTCGCCGTCTGTGCCAGAGAGAGAGTGGGAACGAGGACTACGCCCACAAAGAGAAGGATCGAAATGAAAGTGCGCATAGCAGATAAGGATATGATGATTCGCGAGTAATCAGAACTCTTGATAGTTCAACAGCACATTCACCAATATTGATTTGGTCGCATGTTTGCCCGCACTATCCTGGCAATCGACGGTATAGGTGGTCTGTGTCGTAACCGTATCGGTAACGCCCGGAGAACTGAGCCCGCTCCTCCAGACGACGCCGTTCTTCGTAACGACGCAAGACTGGTATACCACTTGTACAGGAGGCGGCGGAGGCTCCCACGCAATGATGACATTATTCGGCACGGCTGGATCCACTAGCACCGTCGCGCTGACGCTGGCGCTTCCTCCTCCTCCACCCCCGCCTCCGCCGCCACCGCCCCCGTCACTTGACTGGCCGTTTATGGTGATGACGGGGGCGGGAATGGTAACGAGAACGGTCGCATTTGCCGAAGGCGGCGGTCCATAGGTGCCGGCGGTGCACGTAAGCGAGTACGACGTGGACGGAGCAGCTGGCAGTATAGAAGCAGGTACGCCCGTGCCGGAGATCGTGCCGCCGGTGTTGAATCCGAGTCCGGAACACGAAGAAGCGCAGAGAGAGCCTCCCGTGACGCTCCACGTGAGTGACGTATTAGTCCCCTGCTCAACCGAATCGGGGCTTACTGAGAGCGAAGCGAGGCAGGAGCCGACGCTGACACCAAGCCCTCCCGTCGCGCTTGTCATCGGACCATTCGGCTGATTCGCGCCGGTGCTACAGGTAGCATTTGTCGTCTGCCCTGAAACCGTATCCGTGATAGTGACGATCGCCTGTTTTACCCCCGCTACGGCATACGCCTTAGTAACCGTCGCGACAGCGCCCGAAAGCGCTTCATCTCCGCTCCAGGAATACGTGTAAGAGTCGAGGCCGCCTGTGACTGAAGAGTTCCAGGTGACGAGTTGGCTGATATACGGATTGCCCGGAGAACCGGAACAAGAAGCGTAGAGCGCATTCGGCGCGGTGAGCATGATAGGGAGCCACACGGAAGGAGCGACGGACCAATTGTCGTTTTGATCAATGGCCCACGCGCGCGCATAATAGGTGCCCGGGCCGGTGCCGGCATAGTGGCTCACTCCAGCCCAGCCGCCGGATCCTACCCAATCTGACCAAAGGGCGGCGGCAGTTTCGCCGGACCATTCGAAATAATAGTTAAGATTAGCGCCGGAAGGACTCGTTGCTTGAGCCTTGAGATCATAGCCGTCAACGTCATAGGCCGGCGCGGAGGGAGCCGACGCCGGCCCAAAATAGGTCGCGCCCTTCCAAAGCGCAGAAAGCGTCGGTGTTGTCGGAGGGCAGGTAGCATCCGCAGGCGGCGAAGCTGAACAGGTGCCGTTGCACGCCACGGTGCCCGAATTCGTGGCGCCGCAGGCGTTCGCGGTAGAGGCGCAGGCGGAACCTTCGTTTGCGACACAGGCATCCGAGAGCGTGACCGTATACGTGGTCCAACCGGAAGCGGCCCCATTGCTATCGGCCGCGCGCGCTTTGAACGTTTTTATTCCTATACTTGCCCAGGCATTCGTCTGGCTCTCCGACATCCCGGAAGCGACATAGCCGGACACCGGGAGCGTCTGGTCGACAGAGCCGCTCGCGTCCCAGTCTATTTCATACCGCAATGTATTGCCTTCGGCATCGGTCGACGTGAAGGTATAGGTATAGTCAACAGAAGGATTGCCAGTCGTAGGACCGTTCACCGTAGGAGCGGTTGGCGGCTGGTTCCCTGCCACCGTCACCGTCGTCGACTTCGTCGCGCTCGGTCCCGCGCCGTTTCCGCAGGTGAGCATAAAGGTGGTAGTCGTCGTTAAAACGCCGGTACTCTTGCTCCCGCTTGCGGCGGGGGTGGCCGCGCCGACACCGTTATCAATAGAACAGGTAATGGTGCCGCCTCCGGTCACGCCACTCCAGTTGAGGTTCGTGCTGGCTCCATTCAGGACACTTGGGGAAGAAGGGATGAACGAACCGATGGCGACATTCGTAAGGCATATGCCGGCTGAATTGCCCCATGTGCTTCCCGCGGCGCAGGTTGCTGTTGCAGTCTTTGTATTGAGTACCGTAGCGCCATTCTTCAAATTGAACACGGTTGAGGGGTACGCCACCCAGACTTGGAGGCCGGGGGACGGTTGGTTCGCGTTTCCTGAAAGGACCACGTTCGTATTACCGTCCACAAGTAACGGATTTGTTGTGTTCGTTGTCGTCCAGGTGGCAAAAACTGTATTGCAGGTGGAAGCGCCAGCGGCGATAGTGCAGCTTAG
>Ga0155323_113_pt2 | contig 9949 bp, 11 predicted proteins | sample RifCSPhighO2_02_FD_106291 | JGI IMG/M metagenome (GOLD analysis project Ga0155323, IMG submission 106291) | Candidatus Kaiserbacteria bacterium RIFCSPHIGHO2_02_FULL_55_17
CAGGAATTTGGAGCAGCCCGGTTCATCGCGCATATCTGCCACGACAAGATAAGCAACCTTCGCGAGGTCGGGATACCGCGGAATGGCTACGGCTATTTTTCTGAGCGATTCGAAATCGCCGACAATCGCATCAATGCCGTACCGGACAGCCGCCATGCAGGTAATATCAACATGTTCCTCTGCGATGAGCGGCAGAATGTTCTTCGTATAGAGCCAAAGACCTTTCTCGACCGATTCCTGCGCGCTTCCGAAGAACACGAGCGGCCGCTGGTACATAATGCGCCCGCAATCGGCTTCTTCAATATCTTTTCTGGTCCTCGCGAGAAGACGCGGCACATCGCCCTCGTAGACCACTTTCATGAATGCTCGTTCGCGGTCCATACGTATAGCACTAAGTATACCGGTATGCTATAGAAAAGGCAGACTCGAACTTTTACTTTACGAAAGGGGGCGCGATGCGCTTACTATCCGTCTGTATCATCTGCTGTATTGCCGTATTCGCACGTGCCGCGTCAGGCACGGAACCGTATCCGAACAAAGCTATCCGGCTCATTTTGAGCAACGCGGCCGGCTCGAACCAATCAATAGCGGCGCTCGTACTGCGCGATGGTTTCGCGAAGCGTGGCGTCTCGGTTGCCGTCGATGCAAAACCTGGAGCGTCCGGCCTCATTGCGGGCGAGTATGTGGCCCGCGCTGCGCCGGACGGATACACCATTCTGCTTACGCCGTCGACCTACATGAGCATCACGCCGCATGTGCAGAAGAACATGCCGTTCGACCCGCAGAGCGATCTGGTGCCAGTCATACAGCTGTTCCGCTATCCGTTCGTGCTTGTGGTGTCTGCGGCTTCATCTGTCCGTTCCGTAAGCGATCTTTTGGCGCGCGCCAAAGAGCGCCCGGGACGCGTGACGTACGGTTCGCTCGGCGTAGGCGGCGGCCAGCACCTTGCGGGAGAAATGCTTGCGCGCATGACCGGCGTTCGAATGCTTAATGTGCCGTACAGCCCGGCTGCCATGCAGGCGCTCATCGGCGACGTAACAGAAAGCCGGATCGACGCCGCCTTCAGCGTTACCGCAACGGTCGTGCCGCAAGTCCAGTCGGGCAAGCTGCGAGCCATCGGCGTCACGGGAACGAATCGGAATTCGCTGTTGCCGAACGTCCCCGCTATCCGCGAAAGCATTCCGGGATTCCACATAGACGTGTGGATGGGCATCTACGCACCGAAAGGTACGTCAGAAACCGCCATCGAGTACCTGAACGTGGCGATCTCGGAGATACTGAAAGCAGCTGAGATACGGAGCAAGATGGCAAACCGCGGCGAGATCTTCACTCCGAATACTCCGAAGCAAGTCGCGGAGGAATTACGGAACGAGCATGAGCGTTTCGGTTCGCTCATACTGGATATCGGCATAAAGCCTGAATAACTCTCGGGGCGTAACGTAGGACGCCGTCGGTCACACCGACGGCGTTTTTTTGTTCGGTATCGCTCAATTGTTCGAAAGGAAGTCTATGTTCGATTGGATAGAAGCGACTTTTGCCATGACCTGGTTCGCGTAGGTCCTCCCGGCTGAACTGGATGCGCCGGCCCAGCCGGCATAGTAGCGAGCCGCCGCGGTAAATTGCGCCGAATAGCCGCCGGCGCTTGCGCCGTTATCGGCGAGAAGGAAGGACGTCGCGGTAATGGCATCTTTCGGATCCCAGGGATTTGCGGTCTCCTTGCCATTCGCCCGAGCTACGCGATCAGCGTATAGCTTCCACGTCGAGGGAATGAACTGAGAAGGTCCCATAGCGCCTCCCCAGCCGCCGGCGCTTGCGATAGGGCAAGAAACGACCTGGCGATGCGGATCGAACCCGAGCGTGAGTGCAAGGTCGAGGAAAGGAGGCACATCGCGTGTCGGACTCATGACTTTGGCAAAGGATTTCCCCGTATTCTTTCCGATTCCCGCGCCTGTCGCATCGTTGGTTAGATAGCACTGTCCGACATTCACGCCCAGATTCGATTCTTGCGTGAGAACGGCGAGCACGAGCGCCGGAGCGACGCCGGTAGTCTTTTGCGCTATCTGCGCATAGCTGAGCGCATCGCCGAATTGGATCGCCGCCGCGTCGCGCAGCGGGAAGAGCGCTGCGCGTATCGCGGCGGCCTTCGCTTGCCGTTCGGCGAGCACTTTCTTATACTGCACCTCCTGGTTCGCCGTTATCGCGAGAAGCTGCTGTTTTTGCGTTTTATCACCCGCGATTTGCTTTTGCTGTGTTTGCACCTCATATCTCGCATCGACTGTTTGATTTTGCTTCGCCGCCAAGTCGGCCTTCTCGCTTTCTGTCTGCGCTTTCGCAGTGCGGATCTCGGCGAAGAGTTTTTGGAGATCAGTCTTGATGGTGGCGAACGCGTCTAAGTCTTTGAAGAATTCCGAAACATTCTGCGAGCCGAGCGCGACGCTGACGATCGAATAATCGTCGAGCATCTGCGTTTGCCGCAGCACGGAGGCGAGCGACTCTTTTCCTCGTTCGATGCGCTCCGATAACTGCCCGATGACCGCATTCTTCTTCACGATTTGTGCAGATAGCTGCTTGATGATTATGTTTTTCGCGTCGATCTGCGCTTGTGCAGCTTTTATCTTTGCATTCAACAGAGTGACATCTCCTTGCAGGGTGTTCTTCCGCGCCTGAGTATCCTTGATGATCTGCTGTTGCGCCGCGATCTCCCTCTGGAGCTCGTCATACTGCGCCTCTAGCGCCGCACGTTCTTCAGGCGTGAGATCCTGCGCCTGCGCTGAATGCTGGTAGAACACGAACCCGCCGCCGCAGACTGCGACGAATAGGAAAAGCGTTATAACAGCCCTTCGGAACATTCCTTCAGTATATCAAAAATTACTCTTTTGCCTCGGGTGCGGCACCTTCGGCGGCTTCCTCCTTGCCCTTCTTCTCGACTTCGATAGCGGCAATGTCCGCCGGAGCCTCTTCTTCTTTTTCTTCGACTACTTCCTGCACAAGTACCACCACTTCTTCGGGACCGGTTATGAGTTTGATGCCGCTCGGAAGTGCAAGATCCTTTGCGCGGATCTGATCATCGATGGCTTTCAACAAAGAGAGATCAACTTTGATATCGTGCGGCAAGTTCATTGGATCCGCTTCCACTTCGACTTCGTGGAGTACCTTGACGAGATTCGCACCCGCTTCTACCGCCGGTGAGACACCCATGAACGAAAGTGGAATAGCAACTTCGACTTTCTCGCCCTTGGTCACCGCATAGAAATCCACATGTCGTGGAAGGTTCGTGAGCGGATCGAGATCGACTTCATGTATCAAGGTTGGCAAGGGCGCGCCGAGGCCCGTAAGCGATATGATAGTCGCCTCGCCAGCTTCTCGGAGCACTTTGCCGAACGCGGCCGCAGGAATCGCTATCGGCGTCGACACGTGATGTGCTCCGTACACGACCGCAGGAATAGACCCCGCGCGACGGAGTACCGTCGCGCTAATCCCCCCGCCTGCCTTGCCGGCCCGCTTCGCCGGAGCTTCAGCGAGGCGAGCCGGCAAGCGCTTCTCTACTGTAAGCGTAAGCATATTGCCCGAGTATGCCGCATCATCCGCTTTTCCGCAACTTTCCCCATGTAGGACGTCGTACGTCCTACATGGTATATACTGTGAGTTTATGGAGCTTTATCATGTTATGAATCATGGCGTCGACGAACGAAATATATTTCTGGATACGCAAGATTACGCACGTTTCGTACATGATCTCTATGAATTCAACGACAACGCCCCTGCACTCGAATTTCATCATGCGATATCTCGTACCACGAATGTAGGACGTACGACGTCCTACATTCGTGAACGAATAGTCGACATACATGGATGGACGCTGATGAAGAATCATTTTCACCTTCTTCTTTCGGAATTAATTGACGGGGGTATGACCCTCTTCTTGAGTAAAATGAGTGGATACGCTCGATACTACAACAAACGACATGGGCGACGAGGCACTCTTTTCCAAGGACGTACGAAAAAGGTGCCTGTCGACGAGGAGGCACATGCCCTCTATATCCTCCATTATGTTCACTCGAATCCGCTTGACTATCTTTCGGGAGCAACCGAGTGGCGCGAGCGAGACAAGGGAGCTATCTCCGACATTCCGAGAACGCTCGCGTACTTAGAAAAATATCGCTGGAGCAGTTACCTTGACTATTGCGGTACGTCTAACTTCCCCTCGATTCTCACTAAGACATTTTTCGACGGAGTGTTCGATGACGACTATGCATCTACGTTTAAAGAGTTTCTGCACGATCGAGTTCACGAAGATGAAGACCTTGATGCAAAATCTCTTGAGTATAATTAGCACTAGAACTATGTAGGACGTCGTACGTCCTACATTAGTTGCATTAAGCGGAAAGGGCGGCAGAGACCTTCGCAAGCCGCTTAAGGAATGCCGCACGGGCAACGCTCACGTTCTCTGCCTTCCCTTTCCACACTGACAGCGCCTCGTCCTGAAGCGCCCGCGCATACGAAAAACTAAGCGGCCACGGCGCCCCTCCATTCTGTCGGGACAACCGACAAATTGCAGACAGATTGTCGGTTGCTTGATCTGGGCTCTGCCCGCCCGAGAGGAAGGCGATCCCCGCCACCTGCCGCGGTACGCTCTCCATAAGGGCCGCGAGCGTGTCCGCGGCGACCTCCTCCGGCGTATCCTTTTTCCTATTCGCTTCTCCCGAGAGCGCCATGGAGGTTTTTAATATCACGCTCGCGCGGTCGACGGCATGCTCTCCGATGACCGAGAAGACGGTGCCGAGCGTTTCTACGAGCACGCCGCGCGCGCGGGCTCGGCTGTGCTTCCCCTCGAGCAGTACCTCCGGTTCGAGTATCGGCACGAGGCCGGTTGTCTGCGCCTCCTTCGCATACTGCGCGAGGCGCTTCGCGTTTTCATGAAGTGCGGACGCGCTCGGCAGTTCGTCGCCGTCGATGCGGATGACCGCGCGCCACTTGGCAAAGACCGCGCCCTGCTTCTTATACGCGGCGAGCCGCTCGGGGAGGTCGAGCAAACCCTGCGTGATGAATTCCTTCGGACAATCGGAGGGTTTACCCTGAGCTCCGTCGAAGGGCTCGGTGCCGAGGTCGACCTTCACGCCCGGGCGGATACCGCGCGCCGCAAGCGATTTTGGAAATGATCTCTTATCTTTTCCCTTTTCTGAAAGCGATTCTGAAAACAGGATAACGCCCGAGAGATACTGCTCGGTGCCTTCCGCGCCGATGAAAAGCTCGCGGTACTGCCGGCGCATCTCCGCTCCCGCTCCGATGCCGTGCTCGGCGAGCAGCACGGTCGCCGTGTGTACGCTCTCGTCTATAGCGAGAAATCCCTTTCCATTCGCGAAAAGCGAGCGCGCGATTGCGACAAGATCAGCCATAGCGTGATTCTATCACGCGATAGGTCCTATCGGTCCTATGTGACCTATAGGTCCTATGTTAGAATTCTCTGATGAATTTCCTCGCCATCGGCGACACCACCATTGACGAATTTATTAAGCTTAAAGAAGCGCAAGTCAATTGCGACAACAATCGCGAGCACTGCACGCTCTCGATTCCGTGGGGCGACAAGATATCGTTCGACTCTTCCGTGCTCGTGCCGGCGGTCGGCAACGCGGCGAACGCGGCGGTCGCCGCCGCGCGCCTCGGCCTCTCTGCCGGGTTCGTTTCGAACGTCGGCCGCGATCAGTTCGGCGAAGATATTCTCGCGACCTTTGCGAAGGAACACGTCGACACGACGTATGTCGCAGTCAACGACGGCATCCCGACGAATCATCATTATGTCCTCTGGTATGAAGCCGAGCGCACCATCCTCATCCGGCATGAAGCATATCCCTATCGCCTTCCAGAAGGGTTCGTGCCGCCCGCGTGGCTCTACCTTTCTTCGCTCGGCGAACAGTCGAAGCAATTTCATCATGAACTCGCCGCCTGGCTCGCGGCGCATACGGAGACGAAGCTCGCCTTCCAACCGGGCACCTATCAAATCAAAATGGGCAAGGAGGAGCTGAAGGAGCTCTATGCCGCGACCGAGGTTTTCGCATGCAATAAAGAGGAGGCAGAGCACATTCTTAATTGTGGCGAGACAGACATCAAAGAACTCTTAGAGAAGACGCGAGCGCTCGGGCCCCGGACCGTGCTTATCACAGACGGGCCGCAGGGCGCGTACGCGTTCGACGGTGTACAGATGCTAAAAGTCCCCATGTATCCGGACCCGGAGCCGGCGTACGACCGCACGGGTGCCGGCGACGCGATGACCGCCACCTTCGTGGTCGCGCTCGCGCTCCAGAAATCGCTCACTGAAGCATTGCGATGGGGACCAGTAAATGCGATGTCGGTCGTACAGCACCTCGGCGCGCAGAAAGGGCTCCTCACGCGCGCGGCGCTCGAAAAACATCTCGCCGAAGCGCCGCCCGAGTACCGCGTCGAAGCGCTCTAAGTACTCCTAAGGATTCAATATCGACTGTTCGAGTGGCGCATACGGGGCTGCACTGCCATACAAGAAAACTGGCGTATTGTTGAAAGCGACACGGACGATGAGCATCGCCGCACCTCCGCCCGCGATAGTCACGAGCAGCACGGCGAAGTATGCGTTTATTTTTTCTTTCATGCGATAGGTCTTATAAGTCTTATGCGTCCTATCGGTCCTATTCAGATGCGGCATGCATGATCGCCGCAATATCGAGTCCATAGTATGCCAAAAGCTCTTCGGGAGCACCCGATTGGCCGAATTGATCCCTGACGCCAAGCCGCTTGACCGACACCGGGTGTCGTTCAGAGAGAAGTTCAGCGACGGCGCTCCCGAACCCGCCCGCGGTCTGATGCTCTTCAACCGTCACGACACGGCCCGCACGGCGTGCGGCAACGAGTATGGCTTCTGTATCGAGGGGCTTAATTGTTGGCACATGCAATACGATACTTCCGATACCACTTGCTTCGAACGCACGAGCCGCTTCAAGCGCCGTGTAGCTCATCGCCCCTGTTGCGAGTATCGCGACTGTAGGATTTTCTGACTCCCAGAGCGTAAGCGCCTTCCCTATCTGAAAGGGCGTCTCGCTCGTCGTGAAGACGGGCGTCGCTTCGCGGCCGAAGCGCAGGTACACTGGCCCATCCGTCTGCGCCGCCGCAACGACCGCCTTCCGTGCCTCCTCGGCGTCTCCCGGAGCGATAACCGTCATCCCCGGCAGCATGCGCATCATGCCGATGTCCTCAAGCATCTGGTGCGTCGCGCCGTCGGGGCCGACGGAGACGCCCGCGTGCATACCGCATATCTTGACCGGCACATGATTCAGCGCGATAGTCGTGCGTATCTGCTCGTAATTCCTGCCCGGCGAAAAGCATGCGTAGCTCGCGATAAACGGAACCATGCCCGCTCTCGCCATGCCGGCGGCGACCGTTGCCATGTTCTGCTCCGCGACGCCGAGCTCGATAAAACGTTCGGGGAACTCTTTTTGGAACCACAGGGCGCGCGTGCTCTCGGCGAGGTCGCCGCAGAGCACCACCACGCGCGGGTCCGCGCGCGCGGCTTCAATCGTTCCTGTGCCGAAGCCGTCGCGCGTCGGGCGTTTCTCGACCTCGAGTGAGAAAATATTTTCTGCGAGTTTTGCGTCAGGATTAAGCATGGCGGATTTGTTCCAAGAACCGCTCTCCCTCTTTTTTCGACGGCGGCTTTCCGTGCCAGTGGTAATCGCCTTCTATCTCCGGCACGCCCTTGCCCGGGATCGTGTACGCGATGATAAGCGTCGGCTTCTCGGCCACCGCCTTCGCTTCTTCGGTCGCGGCAATAAAGGCGGGGATATCGTTGCCGTTCACCTCGAGCACGTGCCAATTAAATGCGCGGTACTTATCCGCGAGGGGCTCGAGCGGCATCACGTCTTCGGTATTCCCGTCGATCTGAATATTATTGCGGTCCACGATCGCGGTGAGCCCGGCGAGTCGGTTTTTCCCTGCGAACATCGCCGCCTCCCACGTGTTCCCCTCCTGCTGTTCCGCATCGCTCATGAGGCAATATACCCGTCGTCGTTCCCCGCCCATGTAGGACGTCGTACGTCCTACATCTGATGTAGGACGTACGACGTCCTGACATTCATCCATGCGGAAGGAGAGGGCGATTCCGGCCGCTTGCGAGAGGCCCTCGCCCAAGGGGCCGGAGGTCGTCTCGAGGCCGGGAAGGCGCAGGCGCTCCGGATGCCCCTGAAGCCGGCTGCCGAACTTCCGCAGCGTCATGCACTCTTCCACGTCAAAGTATCCGGCGTGTGCGAGAGTGGCGTAGAGCACCGGACAGATGTGGCCGTTCGAGAGTACGAGCCGGTCGCGCCCTTCCCACTCCGGCCGTGTGGGGTCGTGCTTCAAGATATGGAAATAAAGCGCAGTGAAGATGTCCGCCATGCCAAGGGGCCCGGCCGTGTGCCCGCTCCCCGCCGCGACCAGCGAATTGATGATAGTCTCACGAATATCTCGTGCGCGTGATTCAAGTTTTTTTATCTCATCGTCCGAAAGCATATTGGAGTTAGGTTATAGGGAATAGGTTGTAGGTTGTAGGTTGTAGTTGCATTCACTATACCCTAATTACTATAACCTATTTCACACTCCGAACGGGCTCTCGAGCTCCTCAAACGCCGCCACGGCGGCGGCTGGATCCTTGGCCTTCAGGATGCCGGAACCGATAACGAGGCTAGAAGCGCCCGCCGCAAGAAGCTTTTTCGCGTTCTGGAGCGAGACGCCGCCGTCGATCTGTATCGGTATGCTCGGATGACGGCGGTGGAAGGCGCGCACCTTCTCGAATACGCGCGGGTCGAGCGGTTGCCCCTGCCGCCCTATCCGCGCGATGCCCATGAACTGCACGTACGCAATCCCCTCAAGGCACTGTTCGATAAGCGCGAGTTCGCTCGCGACAGAGAGCGCGAGCCCGAGAGAAATGAAGTCGCCGTACCGATCCCGAACGAACGCGATCAACCGCGGCAGGTCGATGACGCTCTCGGCGTGGAGGGTGAGGCGCGTCGCGCCGAGCGTAAGCCACGCTTCCACGGCGACTTCGGCGTCAACGCACATGAGATCGATCTCGTACTCGATATGATCGAGGTGCGGGAGCATTTCACCCAGCACTAAATCAGATTTGGTGCTGGGTGAATTATAGGGCCAGGACGCAGGCGCCGCGAAGCGCCCGTCGACGACATCAATCTGCACGCGGCTGACTGCGGGGATAGACGCAAAGAGCGCAAGCTTCTCTTCGAGCTCTTTGCGCGAAGAAGGGAGCACGGCGGGAATGACAATGCCCATGAGTGCAGTATAGCAGTGCTATACTGCACTCATGATCAGAGTTGCAATTAACGGATTCGGGAGAATAGGAAGAGCGTTCGCGCGGCGCGCGTTCGCCCTCGGCGGACGCGGTATGGATTCGACAGGCTCACCACAAGTTGAAATAGTCGCCGTGAACGACCTCGGTTCCTTAGAGAACCTCGCGTATCTGCTTAAATACGATACAGTGTACGGCCGCGCGCCGTTTGAAGTATCGTCAAAAGAAGGGGCGCTTTTTATTGACGAGAAAGAAGTGAAGTTTTTTTCAGAAAAGGAGCCCGCGGACTTGCCGTGGGGTAAGCTGAATATCGATGTTGTTGTAGAATCCACCGGGCTTTTCACCGACTATAAGAAAGCACAGGCGCACCTCGACGCGGGCGCGCGGCGCGTCGTCATAACGGCTCCAGTAAAAGAGTCTAACGTACCGCTTGGAGAAACCGTTTTGATGGGAATAAATGAAGAGAAGCTTGCATCCTGTGAGATATCCAGCAATGCGTCCTGCACCACGAACGCCGCGAGTCCGATCATCGCCATCCTCGACGAAGCGCTCGGCATCGAGAAGGCCGTGCTCTCGACGGCGCACGCGTACACGGCGAGCCAGTCGCTCGTGGATGGACCGTCAAAAAAGGACATGCGTGAA
>Ga0155323_110_pt1 | contig 9909 bp, 7 predicted proteins | sample RifCSPhighO2_02_FD_106291 | JGI IMG/M metagenome (GOLD analysis project Ga0155323, IMG submission 106291) | Candidatus Kaiserbacteria bacterium RIFCSPHIGHO2_02_FULL_55_17
AACGCCGTTTTTGCGGGCGATGAAATTAACGACGTAGGGGCCGGTGCCGCGCCATGTCCATCCGGAGAGATCGACGGACGCTTCTTTATGAGGATAATCTCGATAATCCGAGTTCATCCAGTTCCAGGAACCGCCATCCACTTGCCAGAACATCTCATACTGGGAGACATCGAGACCGGGAACGAGCGCCTTGAACGGCTGCACTCCGCTTACGGAGACGCCGGGGGTCGGCCACCAGGTTTGTATAACTTCTGCCGCCCGCGCTTTTACCGGGGTTATGAACGGTGCGCTGACGAGAAGGATCAGTCCGGAAATCGCAATGAACGATATGCCGTACTTAAAAATATCCGCACGCAATGTTTTTGTCATGGAACGAGCATGAGTCTATAGGACTTAATTTTTACCGTCAAGAAAATTAATGCAATCTTTTGCTAAAGAAAAAATTATGCATGAAAAAAGTTTTATTTGTCATTTATTTCGAACAAAAGAAGCGCCTGGTGGCTTGCTTTCTTACAGTTTCATTATTACATGAAGATCAAATTAAGTTAAAAAGAAAATACCGCACTTTTATGCGGCATTTTCTTTTTTGCGCGGTCGATGGGATTTGAACCCACGATCTTCTCCGTGACAGGGAGACGTGTTAACCAGGCTACACCACGACCGCATGTGGGTTTATCCTACCAAAAACTCTCGAATTTTGTTAGTGTCTCTATATTGCTGGCGTAGCTCAGGTAGTTAGAGCATGGCATTCATAAAGCCAAGGTCGAAGGTGCAAGTCCTTCCGCCAGCACTAAAATCCTAGTCCTTCCGGATGAAGCCGCCCGCCTGGATCTCCCAGAGCTTCTTGTAGAGATTCGACTCCTGCGCGAGGAGCTCGCCGTGCGTGCCGGAGAGCACCACCCTTCCCCGCTCCATCACGATGAGGCGGTCCATATGCATCACGGTCGAGAGGCGATGCGCGATGGCGATGACGGTCTTCCCTTCCATGAGCCGCAAAAGCGCGTCTTGGATGAGCCGCTCGGATTCTGAATCCAAACTCGAGGTCGCCTCGTCGAGAACGAGTATCGGCGCATCCTTGAGGATGGCGCGGGCGATGGCGACTCGCTGACGCTCGCCGCCCGAGAGCTTCACGCCGCGCTCACCGACGAGTGTCCCAAACCCTTCGCTATAGCGGTTAATGAATTCGTAGCAGTGCGCCTGTTTCGCCGCCTCGATAACCTCTGCATCCATCGCGCTTGACCGGCCGTAGCGGATATTCTCCATGAGCGAACGGTGGAAGAGGAGCGGCTCCTGCGGAACGAACGCGATCGAAGCGCGCAGGCTCTCCTGCGTCACGTGGGAGATATCCTGGCCGTCAATGCTGATAGTGCCGCGGTTGAGGTCGTACAAGCGAAGCAAGAGTTTCGTGATGGTGGACTTCCCCGCCCCCGAGGAGCCCACGAGCGCGACCTTCTCGTGCGGCTGTATCGTAAGTGAGAAATCCTCTAGCAGTGAGTGTCCGTCGCGGTACTCGAAATGCACATGGTCGAACGCCACCGCGCCTTCTTTAATGACAAGCGCTTTTGCATCCGGCGCATCCTGAATTTCGTGCGGCAATTCCATGATGTCGAGCATCTCGGTCGCATCGGCAAACGCGTCATAGAGCTGGCGCATATTATTCCCGACGTTCCAAATACGATTCATGAGCCCGAGAATATAGACCTGGATGAGCACAAAATCACCTACCGTTATAAGACCTCTCTGCCAGAGCAGTACCGCACCCGCAAGAAGCGCAAACTCTATCCCAAGAGCAAGGAGCCCCTGCACGCCGAAGATCCACAAATCGGCATCCCATACATGCTTTAGCGCCTTACACCACCGGTTGATCGTCTCTGCGAATCGCGAGCTCTCAAACGGCCTGGCCGCAAAAGTGGTTATCGTCGAGTGATTGAGTACCGCATCGGAGAGAACACCGGTCACCCGACTGTCTTCCTCGGTGCGCGCGATGCGCAACGGCTGACGCTTCAGCATCATCCTAAACTGCAGAGAAACGAAAATCACCGTCCATGCCAAGAGTCCCGCGCCAAGCAGCACACTGCGCAGTGAAAGTACACTGATAATACCGATAGTGAATAAGAAGGCGGGAAAGAAGTTGAAAAGGAAATTATCAAATACTTGCTCAAAGGAACGGGCATAGCGTGTTACGCGACGGGTCAACGTGCCGGTAAAGTTCGAAATGAAGAATTCGTGCGAATGACCAATTAAATAGTCGAACGCCCGTTGATAAAGATCAACCATCGCTCTCGCCTCAAGCTGATTTACTGCAAACAGACGGAGCCGCTGTCCGAGCCAGCCAATGAAATTTATCGCCGTAAAAAACAGCAGGGCCACAAAAACTCCTTGAACGATTTCTTGGGTCGGCGTACCGAGAGAAAGCAGGTCTATAAACTGACGGAGATAGAGCGGCGCAATAACTCCCGCTGCTTCAATAACGACGGCTGCGATAATCGCACCGCCTAAGGACCATGGATATGCGGACGCGGCTTTACCATAGGCGCGGAGCACTGCTCTCGCTCGGGCGGGCTTTTTCTTCTCGTACGGCATATATCTGCATCCTAACACTTCGCTTCTCGCTTCAGAATACTCCCCACCGCGCGCTTCCTTTTCGCGCTATATTCTTCTAGACTGAAGGATATGAACTGTATCATCCAGCAATCCGCATTCGCACACTTTTTCACGGCAAGCACGAAAAGCGCTCCTTTCTGGCTTGTCGTCCGCTTGTATCTCGGCTGGGAATGGCTCGTTGCCGGCTGGGTCAAGGTAACGAACCCGGCATGGTTCGGCGCTGATGCGGGAGCCGCTATGCAGGGATTCATCAATGGAGCTATCGCTAAGACCGCCTGTGCGCCGGAGGTACCCGCTGCAGCGTGCCATCCGGACGTGCAGCTGTGGTACGCCTCGTTCCTGCAGAACGCCGTGCTTCCGAACCTCACCGCTTGGTCAAATGCGATCGCGGTAGGAGAACTGCTCGTAGGGCTCGGGCTTATCGTCGGACTTTTCATCGGCATCGCCGCTTTCTTCGGCTTTTTCATGAACATAAATTTCTTGTTTGCCGGGGCAGTAAGCTTGAACCCCGTCTGGCTCGTGCTCGCGCTCGGACTCATGCTCGCGAGGCGCGTAGCAGGATATTGGGGCCTCGATAGGTACGCGCGGCCTTACTTGTCTCGCGTCTGGCGCTCACGCAATGTATCTGCGACGACATAACGCGAGCGCAGTACTGATCTGATGAGCCGCGTGATACAAAATGCTGAGGCGCTTGCAGAGAACGAACTGCGGCGAGACGCGCTTACGATCGCGGAAGCGGGATTTGCCGCGATACATACGGAAACAGTCGTGAATAACAAGGTGCAGGTCATACATGGAGAACTACATATCGCGGATAAAAAATACAAGATTGCCGGACGAAACATCTTTTATGTCGGCGTAGGGAAATGTGCGATAGTCGCCGGCCGCGCGATTGAAAAAGTCCTTGGCGATGCGTTAACAGCCGGTATCGCGATGGATATTGCAGATAAGAATCCGGACAGTCATTCCAAAATAGAAACGCGCATCGGCACGCATCCTCTGCCAAGCGAGGCCAATGTGCGAGCGACCGAGCGCATCCTCGACTTCCTCGCTGGCCGGCGCGAAGACGATCTTGTGCTTATGCTCATCTCGGGCGGCGGTTCGACCCTGCTCTGTTCTCCGCGCGCACCAATGACCTGTCTCGATGAACGCACGCTCTTTGAAGAACTCACTGCGCGCGGCGCGGCGATCCAAGACATCAACACGGTACGCAAGCATCTCTCTCGTGCGCGGGGCGGCGCGCTCGCGAAGGCGGCCTACCCCGCCGAGGTCGTCTCGCTTATCGTCTCTGACGTGCCGGGAGACGATCTTGCATTCATCGCTTCCGGACCTACCCTGCTCGACACCTCGACCGTCGCCGATGCGGAAGCAGTCCTCGCGCGCTATGGCGTTATGCCTCCGGCAGGCATCGAATTCATAGAAACGCCGAAGGAGCAGATTTATTTTAAACGCGTCACGAATATGCTCTTCCTCGCGAGCCGCGACGCCCTCTCCGCGATGAAAGAGGAGGCGGAGAAACGGGGGTACGGAACGACGATCGTGGACGACCAATACACCGGAGAAGCGCGCGACCTCGGCCGCAGCATCGTTGAACGGCTTCATACTGCTCCCACGAAGACAGCACTTCTCTATGCGGGCGAAAGCACGGTTACTATCTCTGGAGACCACGGGACTGGAGGTCGCAATCAAGAGATGGCGCTCGCCACTGTTGAATACCTCAACCCCGATGAGTTAATCCTGTCCTTCGCTTCTGACGGACATGACAACACGGATTACGCAGGAGCTATCGCCGACGAGGCGACCCGCGTGCATGCGCTCTCGCATGCACTCTCGCCCGGAGGATATCTCGACGGCCATCGCTCGTATGATTTCTTCGCCGCAACTGGTGATGCGCTTATCACCGGTTATACTGGGTCTAACGTGTCTGATCTTATTATCGCGCTCAAAAAATAATTTCCCCGTATGAAGAACCCGCACATCGTCTGGATGCACGACATCAGCATGGATGACGTCGCGCAGGTGGGCGGTAAGAATGCGTCCCTCGGAGAACTTATCCGCGCGGTTGTCCCCAAGGGCGTGCGCGTCCCGCACGGCTTCGCCATCACTGCTACTGCGTACTATCACTATCTTAAAGAAACAGGTCTTGATACGTTCATCGAGATGACACTCAAGGGACTCAATACCCGTAACTTGAGCGAGCTCTCGCGTTGCGGGAAGCTCATACGCGAGAAGATGCGTGCGACGCCGCTACCCGCCGACCTTGAGAAGGCGATTTCAGAGGCCTATACCCAGATGGAACAGCAGTACGGCAAGAATACCGATGTCGCGGTACGTTCGAGCGCGACTGCCGAGGACCTGCCGGGTGCTTCGTTCGCCGGCGAACAAGAAACGTATCTCAATATTCGCGGCACGAAAGATGTCGTTCGCGCCTCTATCTGGACAATGGCATCCCTCTTCACCGACCGCGCGATCTCGTATCGCGCCGACAAAGGGTTCGATCATATGAAAGTCGCGCTCTCGGTCGGCGTGCAGAAGATGGTCCGCTCTGACCGAGGCGCTTCAGGCGTCATGTTCACGGTAGATACCGAGAGCGGCTTCCGAGACCTCGTCCTCATAAATGCCGTGTGGGGCCTCGGCGAACTCATCGTCCAAGGCCACGTAACGCCGGACGAATATCTGGTCATGAAATCCAAGATCGGCAAAGTCCCGAATCCTATCATCAGCAAATCGCTCGGCGTGAAAACGAAAAAGATGCTCTATGCGAGCGGCAAAACGGGCGTGATACAGACCAAGATTGTGAGCACAAGCAAGGCAGAACAGGAACGATTCGTCCTCTCTCACGCCGAGGCGATCGAGCTCGCGCGCTGGGGCGCGCTCATCGAGGAGCACTACTCGAAGCGTGCCGGCGCCTGGACGCCGATGGATATGGAGTGGGCGAAGGACGGCCAGACCGGCGAGCTCTACATCGTCCAGGCACGGCCCGAGACCGTGCAGGCGCGGCGCGATTTCTCAAAACTCACCGAATACAAGGTCACCGGACAAGGGAGAGAGCTCGCGCGCGGCATCTCCGTCGGCTCGAAGGTCGCAGTCGGCACCACGCGCGTCATCCTCGATCCGAAGTCGATCAGACAGTTCAAGAAGGGCGAGATACTCGTGACAACGATGACCGACCCCGACTGGGAACCGATCATGAAGATGGCTTCTGCGATCGTTACCGACCGCGGCGGGCGCACGAGCCACGCCGCGATCGTCTCTAGAGAGCTCGGCCTCCCCGCGATCGTCGGCGCCGCGGATGCGACACGTGTCCTCACGACCGGCATGCTCGTCACGGTCGATACGACCGGTAGCGCCGGCGTCGTCACGGCCGGAAAAGCGAAGATAACGATGCGCGAACACAAGCTCGGCTCCCTGCCGGAAACGACAACGAAGATCATGGTGAACATCGCGTCGCCCGAGATCGCCTTCGAGACCTCCTTCTTGCCGGTCGCGGGCGTCGGGCTCGCGCGCGAGGAGTTCATCATCGCCTCCGACATCGGCGTGCACCCGCTCGCCATCCTCAACTATAAGAAGCTCGCGCCGAAATTGCGCACCGCTATTGCAAAGAAGGCCGCGGGCTGGAAGAACCCCGTCGATTTCTACGTCGATAATCTCGCCTACGGCATCGCGAAGATCGGCGCCGCCTTTAATCCTCGGCCCGTCATCGTGCGCTTCTCTGATTTCAAGACTAATGAATACGCCACCCTGCTGGGCGGCGAGGCCTACGAGCCGACTGAATCGAATCCGATGATCGGCTGGCGCGGCGCCTCGCGCTATTACGACCCTAAATTCAAAGATGCGTTCATACTCGAATGCCGTGCGCTCGTGAAAGTCCGCGAGACAATGGGCCTTACGAATGTCATCCCGATGATCCCCTTCTGTCGCACGATAGCCGAAGCTGAACAGGTCCTCGGCATCATGGCGAAGAATGGTATTAAAAAACCGATCTATATGATGTGCGAGATACCCAGCAACGTGCTCCTCGCCGAAGAATTCCTCGACCTCTTTGACGGCATGTCCATCGGGAGCAACGACCTCACCCAGCTCACCCTAGGCCTCGACCGCGACTCCGGCATCGTGACGCATATCGGCAACGAGAATGACGAGTCGGTGCGCGCGCTTATCAGCATGGTCATCCGCAAGTGCGCCGCGCGGAAGAAATATCTCGGCATCTGCGGACAAGGGCCTTCTGACCTCCCCGATTTCGCCGCGTTCCTCGTCAAAGAAGGCATCGAGAGCATGTCGCTCAACCCTGACTCGGTGGTGAAGACGCTCGAACAAGTCGCAGAGCTTGAAGAAAAGCTCTCTCGTTAAGTATGCGCATCGATCAAGTCCTCGCTCGAACGATTTCAGACACGCGCGGACGGCCGACGGTAGAGGTAACGTTCTCTGCCAATGCGCTTTCGGCAACTGCCTCGGTACCCTCCGGTAAGAGTACCGGCAGCCACGAGGCGTGCGAACTGCGCGACGCAGATGGCGGTGTTACGCGCGCGATAGAGAACGTCAACGGCGAGATAGCCCGTGCACTCGTCGGCCAACGTTTCTCGCTTGATGAATTAGACGCACACCTCATTGAGCTGGACGGTACGCCGGATAAATCGCGCCTCGGCGCGAACGCCATCCTCGCCGTTTCTATCGCGGCACAGCGACTCTCGGCACTTCTTGAGGATGTGCCGCTCTGGAAGGCCATCGCGAAACGGGTAAGCACGACGCCCGCGGCGCCGCGGCTGTATGTGAATGTGATGAATGGCGGTGTGCATGTTCATCCCTCCGTAGCTTTAGCGAAGGGGGACAGATTTCCACTCCCCTTTCAGGAATACATTCTCGTCGTCGAGGGGAAAACGAGTGAAGCATTGCCGACCGCGCGCGAAGCATTTGCGAAGCTCGGCGAGCGACTCGGTCCCGGAGTCCCAATGGGCGACGAGGGCGGCTATGCGCCCGTCTTCGACACGCTCGAGAAGCCCTTTGAACTGCTCGTGGAGCTCGTACAACAATTCCCGAAGACTTCTATCGCCATTGATGCGGCGGCAAGTGAATTGTTCCACAACGGTCATTACGAACTTCTCGGAAAATCTTACTCCGCCGAAGAACTTTCAAAAGTATACAAAGAACTTGTCGCACGCTTCCCTATGCACAGCATTGAGGATCCGTTTGCTGAAGATGCTTCCAGCGACTTCGCGCGGCTGACCGCGGCATTGGGCCAGAACATCCTTATCATCGGCGACGACCTGACGGTGACAAACCCGACACGCATCAAAGAAGCTGTGGTAAACAAAGAAATAAACGCGGTCATCATAAAACCGAATCAGATCGGTACGGTGCGCGAGGCGCTTGAAGCCGTACAGATAACGCATGACGCCGGGTGGAAGACCATCGCCTCGCACCGCTCGGGCGAGACGAGCGACACCTTCATCGCAGACTTCGCGTACGCCATCGGGGCGCACGGCATCAAGGCCGGCGGCCTGGCTCAGCGCGAGCGGCTCGAGAAGTACAACCGCCTCCTCGCCATCGAGCACGAAGCCGGAGCAGTGTAGAATAGAGCTCATGAAGATCCATTACTTTTCGGGCGAGACGTGGGAGGACGCGTATGTGCGCGCGAAGCTCCCGGGAGAGGATATCGACTTTCACGAGGGTTCGCTCGCCGCCTGCCCGGAACTGACGGATACCGACGCTGACATCCTCTGCACGTTTGTCGAGTCCCGCATCGGCGAAGAGGAGCTCGACCGATTCCCTGCGTTGAAGCTCATCGCGACGCGTTCGACTGGCTTCGACCATATCAACCTCGCCGCCGCAGCGGCGCGCGGCATCAAGGTCGCGAATGTGCCCTCCTACGGCGAACATACCGTTGCCGAATTCACCTTCGCGCTCCTCCTCGCGCTCTCGCGGCGTGTTATCGACGCTGATGCGCGCGTACGCGAAGGCACGTTCTCGCCCGCCGGACTGCGCGGGTTCGACCTCGCCGGGAAAACGCTCGGCGTCATCGGTTGCGGACACATCGGTACTCACGTTATCCGCATGGGAAACGGATTTGGCATGCGGGTTATCGGCTTTGACGCTTACCCCAATGCCGACCTCGCAGAAACGCTCGGCTTTACCTATGTGCCGCTCGCCGAGCTCCTCGCGGCTTCCGATATCGTTACCTTGCACGTCCCCTACAACGAACACACGCATCACCTCCTTAATCGGGAGAATATCGGCATGTTGAAGAAGGGTGCGTACCTTATCAATACGTCGCGCGGCGCGGTCGTCGAGACCGAAGCGCTTATCGAGGCCTTACAGAACGGCACGCTCGTGGGCGCCGGACTCGATGTCCTTGAAGAAGAGGGCGACTTGAGCGATGAGCTCGCGCTCCTTTCCGCGCCGCACCCGAATGTCAAGGAGCTCAAGACTACGCTCGAAAACCACTATCTTATCAACCACCCGCGCGTTATTGTGACGCCGCATCTCGCCTTTAATACGCAAGAAGCCGTCGAGCGCATCCTCGACACCACGATCGAGAACATTCAAAAGTTTGCCGCCGGATCGCCCGTCAATATCGTCGGTTCGTAAAAAAGCTACGGCTTGCGCGTACGTTCTCGCAGCCGCACCTCACCTTCATCCATGCCGAAGTAGTGGGCATACTCGTGCCAGATTGTTTCGGCGATGACTTTCCGAATATCTTCGCCGTCTTCGCGAGCGGCTTCTTCTATCGGCAGCTTAAACAGCGTAATGGTATCCGGCACGGTCGGCCCCATGCCATAGGAGTCGCCGCGAAGGGTCGCCGGTATGCCCTGATACAAGCCAAGGAGCGTCTCGTCTTCTCCAAGCCCTTCCTGTATCCGTACCTCCTCTCTCGGCTCGTCCTCGACCAAAAGCGCAACGTTCTTTATCCGCTCGCGGAATTTTTCCGGTATCAGGAGGAACCCCTCCTGTACCAGCTTCTTAAATGCTTCGCGGGTCATATGGATAATACGGTGCCTCACTCCAGAACAAGTTTCTTCACATAGTGCTGCACCTTCACTACGACTGCTTCGGAAACATCCCCAATCTTCTCTGCATTTCGCTGTGACCAATCTACCCCACGAATCTGATCGGCCAGTATGACTCCCTGCACTGCTTTTATCTTGAATCCGACCTCGAACGGATACCCTTTCACTTGAGACGTGATGGGACACACCAGTGCCAGCCCAGATTTCGCGTTATATTTTCCCGAAGAGAGAACGAGTGCTGGACGCCGCCCCCGCTGTTCGTGTCCGCGGACCGGATTGAAGTCGAGCCACGTGATGTCGC
>Ga0155323_104_pt2 | contig 9679 bp, 9 predicted proteins | sample RifCSPhighO2_02_FD_106291 | JGI IMG/M metagenome (GOLD analysis project Ga0155323, IMG submission 106291) | Candidatus Kaiserbacteria bacterium RIFCSPHIGHO2_02_FULL_55_17
CTCGCCATCGCATTGCATACCGCCTTCAACACGCTTATTATCAATGAAGGCACTTCGGCCACCCTTACCGCCTTTTTCCTCATCTGGACGGTCGCCGTTGTTTTCTTTGCGGCGTTCGAGGTGCTAAAATACTTTCAGTATCGTAACCTTTCTAATCTTACGCCTCATCCATGAACATGAAGCCCTCGTTTTTTGATCGCCTCTCCGGCGCTGCGTCGGCCGGCGCTGCGTCGGACCCGTTTGACGACGAGGACCTCCCATCGGCGACGGCGCATACGCGTAAGGATCTCCGCGTGCGTGCAGGAAACACGGTCGGCCGCCCGGCGCCGCTCGATGACGACGCACCCTTGAATGAGGGGCAGCTCCCGGTCGACGTCCATCAGACCGCGAGCGATATCATCATCCGCGCCTTCGTCGCCGGCGTACGCCCCGACGAACTCAACATTTCCATAAGCCGCGATATGGTCGAGATCGAGGGGTCTCGCATGGAACGCGAGCAGGTAGCCGGTCCTGACTACTTTACCCGCGAGCTCTTCTGGGGCTCGTTTTCCCGCGCTATCATGCTTCCGCAGGAAGTGGACGTAGAAGCTTCTTCCGCGAGCGCCAAAGACGGCCTCATGACTATCATCCTTCCCAAGCTTGATAAAGCGAAGCAAACCAAACTGAGGGTTAAAGCTGGTTAAGACGCTCGGCACTTTGCGAAGTCCCGCACACGTCAACGTGTGTGGGACGAAGCAAACAAAACTGCGCGTGAAAGCCGGCTAATCGAGCGTTATTACCGTTACCGGAGGCGAAGCCGCTGTTATGTAAACGGTGAAGGGTAAGCGCGCGATGCGGCGACCGTCGGCCGTCTCGATATTTACACGCCACTCCCCCGCCTCGGTGATAGGCATTGAAGAATAGCCGCGATACCCGCCATCACGGCCGCCGGCAATCGGATACGCGACGGCCGCCTTTGTTATCCATGCTTTCTGTATCGGGTCATACCACTGCCAGCGGTGCACGATGGTCGCCGTGAGCTTCGTCGGAGCGAAAACGGAGCTATAGGCAGAGAGCGATCCTCCCTGTTCTAGATGCAGGGTCGGCGGGAGTCCTAGATACCGCACCTGCCAGGACTGCGCCTCGCTCTCTGCCAGATACTCGCCCGGGACGCGCCATACCAAGTGGTAAATGCCCGTTGCAGGGGCCGAGAGCGGCAAGGGCGGCAGGATGTGGGTAAAGTATGAGACGTTCATGAGAACCAGCACCGCGAACGCCCCTAGGCGGATGCGGGAGATGTCGATGAGGAAACGCTCGCGTGCGAGCACGCGCAAAAGGATGGTGAACACGGCGAATACGCCGACCGCCGCCACGCCGCTGAGAAGGAATGTCTGCGTTCCGATTGTGCCGGCATAGATAGGCACCGCGAAGATCGCGTAGGAATAGAGCGCGAAGAAGAAAAGGATGCTCGTGAACACGAGCCGCGCATGGTAGCGATGGAAGTATTCGCTGCCAAGCAGTATGAGGAGAAGCATGAGCAAGAACGGCCATGAGACGCCCAGGTCCGCCGAACGGCCATAGAAGATAACGAAGCCGCTCCAGAACCCGCCGAGCGCGAACTGGGTCGCAAGCGGAAGCAGGACACGCCAGCGCGGGCGGTCGGCACCGAGGCGCGCACGAGACTCGAACCAGTGCATGAGCGGGATAGACACGAAACAGACCGCCGTATAGGTGATGAATACTACCTGCGTCTGCCAGAGATCGACGCGCTCGAAGAAGAAGCCGTCCGCGATAAAGCCCGCGACCATCGCGAGCGCGGAGAGATGCCGCTCGTAGGTCTGCATCCAAAGAAAGATGCTCCGTAACATACCAGTGCTTGGGCCCGGAAGTGCGCCGGGGACCTCTTCCTCTTCAGGGAAGCGCTCTAACTAACTGAGCTACCCAAGCCTGTCACACTGAATGGCCTTGTCGCAGGCTTTCACGTAAACGTCGTTTGAGGGCTGTTCGCGCTCCGGGAGAAGTCTTCAATCGAAACTCCCGTGCCTTCGCATCAGCCTGCGACGCGTACGCTTCGTAATATATCAGATTAAGGGGCAATCGGGAACGAGTGGCTTTATTCTTACCATTTTCATGTTCAGCAAGACGACGCCTCAAATCATTTGTATAACCTGTATACAGTTTCTCGTCCTTTTGACTTTTGAGTACGTAGACATAGTACATAGTCGTCTTGCAAGGCCATTTCAGTGTGTCAGGCCAAGCGTACGGGCCATTATTGCCCCGCTGTAAAGGAGTTTATCAGCTTTTGCATGTCGACGGAAGACGGCAGACCGAAGATGCCTGAAGCGGTCTCTCCGGGCGCCGCGGCGAACTGCGAGACGAGTGGCTCAACATAGCGCTGGTAGAGATAGAACGGGAGCGCGAGCACGACGACCCACACAATAACGGTGGAGAGAAAACTGTACCATTGGTGGCGCCGGATGGCACGGAGCATCTGATGATTATCCTTCGCGAGCGCGTGCGTCTGCTCAAGCAGTTGTTTCAGTTCTGGGTCCATGTTTTTTAAGTATAGCAGTTCTTTTTGTGCCACCGGCAGGAGTCGGACCTGCATCAGCTCGTTAGGAGTGCACTGTGGCACCTGCCCCGCACCTTCTCTAGTCCCCTCGACAGGAATCGAACCTACATCTATCCCTTAGGACGGGAGTGCTCTATCCATTGAGCTACGAGGGGGTGAATTTAGAAGGTGCTGGGGTCCATTGAACTATGATGGCTGCTGAAACGACTACGCGGCGACGCCGAGGGTGGAGGCGAGCCTCTCCTTGTCGAAGCCGATGATCATTTCAGAACCGACGAAGATGACCGGGACGCCCATCTGGCCTGATTTCTGTATCATCTCTTGACGCTTCTCGAGGTCGTGCGCGACGTCGTATTCGGTATAGCCGATGTTCTTCTCCTTAAGATATTCCTTGGTCATCTCGCAGAAGTGGCAGGTCGGCGTGCTGTAAATCGTTACGTTTTTATCCATGGTCTGTATATTATGCTTTTACTATATCATACGGTGCGAGATACGAGAATCGAACTCGTGCCTACTGCTTGGGAAGCAGTCATTCTGCCACTAAACTAATCTCGCGTATACCAATCAATATCTTCTTCCACCAGGACTGTGTCGTCGTTGCGGTCGAGGAGGCCGGCGGCACCACTACAATAACCTCTTCTCCGGGGCGCGCAACGCCGAAGGCCGTCCGGATAGCCGCATCCTTCCCCCGCGCGGTCTCGAGCGCCGCGAGATTCGCCTCAAGCGTCGCCTTACGCTCTTCGAGTGCTTGGTATTGCCTCTCTACACTGTGCGCCTTCGAGACCGCTACCTGTGCCTTCTGAGCAAGCCCTCCGATAAGCGACACGAGCCAAAAGGCGGCGAGCAGGAGGATGCCGATAAGGAGCCCCCGCTGCAGCTGTTTCGCGCGCATATGTAAATTAAAGCACGAAATTCGAATACAGAAATCCGAATTTTTACTATTCGGCGGAGGATTGCACCATCTTCATAAAGACCTCTTCGGGAATGTGCACCTTGCCCTTCCCGCGCTCAAGCATTTTCTTCTTCCCTTTCTTCTGCTTCTCAAGCAGTTTCATCTTGCGTGTCACATCTCCGCCGTAGAGGTAGCCCGTGACGTCCTTGCGCATCGCAGAGAGCGTTCTTGATGCTATGATGCGTCCGCCGGATTTCGCTTGAATCTTTGTTACGAAGAGCTGTTTGGGCAGAAGGTTGTGCAGCTTCTCCACCATCTTCTCCGCCTCTTCCTGCACGCGCCGGCGCGCGACCACGCGCGCGAACGCGGGCACCGGCTCCAGGGCCACGAGCACGTCGAGCCGCACCACGTCGGCGAGACGCTCGGGTAAGATCTCATACGAGAGCGATGCGTAGCCCGACGAAATGCTCTTCAGCTTGTCGAAGAAGCCGCGCATGAGCTCCCGAAGCGGCATTTCCACTTTCATCTCGATGCGGCCGTCCCGATGCGTCTCTGTGTGCGTGGTGAATGCCTCATGGTCATAGAGCATCTGGATAAGCGCGCTCACCGACTCGAACGGCGTCATGATACTAACCTGCGCCCACGGTTCTTCGATCTTCTCGATATCGCCATGCTCGGGGAACTTTGCCGGCGTGTAGATGATCTCGCGCGCGCCACTCGTGGTCGTCACCGCGTAGGAGATCGTCGGGATGGTGACGATGAGCGAGAGGCCGAACTCGCGTCGGAGGCGCTCGGTGACGATCTCGAGATGCAAGAGGCCGAGGAAGCCGCAGCGGAATCCCCTGCCTAAGACACCCGACGACTCTTCTTCAAACGAAAGCGAAGAATCGGAGAGGCGCAGGCGTTCGAGCGATTGGCGTAAGACGGTCAGATCGTCTTGATCCGACGGATACACCGAGGCCCACACGACCGGCCGCGGCCGCTCGTAGCCCGGCAAGGGCGGAAGCGTCCCACGGACCGCGCCGATCGTGTCGCCCACCGCCACGATACCCGCCTCTTTGATGCCGGTGACGATGTAGCCGATCTCTCCCGCCGAAAGCGTATCGGCAGGCCGCTCCTCCGGCGCAAAAATGCCCACTTCAAGGGCGATGAATTCCTTACCGGCGGCATGGAAGCGGAGCGACTGCCCTTTCTTGAACGTGCCGTCAAAGACGCGCAGGCACACGGCGATGCCGCGGTGTTTTGAATACGAAAAATCGAAGATGAGGCCCCGAGGTTCGCCCCGTGAGATAGGCGAAGCCGCCATCTCATGGGGAGGGGGGATCCTTTCCACGATTGCCTCGAGAAGCTTATCAACGCCCTCCCCCGTCCTCCCCGACACTGCAAGCACGTCTTCAGGCGGTATGTGCAAAAGCTCCGCAAGCTCAACCGCCACTTCTTCTGGGCGAGCCGCAGGAGAATCTATCTTCGAGACAATAGGGATGACCGTGCATCCCTGCGAAGCGGCCGCGGCGAGCGTGGTGAGCGTCTGCGCCTGTACGCCCTGCGTCGAATCGACGAGGAGCAGGACGCCCTCGACCGCATGGAGCGCGCGCGACACTTCATAAGAGAAATCGATATGTCCGGGCGTATCTATCAAATTCAGGTTGTAGGTGGTAGGTGATAGGTGATAGGTCATGCGAACAGGAGTCATTTTTATCGTGATGCCGCGTTCGCGCTCGAGGTCCATGCGATCGAGCACCTGATCGCGCATCTGGCGCGGGGGAATGGTCCCCGTGCGTTCGAGCAGGCGGTCGGCCAAGGTCGACTTTCCGTGATCAACGTGCGCGATAATACTGAAATTCCTAATGTGTCCTGGATTCATTGGAACTTAATGCAAGGGTGAAGATTCGTCGGCAGACGGCGGGAGCACGTCGGAGGGCTTGCCCGATCTGCGGATCAGCTTGCCGAGCGCACCAGTAACGATGCGAAATTCTTCGTTCTCCACGAAGTAGAGCGCCAAAGCTGCGGAGCCAAGGCCGACGATACCGGCAGCAAGCCCTTGAGTGAAGACGGCCGCAAGCGTCGTGAGAGGAGCGATACCGCCGAGGAACGCGAGGGTGGCATACGCGGCCGCCCCGCCAGCAAAGGCCGCGACGGAGCCGTCAAGGAGCGGCCGCGAGAGCATGCGCGCGAGGCCGGGGCACACGCTCCGGAGCGCGAGCAGAGAGAGGAGCGCGAGGAATAGCTGCCCCAAGGTCGCAGCAAGCGCGATAAAAAGAATCACCGTTCCCTCGATATCGCCGACGCGCAGTACGCGCGCAAGAAAGGCGGCAAACCCCGAGGTCGGGTTTGAAAGGAAGAGGGCGGCGAGAAGCACGGTAAAAAGGCCGCCGAGTATCTGATACGCGAGCGGCCGCCACGACTGGCGTACCGCATAGAGCGCGCGCGAGAAGAGGAGTACGAGTCCTTGCGCGACGAGACCGACCGCAAGAATAGCGAGGAGGGCGGCCGTAAGGCGGGTCGCATCCCAGTCGAACGCGCCCGTGCCGAGAACAACGCGTACGATATGCGCGCGCAGGACCGCGATGAGGCCCAGAGAGACGATCGACCAGAGGATGACGTGCCGGGCAGATGCCCCGAGAATACGGGTGAATTCATCGCGCTTCTCCAGCGCCGACGCCTCAGAAAGCGCGGGGAATGCGGCGACGGCATATGAGGCGCCGATGAGGGCGAGCGGCACCGCCTCCAGGTTGCTCGCGAAGGTGAAGACAGAGACCGAGCCCGTACCGAGCCGTGAGGCGAACGCCGTAAGCACGAGCGCGGTTATCGCACCCATAGAAAGAGCGAATGAGCGCGGCACGGAGTCCCGTATGACAGGCAACATGCGGGCGATGCTCGGCAGTGTGAGGCGCGGGATAACGCCCGCCTCCGCGATGACCGGAATGTTCACCGCAAGGTACGCGACCGAACCGATGATGACGCCCGCCCCGATGCCCGGCAGACCGAAGCGCGGATACAGGAAGACCGTACCGGCAATGATGCCGAGATTATAGAGCACCGGAGAGATCGCGAAGAGCGTGAACCTGCGATGCACCTGCGTCACGCTCCCGAGAACGCCCGAGAGGCCGAGCAGGAGGGGCTGGAGGAGAAGCATCCGCGCGAGGAGTACGAATTCTGCCTGATACGGTGACGTCGTGAGGTCCGGATACAAGAAGCCGAGGAACTGCGGCATGAAGACGGCGAGTATGGCACAGAGGACTCCGCCGACGCCGAAAAGGAATGTCGCCGACTCGGAGAGGAGCCGTCGCGTCGCTTCCCTGTCCATGCCCGTGAGGCGCGGGATAAGCACATAGGCGGAGACGAGCGATGCAACGAGCGCGAAGACAAGGTCCGGCACGCGAAACGCCGCATAATAGAGATCGAGCACATGGCCGGCGCCGAAGGTATGCGCGAAGATGCGGTCGCGCAGGAGCGCGAGGATCTGCGAGGCGAGCGTCAGCGCCGCAAGCAGGTATGCGGCCTGGTGCAATCCGCGTATCGGAGAAGCAATGCGCGAATACGCGGCCTGCTGCAGGCCGCGTATTGGTGCCGCGATGCGCTCGAAAGTCTCTCGAACCATCGCCCTATTCTATACTACCTTTCGCTTTTATTCTTCTGCCTTATGGTGCCGGCGCTATCGAGAGAAGATTCGCCGGGAAGGGGTTCCTCCCTGACTCAAGTGCAGCGAGCTGCGAGGCGACTGCGGCGGCGTTGTCGCTCGACATCGCGGCGATTGCTTGCATCTCTGCAAGTGCCTTTGTGAGATCACCCTGTTTCGCATACACCGCTCCAAGAAAGTAGCGTGCATTCGCGAATTGCTGGTTCGCAGCGACTGCGGCTCCGAGCGCGGCCGCGGCATTCGCGAAATCATTCTGCGCCGCATACAAGATACCGACCTGAAAGAGGATATACGGATCGTTCGGCGTGAAGTACGCGGCGGCAAGCGCGGCGGTAAGCGCTTCTTGCAGATTCCCGTCTTGGACCTCCAATTGCGAGAGGAGGAAGATGGCAGTCGTATAGTCTTGCTTAAGCGTGATAGAGGCCTTCAAGTTTTCCTTAGCCGCTTTGATATCTTTATTCGCAATATCGAGCTGAGCGAGGATGTACGGAATCTGGGGATTCGTCGGGTTAAGCGCCTGCGCTTTCTCATACGAGGTCTTCGCGCTGTCATAGGCGCCCGAGACGCCGAGCGGCACCGCCTGCGCATACAGATTCCCGAGCGCGAGCCAGTTCTGATAGTCAGAAGGGGCGAGGCGCGTCGCAGTCAAGGCGGCATTGATGCCGGAGGAGAGCGCGCTCTGGAATGCTCGCTGTGCCTCCGCCACCGGCATCGTCTGCGACGTCGCTATCCGCCCGAGGCGCGTATTCGCGATGCCTGCCTGCATCTGATATGCCGTCGCAGAGGGCGCGAACGAAACGGCGTTCTGCACCGCCGTATCGGCTACTTCAAGATCGCCGACCGAGAGGGCGGTCCTCGCTTTCGCGAGTTCTGCCGTGGCGATATAACGCCCGACGAGCGTATACGCGGTAACGACCGAGGCCAAGAGAAGGATCGTGAGCGAGAACACGATGACGAAGCCGAGGCGGGGGCTCCGCGAGAAAACGACGCCCCATTGCTGGCTCCTCGCCGCAAAGCGCGTCGTCGAGATGAAGAGCCCCGCGAAGACGAAAGCGAGCGCGAGAATGACGGCGCTCGGCAGGCCGACGATCGCGACAACGAAGAGGTAGAGCATCGCGATAAACGAGAGTATCGCGACGTAGCGGGTAAACGCGTCTTCCGGCGCACGCAGGATAAGCATGCGCAAGCCGAGCGCGATACAGAGGCCGAAGAATGCGACCCACGCGAGAACCCCGACGATGCCGGTCGTCACGAATGAGGTCGGGATGAAGCCGATGCCGGAAGAGAAATCGACGTTCCAGAAGACGGTCGAATTCAGAGAGGCATCGCGATGCTTCAGCCATTCGATCCCGAAGGTGCCGGGGCCGGTACCGAACGCGGGCGAGGTGGCGTACGACTCGCGTGCCACCGAGAAGGTGGACTGCCAGGACGGGCGGACGTTCAGCGTATTCACGTCGAGCGCGTTCGCCAGCGCACCGCCAAGCGTCCCGCCGATAATGAAGAAGAGCGACACCGCGAGCACTGCGAGCGGGAGTACGAGCGGATGGCGGCCTTCATCCGTCTCGTAGGAGGTGTCGCCCAGCATCGCGGCATCATCAAGGTCGGCATCCGCGGCTTTTGGTCCGCGCTTCATCACCGCCTCAACGAAGAGGCCGAGCGAGACGAGCGAGACGAGCACCCAGACAACCGAGGAGTTCGCAATAGCCAAGAGAAAAAGAGCCACTACTCCGCTTATAAGGAGCGCGCGATGTGCGCGCCGCGAAAGTTCGAGAAAACGCAGCGTAATAAGAATACTGATAACGCCGAGTCCCATAAGGAATGCCAGGTCGTCAAAGGACCCGACGAACGAGAGCGTCGGTGAGACTGCACTCGGCGCGAATTGTCCGACGATGATTATGAGCGCTTGTATGAGCGCGACGAGGCCGAACACGACCGCACCGATAGTGAGGAAGGAGCGGTAGTGCTCAGAACGCCGGAGCACGAGCGCAGCCAGGGTGCCGAGCACCGCCGCCGTGAGCATGAAGCCGAGCGTATCCGGCTCAAGCGCGGACCCCCAGAGCGTCGTGGCGAACGGGGCACCTGAAAATGCCGCCGAGAGCGCATACGCGACCGTCGGCAGCCAGAGCGCCGCCACAAGCGCAAACGGCGGGAGGATAATATTGCCTCGCGACAGGCGGGCCAAGATAAAGAGTGCGAGCGTGATAAGCGCGCCAGCGGCGAGCAGGAAGGCCTTCGTCGCCGACGACGGGATTGCTGCGGACGGAAGGAACGCGAATAAGCTGACAATGAGCGTGGCAGAAAGCGCCCAGACACTAATGGTCTCAAGCGAACGTCGCGGCTTGCCCCGAGTGTAATCGAGGGGAGCAGCTGCTGAATAAGGAGGCATGGTGGATGTTGTTGCTATTACTCAGTGATAATACTGTTCAGTATAGCTTCCATTCTCTCTATAAATGTGTCTATCCACATGAATCTGTAAGGTGTCACCTCACGTTTTCTAAAATTTCCTTGACTCCGTGAGGTGACACCTTATAATTGGTGACATGACAAAGAGGAAAACCAAGTTCACTGTCGGAGAATGGTACCATTGTTACAATCG
>Ga0155323_129_pt1 | contig 9584 bp, 11 predicted proteins | sample RifCSPhighO2_02_FD_106291 | JGI IMG/M metagenome (GOLD analysis project Ga0155323, IMG submission 106291) | Candidatus Kaiserbacteria bacterium RIFCSPHIGHO2_02_FULL_55_17
CAGCAATTTAGAGAGTTTTTCCACTACCCGTTACCGGATAGGGTCACGTTTTCACATGAGCCTCCCGAGGTACCTCTCCTCTACCCCGCTACGATTACTATACTCTTTGTAGAAGCGAAATACAACAGGATCAGGACGTAGGTAACTTCACCAATGACTGTGGATTCATAACCTAAGCTTTCGGTAGTGATGCTAGACTTAAGATATGGCCCATAAAGACCCTGTACGAAGAAAAGAATACCATGCGAAGTATATGAAGGAGGTTTGGTATCCGAAAAATAAAGAAAAACATATCTCATATGTGCGTAGAAATAAGCGCCGAGTGACTGAGTTTATTGAACAATACAAAAGAGCGCACTCATGTGTTGATTGTGGTTTCTCAGGAAGAGAGTTTCCTTATGTGCTGGATTTCGATCATGTTGATAGTAGTGTGGTCAAGAAATTTAATGTCGGAAGTTGGTCTCACAGCGTACTGAGTATTGAAGCGATTCAGGAGGAGATAAAGAAATGTGAATTGGTCTGCGCAAATTGTCATCGTAAAAGAACCTTTTCAGAAAAACGCCGACTTAAATCGCTTTAAGCTCGTGGAAGACGGCCTCGTAGCGGCCGATGGTGCGGCGCACGATAGATTCGGAGAGCTCGAAGGCGGAGCCCTCGTGCGCGATCTGATTGCGTACCTTGTGCGCCTCCCACGCGTCTTGAAGTGTCGCGAAATTGAGCTGGTCGGCGCTCTTCAGCTTCTCGCCGACGCCCGCGCCGGTGTACCCCTGTCTCGCGAGTAGCTCGTCGAGCAGGATATCGGCCTCGATGATCGCCTCGCGCCACCCGCTCGCCGTCGCGCCTTCTGCGAGCTCCTTGATATGCTGCCAGCGCGGATGTTCGCCGCTCTCGGCATCGGGTACCTGAATAAGCGCGCTGTAATACTCTTCTTCGCGCTTACGCAGATCGAAGAGGCGTATGGTCGCATACACGATAACAAAGAGCCCTACGGCCGAGACGATATAGCCGATAACAATGATCCAGAGCCAGAGATGCGCGAGGAATGCAGAAAGTTCGGCGCTCTTTACTCCGCCATAACACGCCCCGCGGAGACACTCGTAGATGAGACGGAAGAAATATTCGACATTTGCCTGCGAGACGGGGTTCATCGCTCCTAGTATAGACGAAAAATTATCGAGAATCCTCAACAGAGCGCCCGATGGTGAAGAGCGCGTCTTCTTCCTGATGCGGCGCAGTGAAGTGGATACCGACAGGAAGCTGTTTCTTTATCCCGAGCGATTTATCCTGAGCCGAGTCGAAGGAAGTCGAGGGACCTTCTCTCTCGACGGTGCCCATCGGCACAGAAATCGCGGGCATACCGGTGAGGTTCGCCGTCACCGTAAAAATATCTTCGAGGTACATGGCGAGTGGATTGCTCTTTTCGCCGAATGTAAATGCCGGAGAAGGGGTCGTCGGGGAGGCGATGACATCGCAAGCTTCAAATGCTTTCTCAAACTCGCGACGGAGCACCATGCGCGCGGCATCTGCTTTACGATAATATGCATCAATGTAGCCCGAAGAGAGCACGAAGGTGCCGAGCAAGATGCGCCGGCGCGTCTCTTCTCCGAACCCCTCGGTACGCGAAAGGAGATAATCGTCGAGCAATGTCTCCCCCCGCTTCGCGAACCCATAGCGCATGCCGTCGAGGCGCGCGAGATTGGTCGAGACCTCGGCGGGCATGACGACGTAGTATGCCGCAAGCGCGTGGGAACTCGTCGGTAATTCGACATCAACGAGCGTGTGCCCGGCCTGAACGAGGCTCTCAAGCGTCGCATCAAATGCAGTGAGTACGTCTGCTTCAACACCTTCCCTAAGCAGATGCCGCGGAACTCCTACGCGAAGATGCGTCGATCCGCCAGTTGGCGGATTCGTACTATAGAGTCCGTCTGGAATAGTAGTAGAATCGAGCGCATCTTCGCCTCGGATCGCATCGTAGAGAATGCGCGCATCTTCTACGGTTTTCGCCACAGGGCCGATTTGGTCGAGTGAAGACCCGAGAGGGATGAGCCCCGAGCGCGAGACTGCGCCATAGGTCGGCTTCAGACCCACGAGACCCGTAAACGCCGCTGGCTGGCGTATAGAACCGCCGGTGTCAGAACCGAGGGCGGCGATTGCCATATGTGCGGCGACTGCCGTGGCCGAGCCTCCGGATGAGCCGCCCGGGACGCGAGCCGTATCGTGCGGATTTTTCGTCGGCCCGAATGCCGAGTGCTCGGTCGACGAACCCATCGCGAATTCATCCATATTGGTGCGGCCGAAAAAAAGCGCACCTGCCTCTTTCAGTTTTTTTATAACAGTCGCGTCATACGTCGCACGATAGTTCTCAAGCATCTTGCTCGCCGCACTCGCAATTTTTCCTTCGATTAAAATATTGTCTTTTATCGCGAGCGGAATGCCACAGAGAAGTGAAGAATCATTCGCGTCAATGCGCTCTTGCGCGGCAGCAATCGTCGCGTCATCGGCGTCGAAAATCTCTAGAAATGCATTCAGATCTGAATTCCTTGCTTCAGCTGCTTCAGCACACGCGTCCCAGAGTTCGCGTACCGTAAGCTCTCTCGCTCTAAGAGTGCGGGCCGCTTCAGCTATCGTCATTTCGTTCGCTAGTTTAGTCATGGCTGATGATCTGCTTCACCGACAGTGCGTCTCCCTCCCTCTGCGGGAACTGTTCAACGAGCTTCTGGGTCAACGTGCCGCCCGCGTGCGGTCCGCCGTCCTCCCGCATCACGTTACGCAAAACCGGCTTCTCATCTCCGCTCTTAGGCAGTTCCAATTTCTCCAGCTGGCCGACATACGCGAGTATCGCATCGAATTCGCTCGTAAATTTCTCGAGCTCCGCCTCCCCTATCTTGATGCGCGCCAGCGCCGCAAGCTTCTTCACTTCTTCAGTTGTCGCCATGAGAATCACTCTATCACAACGCCCTATACCTTGAGTCTCTTCAGAAATTCTGCTTCAGAAATGACGGGGACGCCAAGGGATTGTGCCTTGGCGAACTTAGAGCCTGGCTCTTCGCCTGCGACGACGAATGAGGTCTTGGCGGAGACGGAGGTAGCTGCCTTGCCGCCCGCTTTGCGCACCAACGCTTCGGCTGCTTCACGCGAAAGGGTCGGCAGCGTGCCAGTGATAACCACCGTCTGCCCCGTTAAGGGGCCCTTTGAAGGCGCGACGACCTTTTGTATCTTCAAATGTCTCGCGAGACGCGCGAGAAGCGCGCGGTTGCTCGCCTCTTTGAACCAACCCGCGACTGATTTGCCGATGATGGGGCCGATGCTCTCTATGCGAGACAGCGTATCTTCGCTTGCTGTTTTGAGTTGCGAAAGAGTGCCGGAATGCGTCGCCAAGAGATACGCGACTTCTTCGCCCACATGCGCTATGGAGAGGCCAACCAAGAGCCGATCGAACGATACGGTCTCTGCGTCGCGTATTGCGCGGATCAGATTATCGGCCTTTTTCTTTTCGAAACTCGGGAGCTCGAGAAGCTCATCTTTCGTAAGCGTAAAGATGTCATCAAATTCGGAGACGAGCTTATGCTCCATAAGGAGCCGCATCGTCTCATGCCCCATACCCTCGATATCGAGCGCGCTCTTGCCCGCGAAATGGATGAGCCGGCGCACCTGCTGTTCGAATGAGCCCGCCTGCTTGCAGCGATGCGCCGCCTCGCCCGGCACCCGTTCGATGGTGCCGTCGCCGGCGCACAAGGGTGAGTGCGTCGGGAACTGCCACGGTTTCGCGCTCTTCTGTCGCAGTTCTTTAATCACCGATACGACTTCGGGGATAACGTCGCCCGCTTTCTGCAGGATGACCGTATCGCCGAGCCGAATGTCTTTTCCCTTGATAAAATCCTCGTTGTGTAAGGTTGCGCGGGCGACGACACTTCCCGCGACGAGCACGGGGCGCAGGTGCGCAACCGGCGTAAGCTTCCCAGTCCGCCCTACATGGAGCGTGATGTCTTCTATCATCGTCTCCACTTGCTCTGCCGGGAATTTATACGCAAGCGCGAAGCGCGGCGCCTTACCCGTATAACCAAGCGATTCTTGGAGCGCGCGCTCCTCCACTTTAATAACGACGCCGTCGAGCTGGTAATCCAACTTTTCTCGCGGCGTCGAAGATCCCGAGCGAAGCGAGGGACTGCCCTTCCACTTCTCCCAATATGCAAAGACCTCATCGAGCGAGTTCGCATGGCGATGTTCTGGGTTGACCGGCAGGCCGAGCGACTTCAGATAGTCAAGTTCTGCACTTTGCATCTCCGGCATCGGTTCAGATGACCGCGCGACGTCATAGAGAAATGCTCCGAGCGGACGCTTCGCCGCGATCTTTGGGTCCAGTTGGCGAATAGAGCCGGCGGCGGCGTTCCTCGGATTCGCGAATTCTGATTCGCCCTGAGCTTGTCGAAGGGCATTTAATTTTTTGAACCCAGATTTTGTGAGATACACCTCTCCTTCTGCGATAAGATCGACGGGACGCGCGAGCATCTCGGGCACCGCAGAAATCGTTCGGACATTATGCGTGACGTCTTCGCCCGTGACGCCGTCGCCTCGCGTCGCGGCGAGTACGAGCTTCCCCTTTTCATACGTAAAGACTATCTTCAGTCCGTCGATTTTGAGCTCCAGATCATAGGTGGGTGTCGCCTTCGTCATGCGGCGTATGCGCGCATCAAACGCGCGCGCTTCTTCTTCTGTAAATGCATCATTAAACGACCATTGCGACACCGCATGACGCACCTTGGAAAGCTCGGGGAGCGCCTCACCGATAATGCGCCGCGTTACCGAATGCTCATCGACCAGCTCGGGATACCGTTCTTCAAGTTCCTTGAGTTCGTGATGGAGCGCGTCATAGGCGCTGTCAGAGAGCTCGGGTGTATCGAGCGTGTAGTACAAGTGAGCGTGGTGCGCGAGCAGCTCGCGGAGCTTCGTCGCTCGTTCTTGTACCTTCTTCGGGGCATTCATGGGCACAGTATACCGAATCTGGCTGCCTAGTAGTGGGCGCTTAAACCCCGTGATACGAAACGCGCCTTGCCCGGATCTGCCACTCGGCTGCACGAGACGTCATAGCCCACCGAAAAGAGATACGTCGTTGTGTTGTCCGGCGCCTGCGGCGCGCTGTATTTATAGACGGTAACGTCGGCGCATCGCGTATTCGAATCGAACGAAAGGCGCACGAAGGAGACAAGCTCTACTATCGAGGGCGGCGCCTGCGTTACGGCGACGGTAGTTCCGTCGCATGTCATACTTTTAGGGTTCCCGTCATACCGCTCATACGCAAAGAGATTCTGCTTTTGGTCGGCATACAATGCGCATTCGAGCCCGGTATCGGCAGCATAAAAGGCGTACTGCGACGCGATAGCTCCCGAAGCGAGTATCTGCTGCTTATAACCGAGCGAGGCGAGCGCGAGGCCGAACGAGAGCATCACGGACATGAAGATAACGGCAATGAGAAGCGTAAATCCGCGCTGTGTTTTTTTTATTGCCATGGCGTGAGGTGGTCCGTAATCGTTATCGCATACGGTGTGCCGTTGAAATCCCAAGAGACAGTCGACGTTATCTTTGCTTCGGTTTCCGAAACGCTCTCCGCTTGTATTTGAATAGTCCGCCGGTACGATGTCTCCGCGCTTCCGGACGGATTTTGCTGAGTATATGCGTTCGACCCGATACACGATAACGTGCCGTTCCTTCTTTCGCAGCCGGTCAGCGAGAGCGTCCGGCATTGTTCTCGCTGCGAATTCCCGGGACATGACGCTAGCGGCGAAATACTTCCCTGCATCGGATCGAGCGTGCAGAACTTCGGTGCGAGGCATTGCCGAACGGAGGACAGGTCGGAAAGCCCGTTGATAAAAGTATCCCAAGCAACGCTCGAGATGTCTCCACTCTGCCTGTCACGATACGCAGCAAGATAACTGTTATCGCGCATCATGCGCACATACTCGATACCTTCCTGCGCCAAATACAAGGCGGTGAGCTGGTCGCGCGCATTCTCCGCGGCGACGATCGCACGGTTCGCGGTAAACAAGGGTCCCGATATCGCGAGGGTGAGGATCGTGATGGCAACCAGCGTCTCAATGAGGGTAAATCCTTTCATATCATTTTATTAGGGCGAGGTCATGACATCACCAGAGTTTCCCACTACCACAAACATAGCATTGCCGTAGGTGACCGAGCGCCAGTCGCCTGAAGGGACACTGGATGGGCTCGTCCAGGTGATGCCGTCAGGCGAGGTCATGACGTCATTTGCACCGGACGACTTCACCGCCACAAAGAGCCCGTTGCCGTAGGTAACGGCACCCCACGTGGCGTTCGGAGTGGTTTGGCTCGTCCAGGTGATGCCGTCGGGCGAGGTCATGGCATCATTTGAGCCGGAGGCGGAGCCAACGGCGACGAAGAGACCGCTGCCGTAGGTGACCGAGCGCCAGTTGCCGTTCGGTGCGTTCCTCTCTGTCCACGTGATATCCTGCTTCTCCTCCGTACACGGCGCGGTTGCGCCGCCATTCTCACCGACGCACGACCATGTCCATGCATCAGGACCGCTCCCATGGTCGGCGTCGGTACCGGCCGCACAGCTGTAGTGAGTCGAGGCGCATTGGCCATTGACCGGCGCGAGAATAACCGCAACTTGTGCGCTACAGATCGCTGAACCTTCTGCATTGGTCGCGGTGCCGGTATAAGTAGTGGTAACGGGCGGAGAGACGGAATACGTACCGCCTGCGGCAGGCGAAACGACGCCGATACCTTGATCGATCGAGAACGAGAGCGCATTCACGGTCGTCCACGAGAGTACGGATGAACCGCCCGAGAGCACCAACACCGGCTCGGCGATGAGCGTACAGGTGGGCGCCGGCGGATTTTCAGACGGAGGCAGTGTGACGGTGAGGTCAATGCCGCGCATGGTCGAGCCGGTTTCGATAGCAAAGGTCTGGGTAGTCCTCCCCGAACCGGAAGAAACCGACCCTGAAATAACGATCGTAACGTAGGGCTGCGTGTACTCGCCCGAAGCCGCCGTCTCCACACCCGACACGTAGAACGTGAGGGAAGAAATGGCGACCGACGACGGGTCGGTAAGCGCGCTCTGCGTCACACCATCAACCGTCCTTTGTATATAGAGATCCGGCGCGGAACCGGCAAGCGCATAGGTGACCATCGCGTCACTCACGTTCCGAAAAGAAAAACTGCTTCCGCCATTTGGGCAATTCCCGCCAAAGTCTCCGCATGAATAGAGTGATCCCGTACGGATACTGCGCGTTATGGTCTCGAGTGCGAACGCGAGATTGTTGATGCCAGTCGCAGTGCCCTGCGCCTGCCGACTGAGATTGATCATCAGGAGATAGGCGCCCGCAGCGAGTGTCATGACGAGCGCAAAAAGCCCGACCGCTACGATAAGCTCGATAAGCGTGTACCCATTTGTTCTCCTCTTTTTCATGGGCAGGAAGCGGCCTTCGCGATTATCTCTCCCGAAGCAGCGACGGAAACAAAACGGGACTCTCCTTGGCTCGCCACAAGCGCGAGACATGCTCCCGTATACTCCGTATACGATGAACCGTTCGCTCGTATGAACGCATCCGAATTCGGACGCACGAATACGATATCGAGTGCGGACAATTCGCCTGTCGATACGCATCGCGGCCGATCAGAAAAGGTACAGAAATCTCCTATCGTGATGTTGTTCCCAAGCGTATAGGTCTGCACGAGCGCATCGGTGCTGTCATAGAGGCGGTCCCCCGGCTTGCAGTCAGGCCGCGTACACGACCCCGCAGGCGGGGGCGAGGTGTCGGCAAAGAGTATGAAGGAATCGGGCGAGCCGCTCTGGAAATGGAGGCCGTATCCCGCATTCGCTATGCCGGGGAGCGCGCGGCTCCCCGTGCCAAAATGCTCCACAGAACGGAGTGTAAGCGCGATATCGTATGCCGTATTTGCGAGTATAAGCGTCTTATTGAAATTGCTTTGGCTCGAGAGCGCGATGGCCGTAACGGCGGCTATGATCGCCAGCACGACCAAGAGCTCGATCAGAGTGAAGCCCTTCGACAGATTCGAGGGACTCACTGCAGGCAAGCTCAGGACAAGAGCACGGCGAAAATGAAAGGGTTCCATTGGGTAAAGTACGCGAGAAGAAATCCTGCGGCCAAAAAGGGCGCGAAGGGCACCTCAATTCCCATTCTAGAGCCCGCGGGCCGCTTCAACAACAGACCTATCCCGATGAGCGCGCCGATCCAAAATGAAAAGATGAAGCCGGGAAGCGCGGCCGCACCGACCAGAAGCGCGAGTCCGAAAGAGAATGGCGCGTCCGCGAAGCCCATAGCGCGGCCGCGCGACAGAACATGGATAAGCGCGAGACTGGCGGCAATGAGGAGTGCGGTGAGGATGGAAGAGAGGAACGAATTAGGAGACGGCGCTTCGAAAAATCCAACCGCGGCGCTTGCCGCGATGAAGGGATAGAGAAACCGAGTCGGCAGTATCTGATGCGCAAGATCATAGAGAACGATCGCCACAAGGAGCGCGAACGAAAGAAGCATGAAGGGAAGCGCGAGGGTGAGACCGAGTTTGGCATACGCGAGCGCGAAAAGAGAGCCGAGAAGGATTTCGGTGACGGGAGCGGTAAACGAGAGGCGCGCGCCGCAGCAACGCGCGCGCCCCGCCAAAGCGAGATATGAGAATAGAGGAATGAGCGCGTACGGCGGAAGCGGCGCCGTACAAGCATCGCATCGCGAACGGCCCACAAGAGCGCTCTGGCCGGTATTGAGACGAACGGTGAGAACGCCGATGAAACTCGCGATGACTGCGCCAAGTGCGAAGAAAATAAGCTCCACGCGTAAGTGGCTGGCTTATTGGGTCGTCAGGCACGTACCGCACGCCGAACCGGGCAAGGTGGTATCACCGACCCCGCAGTGCGCGCCGAGACTGTCGACGCACCAATACGCCGACGTGGGTGCCGCCGCTCCTGATGGCCGCGACACCGCCACTGCATACGCGGTATCCGTCGAGGAGCACGTCGCGGAACCGCCGGAAGAATCAAGGATGGCCGCCGCTATCGCGTTCTCGATAGTAGTGTTATAGAAGACGCCCGTGCCCGTATCGCCGACCGCCGGGCAAGCGGCATTCGCGAACGTCCCGTACGTATTGTTGTTGTCCGAGAGATAGAGCGCCGCTTGGGTGGTCACGGTACTAAGATTCGCTTTCACTCCCACATCATTGCCCTTAGTGCGGGCGGTGTTAAGGGAGGCGAGCACCACAGCCGAGAGGACGCCGATAATGGCGATAACAACGAGCAGTTCGATGAGGGTGAAGCCCTGCTGTTTTTTCATGTTCTTTGGGAGAGGGTGAAAAATATGCTATAGGCAAGCGGTCGCACCCGCAGCCATCGCGTCAGTCACCGCTTTCGCGCCACCCTGGCTGTCGACGCACCAGTACATCTTACCCCCGATGCCATTGAGAAGGCCCGCCTGGACCGCATACGCAGTCGTTGAATTGTTGCAGGTAACCGTTCCTCCAGTGCCAGTGCCGTTGGCGGAGTCTGCGGCTTCGATTGCCCTTTTGATCACCCCATCGGCAGCAAAGAGACT
>Ga0155323_133_pt1 | contig 9309 bp, 8 predicted proteins | sample RifCSPhighO2_02_FD_106291 | JGI IMG/M metagenome (GOLD analysis project Ga0155323, IMG submission 106291) | Candidatus Kaiserbacteria bacterium RIFCSPHIGHO2_02_FULL_55_17
CTTTATCGGATATGGTTACGCCGTTATGTATGAAGTCGAGCACGGTTACGGAACTGCCGTCTTGAGCGGCCACGGTCATGGTCCCTATGTCTCCCGGGGGCGTCGTTCCTGACGTAGAAGATGCAAGATTGTTCGGTGCGCTGCCCGGAAGGGTCGTAGCCGGCTCTGAAACCTGCGGTACGGCTTTCGGTGCGAAAAATACGTACAAGACACCTATGACGATGGCTACTCCGAAGAGAGCCGCGACTATCCAGATGATGTGTTTGATGGTCATAAAAGTTATGCGCCGCCACTAACTCCGCCGCTATTAATGCACTGCGTTTGCCTTGCGTTATTGCTATCCTTTCGCCAATCTTCAAAACTGCCGCCTCTCCCCTGCAGAAGGCAGGCCGCCGCCGATGCGCTGCAATTAAGACTCGCGGCTGCCATAAGGCAGGTGCCAACGATTGCGCTCCCTGGCAGCTGAATTCCGTTGGAATCGAACCCGGAAGCACAGTTGAGCCGGTTCGTTGGTCCGTATGCGGTAGTCCCGAACGCGGAATTGACAGCAGTGTAGCAAGCAGGATTTTCATAGCAACCGCTGTTTCTCTTCAAGAGCACTTGGAAAGCGCCTGCTGCAGTTGAAGCAGGCAGACTATATGCTCCCGCCCAATTGTAATTGAGTAAGAGCGTTCCATCGCTCGCACAACTGCTCTCCGGCGCGGCGATGCAGGCAAAGATATTTGCCTGCATGTTGCTCAACGTATACCCGCCAGTAAGGGCGGCGGCTTGGACCCTCGATGGGTCGCAGGAGGTACCCTCCCTGCCCGCAGGAGGAGCGGCAAGATCTCCGGTCGCGCTCACGCCCGTAACGTCGGTGGGAGGGACTCCCGGGACGAGATCGGCTTGCCGCAAGCTTCCGGCAATCCGAATGCAGGGAGTGATGCCGCCCGAGGTGATGAGATTCGACCAGGTGCCTAAGACGCTGCCGCTTCTGTCCGATGCGTTTGCGTTATACAACACCGCCATGATCGCATCCACGATAAGCCAACCGGCGAGCGCGATGACGATGCCGACGACGGTGTTCGTTAAGACCTCCCTCGCCTTGCTTATCCCGCTTGCGTTCACCGGATTCGTAACGAAGAGGAATCCGGCGTACGCGATCATGAGCGGCGCGACGAAGACGATAGCGAGCGTGATGAGGAGCTGGATGATGTTATTAATAACCTCGATGAGCTGCCCCCAGCTCGGAGCACAGACGTTATAGGCCGCGGGAATGATAGGCCCGAAGAACGGTATCCCCGCCTGCGCGACAAGAGGGAGAGTAAGGGCGCCCGCTATCAGAAAGAGTGCGAAAAGAAAGACGCGAGAACGCATGCCTTTATCATACCTCTCTCTACCATCAGTCAGAACAGCTTTCCCCATGCGCTCCCGTCTGCTATCGTTCGTGTACGGGTCCATCGTATAGTGGTAGTACATCGGTCTCCAAAACCGACAGCCCAGGTTCGATCCCTGGTGGGCCCGCCTTCGCCTCGCAGTAGCTCGGCTTCGGCGTGGTAATACCCGCAGAAGACGAGCGAAGGCGGGATTCGGTTCGCCGGAGCGAACCTACGGCGTGGCAAAGCCCGCTGATAGGTTTGCGTAGGTGACATAATATGTTCATGCATTACGTCTATAGTTTGAAATGCAAAGACGGCTATTACATAGGTTGTACAGACAATCTTAAAGAAAGGTTAGAGAGACATCAAAAAGGTCATGTGCCAGCTACAAAAGAACGACTGCCTATAAAATTAGATTTCTATTTTGCAACCCACGACAAATACAAAGCTTTTGAATTTGAGAAATACTTGAAATCCGGATCAGGCCGAGCATTTATAAACAAGCATCTGACTTAAACTTAGTCGCAAAAAAGTTGACAGTATTTGTATAGTGTGATATATAAAAAAACAAGACGGGCGATGTAGGCTCGTTTGTACAAACAGGAGGTTATTATGGAACAGTTCAAGGCGACCTTTTACGAAAGTAACGGGAAACTCATACGTTTCTTGGAAATTGCGGGATTGGTCTTTCTCGAGCAGTTTGATTGGGATGGCTGGTATGGATATTTCGGAAGTGCCTATGTCAAGATCAATGAAGAAAAAGCCCTCGACATGGTGCTGCGTCAAATTCAGGTCAAGCACCCTAACTATATCAATCGGGATAGGGCGAAGTTCAAGTTGTATGAGTTTTACCTTGAGCAATTACGTTACGGCCACAAAGCAAAGGTAGCCTAAGCCGCTCGACAGACACTGCGTCTGTTCGAGCGGTTCTGTTTTTATATTGAAATATTATGCATCTCAAACACTCCTCTCCACTTCAGGATAGTCCGCTCGATTGTGTTCCATCCCAGGCTTCGTAAGCCCGCCGATTATTATCCTCCCTTCCCTTTCCACTTGATTTCCTTATACACCGCGCGCTTGCGTGCGATAGGGTCGTACTTCGTTACCTCGATCTTCCGCTCGACTTTCTTTTTGTTTTTTCGAGTAATCAAAATATGCTTTGAAGCGGATGACTGTATCCGGATAAGGCGGTCTTGTGACATAAATCTAACCTAACAGAAACGCCGTTACTAGGCAACTGACGCAGCAGCGTCATCCCGAGCTGAAACGAGGGACTTTTTCGCGCCGTTCCGGACCGCCTTCTTTTTTACATCGAAATAAGGCTCATCGTTCTTGATAGAGACCGTCACGGTGCCGCCTTCCATCACGCCTTGTGCGACCATGAGCGAGGCAATCGGTGTGAGTATCTTATCTTGGATCGTGCGGCGCAAGGGGCGCGCGCCGTACTGCGGGTTATAGCCCTTGTCGGCGAGCCAGGCGTGGACCTCGGGTAGGATGGCAAGCGCAATGCGCTTCTGTGTCAGCCGCTTCATTACCTCGGCGACCTGCGTATCCACGATCTTAGCGAGCGCCTCTCTCGAGAGTACGTCGAAAATAATGATATCGTCGAGGCGATTGAGGAACTCGGGGCGAAAGTGCTCCTTGAGCGCGTCCATCACCTTCTCCTTCGTCTCTTCGTAGCGGGTCGCATCAGTCGCGTCGGCTTTGCCGAAGCCGATGTGCGCGAGGCGATCGATGAATTCGCCGCCGATGTTGCTGGTCAGCACGATGATCGTATTCTTGAAATTGACCTTGCGCCCCTTGCCGTCGGTCAAGTGCCCCGAGTCGAGCACCTGCAGGAGGATATTGAACACTTCCGGATGCGCCTTCTCGATCTCGTCGAAGAGCACGACCGCATACGGGCGGTGCCGGATGCGCTCGGTCAGGGTGCCGGACTCCTCGTAGCCGACATAGCCCGGCGGCGCGCCGATAAGCTTCGCGACCGAGTGCTTCTCCATGAATTCGCTCATGTCCACACGGACAAGCGCGTCGGCGTCGTTGAACATAAATTCCGCGAGCTTCTTCGAGAGTTCGGTCTTCCCCACGCCGGTTGGCCCGAGAAAGAGGAACGAGCCGATGGGGCGATTCGGGTCGCTGATTCCCACCCGCGAACGCTTCACGGCGTCCGTGACCTTCTTGACCGCGATATCCTGGCCGATGATGCTTCTCTTAAGCTCGTCCTCCATACGAGAGAGCTTGGCGGCTTCTTCTTCGAGCATGCGCGCGACGGGGATGCCGGTCCAACGCGAGACGACGAAGGCGATGTCCTGCTCCGTAACCTCCTCGTTCAGCACGCGCCGCGACTTCTGCAGCGTCTTCAGGCGTTTCAACTTGCCCTCGAGCTCTTTTTGTAAATACGGGATGCGGCCGTAGCGGATCTCCGCCACCGTGCCGAGATCTCCGGCTATCTCGGCATTATCCGCCTGCACTTTGAGCGCCTCGAGTTCGGTCTTGTTCGCGCGGATGCCGATGAGTACTTCCTTCTCGTTTTTCCACTTGAGCTCGAGCTCGCTCGTCTTCTCGCGGAGATCGGCTACTTCTTTATCGATATCCTTAATTCGCTCCTTGATCTCCTTTCCGGCCGCAACGGATCCGCCTCCAGCCACGGCAGACGCTTCTGCGTCCTTCTGGAGCGCCTGCCGCTCGATCTCGAGGCGGCGGATTTTGCGGTCGGTCTCTTCAAGGAGGGGCGGCTTATTCTCAAGCGCGATGCGGAGTCCGCTCGCGGCCTCGTCGATGAGGTCGATGGCCTTGTCCGGCAGGAAGCGGTCGCTGATGTAGCGTGCGGAGAGCTCGACTGCGGCAACGATAGCGCCGTCGGTGATGCGCACGCCGTGGAAAAGCTCGTATTTATCGCGCAGGCCGCGCAGAATCGCGATCCCGTCTTCTACAGTAGGTTCACTTACGAAAACTGATTGGAAACGCCGAGTAAGTGCTGCATCTTTTTCTATATATTTCTGATACTCCTTCAGCGTCGTCGCGCCGATGACACGGAGCTCGCCGCGCGAGAGCGCGGGCTTCAGCATATTCGACGCGTCCAGCGCGCCTTCAGCGGCACCGGCGCCCACGAGCGTGTGGAGCTCATCGACGAAGAGGATCACCTTCCCTTCCGCGCGCTCCACTTCCTTCATCACGTTCTTCATCCGCTCTTCAAACTCGCCGCGGTACTTGGTGCCGGCGATCATGAGCCCGATATCGAGCGAGAGGAGCTCCTTGTTCTTGAGTGATTCGGGAACCTCTCCGGTGGCCATGCGCGCGGCGAGCCCTTCGGCGATCGCGGTCTTCCCTACGCCCGCCTCGCCTATGAGAACCGGGTTGTTCTTGGTGCGGCGCGCGAGGATCTGGATGACGCGGTTGATCTCGTTGTCGCGGCCGATGACCGGATCGAGCTTATTCTCGGCGGCGAGCTTGGTGAGATTGCGCGCATACTTCGCGAGCGCGCGGAAGCGCTTCGGCTCCGTGATTTGGCCGTCTTTAGAGCTCTTAAGCTCTTTGAGTATCGCGAGTGCCGCATCGCGCCCGATAGAGAAGCGCGCGAGGATGTCGCCCGCAGGGCCCGGATGCTCGATGACCGCGAGGAAGAGGTGCTCGGTGCCGACGAAGGTGTCGTTCAGGCGCGCCGCGATCTTCCCCGACGCTTCGAGCGCCTGCGCCAATTCCGGCGTGAGATAGATCTGGTACGAGGGCGAGAGCACCGACGCGCTCTCGGGCGCCTCGAGGTGCTCTAAGACCGCATCGCCCAGCATATTGGTATCGACCTCCATGCGGTCGAGCATCGAGAACACCAGCGATTCTTCCTGTAGCACGAGTGCGGCGAGGAGATGAAGCGGCGAGACATGGTTCTGTCCGCGCTCAATCGCGAGCTCATGCGCGCGGCGCACCGCTTCTTTAGCTTTGGTCGTGAAATTATTAAAGGGGGGCATATATGCTAAACATACCTTATGAACCCTTAAGAACCGTTGAAGTTTCGGTCTGCGATGGGATCTTCGACTCTGCCGTCGAGGTCGCAGTGAGAAGCGCGGTTATCGTCGTCGCGCTAATAAGGAGGCCCGGCGCTGCTCCTGCGCTAATGCCGATCAAATTGCCCGAGAGATCGACCGCCGCACTCCCGACCCCGATATCGGGCAGTGTCGTGTGAACGCCGGTACTGCTCACGCGCGCGACGATGCCGGTCGAAGCAGCACCGTCGGCGCCGAGCGCAAGCACGGTCTGGCCGAGCTTCAAGTCGCTCGCGTTGATGAGGGCCGGCGAGGCCATCTTCGGCAATACGGCGCTATCGGCGAATCCGTAGATCGCGATCCCTTTCCCCTCGTGCGCGAGAGAGGCGGCGCTATAGGAGCCATTCGTAAATTCGATGAGCACTTCCTTCGGCAACACATCCTGCGCGGCGGTCGCAACGGCGCGTGCCTTAGGGAGATAGGTGCCGATAGCGATCGCCGGCGTGGACGTACCGGTCACCGCGGCATAGAGCGCGACCGCGCGAGCCGCGTCCGCTCCGATAGCCGCCGTAACAAGATCCTGGTTCGACGGCGCGGGGGCTTGGGTGATCACGGCCGGCGCCGCGGCCGCGACCGTCTCAATGGTGCGCTCAACAACGCGATTAACCGTTTGCGTAACGAAGGGTGGCGCCTGATCAAGCAAAGAAACCGTCAAAATGCCAGTCGCGACCGAGGTGACGAAATTCACCAGGATCGTAAGCAGAATAAGCTGGGATTTGGAGAGTTCTTCGATATTCATATGGCTATAATGCTACCGACGACTGTTGTTGTCAATTCCGCCGGAGGCGGATCCGCCTCCGGCGGAGAATGCGACTGCCCGCACGAGCTCCTTAGCAAAATTGGCTAATTCGCGCGGCTGGACACCCGGACCCCATGAGATGCGAAGGGTGGCGCGCGCGCGCTCGCGGTCTCCGGTGAGAGCAAAAACAGCGCGCGACCCTCCTTCAGAATCCCTAAACGATTCGTCAGACGAATCGTCGGGCGACCGCTCCATACGGAGCGGTTTAGCCGTCTCACACGCGCTCCGCGTCGAGACGGCGAATCCCGCTTCGTCGAGCAGTGCCACGAGATAATCAGTATCGCGCCGTGGAAACGAGAGGTTGAGGATGTGCGGCGCCTGCCCGCGAGCAGACGGACCTTCGTTGATGAGAACTCCCTCAATAGGACGAACACGGCCAATGAGACCAATGCGATCGCGCTCCGCGCGAGCGCGAAATGAATCGCGGCCCCGCGCGGCCGCGCAAAGCGCGACCGCGAATCTCTCCGCGAGCTCGGGCGCCTCGCTCCCGGGGCGAAGCCCCCGCTCCTGACCGCCGCCGCGATACAGCGGCTTAAGCGGAATCGTACGATGTGCGATAAGCGTGCCGATACCGCGCACCGCACTTACCTTAGACGCATCGAACGTGAGCATGTCCGCCCCGAAATGCGCACGGGTGATCTTCTCGGTGAGCGGAGCTTGGCTGGCGTCTATGTGGAGCAAAACTTTTGAGCCAATCGTATTGCGCACTTCTCTCGTATTCCACACGACTCCTGTCTCCCCGCACACAGCGTCCATACTGACTAGTTTTGTCTCCGGTCGCAACAACTCTTTCAGCTTCTCGCAATCCACGCGACCGTCCTTGATCGGCAGCGCTTCGGCTCTGATCCCGCGCTCGCTCGACAATTTCATATTTTCAACAACAGACGCATGCGCGCTCGGCAAGTAGAATGCGTGATCTCCTGTCGTAAGGACGCCAAGAATAGCAAGGGCATTCGCCTCCGTCGCGCCACTCGTAAAGACGACGTCGTCGCTTTGTACCTCGACCAGCCGCGCGATACTCATCCGCGCTCCCTCGAGCATTTCTCGCGCCTTTCTCCCTTCTTCGTGCGGCGACGAGGGATTTCCGCTCGCCCCAGCGGCGACATCGAGATACGTTCTCTTCTTTCTCCAAAACATACGCTGATTCTACACGACATGCGTGCGCGAAGCGATTGCGATTAATCGATTTTTATGATGAGATGAAGCTATTATGGCGTGGAAAGCACGGCCGCCCGTCATTGCGGTGATGGGTCATATAGACCATGGCAAGTCTTCGCTTCTGGATTACATTCGGAAGGCGAATGTTGTGGCCGGTGAAGCGGGCGGCATCACGCAGCACGTCGCGGCGTACATCGCGCTCCACGACGGCCGCCCGGTCACCTTCCTCGACACGCCGGGACACGAGGCCTTCAAAGCACTGCGTACGCGCGGCGCTGCAGCCGCCGATATCGCTATCCTCGTCGTCGCCGCGGATGAAAGCGTGATGCCGCAGACGCTCGACGCTCTCGACGCGATCAAGGAGGCGGGCATTCCCTTCATCGTCGCCATTACCAAGATAGACAAGAACAACGCGGACATCGAGCACACGAAAAATTCACTGCTCGAACACGGAGTATTCCTTGAAGGATTGGGGGGAGAAGTTTCCTATGCGCTCGTCTCTTCAAAGAGCGGCAATGGTGTTCCCGAGCTTCTCGATCTCGTCTTGCTCGCAGCAGACCTTGCAGAGATAACTGCCGACCCCGAGGCGAGTGCCACTGGTTTCGTGCTCGAATCCACGCAAGACCCGAAGCGCGGCGCCTCCGCAACGCTCATCGTGAAGGATGGCACGCTTACTCTCGGTGGTTTCATTGTTGCGGGTGACGCCTACGCCCCTATACGCTTCATTGAAGACTTCCTCGGTAAACGCGTAGAACGCGCGGGACCTTCGGAGCCGGTACGCATCTCCGGGTTCAGCAAATTGCCCGCCGCTGGTTCGCTTTTCAGCATCGTGCAGACTAAAAAGGAAGCCCTAGACGCAACGCAAAGCGTTGCGTCGGGCGACCGTTCTGCTTCGCAAAACGGTTTAGCCGAGGCGCCTGCAGAAGGTATCGCTGAATTGCCGCTCATCGTAAAAGCAGACGTCGCTGGTTCCATTGACGCTATTCTCCACGAGCTCGCAAAGATAACCCACGAGCGCGCGAACATACGCGTCGTGGCCTCGGGCGTCGGCAGCGTCAGCGAGAATGATGTGAAGATGGCGCATGCTTCAAGCGCTACCATCGTCGCCTTCAACGTCTCGACCGATGCTATCGCACGAGAACTCGCCGAGCGCGACGCTGTCGCCATCCTTCCTTTTTCGATCATCTACGAGCTTTCGGAAAAAGTAACTGAACTCCTTGCCGAACGGGTGCCGCACATCGTTACCGAGAAAGAGCTTGGCCGCGCGCTGGTGTTGAAGCCGTTTTCTTCGAGCGGAAAAAAACAGGTTCTCGGCGCACGCTATGTGTCGGGGATTCTTACAGCTGGCAGTCGAGTCAAGTTATTGCGGAAAGATGAGGAGCTCGCGCGCGGCAGCATCCTGAATCTCCAACAGGCGCGCGCCGACGTGAAAGAGATAAAGATCGAGGGCGACTTCGGTATCGAGATCGAAGCGCGCGCACAGGCGAGTTACGGTGACCAGCTCGTCGCGTTTTCTCTCGAACAGGTGTAACTGCATGCAAACAACTGCCAACAATCACCAGAATGAACGTGTTACCGAGATTATCGCGCATGCGGCGGCAGTGTTTATCGCCCGCGAGGCAGGTACCGAGTCTCTCATCACCGTCATCCGTGCGGAGAGTGTGGCGCACGGTTCACCCAGCACCAAACGTAGTTTGGTGCTGGGCAGGCGCGCAACAATATTCGTGAGCGTTTTCCCCGAAGAGAAAGCTCTTGCGGCGCTCGCCTTTCTCGCACGAAGGCGCGAGGCATTTTCCGATTATTTGAAGCAGCACACGCACCTGCGCCTCCCACGCGTGGACTTCCTCCTCGACAATCGCGAGAACAGCATCGCTCCGTAGCTATCCACGCTTTGTGCCGACCGGTACCTATCGTGGATACTTGTTATTCCGAGATTTTATTGCTAAACTCAAAACCG
>Ga0155323_109_pt1 | contig 9216 bp, 8 predicted proteins | sample RifCSPhighO2_02_FD_106291 | JGI IMG/M metagenome (GOLD analysis project Ga0155323, IMG submission 106291) | Candidatus Kaiserbacteria bacterium RIFCSPHIGHO2_02_FULL_55_17
CTTCACCAAGGCGAGGCGCGAAGCGCCGAGCGACGAGGTCGCCAAGAATGCACAGCTTCTCGTGCGCGCCGGCTACATCCATAAAGAGATAGCGGGCGTGTATTCATATCTACCCCTGGGCTTGAGAACTCTGAACAAGATAGTGCAGATTATCCGCGAAGAGATGAATGCGCTCGGCAGTCAAGAAGTCCTCCTCTCATCGCTCCAGAATCCCGAGCTCTGGAAGAAGACGGACAGATGGGAACAGGACGTATGGTTCAAGACATCATTGAATGTCGGCGGCGAGCTCGGTCTCGGCTGGACGCAGGAGGAGGCGATAACGCACATTGCATCCCAGCATGTGAATTCCTATCGCGACTTGCCGTTCTCGGCGTACCAGATACAAACAAAGTTCCGCAACGAGGAGCGCGCGAAGTCGGGCATCATGCGCGGACGCGAATTCTTGATGAAGGACCTCTATTCTTTCCATATTGACCAGAAAGACCTGGATGTGTTTTATGAACGGGCGACAGATGCATACCGTAAGGTCTTCCAGCGCGCAGGCATCGGCAACAAAACGTTTATCACGTTTGCATCCGGTGGCGCGTTCTCTAAGTATAGTCACGAGTTCCAGACGCTGTGCGAGAACGGGGAAGACACCATCTACGTCTCGCGAGAGAGGAACATGGCTATCAACAAGGAGGTCTTGAACGACGAGGTACTTGCCGACCTCAAAGTGTCGCGAGACAGCCTTGAAGAGGCACAGGCGGCAGAAGTCGGCAATATTTTCAAGCTCGGCACACGCTTCTCCGAGCCGCTTGGCCTCTCATATAAAGACGCACAGGGGAAGTCGGCGCCGGTCGTTATGGGCTGTTACGGCATCGGTCCCACGCGCCTCATGGGCGCCATCGTTGAAGCGCTTGCCGACGAGAAAGGGCTTGTGTGGCCCGAGAGCGTGGCGCCGTTTTCGGTGCATCTTGTGTCGCTCGGCCGCGGAAATGATGACATTTCTAAAACAGCAGATGCCCTTTATGCCGATATGACGAAAGCAGGGATTGAAGTTCTTTATGACGACAGAGATGCGCGCGCCGGCGAGAAGTTCGCCGAGAGCGATTTACTCGGCATTCCGAAGCGTATCGTGGTCGGGAAGGATGCGGTTGAAACCGGCGAGTTTGAGGTCGTTGAGCGCGCGACCGGAACGGTTGAAAAGGTCTCGCGCGAAAGACTCTTTTCATAGCCATGGCGAAGTTCTCAAAAAACGCCCTCTTCTCTAGCGACATCGCGATTGACCTCGGGACTACCAACACCCTCGTCTACGTGCGCGGCAGGGGCGTCGTCATCAACGAGCCGTCGGTAGTAGCGGTCAACGATAAGACGCATCAGGTCGTCGCAGTGGGGAAGGACGCGAAGACGATGCTCGGCAAGACGCCTGCGCACATTCGCGTCGTGCGCCCGCTCTCACACGGCGTCATCTCCGACTTTGAGGTGACCGAAGAGCTCCTCACCTATCTCATCAACAAAGCACAGGGTGGCCGGGTGCGGCTCTTCGGTCCGCGCGTCGTGATAGGAGTGCCTACCGGCGTGACCAACGTGCAGAGCCGCGCGGTGCGCGACGCAACGAAGAACGCCGGAGCGCGCGAGGCGATTATTCTGGAAGAGACGGTCGCCGGCGCCATCGGCACGAAATTGCCGGTCGCCGACGCGATCGGGACGATGGTCTTGGACATTGGCGGCGGCACGACCGACATCGCCGTCATCGCGCTCAAGGGCGTCGTCGCGGCCAAGAGCTCGCACGTTGCCGGCGACCGCTTCAACGATAACATCATTGATTTTGTGCGAAGCGAGTTCAAGCTCGGCATCGGCGAGCGCACTGCCGAGGAGGTGAAGATAGCGATAGGAGCGGTAATGCCGCTCTCTGAAGCACTCTCGCGGAGCGTGCGCGGGCGCGACTATGCGACTGGCTTGCCCCGCGAAATATCCCTCACCGATGCGCATGTCCGCGAAGCGATTGCGCCGTCTCTGGACGCGCTTATGGATGCTATGAAGGAGGTTATTGAAGCGACGCCGCCCGAGCTCCTCTCCGATGTTCTCCAACATGGCGTGACGGTCTTCGGCGGCGGAGCCCTCTTACGAGGGCTTCCGCAGATACTCGCGAAGATGCTCGGCGTGCCGGTGCGGGTCGCGCCCGACCCCTTGACGGCGGTCGTGCGTGGCGCGGGCATCGTGACCGAAGACCCGGAGCCTTACGAAGATTTCTTTGTCGATGAAGAAGACATTCTTAGCGAGGCGTAACGCGCTGTTATCCTCCACGAGCGTATCGTGGGGAGTGCTCGCGCTCGCGGGTGCGGTACTTCTGCTTCTCATTCGTCTTCTCGCGCCGAATCTTTTTTGGTATACGTTTGCGCCGGTGTTCCGCGCGTCAGATTTGCTGGCAGAGAGGAGTCACGCGTTTTTCAGCAGTTTTGGCGATGCGACGGCGCTCACGCTAGAGAACGAGAGGCTGACGGACGAGAATGCCGCTCTCTCCCTCAAGAATCAGGAACTCCTTCAGCGAGTAAACGACCTTGCAGAGCTCGGAGAGGATATTCAAGGCATCGTGGCCGGCGTCGTTGCGCGTCCTCCGGCGAGCCCCTACGATACGCTCGTCGCCGCCGCCGGCCTGAAGCGGGGAGTGGCTCTCGGCATGGAGGCGTTTGGGGAGGGAGGCACACCGCTTGGTATCGTCTCCTCTGTTTCTAGCGATTTCTCGCGAGTAACGCTCTTTTCAGCGCATGGCGTGACAACCAACGGCTGGGTTGGGCAGGCGGGTCTGCCGCTCATCATTGAAGGCGCGGGAGGGGGCGTGCTCCGAGCCTCCGCGGCGCGTTCTGCCGGCATTGCGGCGGGTGACGTCGTATTCGTGCCCGGCCCCGGGAAGTTGCCCATCGGTGCGGTGGTGCGGGTTGACAGTGACCCTGCGTCTCCCTCGGTCACCCTGCGCATCGCCCCCGCCTCCAATCTCTTTTCAATCTCCTGGGTTGAATTACGCGATACGGGAATAACGGCGTTTCCGCCGAAGGCGGACCCGCCTTCTGCGGGCGCCACTTCGGCACCATGACCCCGTTAGAAATCGCGGCCGCGCTATTATTTAGCACATGACTCACAATTATTATCGATCGCGGTCTATTTCTAACGGGGTGATGCGCGGAACTCTCACGATACTCTCGTTCATTTCGGCCGTGTTCTTCCCATGGTTGTGTACCGCTCTTCTCGCTGTCGCCGCCTCGTTTTTTGAACCACTGGTGCCGCTCGCCGTGGGACTCTTCGCCGACACGCTCTACTACACGCCGCAGGCGGGTGTATTCCCGCTCTACACGCTCTACGGAGCCGTAGTAACAGTTGCGGCGTCCTTCGTGCGCGGCCGCCTTTCAGCGAGCCCCGTTAGAGATATATGACGTTTGTGTACAATATCTCAAGCACTTTCTAATCTCTAACGGGGCGAGTATTATCAAGTGATGCTGTGGCGGCGCAGAAAGAGGAAGGACCCGGAAATCGCTCCCGACGAGATATTTCTTGACGCGTCAAATGCTCCAGCCTTCGACCGTGCGCGCTTTGAAGGACGGCTTGAAAAGCCGCTTCCGCACGGAACATTCGTGTCGCTCGCCAGCGCTCTTTCGCTCCTCTTCCTCATTTTGGTTGGGCGCGCATGGGACTTAGAGATTCTGCAGGGGGAGGCATTCGCCGCCCGGAGCGCGCATAATAGTCTTGAATCCACGATACTCTTCGCGCCACGCGGCGTCATCACGGATTTCCAAGGAGTTATTCTCGCTGAAAATGTTCAGAGAGAGGATGGAACGGTACGCCGCAATTATCCGCTTCCTTCTCTCGGTCAGATTATCGGGTATGTGTCCAGTCCGAAGAAGGATGCGAAGGGTGTGTATTACGACGAGAAGGAAACCGGTCTCGCCGGCCTGGAGGCCGAATACGACTCGCTCCTCGCCGGGAAGAACGGCCAATTGCTTACCGAGACAGACGCGCTCGGTCGTGTCCGCTCCGAGGGCACCATCGTGAGGGCGGAGACGGGAGCGACACTGCGGCTCTCGCTTGACGCCGAGCTTGAACGGCTCTTCGCGCACGCCATTAAAGATATCGTAGACAATATGCGCTTTATCGCAGGCGCCGGCGTCATTATGGACGTTTCTAGCGGTGCGGTGCGCGCCATCGTCTCGTACCCGAGCTACGACCCGAATGTCATGACGCAGGGAGGTCCGTCGGACATCATTGCTGATTATTCAACAAGCGAGAGACACCCGTTTCTTGACCACGCCGTACAGGGCGTCTACGCGCCCGGTTCTATCGTGAAGCCGCTTATCGCCTCTGGGGCGCTCACCGACGGCCTCATCACGCCGAACACGGTCATTGATGACCCCGGATTTATTGAAGTCCCTGACCCGTATCATCCCGGCGAATCGTTCATCTATAAAGGATGGAAAGCGCTCGGCCCCGTGGATGTGAAGAAGGCGATTGCCTGGTCCTCTGACATCTTCTTCTACACGGTTGGCGGCGGTTTCGGGAATCAGAGGGGTCTCGGCATTGTTCGGCTTGAATATTGGTATCGCCAGTTCGGCATGGGGAGCCTGACGGGTGTTGACCTCCCCGGTGAGGCCGCTGGGCTTATCCCGACGCCCGAATGGAAGAAAGAAATCTTCAACGAGCCGTGGTACCTCGGTGACACGTATTTCACCGCTATCGGCCAATATTCAGTGCAGGTGACACCGCTCCAGATGGCGAGGGCGACTGCGGCAGTCGCCAACGGCGGGAAATTATTTACCCCAACGCTCCTCGCCCAGCACCAAAACAGTTTTGGTGCTGGGCTCGCGGATAAAGCGCCGACGTATACAACCGTGCCCGTGAGCGCTGACGCGCTCGCGGTGGTGCGCGAGGGGATGCGGCAGGGTGTGACAACCGCACTCGCGAGTGCGCTCAACTTCCCGTACGTGAAGGTCGCGGCGAAGACCGGCACCGCGCAGACGGGTACGCGCAATCAGTATGACAATTCGTGGGTCATCGGGTTCTTCCCCCACGATAATCCGCAGTACGCCTTCGCCGTCGTCCTTGAACGCGGACCCGCGGGCTCGGGCTCGCAAGCAGTCAATGTGATGCAGGAACTCTTCAGCTCTCTGTATGCCCAAAACTCTGTTTATGTAGGAGGGACCGCAACGAGCACTCAAAATTAGCTTGCGCTTTAATGCGGGGCACGCCCAGCACCAAATCAGATTTGGTGCTGGGCTTGCAAGTTAGTGCTGGGCACGTACAATGCCTGCACTACTATAACTATATGAGTGATATACAAGAAAGCGTTGTCTCGCAAGAAAAATTTGACGAGATGGTGAAAGAGCTGGAGCACCTGAAGACGGTGCGCCGCACCGAGATTGCCAAGAACCTTGAGTATGCCCGCTCGCTCGGCGACCTCTCCGAGAATGCCGAGTACCAGGAGGCGCGAGAGCTCCAGGCCGCGACCGAGGAGCGCATCAAGAAGCTAGAGGAGCTCGTAAAGAATACGAAGATTGTCACTGACAATAAGAAAAAAAGCGAAGTAGGCTTCAATTCCAAAGTGTCTATAAAGAGGGAGGGAAGCATTGACGTGCATGAGTACACCATCGTCGGGAGCGAAGAGGCCGATATGCGCGTGAAGAAGCTGTCGCATATCTCGCCCTTGGGCGCCGCCCTGATGGGGAAGAAGAAAGGCGACGTCTTCACTTTTGAGACCCCCACCGGCAAGCAGACCTACACGATAGAGAAGGTGGCCTAAGAAATATAATGGTACGATAGGCCCATGCTCTGGGCTGACCGCATAGCAAGCGAGATACGAGACACGCGCACTCCTCGCGATGGGAAGACATTCCTTATTCGCGATGAAAAGACGATCTCCGGTCGCGTGCACGTGGGCAGTATGCGCGGCGTCGCTATTCACGGGCTTGTCGCCGAAATGCTCGCGGAGCAAGGTGTCGCGAATGAATTCCGCTTTGAGATAGGCGATTTTGACCCGTTTGACTCCATACCGAATTATTTAGACGTGGGAAAATTCAGAGAACATCTGGGGAAGCCTCTCTGCGCAGTTCCGAGCCCCGAACCGGGCTTCGCGAACTACGCAGAATACTTCGGTACAGAATTTATAGAGGTGCATAAAAAAGCCGGTTTCTCTCCGAACTATTATCGTGCGACCGAACTTTACCGGTCGGGGAAGATGGATTCGCTTATTAAAACGGCGCTTGAACGCGCTAGCGATGTCCGCAAAATCCTAAAAGAAGTCTCGGGGTCTGAAAAGGACTGGTCATGGCTCCCCGTATCGGTCGTATGCGAGAAGTGCGGGAAGATGATGACGACGCGTGCGTACGACTTTGACGGCGAAACGGTTGGCTATACCTGTGACAAGCATCCTGACGATGCGGTAAGTTGCGGGCACGCCGGGCGCACCGCACCATGGAAGGGCACTGCGAAGCTCTTTTGGAAAGTGGATTGGGCGGCAAAGTGGGTCGCACAGGGGGTGGATATTGAGGGCGGCGGGAAGGACCATTCCACGAAGGGAGGTTCACGAGACGTCGCCAATCACATTGCTCGCAAAGTGTTTAATTATGAACCACCATTTGATATACCGTACGAATTTTTCCTCGTCGGCGGGAAGAAGATGTCTTCGTCAAAAGGCCGCGGTAGCAGTGCGAAGGATATGTGCGACCTCTTCCCGCCACAGGTCTTCCGCCTCGCGCTTATCGGGAAAGATATTCGAGAGCAGATTGATGTAGACCCTGCGGGAGAATCGGTACCGCGCCTCTATGACTGGTATGACGAACTCGGAACTGGCGTGCGCGAAGGAAAGGCCGACGACTATTCGCGTCTCTATACGCTCTGTGAGCCCCCCAAGAACCGCGCCGGGCTCACTGCCCCCTGGCAGATGCGATTTCGCGAAGTAGCATTCATCGTGCAAATGCCGCATCTGGAACTTCATAAGGAAGCGGGGAAAGCGAAGGGGGCAGAGCTGACGGAAGACGAGATACAAAGGCTAGAAGAACGCGCGCGGTACGCGAAGTTCTGGCTTGCCACGTACGCGCCGGAAGAATTTAAATACGAACTGCAAGAAGAGACTCCAGAAGTTGAACTTTCGCAGGTGCAAAAGAAAGCGCTAACCGTACTCGCCGACTATCTGCAGACCGGAGAACGTACGGGTGAAGAACTGCATCTGCGCTTGCACGAGCTTAAGACTGAAATTCCCATACAGCCCAAAGAACTCTTCCATGCTATCTACCGTATATTCCTCAACCGCGATTCAGGCCCCAAGGCCGGATGGTTCCTCGCCGGCCTCCCTCGCGACTTCGTCATTACCCGCCTCAATGAGGCTGTGCAATAATCATATATTGCAAATTTGGCTATCCACATGTAGGATATCGGCATGAGAAATGTCCCACGGACGGGGGAACATGATTAGGCATATGAAGAAGATAATTCCAATAGTGGGTGTTATATACCAATCCAAGGACGGGAATTGGAGAGGTTTTTGCTACCCCTATGATGTTTCTTGCACCGCCGCTACTGAAAAAGCAGTAAAGGGAAAACTAAAGAACCTCGTTCAAGCCTATGAAGAAGTACTTGCTCAATATAATAATCCGATACATCTTATAGACAAGGAGATGTCTGATGAGGAAGATCGAGAAACACTAAAAAAAATATGGCCAGAAATCTCCAGAAATATTGCGAAGGATATGGAGGAAGCTACCAATCCTAAAAAGTATTCAGAATCTTTTTCAGGGCGTGTGAATCTTGATTTTGATGGAGGAGGAGTCGCTTCATATGAACACAGAAGCGTTGAAAATGCTTTAACGTTTGCTTAACTCTGGTCTAACGTGGCAGTTCCTACTAAAATAAAATTGAAGGACTTCTTCAAAGCAGTCCAATTGATAGCAGTAGAGAAAGGGATTACTGCTAATCCATACAAAGGTAGTCGTGGTTCTGCTGTTTGTTTTCGTTTCTTCAAGAAAAACGAAGAGACTCCTTTTTATCTCTTTTGTTATGACGAAGATTTGCATTCTAGAGTTATCTATTCTGATGACCTCAAGAAAGCCTGTAAGGGTCTCGGTATAAACAAGAAGGAGTTTGAAGGATTTGTGAAAAAGATGCGCTGAAGGCCGGATGGTTCCTCGCCGGCCTCCCTCGCGACTTCGTCATTACCCGCCTCACCGAAGCGATAGCATAACGGCTTCATACCTCGTTCCGGCGCGCCTGTGGCGCGCCAGTTTTTGCATGTGCGAGGTTATCCACAAGCCCCCTAGATAGGAGAGTGGGGGAGAGTGGGATATACTCCACTGATGGTTAGTGAAGTGGGAAGCGGGAGTGGTGGCCTGCTTTTCAGTCCCACAACCATCTTCCGCTATGTTCCTCGGAGAATACCTGCACACTTTTGATTCTAAAAATAGAATTTCGCTTCCGTCGAGATTCCGGAAGGATCTGGGCCGCGTCGTTGTCATAACGCGCGGCCTTGATCATTGTCTCTACGTCTATTCGCGCCGGGCGTGGGAGAAGGAAGCGCAGAAATATGCAAGTGACGCGAACGGGAGCGCGGCGCGTCGCGGACTCGCGCGCCTCTTCCTCGCCGGCTCGTCTCTCGCCGACGTTGACCGCACCGGCCGGGTGCTCATCCCTGAGCACTTGAAGTCATTTGCCTCAATTAAGGAGAAGGCAGTCATCGCCGGTGTCGCTGACAGGGTTGAAATGTGGGAGGAGGGCGCATGGAAGACCTATACCGCCGAGATTGAGCGTAATGCCGACGCGTTTGCCGAGAAAGTCGGCCTGCCCGACCAGGGCACCCAGATATGAACCCCGTTAGAGACAAGAACCCAAAGAGTTCTGGCCGACAAAAGGTCGGCGTCTCTAACGGGGTGAAGGCCGAACACAACAGTGTGCTGATGGATGAAGTACTCAAGGCGCTTGCGGTGGCGCCGAGCGACACGGTCATTGACGCGACTCTCGGCGGAGCGGGACACTTTGCCGCGCTCCTCGCGGAGCTCGGCGAGGGCGGTGTCATCGTCGGCATTGATGCCGACCCCTCCGCGGTGGAGCGCGGTCGCGAGGCATATGCAGAGGACCGCCGTCCTGAACGTCCGGTTGCGCACATCGTGAACGACAACTTCCGTAATCTCGCGCGCATCCTGGAGCGGCTCGGCATCGGCCACGCCGACGCGATATTCCTTGACCTCGGCTGGAGCG
>Ga0155323_122_pt2 | contig 7608 bp, 7 predicted proteins | sample RifCSPhighO2_02_FD_106291 | JGI IMG/M metagenome (GOLD analysis project Ga0155323, IMG submission 106291) | Candidatus Kaiserbacteria bacterium RIFCSPHIGHO2_02_FULL_55_17
TCTTCAAGCGAAATGCGCAGGCCCAAAGCGATATCGTCTGTGATGTGGCTCGAGCCCATGGGGAACACTTTTACCGAAATAGGTATGTTCTCGTCGTAGACGACGATGGACACCGTCTCTGCGCCGATATTCGCGAGGACGCAGCCCTTCATCTTTTGGTCGCCCTCGAGGAGAACGTACGAGCCGGCAAGCGGGGACGCCATCTGATCGATGATCTCGATGTTCGCATCCTCAACCGCGGCCGCCAGTATTTCCTCGTGCTGGGCGAGGCAAGTAACGAAGAGATAGTCGACTTCGAGGCGAACGCCTTTCATGCCGAGCGGGTTGCCAAGCACTTTGGCGCCGTCGATGCGATATTCAACCGGGATGCTGTGGAGTACGTGCCGATTAAGGAACCCGGGCGCCGCCGCCTCGCGCGCCGCTTTTCCCGCTTTCTCCAAGTCGAGTTCGGTTATCTCTTGGTCGGCGCGCGAGATGATAGCGAAGCCGGTCGCGCGCGCCTCGTCGAGCGAGATGCCGCCCACCGCGAGGAAGCCGGCACGAAGAGGGACGCGCGCGATTGACTCCGCCTGCCGCTTCGCTTCACGGATGCTCGCAGAGACCTCTTCCTTATTGACGATATAGCCATGCCGGAGGCCCTTCGACTCGGCGAGGCCCGTGCCGAGAATGCGCAGCTGCCGCGTACGGGTGCGCCTATCGAAGAGTTCCTCGACGACGACCATCTTTACCTGGTACGTGCCGATGTCGATGCCGGTGGCTATGCGTCGTGACATATCGCGCAAGGAGCGTTCGTTCGCATTTCTCCATAGTAGCACCATGCGCCCATCCTTTTATATGCAGTGCGCCGTGGATAAAGAGTAGGAGCAGGAAGCTGGAAAGAGGAAGCTGGAAAGAGGAGACCTGCTTCGCGGCTTCACTCGGGCAGATAATTATTTCGCCTGACTTTTCGCCGACGACATACGAGAGCACATTCGGGATGTAGTCCTTGCCGCGCAATTGTACGTTCAGCGCGCGCGCCTTCGTCGGTCCGACGAAGACGAGCGAGAGGTCCCAGCCAGGGAGCACCTTTTCTGCAATTTCTGAAAATACGCAGTGCCTGCTTAGTAGTGGACGCCGCGTGAGGTTCTTGAGAGAGACACCCGCCATCCGTTTATTTCTTATGGCCCTTGCCGCGCACGTTCTTACGCGCTGTGAGATCGATCTTGCCGAGCTTCACGAGTTCGTTGTATTTCTCGCGGCGGACCTTTGAGATGAGGGCGCGCTTATGGTCGACGTTTTTCGACTTTGCGCGCTTCCAATAACGGCGGTCGCGGAGTTCCCGGACGAGTCCGAGCCCCTGCGCCCGGCGGGTGAAGCGGCGAATAAGCGCGGTCGAACTCTCGTTCTTCCCGCGCCGTACCTCCACTCTTGTACTCGCCATCATGATATCCCGACTCTAGCATATGAGAGCCGTAATTGTCTATTTTTTTACGCAAATGTTTTCAGGCGCTCGGCGAGACCGAGGAGGGGAAGGGTGATTTCTTCTTGGGTTTGTCGATTACGCAAGATGGCGGAGCCCTCGAGCGCCTCTTTGCGCCCCATAATAAGGAGATAGGGGCAACCTCGCTGTTCTGCGAGACGAATTTGCTCGGTCAAGGATTCAACGCCGATATCTTGCGAGAGCGGCACATGCGCCTTGCGGAAGTCATCGGCGAGCTTGATAGAGAGCCGCTTTGCTTCGTCGCCGATATGGACGAAAGAGAAACGCAGCCGCGCTGGTTTCGCTTTGATCACCACCCGACCTTCGCTTGGTATCTGGAGTACCGCACCGATGGCGCTTACGAAGGAGCCGAGCGAGAAGTGGCGGGTAAAGTCGTTGTAGCGCGACCCCCACGCAACACGACGTTCGCCAAGGACGAGCTCAAAGCAGGTATCGCTCCAGCAGGAGCCGCGGCTGATGAGTGTGCGTGCGAGCTCATAGGGCGTCTCGGTCATTTCGAGATATTCGAGCAGGTCCTCGAAGCGCTTGCGGCTTGCGTCCGAGAGATGCTCGGTCGGCGCGGGAAGGTCTTCTCCTCCGGAGGCGGACGCGATCAACAGTTCGGCGGCAAGAAGGGTGTCATGCTTCGCGGAGTGGATGCATTCTTCGGGAAGCGCCGCGCCGCGCTTTTTGAAAAAATTCGCAAGCTCACGCGCGTACCGCGCGCGAGTCTCTTTATCGCCCATCGAATTGATGCGGACGATGGGCTCTTCGTGAAAAAGGTCGCGCGTAAGCGCGATGAGCGCGTGGATAACGATCGCGTCGGAAAGCGCGCGGTCCGTGCCGAGCGCGTGGAATTGGATGACCGCTTTTTTTGGCGCAGGGCGGCCTGGCGTGATATTGGTATGCCAGACAAAGAGCGGCTGGCGGGGACCCGGTGCGCACTCGAGATGTTGGAATTGCTTCAAGAAGCTCGCGACAATCTCGGCAACAGGGTCGAGCGTAAGATGGGCGAGCGCTTCGGGGTAGCCCGCCGACTTGCGTACAGTGCTCCCGCGCCCTTTCGCGGTGAGAGAAGAGAGCGGCATGAAGCCGTAATACTGGCCGATCGCACTCGCTTTGTTTAAAAGTTCTTCCGCCGGAATGACGTCACGCATCATGGTGTTACTGGAGCGATGGCGTTTGCGGCCGTAGGAGACAGCTTCACCTTACCCGGGAAGAAGCCGCTCTTGCCGATGGGCAGAAGCCGCAGGTCCACCCGGCCGATGATGTCCTTTTTCGGCAAGGGCCCCCATACGCGGCTGTCGGAGCTGTTGGGGCGGTTGTCGCCCATGACGAAATATTCTCCCGCGTTCAGCGAAACGTCTTTGGTGTAGGTCGCGTCTTCGTTCACGATATAGGGTTCAGTAAGCGTTAGCTCCACTCCGGTAGCAGTCGTGATGGTAACAGCGCCATGGTCGATAGATACTGTTTCGCCCGGGAGCCCGATGATGCGCTTGATATAGAAGATGGAAGGGTCTGTCGGATAGCGGAAGACGATAACATCACCGCGCGCAGGTGCGCGAAAGCGGTACAGGAGCTCGTCCACGACAAGGTAGTCGAGATGCTCGAATGTCGGATGCATCGATTCGCCATCCACAACAAAAGGCGAGACGACAAAGAGGCGGATAGGAATGACGACAACGATGACGAGGAACGCGAGCATGAAAAGATCTTTTAACAGACCTTTCCAAGAGTCAGACATGTGGGCATTGTACTCGTATGCGGGCACTACGCAAGCTTCAGCGCGCGGGTGCGGCAAAAATGGATCGCGCTCCGGGCCGCTAGGCCAAGTCTTACTATCCATTTTCGCCGCACCCGCGCGCTGTGGTACGATTCCTGTATGTCAATCGTCATCGTAGGACTCGGGAACCCGGGGAAGGAATACGAGAAGACGCGGCATAACGCTGGCAGGAACGCCGTGGAGCTTGTAGCCAAGAATGGGGGTTTTGATGATTTCATTTTCAATAAAACGGCGAATGCGCTCGTAAGCAAAGGTTCGATAGGCGGCGAGAATGTGACGCTTGTCCTGCCCGAGACGATGATGAACGCTTCCGGCAAAGCCGTGAGCGCGTTCGTAAAGAGTCCGAAAGCGGCAAAAAGCTTGCTCGTCATTCACGATGACTTGGACTTGCCGGTCGGCACCATAAAAATGGTGTTCGGACGCGGCTCGGGAGGGCATAAAGGCGTCGAGAGCGTCATGCGTGCGATAAAGACGCAGGACTTCGTGCGCATCAGGATCGGCGTTGCGCCTATAGGTAAGAAGAATCAGGCGAAAAAACTCAAAGACGAAGAGAAAGTCATCAAGCACGTGATAGGGAAGTGGCGGCCCGGGGAAGAAACAACGGCGAAAAAGGCGTTCAAAAAGGCTGCCGAGGCCGCGCGCCTCTTCGTAACCGATGGCATCGAGTCCGCCACCCAGTTCGCCAACACCCGTTGATATACAGATAGTGAGGGACGTTAAGCGTCCCTCAACTCTCATTCGAAAGAATCGGTGCTATGAAGTTTGAAATCGTCGGGCATATTGCGATCGAGAATTACATCTCGGGCAAATTCGCGATATTCTTCAGGGCTGTAAAGCGACGCGAGGAATTCCTTGTCAACAATCGGGCGATCGAATGTCCCGACATAATCGCCCAAACTTGAATAGGGATAGGTACTAGCCCACGCATACGCCTCATCAAAATTATCTCGCGCCCAATTATAGCCTTTCGGATGGACATCAAATGAATTCTTAACTTGGATGTATGCTGATACGTATCGAAAATAATTATCATCATCTACAATTCGAGCACAGTAAGAACTTTGGAAGAGTGAACCTTTTTCGCCATATCGTTCATTGAATTTCTTTGCCATTCCAGTCCCAAGTCGGTGCATAAAGCGGGCAATGCCACCCTCTTTTATTTCTTCGAGCAGGAGATGAAAATGATTTTCAACAAGTCCAAAAACAGACAAGAGCACATACGCATCGCGTTCTGGCCAATGAAGAGGGCGTTCAAAAGTTTTATGGATATGTGCATCATGCAAATCACGATACCAATTCGGAGAGGTGAAGCTGTCGTTGAAATGTGTCAGCATAAGCAAGAATCGAAATCGATCAGCTTCATCGCGAACAATAGGCAACCCGCGCGTTCCTCTTTGAACAACGTGAACATATGACCCGACACCAAATGGTTCTTTTCGCATCTATCCATTATATCTCATCGTGAGGGACGTTAAACGTCCCTCATTCCCCTCTTTTTGCCGCCTCCGGCATAGAAACGCCACCCAATTCGCTAACACCCGTTAAAAAGAAAACTGCTGGGCGAACCATGCAGTTGAAGAACTCGGGCACCATAACAATTCCAAAGAGGGATGGTTTTCAGATTGACTCCACAGCATTCCGGGCAACACTGCTTCATAGTCCCCCATCATTGCTAACGCACTCTCTGAAATTGCTTCTAGCCATCGGGAGGCAGTGAACCTCTCAAAACAGGCTGATGCTTTGTCCTGGCACACGTTTTACAACGTCCTTCGATGTTTGCGAATTCACCTTTGAAGCCGAACACCCGACAATGAAGAAATGGAAACATACGAGCATATATCAGAGAGCGAGCGCAGGAGGATTGAACGATTGAGAAATGGTGAGTGGGGCGTACGAGAAACCGCTCGCGCGCTCGGTAGAAGCGTGGGGACGATCTCGGAGGAAATACGCAAGAACTCGGTGCGTGGCGCATACGACGCCAAGAAAGCGGAACACAAGGCACACGTACGCAGGAAGTACAGCAAGCAGCAGTGTCTGAAGGTCGTGAGCAACCGAGAATTGCGGAGGTACGTTGAAGAGAAGCTTCGCGAAGAATGGTCGCCCGAATTGATAGCCGGGCGCATACGGAACCTTGAACGGCATCTGCCGCGCGTCTCGCCCAAGGCCATTTATGCTTTCGTCTATTCCGTGTACGGTCGCCCGTTCGAGCAGTATCTGTACTCAAAGATGGTGAAGAAGAAAGGTGGTCCGAAGCGAGGCAGAACAACCGTCATGGACGGCCGCACGAGCATTGAGCAGAGACCGGCGAGAGTCGAGAAACGCAAGGAATTCGGCCATGTTGAGGGCGATTTCATCGAGAGCGGCAAGGATGGCGCCGGTTCATTTCTTGTTCTCGTGGAGCGCAAGACTCGATACCCGTTCCTCGCATACTGCGCCGATCGTACGGCGGCGGCGGTCAATTCTCTCGTCTTCCATCTACTCCAGAATATGCCGCTCAAAAGCCTCACGCTCGACAACGACGTGTCGTTCAAGAAACACAAAACACTCTCGGAACTCGTTGGTGCGATAGTATTCTTCTGCCACCCGTACACCTCAAGCGAGAAAGGAACGGTGGAGAACAGAAACCGCGTCATACGGCGAACGGTGCCGAAGCGGACCGACCTATCGCAGGTGTCGGAAGAGACAATCCGTGCGATTGAAATGAAAATGAGAAATCGTCCGATGAAATGCCTCAACTATCGGACGCCGCAAGAGGCGTGGAATATGGAGATGCAAAAGCAAAAATCCGCCTTGAGTGCGGTATCATGGGGAGTATTAAAAGCTAACTCGGAGTGTTCGGCTTGAGGGGTGCACGTGGGGTTGCCCAAGCCACGCGCACTCTAATTGAAAAGCGGTATTAAGTCAATTTTTCCTTTTTCTCTCCAGCGGAGCGAGGACGTAGTTTCAGAGCCTCTCGGAGCTGGCACAGCATGGTAATTGCTGCGCAGAAGAGAAGTTGCGCGGCAATTTGTGCCAGCGAGAGCGAGCGCGTTTGCTCGCTGGAGCAAACGACGCGTGCTCTGAAACTACGTTCTCGCGTAGCGCCTATTTTTTCTTTCCCGCGAAGGTGAGCGTCATGCGCTGCTCTTTCGGCTCGAAGAGCGAGATGGTGAAGGGATACGTCTTACCAAGCTCCAAGGTTTCGCGCAATTCCTGCGGCGTCGCGAACTCGGAGACGTGCACGAGGCCAGCGACGCCTTCTTCAATAGAAGCAAGTGCACCGTGCTTGTTGTACTTGATGATAACCCCCGGCACTTCCATGCCTTTTGAGTAGCGTTCTGCGGCCGTGTGCCACGGATTCTCTTTGAGCGCTTTGATGGAGAGCGATATCTTGCCCTCCTTTATCTCGATAACCCTCACGCGTACCTTGTCGCCGATGGAGCAGAATGCGTGCGGGTCTTCCACGAGGCCCCAATCAAGTTCGCTGATATGCACGAGCCCTTCGAGCCCGGGTTCGAGCTTCACGAATACGCCGAAGTCTACGACGCCAGTTACCTCGCCCTCGGCCGTATCGCCGACTTGGTATTTATCAATAAGTGACGCTTTTTCCTCGGCCTCGTTGCCCGTGCGTTCCGAGAAAATAAGCTTGCCCTCCTTCGCGTCGGCAGTGATGATGCGTACCGAAAGCGGATGGCCGACAAGCTGCATAAGCTCGCCGAGGATCTTATCCTTATCGCCTTCCGGCACGCGCGGGTAGTGCTCCTTTGAGAGCTGGGAAGCGGGGAGGAACCCTTGGATGCCCTGCCAAGAGAGGATGAGCCCGCCCTTGTTCGCCTCCTCGACAGTGAGCGAGTACGGCGTCTGCGAGAGAATCGCGGTCTCGGCTTCGCTCCAGATAGCCGCTTGGCGCGCTTCCTTCAAAGAGAGCTCGATATAGCCCTCGCGACCGGCGGGGTCGACGACTTTCGCGCTAATCGTGTCGCCCGGATTCGCCTTGCGCAATACGTCGGCGGCGTTGAGGTATTCGCGGCCGTAGATAAGGCCGGTGCCAAAGGGTGGGAGGTCGATATACACGCGCCCGCGGTTCATTGCGATGATGGTGCCCTCCACAAGATCGCCTGTCGACGGGGGCATCGGGATGGCATCAATAAAAGCCGCCATCGGGTGGCCTTCGGGCAGATGAATGGTCGCAATCGGCGCGGTCACCTTTTTCACTTCTTCAAACATGTATACAGCAGTGCGGATTTTCGAGAAGGGTACTGAACCTTTGCAGATTTCAGGGTTAACACCTTTCTACTTCTCCCTAAACGCTCCGCGGAGCGGGGCGTCGGGCGAACGTCCTTTCGGACGTTTTAGCCGGCACGCAACTCTCGGACTATAGCAAATA
>Ga0155323_117_pt2 | contig 7524 bp, 3 predicted proteins | sample RifCSPhighO2_02_FD_106291 | JGI IMG/M metagenome (GOLD analysis project Ga0155323, IMG submission 106291) | Candidatus Kaiserbacteria bacterium RIFCSPHIGHO2_02_FULL_55_17
CGACGTTTACCGAGCACCTGCGCCGGCTCCTCCTGCAGGTCATCGATATCTTCTGGCTCGAACATCTCGAGACGATGGATTATCTGCGCCGCTCCGTGTCGTTGCGCGCATACGGCCAACGCGATCCCTTGATCGAGTACCGCCGCGAAGGGCTTATGCGCTTCCGGCAATTAGAAGAGCATATCAAAGCGGCAATCACTGAAGCGCTGCCGCGCCTTGAGCAGAGGGACGATGCACGAATACGCGCAGAAGAAGAAAAGACCCGCGCTGCGCTCGTCGCCGCAGGGAAGGAGGAGGGCGCCGCCTCGGTGCCCATCAAAAAGACGGCGGGATACGGCCGCAATGAGTTCGTTATTATAAAAAAAGGCGGCGAGACTCAAACGCTCAAATATAAAAAAGCCGAGCTGCTCCTCGCCGAAGGCTGGGAGATTGTAAGGTAGATGCGGTATGGCATTTGTTGACGAAGTAACTATCCACGTATCCTCCGGCAAGGGCGGTGATGGCGTTGTTCGCTGGCTCCGAACTAAACAAACGGCACGCGGCGGACCCTCGGGCGGCGACGGCGGCAGAGGCGGCGATGTCATTCTCGTCGGTGTACGCGATCTCTCCGCACTCTCCCGCTATCGGTTCGAGAAAAAATTTAATGCAGAAGACGGCGAAGCAGGAAAAAGCGAATTGAAGCATGGCAAGAACGGCGACGCACTGCTGCTCAACGTTCCGGTCGGGACCATTGCGCGCCTCATAGAGACTGATGATGAATATGAGATAACTAAAGAAGATGAGTGCATTGTCCTCTTCCGAGGAGGGAAAGGCGGGCTCGGCAACGCCCGTTTCAAGAGTTCGACGAACCAGAACCCATGGGAGCAAACAGCCGGCAAGGCGGGGAAGGGTGGGGATATTGAGCTTACGCTCAAGATCATCGCAGATGCTGGGCTTATCGGCCTGCCGAATGCTGGGAAATCATCGCTGTTAAACGCGCTTACGAGGGCTAAGTCAAAAGTTGGTTCCTATCCGTTTACTACCCTCGAGCCGTATCTCGGAGAGTTCTATGGGCGCATACTTGCTGACATCCCCGGACTTATTGAAGGTGCCTCGTCAGGCCGAGGTTTGGGCATAAAATTTCTTAAGCATGTGGAAAGGACAGGAATCCTACTGCATCTCGTCTCGTCAGATCAAGATGACCCACTTGCGGCCTATAGGGAGGTACGCAGAGAGATAGAGGTGTTCGGGCACGGGCTCGCGAAGAAGCGGGAGATCCTCATCCTGTCTAAAATAGACCTTATTCCACCTGGAGAGCGGGAAACAAAAATGCAGTTATTGGCTCGGGAGACGGGGAGGGAAGTGCTCTCAGTGAGCGTTCAGGACCCGAAGGCGCTCAAAGAATTTTCAGATACGCTCGCGAAAATCCTCAAGAAAGGGTAATCTTTGGCTATGCATTACCGGCCAACCATTGGCCTTGAAATACACGCCGAGCTCAAGACCCGGACCAAGATGTTCTGCGGCTCGGCGAACGATCCCGACGAGACGCGGCCGAACGTGAACGTGTGTCCCATCTGTCTCGCGCACCCGGGCACCCTGCCAGTAATCAATCGAGAAGCGGTGCGGCATATCCTGCGCATCGGCGAAGCGGTCGGCGGCGCGCGTGCTGACTTCACAGAGTTCGACCGCAAGAGTTATTTTTATCCCGACATTCCGAAGGGCTATCAGATCAGCCAATATGAACATCCGCTTATCATTGGCGGCACATTAGCGGGCGTCGCGCTCACGCGTGTGCATCTTGAAGAGGACACGGCGCGCTCCATTCACTCCGGAGGGAAGTCGCTTGTTGATTTCAACCGCGCGGGCATTCCGCTCATGGAGCTGGTTACCGAGCCGGTGATACGAGATGCCGAGACGGCAGGGCGCTTCGCGCGCGAGCTACAGCTCTTGCTGCGCACGCTCGGCGCCTCGGAAGCGAATCTGGAGAAAGGGGAGATGCGCATAGAGGCGAATATAAGCGTGAGCCACCAGTTGGGCCTAAACCAATCCGAAGGATTGGTCGGCCGAACACGCTCGTCTGACGAGCGCGTTTTAGGTACAAAAGTAGAGGTAAAAAATCTCAATTCGTTCCGCTCGGTGGAACGCGCTATCGCCTACGAGATAGAACGGCAGAAGAAGCTTATAGAAAGCGGGGAAAAAGTGGAGCAGGAAACGCGCGGGTGGGATGAAGCGAAACAACAGACCTTTCATCAGCGCTTTAAGGAAGGCAGCGCCGATTATCGCTATTTTCCTGAACCCGATCTGCCGAAAATATATCTTTCGGAGATGCCGGAATTTTTTGCCGATGTAATACGTGCATCACTGCCGGAATTGCCCTCCGCGCGCCGTGCGCGATATGTCCAACTCGGTCTTAAGGCAGAAGATGCTGAATTCATAGTCGCTTCAATCGCACGCGGGACATTCTTTGACGCCGTGGTGAAAGAGTTCGGAGGGGTACGCGAACCTTCCATGCTTGCGGCAAATTATTTCATATCTGATCTTGCGGGAGAACCAGGCAATACATCGCCGACCGCGTTCGCAAAGCTCATCCGGCTAGTGAGTGCACAAGACCTTTCTTCGCGCGGCGCGAAAGATACTCTCGCGATCCTTGCAGAAAAAGGAGGCTATCCGGAGGAGATAGCAAGAGAGTACGGATTCATGCAAGTACATGACGCTGAAGTGCTTCGGAACGTCGTCAAGGGTATCCTCGCAGGTGAGGCGAAAGCAGTCGAGGAATACCGCGCCGGGAAGGAGGCGGCTCTCCAATACTTGATAGGGAAGGGTATGAAAGCGACGAAGGGTGCCGGAAATCCTGAAGTCTTGAAAAATCTTATCATTGAGGAGATTAGTGGATAAGCACTTCCTTCCAAGCCGAGATATGGCTATACTATGGGCATGGATGAGCTGCTCATAGAAGAAAAGAGATATGTATCGTCGAAGCGAGCCGCTAAGGTAACCGGTTATGCGAAGGATTATATCGGTCAGCTCTGTCGAGAAGGGCGGGTGCCGGCACGGCTCGTCGGACGCAATTGGTACGTCCTCGAGTCAGCAATTCATGACCATCGCTTCGGTAAAGAGGGAATCGAACCAGCTCCTGTATCGACATGGGAATCCCCACGCTATGAAGCATCTCCGGTAGAGATTCTCCCTTCGGTAAACCGTCTTCGAGATGAAGTTCAATCAACGTCATCTCCCGAGCAGGATGATACGACACAACATCTTCAAGACTCCTGGAGGGAGTGGTTTGATCGTATTACTGATACCAAGCCCGATACTCTTTCTGTAGCGGAAGATCAGGAGCAGGAAGAGGAACAGGAGGAGGCGGCAGTCGAAATACCTATCCACACAGTCTACGAACTGCCTCCTGAAGATCTCTTGCCGAACTATCGCGTAGGAGTCTCGGTATCAAAGGAGATATACAAAGAGCGGATACCGAAAGAAAGCATGAGAGGAACATATAGAGCTATAAAGCTCTCCGGGGCCTTGTTCGCCGTAGTAATGGCGGCACTCGCCGTCGTTGGTACCGGATATTTCGATGAACGTATGATATCGAGTGGACAAGTCGGATTATTGGCAGGTGTATCTGCATATAATAAATAGCTTATATATTATATTTCTCGTCTCGTTTATTAGAGCCAATTTCAAAACACACCTGCGAGCCAGCAGGCCGAAAAATGGTAGTAAGACTTGGCCTAGCGGCCCGGAGCGCGACCATTTTCTGGTCTGTCGGCGAGCGGGTTTTTAAATTGATTCTAGAGTACTGCGCACAATATGCTATTGCAACATTTTGCGAACTATATAGAATCAATGATTTCCTACATATTATCGTATTCCGTACATCCGATATATCTAGCATATACAATATATATAGCTTACGCCTGGACACGAGTAGAGAGTACTTATTGCTGCTGAATATGCGTTCACCTGCTCTTCTTTGCCATTTTGGCATTATTTACAGGTAGTTTTAGGTCATACGCACGAAATTCGAAGCACGAAGCACGAGATAAGGGCAGGATGCCTGAAGTTTTTGGTATTTAAATATTTCGAGCTTTAAAATTTGCCTCGAATCCCGTACTTTGTGCTCCATGCATCGTACTTTGCCGATGATCTTATCCACATGCCTCGTTATTTTTTATCACCGGATGCCGAAATAGTAAGTTATTATTTAGTTAATTCGGATATCCGACATGGCTCCTTTACTCAACGAACATTTGATAACAACAAAAGATGCGGGAGAACTTTCTGGATATACGGCGGATTATTTATCGCGCCTCATACGTTCGGGAAAGATCAGCGGGAAGAAGATCGGGCATAGTTGGCTCGTCGATAAGGAATCGCTTACGCGGTTCCTCGACGAGCAGGGCGATCGTAAGATTGATTACGCGCGCGCGCTCGCGCGCGCGCGCGAAGTAGAATACCGTGCGCACCGCTCGCTCCTCCACCGCGCGACGAAGGCCTTGACAACGCAATCCGCCGGCTGGCGGAACACGTTGGAACCGTTCGCGAAAGTGAACCGCCTTTTCCATTCACAAGTCTTCGCGCTTGCGGTGGCGTTTCTCGTCGTCGCCTCCGGCGCGTTCGCCGCGCGCGCCACCGCGACACTGGCATTCAAGGCGGACGCGGCAACGGTTGTCCGTGATGTCCTTTATGGCCTTAATGAGACATTCGGCGATATCCCGTCACGTATCGCGGCGCGAATCGATGCTGCGAGAACAAACATGGATGCACAGCCTGCGCGCGTCACAATGAAAAGTTCGCCCGCACTTGCTCTGCGTAGCTTAAGCGAAGTAGGGTTCGATTTTTCTGCAACACGCATTGGGTTCTCCGTTTTCTCGGGTGACGCCTTCGCACGTGTTCCGCGCAGCTTTACCGTGTCCTCTCCCCGCCTTGCGCAAACTCCAAAAGGTTTTCTATCATTTGCGATCACTGCATACGAACTCGTTATGCATCCGTCGCGTGTCGCACGCGCAAGCGCAGACGCGTATGTCACGCTCGGCGCTCGGGCGTATGCGGCTATCAACGCATCGCTTGCCGCGTATCGTTCGCGTATCGAAGAATCGGGCGCGCGCACGCTCGCACTTGCCGCGTCCGCGCGCGATACCTATCTGCTCGCGCTTGCCCCGTTACCAACCAGGTTTGTAATGGGGCTCGGCGAGTCCGTCGTCGTCGCGACGCATGCTGCGATACAGGCCGACGTAGCGATCGCCTATGTTCCCTCTGCTGCTGCACCAGTGGTAAGCGCCCTTGTCCTGCGTAGCTTTGGCGAAATAGGGCGCGCGGGCTCTGCACTTGCAAACGGCGTTTCCGAGCGTTACCTCGTACTCCTCGAAGGAGCTGGCCGCCTCGGGTATGCGGGCGCGACAGAAATGATCTCGTTCGCTCGTAGAACTGGCCGCACGCTTGCGGCTCTGCCGCGTATGCTCGAAAACGCTTCTCTCGGCGCGCCCAGCGTCAAATCAGATTTGGTACTCGGCGCGCTCGGTAAAACTGCACTAGCCCTTCAGGATATAGCCGCAGCCGCTCCGGCGCTTGTCCTGCGTAGCCTTGGCGAAGCAGGGCTTTCTCCCCTGCAACACGCGGCGCTCGCCACCTACCGGACCGTCAATACGGCGTTCACTTCCACGACTCGCGCGCTCGCGGTGCTTTTTGGCGCAGGTACTCCGCCGACGATCGTGTACACGAGCTCCGCGCCCGTATACATCATCGCCGCCACCTCTTCTCCCGCACAACCAGCGGCTCCTCCGTCTCCAACCTCCAGCCTCCAACCTACAACCTCGAATTCGTATCCCACCTACACCACCGTCGTGCAAGCTAGCCCGAGCGGTTCGGTCGCTCTAGGGGGAGTTTCTGCGGACTTCGTCAACGGCTCGCTCGAAACGCTGCGCACCGGCATCCTCGCCACTGTCTCGGGCATGATCCAGCCGGTCAACCGCCAGGTGGTCCAAAACATAACCACCATTCAGGAAGTGAACCGAATCCAGAAGCTCTCGGACCTCATCGTCATAAACGGCGACTTTCGCAACAGCATATTCGACAGCGGCGTGCGCGTTTCTGCAACAACCGGCAATTTCACCACGCTCACCGGCGGCACGACGAGTCTCGGCGCGACGACGGTCACCGGCGACCTCGCCGTTTCCGGCACGATCACTCCCGCCATAGTTTCTGCCACCTCGTACATCGCTGCCCCCTACTTCACCGCCACTTCCACCACCGCCACCTCAACTTTTGCCGGACGTCTTGCAGTCGGCACATCAACTCCCTGGGGCGACGGCCTTCTCACCATCGGCACCTCCACGCCCCTTCTCTACATTTCGAGCAACACCGGCCGCATCGGCATCGGCACGTCCTCGCCCGCAGTGATATTGGACCTGTATGGCGCCGACGCCATGCGCATTCCGGTCGGCACGACTGGGCAGCGACCGGCGACAGGCGATATCGGCTTCGTCCGCTACAACACCACTACGCACCAGTTCGAAGGGTATGGCGACAACACGGTTTGGCAAGGACTCGGCGGCGTCATCGACGCCGACCAGGACACGTACATCACCGCTGACACGAACAACGCCGACGAAGATACCCTGCGCCTCGTTACTGCCGGGTTGGAGCGCCTGACTATCACGAGCGCGGGCCGCGTCGGCATCGGCACGACCTCGCCCTTCGCAAAGCTCTCTCTCCATGCATTGAATGGCGAGACGAACACGGCCCTCTTCACCATCGCCTCCTCTACCGCGAGCGCGACAACGACACTCTTCGTTATTGATAATCGGGGGAAAATCGGCATCAGCACCACAAGCCCCGACGCGATGTTAAGTCTGACGCAGAATACCAACGGCACGCCCTTCATCAGCGCCTACCGCATCACCGATTCCGCGCCTTCGGGCGATTTCATCAACTACAAGATGAATGACGGCACAGCACTCTTCCGTGTGGATAACTCCGGTAACCTCCTTGCTGGCGGTATCATCAATTCCGGAAGCCAGACCATCACCTCTACCGGACAACCGCAGTTCCGCGTGCAGTACGATCCGTCAAACGAATTAACGGTATCAGTCGGTTCCACCGGTACCACGACCATCGGCATAAACGGTTCCGCGCCGTCACTTGCCTTCACGCCGCAAACGAACAGCGTGAATACCTTCAACTTTACTAACGCGCTCGGCGCCAATTCAATCCTCTCCATCGACACGCTCAATCAACGCGTCGGTCTCGGCACCACCTCTCCTTCGTCGCTCCTCTCCGTCCACGGCAACACATACACGAGCGGCACCTCCTTCTTCGGCGGGGCAATCACCGCCACTTCGACGCTCGCCATCGGAGGCGCGATTACTTCAACCGCCACCGCCGCCAACACCTTCCCCTACGCCTCATCAACCTCGCTTACGGTTTCGGGACATTGCGTGACGGGGGATACAAGGATTATGGCGCGGCGGCGCCGGAAACGCCGCCGCGCAGACGATTCGTTCGAGTATTATTTCGACGAGCCGGAACGTATCGCAATTAAAGACA
>Ga0155323_119_pt1 | contig 7346 bp, 7 predicted proteins | sample RifCSPhighO2_02_FD_106291 | JGI IMG/M metagenome (GOLD analysis project Ga0155323, IMG submission 106291) | Candidatus Kaiserbacteria bacterium RIFCSPHIGHO2_02_FULL_55_17
GCGCTGGTGCGCCAACAACCTCTCCTGCGCCAGTACCTCGACGCTGCCGTCGCCTGTGCACGGCTCATAGGGGCAGGGCGGGGAGTCGCAGTGCTTGTACCGCAGGCGCCGCCGCGACCGAAACGCAGGCATCTCATGCGCTCCCTCTTCGTGTTCGAACGAGCACTCCTCGAACGAGTGGTGCATTTCTACAACGCGGGCATTACCTTGTTCAGGCCGCGCGGGACGCCGCGCATCCTGGCGTCCGATTATTGGCGGAATATCGAGCCCATCATGTCGCAGTTACCGCAGGGAGAGCTCATGCTCTTTGACCGCGGGGAGATGTTGAAGGCAGGTCTGGGGAACTTGTGGCGTTCCCGGATACGCCTCTTTAACTTCAGTTCGTTCTCTATTCATGACCGGAGGAAAGATCGCGCGGAGGCACAGCGATTGTTTGAAGAGCAATGGCGTTCTCTCCTCAAGGATGGACTCCCAGAATATTCCTTCGGTACTTTTTCCATACGTCCGCTCATAGTGGAGGCGTTTGAAGAATTATTCATGCGCGTCGTTCCCCAAACGCTCCGTGATATTGACGGTGCGTATGCGCTGTATAAGGCGCTTGCGCCCGATATCGTATTTTTGCGTGCAAGCGCGAGTCTGCAGACTCATTTCGCTATTTTGGCTTACGTCGCGCGCGCCCTTGATATCCCATCACTCGAGCTTCAGCACGGGCTCGAGTATGTAGGCCCGAACTCGTACGGTACGCGCCATAGCGCCGAATATTTCGCCGTGTACGGACAAGTGGTGCAAGATGAATTCGCCGCCCTTGGATTGCCGCGCGAGAGATTTCCCATTATCGGTTCACCTCGATTCGACGCCTATAAGAAAGAAGCGTCTCCGGCACCCTCGGCTCACCCCGCAGGAGACGGCCTCTCTGTGTTGTGTGTCGGATCGGTGAGCACCCCCAATGAGTACGAGCTGGAGAACTATTATTCTGCCGTTGCCCGAGCGCTCGAAAAGGTCCCGGGCAGTTCCGTGGTTATTAAACTGCGTCCCGGCCCAGCCCGCGAACGGTATTATCGCGAGATGATCGAGACGCTCTTCGCTCGCGTGCCGCATACTATTACCCACTATGAGTCGCTTCCGGAACTTTTTGCTTCTGCAGATGTTGTTGTTTCGTACTTCTCGACGTTTATTCTGGAAGCGCTCCAGTTCAGCAAGCCGACGGTCGTCTTTAGTGTTGAACCCTTTGAAAAAGAGATGATCCGTTTCCACTTCACCCGGTACGCGGAGGAAGGCGCTCTCGCCGTTGCGTATTCGCAGGAGGAGCTCGAAACGGCATTGCGCTCGCTCTCAAGCGACCACACTCTGCGTAGCCGCCTGGCCGAGCGCGCAGAGAACATGCTCGCTCAGCTCTACGCGTTTGATGGAAGAGCTTCAGAACGTATACTAGAGCTTATTAAGCGGCTTGCATGGAAACAACATGAACGGAGGGGGTAAACGGATGCATGAGCTCGCGGCCCGGCTATTCCCTCTATGCCGGAGCATAACGGGAAACGGCGTGCGCGCGACGCTTGGCATATTGAAAGAGTCTCTGCCGCTTACGGTACATGAAGTGCCAAGCGGCACCCGCGTGTTCGATTGGACCGTCCCCCCCGAATGGAACATCAATTCTGCATGGATACGTGATTCAAAAGGGAATACGATAGTTGATTTCTCGAATAACAATCTGCACGTTGTCGGCTACTCTCCGCCGGTCGACGCGCGTCTGTCATTAGCAGAATTACAGGAACATCTCCATTCCATTCCCGAACAGCCGGATGCGATCCCGTACGTAACCTCGTATTACAAGGAGCGGTGGGGGTTTTGCATGGCGCATCGAGCGCGGAAAGCGCTTGCCGACGGCGCGTACCAGGTGCGTATAGACAGCACGCTCGCGCCAGGCTCCCTCACGTATGGAGAATTGATCCTTCCCGGGAAAAGCGAGAAAGAAGTGTTTCTTTCAACGTATATCTGCCATCCGTCCATGGCGAACAACGAACTCTCGGGGCCGGTCGTTACGGCCGCATTGGCGAACTGGCTTATGAGCGCCTCGCACCGGTACACCTACCGCATCATTTTCATTCCCGAGACCATCGGATCGCTCGCGTACCTCTCAAAGAATCTGGACGTGATGAAAAAGAACATCATCGCCGGCTTTAATATCACCTGCGTCGGCGACGACTGTGCGTATTCATATCTGCCGTCGCGAAGCGGCACGACGCGCGCGGATTATGCGGCACTGCGGGTGCTCCGAGCACGGCATCCTGATTTCATCCGCTACAGCTTTCTTGAACGCGGCGGCGATGAACGGCAGTATTGCAGTCCCGGGGTCGATCTGCCGGTGGTATCAATCATGCGTAGCAAATATGGAACGTATCCTGAATATCACACATCGCTCGACGATCTTCGGCTGGTGACGCCCTCGGGTTTACAGGGCGGTCTGGATGTGCTTAAAGAATGCATCGAATGGATAGAGAACAACCCGACCTATCATGCCGTGCACTGCGGAGAACCGCAGTTGGCAAAGCACGGATTGTACCCGACAATCGTGGACAGTGGCGGAGCTCTTAGTGTAGACATTCCCCTGCTTCAAAATCTCCAGAACGTGCTTGCGTACGCTGATGGCGCTCATGACATACCGACCATAGCGGAGATATGCAACGTTCCTGAAGCAGATATACAGAGTGCCGTCGCGTCCCTTATGGAAGCGGGGCTGTTGGTTGATTCTTGATATTCCTTGCGTATACTGTCTTAATCTTATTGAATATATGAAGAAATCCCGCGCATTTTCCCAACTGGCTGAAGCACTTCCCGAGGCGACCTCGATCAGATACAACACGTTGGTCTATGAGCTCCAGCGCAGGCATAAGGATGTGACGGTGCTCTCACTCGGCGAATCGTTCTTTAAAATTCCACTGTTTCCCTTCAAGACGCTCAATTACGAAAAGGGCTATCACTATTCCCATTCCCGTGGCGTTCTCGAATTGAGGGAAAAACTCAGTCAGTATTATAAAAAACACTATGGCGTCGCCTCAGACCCCGAGAGCGAAGTGCTCATCAGCGCCGGGTCGAAGGTCATTTTATATATGGTCTTGCGCACCATCATATGCCCAGGCGACGAAGTCATCGTCTTCGAGCCGGCGTGGGTGAGTTATACCGAGCAAGTGCGCCTTTCCTACGGCATCCCCATGATGGTACCTCACTACGAAGGCATCGCGGATATTGACAAGTATCTCACCGAACGGACAAAGGCCGTCATCATTAATAATCCGAATAACCCGAGCGGCAAGGTGTATTCGAAGAAAGAGCTGCAGGAGCTCTACCGTTTCGCGCAGAAACACAATCTCTATATCATCGCCGACGAGGCATATAGCGACTTTGTGGACGAGGAGACGTTCTATTCGATGGGCCGGTTCGACCCGGCAAAGAAGCGCGTCATCGTCGTCAACTCGCTTTCGAAGAATATGGGGATGTCGGGACTGCGCATCGGCTATGCAATTGCAAACGAGAAGACGATCAATATGCTGCTCAAGATAAATCAGCATCTCATTACCTGCCCGGCGACACTCATCGAGCTTTATGTCATCAAGTATCTCGACAATATCTTGCGGATCACGTTCCCGCAGATACGGCGCGTGCTTCGCGAGCGGAAAGAGATCTCGCGCTACATGGATTCCATCGGTCTCTCGCGTCTTCCTGGGACCGGTACCTTCTATTTCATGGTCTCTATCGCGCCCTCAAAACTTTCTTCAGAAGCATTTGCTTCCCGACTCCTGAAAAAACACTACGTGGCGGTGGTGCCGGGTATCGGATACGGCAAATCCCTCGACGCGTATGTGCGCGTCGGCGTAGGAACAGAGTCGGTCGCGCGAATCAAGAAAGGGCTCGATTGCATGCAGGCGCTCATCAAAGAAACGATGTCATAGTATGGTCGGAATTGGTATCGATATTATCGAGAGCAGTCGGTTTCGAGGAAAGAAGTATACGCGCGACAGTGCGCTCGTGAAGCGAATGTTCACGCCGCATGAGCTCAAATACTGTTTCTCTAAGCAGGACCCCGCTCAACATCTCGCCGCGCGATTTGCCGCCAAAGAAGCCGCATGGAAAGCGCTCTCGGGAACCAAGGGACTGCCGTCACTGCCCGCATTTTTACAGGAAGTTGAGATACTGCACGGACCGGACGGCAAACCGGCGATAACATTTTCGACGCCCTGCGTAAAGAAAATTACGGCTATGGTAAGCTTGTCGCATACGCACACCTCTGCCGTAGCGGTTGTTCTGGTGACGCGCTGATCGTATGCCCGCTAACCCTACCCGCCACGCCGTCTTGCGCAAGCACTCCCGCGTGCTGGTTGAATGTTGCGCAACAGTGAAGCCGAAGGAAAAAGTACTCTTCATTTTCGACGGAAGTACGCGCATCATCGAGCCCTATCTGCGCGAAGCAGCACAGCGCGCCAAAGCGCACATTATGATCGAGCATATGCATGCCTCTATCATGCATTGCATCGAGCCGCCCCCCAACGTCATTCGCGCGATGGAGCGTGCCGACGTTATCCTTGCGGCGACGAAATATTCCATCGCGCACACCGACGCGCGGTTCCGTGCCACGAAACGCGGCGCGCGGTATTTGAGTTTGCCACAATACGGAATAGAACAGCTGTCGCGTTCATCGTTGGACGTTGATTTTCTTGCACTGGCGGATACGGGAAGGAGAATTAAGGAAATCCTCGACAAAGGCAACAGTGCGCGCGTCACAACTCCCAAAGGGACTGACCTCGAAGTATTTTTCAAGGGTCGAGTTGCCAATTGGGCTCCGGGATTTTGCCACGAGCCGGGGATGCTCGGTTCGCCGCCGGACATCGAGACCAATATTGCGCCGGTGGAAACTCAGAGCAAAGGCGTGCTCGTTGTTGACGGCAGTATTCCCTGTGAATCGATAGGCTTGTTGAAACACCCGGTCCGTTTGACGGTCGCACGCGGGAACATATGCGACATCAGTACGAATAGAGAAGGGCACATTCTCAAAACACTGCTCGAGGCGGTGCCAGATAAAAAAAGGACCGTGCTGGCGGAATTCGGTATCGGACTTAATCCGAAGGCGCGCCTCTGCGGGCTCATGCTCGAGGACGAGGGGTGTCTCGGCACTGTGCATTTCGGGTTCGGCTCTAACGCTACGATCGGCGGCAAGAATAAGACGGCTTTCCACCTCGACATGGTGATACGAAGGCCGACGGTTGAAGTCGATGGCGTGCGCATCATGGAGAAGGGCTCTCTCTTTCTGGCGCCGCATATATGATTGACGCTGCCTCTGCAAATGTTGCTGTCCTGCGAAATGTCTTTCTCGAAAATAAAAACGAGGTTTTTCTGATTGATGCCGGCAGCGGCACAGCGTTCACCTATCGCGAGCTCGAGCAGACGTCTCTCCGGCTCGCGTCTTTTCTGCATTCACTCGGTATCGGTAAGGGCGACCGGGTCGCTTTCTTACTTCCAAATTCTATCGAGGGCTCTTTTTTATATTTCGCGTGCATGCAGGTCGGGGCCGTCATCGTACCTATCAATCAACGCCTTCACGCAGAAGAGATACTCATTCTCATTGAAGAAGCCACGCCCAAAGCGGTGTTCACGACGCCTTTCTTGCTTCAGGAGAAAGGGAATATGGCCGCGTCGTTAGGAGGCGCGCGCCTCATCACTATCTCGCCGCGCTTTACTGCGGACGCGCAGGCGCTCCGCCACGGGGAACCCGGCGCGGCTGACCTCTGGAAAGAGGCGGAGAAGCACACACCCATTTCAACGAGGTCGTTCGATACGATAATTGATGCCGATATGCTCGCGCTCATCTATACGTCGGGGACTACCTCTCGTCCCAAGGGCGTACCCATTGCGTTCGGAAAGATTATCAGCAATGCGCACACGTTCATTGCCTTCTGTGCTATTCCTCCCGGGGTCCGATTCCTCGGCACTTTTTCTCAGGGATATCTGGGCGGCCTGTACAACACACTTCTCTTTCAGTTCATTGCACAAGGCAGTGTCGTGCTCGACGCGGGGTTCACCGCCGATGTCGCGCTCCGTTTTTGGGAAACGGTACAGACATACGAGGTGACCGCGCTCTGGCTCGTGCCCTCGATGCTTTCGATTATCCTCTCGATTGACCGCGGGACAGTCGGCGAGACATACGCCCCCCGTCATTTGAAGTTCGTTCTTGTCGGTACTGCCCCCCTCGCCGCAGTCGTCAGGGAAAAGTTTGAAAAGCGGTATGGCACCGCGCTCTACGAGAATTATGCATTATCAGAGACCCTTTTCATCACCACAAACGCGTCATCATTGCCGCAGGTGAGGGGAGCCGGTCAGGTGATACCCGGTTGTGGCATCGCTATTCTTGACGAAGAGGGGCATCCCTGTTCGCCGGGAGTACCCGGGGAGATTGTGGTGCAGAGCGACTATATGACTTCGGACTATTTCAACAATCCTGAGGAAACGGCGCGCGCCTTCCGCGACGGGGCGTTCTATACAGGCGACATAGGGTATATCGACTCCGACCAGTACCTGTTTGTCACGGACCGAAAAAAGGATATCATCATCCGAGGCGGTATCAATATAAGTCCCAAAGAAATAGAAGAAGTAATAGCTGCCGTGGAAGGAGTGCGCGAGGTCGCCGTGGTAGGAGTTCCTCACGCTCTTACTGGGGAAGAAGTGGTTGCCGTCGTCGTGGGAGAGGGTAATGACCCGCGCCGCATACAGGAAGCATGTATGCAGCACCTCGCTCCGTTCAAGATTCCCGCGAGCATACACTTCGTGCGTGAATTGCCGAAAACCGCAACGGGGAAAATAAAGAAACATGCCGTCCGAGCACTCGTACTCGACACTCTATGAAAAAAACCATTCAACAAAAAGTATTAGATATCATACGCGACTTGTCTCGAAGCGAGAAGAAGCTCGACGACCACACGCTGCTCTCCGTCAAGTATCTTGACGAAGGCATCATAGATTCCTTTACCCTTGTAGAAATGATAGCGACGCTCGAACAGCGATTCGGGATAAAATTTTCGGCTGGAGAGCTCACCTCGCAAACCTTCAGGACGCTCGCCGGGGTCATAACTATCGTTGAAAAAAATCTGGCTGAGCAAAAGAAATGAACACGTCATATGATTATAATATCCATTCAGTCATTACAGCCCTACGGGAGGCGGGAGTAAAAAAAGGCGATGTCGTTTTCTCCCACGTGGGGACGGGGTTTCTCGGGCGTCCGCAGGGAGAATCGAGCACTTTCACCGCCGCAGCTTCTATCATTGACCATGCCTTCGCCGAGGTGCTGGGAGAGGAGGGTA
>Ga0155323_121_pt1 | contig 7279 bp, 10 predicted proteins | sample RifCSPhighO2_02_FD_106291 | JGI IMG/M metagenome (GOLD analysis project Ga0155323, IMG submission 106291) | Candidatus Kaiserbacteria bacterium RIFCSPHIGHO2_02_FULL_55_17
AGCGTTACCTTCGCCTGTTCGGTCTTATCGCCCGCAAGCTTTGAGAGTTGCTCGCGCCGCTCGCTCGTGAGCTCGGGGAAGGAGACGCGCAATCCTTGGTCGTCGGTTGCGAGCCCGACACCGAGGTCTGCCTCAGTGATCCCCTTCTCTATCGTCTTCACGATCGACCTGTCCCACGGGATGATACGGAGCGTTTTAGCGTCCTCGACCGAGACGGAGGCGAGCTCGCGGAGCGGCGTACGGGTGCCATAGGCCTCGGGCTTCACACCATCGAGTAATGAAGGTGTCGCACGGCCGGTGCGCACGCCGGAGAGCTCGCGTGCGAGCCACTCTTCGGTCTCCTTAATATGCGTCTTTAGTTTAGAAAAATCGTATGCCATTTCTTGATTATATCAAACCCTTTGGAATAACGAGTGAAAGATGTTCCAGTATCATGCGTACGGGCGCACTGCGATCGTAGAGATATCCGCGCAAGGTCACGATATCAGAGAGGAGCGCGGCGGCTTCGCCGCCGCGTTTGAGTTTTGCATACGCAACTGTCTCTATGCCATTTATGATAGCGATCGCCTCTTCGCGGAGCTCTCGCCGCTCTTCTTCATCCTTCCCGCTCGTGAGCCGCTTGATCATCGCGCTCCGCTTCTCTTTGCTTGCGGCAAGAAATTGCTCTGTTGGTCCTGCAATTTCTTGCCGTCCCGAGCGAAGTCGAGGGACTGGTTTACTTAAAACTTGAACGCGAGAACGAAGCGTCGGTAACAATCCCCCAAGAGATGGCATGATTAAAAAAAGATACGTCCCTGCCGGCGGTTCTTCAAATAGCTTCAGAAGCGCGTTTTGCGCTTCGTGATACGTGCGGGAGGCCGCGATGATGACCACCTTCGTCTCGCCGACAAAAGGCGCCCCCGCGGCAAGTTCAGAAACTCGCCGCGAGTCTTCTACAGAAAGCAGTCCGTAGCGTAGAACGACGACATCGGGACTGTTTTCTATTTTCATCCCGAGCTGTTCCCTCGCCCACGCCTGCGCCACTTCTATCCCCTTCTCCGCTTCCGCCTCTATAACAAACGCGTGATGCTTCATGTGATCAGTATAACGCACGCGATCTTTCATTTACCAATGGAGGACTTGACACCTTATATAAAAAAGATTTATATTATACACGGCTAAGTATCACTCGCAGACATGTAGTTCCTTACATCAAAGGAGAATTTGGATGGTCTCAGGATTGTTGTACCTATGCATTGCCGCCGTTGTCATGGTGGGGTTGGTTATTTTCTACCTCTGGCGGACTGCGGACACGCTTGGCGAAGACATCACTCTTTTCAGAGCTGGTTGGTTGGACTTCGATGCCATCTGCGTCCACACCTACTGTCCGAAAGGGGATGTTGAAAACCTACCGCTACGTGGACGACTCACTATCCACCAGGCGTATCTCTTAGCGTACCGGTCCCAAAAGCCGATATTATTGGCTGTCGGGCATACGGTGCCGGGAGAACAAAGAACTGAAGCTGAAATTTACGCTTCATTTCTGGAACGCAACTATGGCTTCAAAGACGTGATCCTCGGCACTGACCCTGAAGCGAGAGACACCGCGCGCGAAGCCGACGAAATGTTCCGTTTGTGCAAGAATAATGGCTTCGCAACGGTTGTGCGCTTCGGAGCCAGACCTCATCTGGCACGAATCTCCTGGCACTGGAATCGGGCAAACGGCGAGAAGACATTGAACTATATCAGAACCATCTTCTGGTACTGGTTCCGTCCCAAAAACAGTGAGACGGTGAAAACCTATTTCGTCGGAGTCTATGTGCCAGCGATGCTGTACTTCTTCGAGGTGTCGTTCTTTCTGGTGGATATGGGCCTGCAGTTCGCAGACCTCTATCTTCCGCAGCGACTTTCGAAGGGCCTGCGGGATTTATTACTCAATGTCATTAACCGGAAGGGCTGAAAATTGCCGCCAAACAAAGCCGCGCTTTGTACGGCGGCTTCTGTTTTTAATACCGATATGTCAAACACCGAGTGTTGGACACATTACTGCTTCGCCAAGATGCTTTTCTGATACGTGTTGAGATGCTTGAGCGCGATGCCGGTGCCGCGTGCAACGCAGAAGTACGGGTCCTGGCCCAATTTCGCGACGACGCCCGTGCGGCGATAGATAAGCTCCGGCATCTGCCGAAGCTGCGAGGAGCCGCCGGTGAGGATGATGCCGTTGTCGATGATGTCGGCCGCGAGCTCGGGCGGTGTGTCTTGCAAGACTTTCCGTACCGCCTGGGTCATCTCGCGCAGTTCTCGCGTCATGGCTTGTACAAGATCATTCGTTGAGAGATCCACCGTGCGCGGCAGGCCGCTTACGAGGTCGCGCCCCTTGACCGCCATAGTGAGCTCTTCGTTCATCGGCACCGCGGCACCTATCTTTATCTTCACCTCTTCTGCCGTCTTGTCGCCGATCGCGAGGTTGTGCTGCTTCTTCACGTGGTCGATGACCGCGCGATCGAGGCGGTCACCCGCGCACTTCACCGAGATCGACGCAACAATGCCGCCTAAAGAAATCACTGCGACGTCGATGGTACCGCCGCCGATGTCTGCGACCATGCGCCCCATCGGCTCGTGGATGGGAATACCCGCACCGATAGCGGCGAGGATGGGTTCCTTCACCACATACGCATTCTTCGCGCCGGCCCGTATCGCCGCCTCGATAACCGCGCGTTTCTCGGTCGAGGTCACTCCCGCGGGGACCGAGACGAGCACCGTCGGCTTGAACGGGTTCCTACCAAGCGCTTTCCGCATGAAATACCGGAGCATCGCCTCGGTCACGCGATAGTCCGCGATAACGCCGTCTTTCATCGGGCGGTACGCGATGATGCCGTCGGGCGTGCGACCGACCATCTGCTTCGCCTCGGTACCGATCGCGAGGATCTTATTCTTGCCTCCAGCGCCGCGCTCTCTACTCACCGCGACGACCGAGGGCTCATTGATGACGACGCCCTTCCCGGGGACGAACACGAGCACATTGGTGGTCCCGAGGTCAATTCCAAGCTTGGGGGAAAAAAATGACATCCCCTCCATGATAGCGCGTTGCCGTACACAGGGCAAAAGCTTGAGGTAGGTGGTACGATACTCTCATGCAAGGAGAGATGAATTTCATCATCGAGGGCGGGAAGCAACTCTCGGGGAGGGTCGAGACCAGTCGTTCTAAGAACGGCGCCGTCGCCCTCCTCGCCGCCTCCCTCTTAAACCGCGGCCGAACGACGCTTCTGAACGTGCCGAAGATAGAAGAAGTCAATCGCCTCATCGAGGTGCTCCGCTCCATCGGGGTCAGCGTCGAGTGGTTTACCCCGAGCGGAGTCGAGGGGAATGGATCGAGCGTCATCATAGAGCCGCCGGAGAAGATCTCTCTCGACACTATCGATACGGCGGCGGCAGCGAAGACCCGCAGTATCCTCATGTTCATCGGTCCCCTGCTCCATCTCTTTAAAGAGTTTGAGTTGCCACAGTCGGGCGGCTGTACACTAGGGACTCGTAGTGTACGTCCGCACCTCATGGCGCTCGAGAAATTCGGCGTCACTATCGAAACGCGTTCTGAGAGCTATCGCATCACGCACGCGGGGCTCCACGAGGCGGAAATCATTTTGTATGAATCAAGCGATACGGCGACTATCAATGCCCTACTCGCCGCCGCGCGCATCGCCGGTACGAGCGTCATCAAATACGCCTCGGCGAATTATCAGGTGCAGGAGGTCTGCGGATACCTCCGCGAGCTCGGCGTCTCTATAGAGGGCATCGGCTCGACGACGCTCACCATACACGGCGTCCCAGAGATCATAGAAGACGTCTCCTACAGCGTGGCCGAGGATCCGACTGATGCGATGTTTTTTATCAGCGCCGCGGCGGTCACCGGCTCCGCTATCACCATCGCGAACGCGCCGATAGAATTTTTGGAAGTAGAGTTATTTATTCTGGAGAAAATGGGTCTCAAGTTCGAACTATCAGAAACAAAGCTATCAGAAAATGGCATTACGAAACTGAAAGATATCTCTATTGAAGCATCCGAACTGACAGCATTTCCAGAAAAAATACATGCGCGTCCCTATCCGGGACTCAACATCGATAACCTCCCCTTCTTTGCCGTCATCGCGACGCAGGCGAAAGGCGCGACGCTCATCCACGATTGGGTGTATGAAAAGCGCGCGATTTATTACACGGAACTCGATCGTCTTGGTGCCGTTACGAACTTGCATGACCCGCATCGCATTTCCATTACGGGCCCGACGAAATTGAAAGCCGCAGAAGTCATCTGCCCGCCGGCGCTCCGCCCTGCGACCATCATCCTCGTCGGCATGCTCGCCGCGAAAGGCCGCTCGGTGCTCCGCAACGTCTACAGCATCAATCGCGGCTATGAGGACATCGTGCACCGGCTCCAACTCCTTGGTGCCTCCATTGAGGCAACCAATTAAGCACTAAATCCGAATATTGAAATTCGAAACAAATTAGAAATTTTAAATATTTGAAATTAGTGCTTGTTTCGGATTTCGTGCTTCGGATTTTACTATTTGTTAGGCGCGTTATACTAAAAACATGAAGCCCATTAGTGACCTAATACCGGACTTTAAGAAGAAGGCGGCGGCGGCGCCCAAGGGGAGGAAGCGCCAGACCGAGCGAGGCGAGCTGATGCGATTCTTCCAGCGGCACTTGAACTACGCACGGAAGCAAGACGGCCTTGAGCCCCTCACGATGGCGCGGCTCGGCGCCGAGCTGGAAGGCATCCCGACCGCCGACCTGTATTACCTCAAAAGCGTCTGCAGCCAGGCCAAGAATTTCAGCAAAAAATTCTGGTGGGAATTGGACCCCGAGAAGCATCCATAAACGGCAGGACATCCGATGTCCTAATTTCAAAATGCATGTTGGGACATCGGATGTCCTACTTCTTGTGCTATACTGCGCCACATGAAGCAAATCGTGCAAGATGGGGTGGAGGTGCTACGCGAGACGGCGAAGCCGCTGCCGGAGAAGCTCTTCGGCTCCGCGGAGCTTGCCAAGCTTATCAAGGACATGGCGGCGGCGCTCGATAAGGAGCTCGAGGGCGTCGCGCTCGCTGCCCCACAGGTCGGCGTCTCGTACCGCCTCTTTATCGTGCGGAAGGATCGGACTGTGCCCCTAAACGCGGCGCCAGGCGCCGCGTCGGGCGAATCCCGTCCTGACGGGATTGTAGCCCCTCCTCCCGAAATAGAGGTGTACATCAATCCGGAGATCATGAAGACCTCTCGCAAGCGCGCGCGAGCCGACGAAGGATGTCTCTCCGTCCGCGGCGTCTACGGTACGACCAAGCGGCACGAGCGCGTCTCCATTCGCGCGCGCCATCCGGACGGGTCTCGCTTCACGCGCGGCGCCGGCGGTCTTATGGCGCAGATATTCGAACACGAGATCGACCACCTGAACGGCGTCCTCTTTACCGACCACGCGGAGCACCTCATCGAGATCAAACATGCCGCCACATCCTAACCCGTCTAATGAGGGACGCTTAACGTCCCTCACTTTTGTGTACTTCGGGACGCCGCGCGTAGCGAGCGAAACGCTCGCGACGCTTCTGGAGCGCGGATTCGTTCCTGCTCTCGTCGTAACCTCGCCGGACGCGCCCACAGGGCGCGGCCTCGCTCTCACTCCGTCGCCCGTCAAAGAGCTTGCGCTTGCGAAAAACATCCCGATACTCACTCCGGAAAAGCTGGATGCCGCCGCGATTGCTGCAATCGCGGCGTATCACGACGACTATGCCGTATGTGTCGCCTACGGCAAGATATTTCCCGAAGAACTTATCGCGGCCTTCCCCCAAGGCGTGTTGAACGTCCACTATTCCCTCCTGCCGAAGTACCGCGGCGCGACGCCGCTTGAAGGCGCACTCCTCGCCGGCGAGCGCGAGACCGGGGTAACTGTCCAGAAGATGGTGAAGGAGCTCGACGCGGGCGACATCCTCGCGCAAGAGCACGTGACGATCCTGCCTGAAGAAACTGCCCGCGAATTGCGTCCGCGGCTCATCGCGCTCGGCGCGAAGCTTCTCGCCGATACCCTTCCCCCCTATCTCACGGGCGACATTACGCCGACCCCGCAGGACGCTTCGCTCGCCACGCGCTCGGGAAAATTGAAGAAAGAAGACGGACTCCTTGACCGCGATGCGCCGGCCGAAGAGAATTGGAACAAGTATCGCGCCTACGCTGATTCCATCGGCACATATTTCTTCGAAAACGGTAAGCGCATCAAGATAACTGTCGCGTCATTTAAAAACGGCCAATTCGTCATCGAGCGCGTCATCCCCGAGGGCAAGCGCGAAATGAACTTCACTGATTTCTCCCGAAGCGGAGCCACCGCTTAAGCGCTGCACCACCGCGCTTCAGGAGCCCGCGCTCCTTCCCCCGCGTGCGCCGCAGTTCGCGCATGAGGTCGTCGCGCACGACATCGATCGCGCCCTCGAGCGTTTCACTCATCGCCTCGGCGCGGAAGAGACGGCCGTTGAGGGAGAGATTCCCTTCGGCGCGATACTTCGCGCCCGCGCGCACCGCGGCGATGGACTGCTCGATCTCGCAGGCGAGCGCCGCAGGACTCTCCGACCCCTTTTCAAATTTCGTAAGTCCTGAGAACTTCCCCTCTATGAGTTCACGCATCGCCTCGGTCAGTTGGTGATTCTTCGTTTTGACGGTGATATTCATATCAAGGCCGATTAGTTATCAATACTTACCATCTTAACCCGTGAACGATGCCCTGTTAGAATGCGCACCTTCCCGAGCGGCACCCGGAATCTTCCGGCGACGATCTCGCGCACACGAGTGTTGGCGCGGTTCCCGCTCGCGGGCTCTTTGACCACTAGTACGAGTGTCTCATCTTTTTCTTCCACACGCTCTTTCCTGGCTCCGGGGGTAACAAAGACTTTAAGGTACATACGGTTACCGTTTCGGGTAGTGCTCGCGTAAATAGGCCCGGATATCTTCTGACTCATACATCTCGACGCCACGGCCGCTGTCGACGAGATACGGCACCTGCCGCTTGCCACCTCTCGCGACAAGCTCGACAGCGTTCTTCGGGTCATCAATGAACTTTTCTTTCAACTCCAGGCCGAGCTCTCTTGCCGTATCGAGCACGTTGAGGCAATACGGGCATCCGGTTCGCCGATAAAGCGTCAGCATCCCCTTCAGGATACCATCATTCCCTCGCGTACCGGCCGATGAGCTCTGCCTTCTCGATAAGCATCTGCGCAAGTGCACCAAGCACCGCGCTCTTTGTCGCGCCTGTGCCGAGCGAG
>Ga0155323_137_pt1 | contig 6983 bp, 6 predicted proteins | sample RifCSPhighO2_02_FD_106291 | JGI IMG/M metagenome (GOLD analysis project Ga0155323, IMG submission 106291) | Candidatus Kaiserbacteria bacterium RIFCSPHIGHO2_02_FULL_55_17
CGTAGAGCGCCTTCAAGTCCGGTTCGAGCGTAAGCGCGCGGTCGATGGTCATCGGGAACCCCTGCGAGCCCATCGGGATAAGCTTCGCGATGCGGTCGCCAGTGGTGTAGGAGTGGCCCAAGGCGCGCGCGACGTCGCGGACCGCCGCCCGCGCCATCATGGTGCCGAAGGTGCCTATCTGTGCGACGTGGTCCTCGCCGTATTTCTGCTTCGTATACGCGATCATCTCGTCGCGGCGGTTGTCGGCCATATCCATATCGATATCCGGCGCCTTGGGGCGCTCGGGGTTGAGGAATCGTTCGAAGGGGAGCTTATAGAAAAGCGGGTCCACGTTCGTGATGCCGGTGAGATAGGCGACTAAGGAGCCCGCGGCCGAGCCGCGCGTGGTGGTGAGAATGTTCTCGCGGCGCGCGAAGGCGAGGAGATCGGCGACGATAAGGTAGTACACGGCGAAGCCCTTGTTGATGATGATGTCGAGCTCGTAGTCGATGCGGTCGGTGACCTCTTTCGTCTCCGCGAGCCCGCGTGCGGCGATGCCAGCATACGCCTTCGCGCGCAGTTCTTCGTCGTGGTTCTTGAAGCCCTTCGAGACGGGGACTGTGGGGAAGGTCCATTTCCCGAGTTCGAAGGAGAGGGTGCAGCGATCGGCGATATGCCCGGAGGCAGTAAGGGCGTCAGGGGTGTCTTTGAATAATTTTTCCGCAGTTTTTTCGCTAATGAACGAGAAGTCCTCGTCTTCATTTTTGCCGTGCTCGCCTTGCTGGATGCGGCGCATGATCTCGGTCGCTTCGCGGTCATCGGGATTGAGATAGTAGACGTCGTGCTGCCCAACAAGCGATGTATCGCTTGCGCGGGCAAGAGCGATTATCTGCTGTTGCAGCTCTTCATGCCCGGCGACCTTCGGGTGGTGAGTTATCTCGAGGAAGACATTATCGGCACCGAAGATATTTTTGAATTCCGCGAGCGCGGCCGCGGCGCCATCGGAGTCGCCAGCACGAAGGCACTGGGAGACATCGCCGGCGAAGGAGGGAAGGAGTGCAATAAGGCCACGGCTGCGCTCGCGCAGCAACTCCTTGTCCATGCGCGGCCGCTCGAAGAATCCCTCGGTCCACGATCTGGTGACGAGCGCGAGAAGGTTCTGGTATCCTTCGTTGTTCTCTGCGAGAAGCACGATGCGCGAGCGTTTTGCATCGAGGATATGGTCCTTTTCGAATCGCGAGCGCGGCGCGAGGTAGGCGTCTACGCCGAGGATCGGCTTCACGCCCGCTTTCGTCGCGGCCTTGTAGAACTCGATCGCGCCGTGCATGTTGCCAGCGTCGGTGAGCGCGAGCGCGTCCATGCCCTCCTTCTTCGCCTTCTCCACGAGCTCATCTATCTTGGGCAACGCCTGCAAGAAGCTGTAATGGCTATGCGTATGAAGATGTATGAATCGCGATGTCGCCATCCCCTCCACAATACCAAATCTGGGTATAATAGAATAATGAAAAAAGTGTTTGCAGAAATTGGGCTCGGGAACGGCACTTTTCTTTCGACTGAATTTGAGGAAGGAGACAATGAATACCGAGTCCAAAAATTCGTCATACCAAACAAAATACAAGGATGTTATTTTCGCATCTGGATATTTAAGAACGTATTTATTTTATCTACGAACGAAGGATTTAAGATAAATAAAAAAGATAGAAATAAACTGAAAATATTGTTTGGCATAAGTGGCAAGAACCATTAGATTTTGAATTTTCAAGCACTATCCACAATTTCACGCTATAGCGTGAAGTCTTTGATAGTCGGGACGGTAGAATAAGTGCATGGGAGTAATGGAGCGCGACGCAAAGCGCGAACAGAGACATAAACAGATATGGGGCACCTTTCAGCTCACATTACTTACGACTGTTGCGGTTGGTGTCGTTGTACTTATCGCCGCAACCGCACCGAATGCCGCCCAGCTCCTCAAGTATTTCCCAGGATACAAGAAGGGTGCGAAGTTTAACTACCAAGCAAAGTCGGCTCTTGGTCGTCTTGCGGCAAAAGGACTCATCATGTTTGAGGAAAAGAACGGTAAACGTTACGCATGCATAACGGAAAAAGGAAAGAGGATGCTTCAGATGCAAACGGAGAAGGTCGCAATAGCCGAGAAGAGGAAATGGGACCGACGTTGGCGTGTAATCATCTTTGATATTCCGGAACGGCGTAAGGGTGTTCGAGACCGCTTGCGACATTTTATGGAAGGGTGTGGGTTTGTACGCCTTCAAGACAGTGTATGGATTTATCCGTATGACTGCGAAGATCTCATAGCGCTTGCGAAAGCGGATTTTCGCATTGGTGCCGACGTACTCTATATGATTGTGGAACGTCTTGAGCGCGATAAGTATTTACGCGAGCATTTTGGATTACCTACCGGATAAAATAGATAATAATCGATAAAAACTAAAAAAAACAATAGATATCCATAACTTTACGCTATAGCGTCAAGTCTTTGATAGATGATATTTCAACCATTTTAAATTGATATAATTAAAAGATGAAATTCATGCTCGGAGTGGATGAGGCGGGGCGGGGCCCCTTAGCAGGGCCGGTCGCGATCGGCGTCGTAGCTGTGCCGGAGCGCTTCATCGTTGCCCGGGAGTTCCCGGGCCTTGCGGATTCGAAACAGATGTCGCCCTTAACGCGAGTAAAAATGTTCCGGCTTTTGCAGAAGCGCATGCGAGACGGCGACATACAATTTTGCGTGCGCTACACGGGCGCGGAGCGTATTGATGTGTGGGGATTAACGCGCGCGGTTTTTTCCGCCACCACGCGCGGAGTGCATTTCCTCGCGCCCGAGCCGGACGGCGTTTCTATTTATCTCGACGGTCTTCTCACGGCGCCTCGCGAGTACGACCAGCAAACCATTATCGGCGGAGACGAGGCGGTGCCGATTATCGCGCTCGCCTCTATCGCCGCCAAAGTGGCGCGCGATCGTCTCATGACGCGCTTTGCAAAACTATTTCCCGAATACGGTTTTGAGAAGCACAAAGGGTATGGCACCGAAGAACATTACAAAGCGTTGAAAAAACACGGTCCGTGCGTTATCCACCGCCGCTCGTTTTTGCATCTTGATTTTAAGCCGAAATAGGAATACAGTATCAACTTGTGTCCAGCCAAGGGGCAGGGCACAGAAACCTGTTCTTTCGGAGGCAAAAGTGGAGAAAAACGTAAGTAAGAAACCAGAATTAGCACGAGCAAAGCATAACGAGTTGCTCAAAGGCACTGGATACAAGAAACCGTGTGCCGATTGTAACGGAACAACCGGCAGGCTAGACAACGATGGGAACATGTTGTGTACAAATATCAACGGTGCCCCCATACCGGTTACGGTGGCACAAGCAACAAGATGCGACGGCCACAAGCCGCCGCCGTACAACAAAAAGAAAGAAAGGAAACACAAGATACACCCAATATTCCGTCGTCCGGAACGCCGTCTGTAAGGTTTCCGGTCTCGATCACCGGCGCGCCCCTCGGGACGCGCTTTGTAATTTTGGGCATGACATGGTAGGGTTGTCTCTATGTCAATTCGCATGCGCCATACAAACGGCCATACTGGCAATCGCCGGTCGCACCACGCGCTCTCGGAGACGAAAGCGGTGAAAGATAAGGAAAGCGGCAATCTCCGTCTCCCGCACCGCATTGATGAGGCGACCGGCATGTATCGCGGCAAGCAGATTTTTACGCCAAAAGTAAAGGATAAGCATGCGAAGGGAGCGAGTCCGCGAGCGACCGAAGTCCCGCACTCGTCCGCGAGTGTTGGGAAACATGCGCACGAGGAACACGCGAACGCCGAGGCAAAAAGCTCGAAAGGTATTTTCGGCAAGATAGGGATCGGCGGCCGCCCGAAGGCGCGGAGCGGTTTCGGCGGTGGGGTGTAGATGTTTATAATGAGTTAATCCACGCGGCCATGTTGCATGGCCGCGTGGTTTGCTATACTACCCTACACAGATCTTTCCATGCCCGACACACTACAAGGCATTGTTGGTTCGCAAGTCGCGCAGTTGCGCAGTTGTAGCGGTGGCATGCTCAAAGATACGATGATGGATATCACTACGGCCGCAATTCACGAAGTGAATTGCGATGCCTTGGTAGTGTGACGGGCCATGGCGAATCGACATCTAGCGCGCTCTGTTGTTCTACAAACACTTTTCGAGTGGGACACCACGCACGCATCTCCGCAGACGGCTGGAGAGATCCTCGCGCGCAATATCGCCGAATTCGGCGGCGATGATACCGATCGACCGTTTATGGAGAATCTTCTCAAAGGCGTCCTCGCTAAGAAGGACGACATCGATCTCGTCATAGAAAAAGCCGCACCCGAGTGGCCTCTCGAGCGCATCGCGCCGGTGGACCGCAATATTCTCCGGCTTGGCTTGTATGAACTTTTATTTGCAGATCGTTCGCAAGTGCCAGCAAAAGTCGCTATCAACGAGGCCATCGAGCTCGCGAAGACCTTCGGCGGGGACTCGTCCGGCCGTTTTGTGAACGGTGTCCTGGGTGCGGTATATAAAGAACTTGGGGAGCCGGGCAAGGACGAGCAGGGAGGGAAGAAAAGTAGCAAGATCCAATATGAAGATATGCCGTTACAGAGGCTTGGGGGAGCCGTTGTGTACAGCAAGCACGACGGGCAAATGTATCTTGCACTCGTACATGATGTGTTCGGGCACTGGACGCTTTCAAAAGGAAAGATTGGAGATAATCCGGCAATAGAACGCGAGACCGCACAAGAAGGGACGGTCCGAGAGATAAAGGAAGAAATGGGTATTGATATTGTCATCGAAGAGAAGATAGGCGAGAACGAGTATGTTGCCTCACATCCCGAGCGCGGCAAATATCGCAAGCATGTGACCTATTTCCTTGCGCGCGCGGAGTTCGAACCCCTTCATCTACAGCAAGGGAAAGGCGGACTGGACGATGCGAAATGGTTCCGCCTCCAGGACATCATTGACCTCAATTTCTATGATGATATGCTCCCCATCGTGACTCAAGCCGTACAAAAGCTCCTCGACCACGCCCACGCGCATGCCTGATTTCTCTACTTTTGCAAAAAAACATAGTCTTGCATTCAACGACCTCAACCTGCTCATTGAGGCGTTGACGCATCGCTCGTACTTGAACGAGCATCGCGAGTATGAGGGCTCTCATAACGAACGGCTCGAATTCCTCGGCGATGCGGTCCTCGAGCTCGCCACGACCGACTTCCTTTTCAAGAAGTTTCCCACGAAGCCCGAAGGCGAGCTCACCGCGTACCGCGCCGCGCTCGTGAACACCGTTTCCTTGGCCGAGAGCGCGCAAGCGCTCGGTATCAATAACTATCTTTTGCTTTCAAAAGGCGAAGCGAAGGACACTGGCCGCGCGCGCGACGTGATCCTCGCGGACGCGTTCGAGGCGATTATTGGCGCGATCTATCTCGATTCAGGTTATGCGAGCGCTGAAGCTTTCATCGCCGGACATATTTTCAGCAAGATAGACGACGTTATCACGAGGCGCTCGTATCAGGATGCGAAAAGCCGCTTCCAAGAAGCAGCGCAGGAGAAGCGCGGCGTCACACCCGCGTATGAGACGCTATCCGAAGTCGGTCCCGACCACAACAAACGCTTCACCGTCGGCGTCTTCATCGGCACCTCCGAAATCGCCCGCGGAGAAGGGGACTCGAAGCAGGAAGCAGAACAGGTGGCGGCACAAAACGCCCTTGGTAAAACCGGGTGGTGACAAGAAGTTTACCCCGCACCAGTCCGCTGGTGTTGGGGCGGAACAATCCGCCGCCGAAGCGGGTCTCACGAAGATGCAGTGGTAGTGATAATTGAACGAGCAGTCATTTTTATTTGATACAATACAGAGGTAATGCTGAAGCGGCTTGAAATAGTCGGGTTTAAATCGTTCGCCAAGAAAACGGTCTTGGATTTTTCTAATTCCACGACGGCGATAGTGGGTCCGAACGGTTCAGGAAAATCGAACGTGGCGGAAGCATTCCGTTTCGCGCTCGGCGAGCAGTCGATGAAGAGCATGCGCGGGAAGCGCGCCGAGGACCTCATCTGGGGCGGCTCGCATACGACTCCGAGGGCGAATCGCGCGGCGGTCTCTATCGTCTTCGATAACTCCCGCCGCGTTTTTAAGATTGATTTTGACGAAGTTTCTCTTGAGCGGGCGGTCTTCCGCGATGGGACGAGCGAGTACTCGATTAACGGCTCGCGCGTCCGGCTCCGCGACGTGAACGAGCTCCTCGCGGGTGCGAACATCGGCGAGACCGGGCACCATATCATCTCCCAGGGCGAGTCGGATCGGATACTGCTTGCGAACGCGCGCGAGCGCCGCGCAATGCTTGAAGATGCGCTCGGGCTCAAGATATACGAATTCAAGAAGCAGGAGGCGAGCAGAAAACTTGAAAAAACGGAAGATAATATCGCGCAAGTCAATTCGCTTCGGCGCGAGCTCGCGCCGCACCTACGCTTTCTCGAGAGCCAAGTGAAGAAGCTTGAGCGCGCCGACGCATTGCGCACCGACCTCATCGGTCTCGCGCAGACGTATTTCTCGATCGAGGATGCGTATATTGCGAATGAAAAACAGAAGACAGCCAGCGACTTGCAGCAGGCAAAAGAGCGGCTCGCTGTAGTGAGCGCCGAACTCGACCACATCGCAGACCCAAAGCTGGCTGACCGGGAGACGATCGAGCGCGCCGAGGTCTTGCGGAAGGCGGAGCGGGAAGTGTCAGAGCTCTCTGCCGCGCGGGCGGCGCTCTCGCGCGATATGGGCCGTATCGAAGGTGCGCTCGCCGAGGTGAAGCGCCGCGCTTCTCTCGTCGCGCGCGAGCCGTATGCGAAAGTGCCGCGCGAGGAGCTTATGGCGCTTCGTGACGAGGTAGAGCGGCAGACCGAAGGCGCCGAGGGTACTCCCGAGGCGTTACGTGCCGCGCTCAACGCTATACGGACGGCGATCACCTCATTCTTCATGCGCCACGG
>Ga0155323_120_pt1 | contig 6888 bp, 9 predicted proteins | sample RifCSPhighO2_02_FD_106291 | JGI IMG/M metagenome (GOLD analysis project Ga0155323, IMG submission 106291) | Candidatus Kaiserbacteria bacterium RIFCSPHIGHO2_02_FULL_55_17
AGAATCTGGTTTCTAATGCCATAAAATACAGCCCGGTGGGAAGCACCATTCTGATCGAGATAGAAAAGCAAGGAAAAGACGCTGTGATCGCGGTCTCCGATACCGGTAACGGCGTACCGAAAGACCAACAGGCGAAGATATTCGAGAAACTGTTCCGGGTCCAAATCGACAGCAAGGTGAAGGGCACCGGTCTGGGGCTCTACATCGTCAAAGCGGCAGTAGACCAATACGGAGGCCGCGTGTGGTGCGAATCCCCCTCGCCGCGAGCGTTTGACGATCCGCAGGATGCCACGGGAAAGAAAGGCGCAACTTTTTACGTTACCGTACCGCTAGCGGGAATGAATGCCAAAAAAGAAACCGGACACTATATGCCCTCGATTATTTCTTCAGCAGGTGCTCTTCGCTCACCGCGTTAATGCGGTAGCCAACCCCGCGTATGGTTTCCAAAAAATTCTTCCTGCCCCTTTTATTTATTTTTTTCCGCAGATGATTGATATGGACGTCCACGACATTGCTGAAAGAATCAAAGTGAAAATCCCACACATTAAAGAGGATATCGTCCCGCGTCACTACCTTGTTCGGATGGCGCATCAGATATTCCAGGATGCCGAACTCTTTAAGAGTGAACTTAATCTCCTTTCCGTTTGAAAAGACCTTCCGCGAATTTGGATTGAGGACAATGCCGTCGCACCGCAATTCGATATTCAACTTTTCTTTCGGTCGGCGAAGCAACGTCCGGATCCGGGAAAGCAATTCCTTAAAATCAAATGGCTTGGTCAAATAATCATCCGCGCCTCCGTCGAGGGCCGACACTTTATCATCAACAAAGCTTTTGGCGGTCAGGATCAAGATTGGAATAGTGATGCCCCTCGACCGTATCTGCTTGCAGATCTCAACCCCGTCTTTCCCTGGAAGCATGAGGTCCAATATGACCAAATCATAATCATCATGATACAGTTCTATGCGCTTTTCGCCGGCTAAGCCGTCGGGCACCCAATCCACCGTATATCCTTCGCGTTCCAGTCCCGCTTTCACGAGATTGGCAATCTGCGGTTCGTCTTCTATCAGTAGCAATTTCATATGGCAACTATGGGCTAAAAAGTAACTGAAATCAAGAATACCCTGCATTACATTAAACTTTAATTAAGAACGTATTCCTCTTAACGTACGCTTCATGCGCTCATTGCTATGGTGGTACCAGTGCGCAAAGCTAAAGCCAACGGCTATGGAGCAGATAAAAGCGTAATTGGCCGGAGAGGTTGCACTGAAATGCGGCCTCTCCGGCCCTTTATATGCTATCCCCAGGCGCCTTGCACTCCCCGGGCATTTCTGGCATACTGTGCGCACTCGCAGAGTATTCGAGCTTCGCTTGGTTCGCCTTCGCCAGCCGGCGAATGGCGGACCACAAGTGTTCAGTTTCGGCGAGGTTAATCGGTTAGATCCTACACATGGACAATCAGCAGTCAGTGCAGGGGAACAAGCTCTATGTGGGCGGCATCCCCTATCGCTCGACGGAAGACGACCTTAAGAAGGCTTTTGGCGAGGCCGGCAATGTCGTTTCCGTGAGCATTATCAGCGATCGCATGACGGGCCGCTCGCGCGGTTTCGGATTCGTCGAAATGGCTTCCGAGGCGGAAGCGCAGGCGGCGATCGATCGTTGGGATGGCAAGGAACTCGACGGGCGCACGCTCTCGGTTTCCTTCGCTCGCCCGCAGGGTGATCGCCCTCCGCGCCGCGAAGGCGGCTACGGAGCCGGTGATCGCGGCGGCTACGGCGGCGGTAATGGTTACGGCCGCGGCGGATACTAATTTCTCGCCAGAAAACAATCCCGCCCCTTCTTCAAAGAAGGGGCGGGATTGTTTTCTACGGCTGTACGCCCCTCTTTTTTATCTCGGCACTCCACCCGATAAGATTTGCGAGGATCTGAAGGGATGTCGCGAGAGCGGAAAGCGCGAGGACGAGGATCACGTACCAGGCGATGTTCGGTGTCGCAAAGTAGAAAAAAACGACGAGGAGAGCGAACCACATTCCCGTGCACCACGGACAATTAATGAGGGCGCCGAGCGTTCCGCGAAGCGAATCCGGTTCCGCGCCGACGAACCAGCCGCGGATGAAATCCGTGATGATGTCATACGTAAAGAGCCGCACGAGGCGCATAACAGCAAACGCCATGAGGAAAAAGTCGGCGAGCGGCACCCAGGTGACGAGCCGGCCGTTAGCCGACAGCCACAGGTAGCCGACACTCCCGAGCGCCATCAAAAATATCGAGAGAAACGTGTACCAAAAATGGAATTTCATGCGCCACTTATATCACGCGCGCGCGAAACGGAAAAGTCCCATGACCGTGTAGGGCTTTTCCTGATCTGTGGGAAAACAGTGCACAAACTGTGTATAGTCAGGTATAACTCGTGTATAACCATGAAGAAAGATTTCAAACGGCTCTTAGAGGAGAAATATAACGGAAAAGAGACGGCGGAATACGACGCTGACAAGAAGCGGCTCGCCAAAGGCGAGCCGCTGGCCTATGTCATTGGCTCACAGCCGTTCCTCGGCCTTACAATCTACCTTGATTCACATCCCTTAATTCCCCGCCCCGAAACCGAGTGGTGGACCGAACAATTACTCGCCAACTTGGAGGTTCGGCCTCCACTTGGAGGCCGAACCTCCAAGTTGCAATTCTTGGACCTCTGTGCGGGAAGCGGCGCTATCGGCTGCGCGGCGCTCGCGCGACTGCAGAACGCACACGTCTATTTCGGCGAGATCAATGCGGCGCACGAAGCGACGATACAGAAGAACATCCAAGCAAATAATCTCGACGTCTCGCGCGCGCACATCTGCATCGGCGACTTGTTCGAGCCCTTTACCGGAATGCCCGCCGAAGGCGGGTCCGCCTCTGGCGGAAAGTTCGATATCATCGCCGCGAACCCGCCCTACATCCCCGACTCGCGCGAATTGCCTGAAAGCGTCAGCGGCTACGAACCCGCCCTCGCGCTTCGTGCGGGCAAGGACGGACTCGACGTTATCCGTCGTATCGCAACCGAAGTGCCGGCCAGACTTACTCCGGGCGGCGAAGCATGGATCGAATGCGACAGCGCGGCCGCAGCTACTGCGGCTGGGCTCTTTACGGCGCGCGGCCTCTCTGCCCTGATACGCGCCGACCAGTACGGCCATCCGCGCGTTATCATTGCTCGTTCTATCTGATACAATCGGACGTATGTCAGAACCGCTCTCAACCGATCCGTATAAGGGCGTCCGCGATTTTTATCCCGCCGATTGGGCGCTCCACGAAGCGATATTCACACGCATGAAAGAAACGCTTCAGCGTTGGGGCTATGAGGAGTACAATGCATCGCCCCTCGAGCGCGCGGAGCTCTACGAGGCCAAGACGTCTGAAGAGATCGTGCGCGAACAGACCTACACCTTCATGGACCGCGGCGATCGGCGCGTAACACTCCGCCCCGAGATGACACCGACCTTGGCGCGCATGGTCGCCGGCAAGCGCCGCGAGCTCGCCTTCCCCCTGCGTTGGTTCTCTATCGGCAACCGCTTCCGTTATGAGCGGCCGCAGAGAGGCCGCCTGCGCGAGTTCTACCAAGCCGATGTGGACCTCGTCGGTCTCCCCGAGGGAGAAGCGGATGTGGAGATCGTGCGGCTCGCTTCCGCGCTCCTTAAGGCGTTCGGCGCCGCGGAGCGCGACTTCGTCATCCGCATGAACTCGCGCGCGCTTCTCAACGCCGCATGCACCGCGGCCGGGTTGAAGGGCGAGAGCGTCCGGCGCTATCTGCATCTGCTCGATAGGAGGGCGAAGATGACGCCGACGGCCTTCGCCGCGGCGTTTGCCGCGCTCGCACCCAAGAATGATCCGCTCGCGCTTATCGAGCATTCGAGCGAAGATGCTGATGTCGCACGCGAGAAGCGCACACTCCTCGACCGCATCGAGTCGCTCAAAGCGCGCGGCGTCGGCAACGTCGTCTTCGACGCCGGCATCACGCGCGGCTTCGACTATTACACAGGCATGGTCTTCGAGGTATACGACACGAATCCGGCGAACCCGCGGGCGCTCTTCGGCGGCGGGCGCTATGACGGTCTCGTCGCCCTCTTCTCCGCCAAAGGCGGCGACTCGATCCCCGCCGTCGGCTTCGCCCTTGGCGACGTGACGCTCGCCGACTTCCTCGAGACACACGAGCTCGCGCTCGACACGAAGGACGGGAAGCCGCAACTCTACCTCGGCACGCCGAAAGAAAACGATATTCCCGCCGCGCAGGCGTTCGCGGACACGCTCCGCGCGCAGGGCTCCCGCGTCTTTGTCAACCTCACTGATCGTGCGCTCGGTGATCAGATAAAGGATGCGGTGAAGCGCGATATCCCCTTTTTCGCAGCGTACGGTGCCGATGAGATCGCGAACAATACGATACGCATGAAGATCCTCCATACCGGCGAGGAAGTCGGCCTTGCCGCCACCGAAGTACCCGCGCGCTTGCGTGCGGGGAGCTAATCGCATCATGCGCGCCATCACGTTCGATATCGAGTCCGTCTCTGATTCCGTCGTGCGCGGGCATATCGACGTGAATGAACAGGAACTTACCGTCGTCGCTATCCATGATTCGGAGACCGGCACCTATGCTTCATACTTCAGAAAAGACCTGTCGAAACTCTGGCCGATACTAGAACGCACTGACATGCTCATTGGCTTTAATTCCGACACATTCGACATCCCGCTCTTGAATCGCTACTACCCGGGCGACCTTTCGCACATCCGCTCGCTCGACCTGCTCGCTGAAATACAGAAAGTGCTCGGCCGCCGCATCCGCCTCCAGTCGCTCGCCGAAGCGACGCTCGGGAGGGGCAAATCCGGCGACGGGCTCCTCGCCGGAACATGGTGGAAAGAGGGCAAAAAAGAGAAGGTGGCGGAGTATTGCATCGAGGACGTCCGCCTCACGCGCGAGCTCTACGACTACGCACTTGCGCATGGCGTGCTGAAGTACAAAGACCTGCGCGATATCCGCGATATCAAGCTTGATACTTCTCTTTGGGATAAAACCGATGTTGCCATACCGGCCATGACTCACACGCTCCCGTTATGAAATCATCCTCTACCATCCCACTCGCCATTATCCTCGGAGGCGTTATCGTCGCCGCGGCAATATACCTTTCCTTGCCGAAGGAGCCCTCGACCGGCTCCGACAATGCCGCCTTAGTACGCCCTGTGGACTCCTCCGACCATATCCTCGGGAATCCGGCAGCACCGGTGAAGATCGTCGAATATTCGGACTTCGATTGCGAATACTGCAAGGACTTCCACGAGACGCTCCATCAGATCATCGCGAACGAAGGCGTTGATGGGGATGTCGCGTGGGTCTTCCGAGAATTTCCACTTACTGAGATCCACCCGAATGCGCTCTCACACGCCCGCGCGGCCGAGTGTGCAGCCGAGGCCGCGGGCAATGATGCTTTTTGGGTATTCGCGGACGCGCTCTTCGCCGCCCAGCCCGCGGATCCGACGAAGTATGGCTCGCTCGCAAGTGAGATAGGGATTCCAGGCGACGTCTTCGCAACATGTTATGCGAATGCTCCCTTAACGCTCGAAGCGCGCATCAACGCTGACCGGAAGAACGCGCTCGATATGGGTGCGAATGGCACTCCCTATTCGATCATCGTTGTCGCTGGCAAGCCGTCCGTCGTCATGGAAGGCGGTTATCCCTATGAGGCAGTGAAGCAACTCGTCGACGAAGCGCTCGGAAACTAATCGTCTACCAACCCGAGCCGGTAGATATCGAACGAGTGGTCGCCCTCGAACATATCAGAGGGGTTCGGCAGGTATCGGCGCGGCCGAGAGATCTCGGCCGTCGCATCGTTGATGAGCCGATGGAAGACCTCAAAATCTCTCTGGTGGTCGCTGAAGCGTATAACGTACCGCCGCATCTGCGGACTGCCGTCGGTATTCTTCGATTTCTTGCATTCATAGATGATGAAGCGCCGCACCGGCTTCTCGAACAATTTTTCAACCGTGTAGTAGTTGAAGATCGCCTGGATGACGAAGAGCGCTTTGACGGCACCGCCCTTGCTAAATGAGGCGACGAACTTGTGGTCGACGATGTCCACCGCGCTTGGCTCGCTCCTCGACTCGACGACGAGATCCGAAACGGCTTTTATAGGCAGGAAGAGTCCTTTGACTTTTACAACACCTTTCACTTCGACGCCGAGCACTTTATGCCGCGGCGGCCGCTCGAGATAATACGAAATAGCTTGCGAATATTCGCGCTCCATAGCGGCGCGCTTCGCGCGCCGCGCCGCCTTGCTCTTCGCCCTGCCGAAATTGATTTCGAAATCTGCGACATTCCGCAGGTATTCAAGGCCTTTCTGTATCGCGAGCTCCTTCGAAACGTCACTATAAAAATGCTCGAGCGCCACGTGCCCCGCGCTCCCCACGACAGAGGCCGGGGTCCGGGGCGTGTCATACACCTCCTCTACATACCGCGTGTACCAGGCCAAGGGATTCCTCAAAAACGCCATCAGCGACGAATGGCTCCAGTGCTTGATCGGATATCGCGATTTTCCAGCCTTTCTGCCAGTCCGCATCTTTATCATAACTGCATTTTACCGCACCTCCTCTGTTCTCCTATGTCTCCTTCCCACTATCCAAACTTAGTGCCGACCGGTACCAATCGTGGATAGCTTGTTAATCGAGCGGTAGGTGGAAATGTTCACGCAGATGCTTATCATGTTCCATCTGTTCAACGATGAGATACAACGCGTCCGCTCCGATTCGGAATTCAGCTTTCACGAGCGCGATGAGATCTTCGCAGTCATACGGATAGGCCCATACGCTGTCTTGGAGACGTTCAAACCCGCATGAGACCATGAACTTACGTAGCCGTATGCGGACGG
>Ga0155323_114_pt1 | contig 6092 bp, 4 predicted proteins | sample RifCSPhighO2_02_FD_106291 | JGI IMG/M metagenome (GOLD analysis project Ga0155323, IMG submission 106291) | Candidatus Kaiserbacteria bacterium RIFCSPHIGHO2_02_FULL_55_17
AAGAACCGGGGGCGGTGGAGGAGGTGGAGGTGGCGGAGGCGGGGGCGGGGGCGGTATCACACAACACGGCGGTAAGACTTGAGCCAAGACTTTCGCTGGCGTCGTAAGTCCAAGTGCAAAAGCAATTGACATTCCGAGAATAACAGTGAGAGGTACGGTGAAAAGGCCGATGAGTATCGGCCGAGCGTTTAAATATGCGACTATTTTTTTCAATTCATTCATGTCTTGTGAAATACTGTCCTTGTCCCGCTCATTTCATTTTCAGAAAATGAGCGGAACGTACAAAAAGGGAGTTCATGCGGCGGCACTTGTTACCTGCGCCGCCGCACTTTTCCCCATCAAGTCAATCAACGAACTTTTTGCATCTTCTCCCATTCGCCCCACGGAATGTAAAGTTGGGGCTCGCCAGATGGTATTTCGGCTTTGTCGTAATAGACCGTCGCCGTCTTTATTCCTGACTTGCTTGGCTGGTAGTCGTGCCACCGGACGCCGATGGTGTCCGAATGCCCGACGATCCACTGCTCGCGTTTCTTAGCGTAATCGTTTATTTTTGCAATGGCCGAATTGCGCCATTCGATATACGTAATCCGCCACTCGCCGTACGCCGCCAAATATGCGACCGGATCATCCCCTCGAACAGGTCGCCTGGGCGCCGTTGCGAGCAGCGCCTCTAGAGACCTGTATTCCTTGGGAAGTTCCGGCCACGCCATTGTGGTCCGATCAAGGCAAATGAGGACCCTGTAGAGCGATCCTTTCTGCGTGAAAGAGACGGGGACACGCAGCACGTGTTTGCCCGGTGCGGGAATGTAACTCCCTATGAGACGGACTTTCTGTCCAACTACCGCTGCAGGAGCAGCGAATTCGCAGTGGACGTTTTTGCATTCGTCCGTCCACCAGCGTTCGAAGTCCTCCTCTCCAGCACGCTTGACGCCGATACAGTCGTCTTTCACATCAGCAGGACCGACGATCGCGAATCGCACCGCCGTATCCGTGCCGTACTGCGGGTCATCCTTCTTCGTAAAGAAGCGAACTTCCGCACAGGCCTGCTTCGGCGGTACCGGTTTTTCTATCGGGTTGGTGCAATCCGAGGCGAAGACGATACGGCCGGATTTCGGGTTCACCCACGCTTTCTCACCCGGTTTGAATGAGCGGGAGAGGCAGTGAAGTACCGGTTCATACGCGCCCTTGCCTGTCGGCTTCAGGCATGAGATCCAGTACTCCCCCGTTGGCGCATCTGTTACCCGAAGCGTCCGCAGAAAGACGGGGACCTGGGCCACATCCGTAAGGCGGGCGTCAGGGTCCGACTGCTGCAGCGTCATTAGGTAATCGAGCGGACGTGCACACGACCCGTCTTTTTTGCAGCGGGCCGCGTCCAGCATCGTCGTACCCTTCGGGTCCTTCGCAAGCGATGCTTCTATCTTGCCCGCGAGTTCCGACGGGCTGTTAACCCCTTTCAGGAAGGGATTCCCAACCGGTGCTGCATTCACGGCGAAAATAGTTACCGCTCCTAGAATAAGCGCGGCGAACATGCTGATGAATTTCTTCATCTTCGTCTCCTTTGTTGTGCCGCGCAATGCGGCGTTGATTGTCGAAAGAACTTCTTTCCTGCTCCCCTTGCGGAGAGTCGTCCCGCCTCTTATTTAACTAAGAGGCGGGACGACTCTCAACAAAATCTGCCGTCACGACGAAACGGTCCGTTTTCTTTCCAAAAGAGTCGCAGGTCGAGAGCGTCAGCACGCGCCCCGTGACGTTAAGCGGTATCGCCCCGTCAGTCGCATTCATCTTCTCTACCGTCCTCACGCGATAGGTGTACGCTACGTCAGATGAAGAAACAATGATGGTGTCTCCCGCATGGAGCTTCTGAATGTCATTGAAGGTCTTGTACGCTTGGTTGCCCACGACCGGCAGATAGCTTGAGTGGCCGAAGAGGATCATGTTGCCCGCTTCTCCGAGTTTGGCGGAGGTCGGATACCGTACGGCGCCCTTTAAGAGTTCTTGATCGAGCGCCGCGATAGCGGTTGTCGTCGGATTCACGACAGCCGCCATAAGGCCGATCGCGGGGATCGTTATCTTCGCTGGCAATTCGACGCGGTCCGTCTGGGCGGGCACGTCCAGGCCTTCCGCCGCAACGAGCGGCGACACATCTCTCGCTTTAGCTTCGGGCAGGAGATCTAACGTGCCCAGTATGATGACGCTCCCGAAAAATGCGAAAAGAAAAAAGCCGAGAAAGCTCCACTTCCGTGCATACGCCCTCTGGCCGGCTTGGATAAGCCGGACAATGATCTCGATACTTCTTTGCATATTATCTTACCAACAAATACACCAAAGTGTCAATCTTGTCAATGATTGACACAAAAAGTGTCCTGTGTTATGTATTACCCTATGGATGAACAAGAAAACAGCGTCCCGAACCGTCGCGTGATAGTGCATACGCTCGCGACAGTGGGCTTTATCGCCCTGATCTCCGCGAGCATGTGGCTCGCGGTCTATTCGACGCGCTTCGTTCCCGATGTGGTGAATCGCCTCGGCAGCGCCGCGGTCTATCTCGGCTCGGTCTTTGTTCCCGGAGAGAAGTCTTCCCTCTCGGTCATCCCGACCGCCTCGACGACCATCCCCTTCGGCCCTGCCACTTCGACGAACATGGCCTCAACACCGGCAACGCCGACGACACCAAAAAAGAGCACTCCCACTCTCGGCACGAGAACCGATACGACGTATCAGATCGGCGGCGCGACAACCACAGGAGCCCTCTCCGGCCTCCCTGATCTCGTCGTGCACATCAACGCCGTCGGCTATCTCGCGACCTCTTCGGCAACGTCGTTCGTTGCGAGCACAACCGTCCCCTCGGGCAGCCGTCCGGCGGTCAATTTCACCATACAGAACATCGGCACGAACAAGAGCGGCCCGTGGCGCTTTAGCGCGACCATCCCGACGCAGACGAACTTCCTCTTTCTCTCACAGCCCCAGCAATCGCTCGCGCCGGGCGACAGCATCGACTACACGCTCGGCTTCGACCAGGCGAATAAGGGTACGGACAAGCTGATCACGATCATCGCAAACTTCGACCACACTCTTGGAGAATCGAACACGAACAACAATACCGCTTCAGCGGCATTGACCATCATCGGGCCGTAAGTTTCCGCGAAGGCGGAAACATTAGACGTCAAGATTCGCGAGTTTTGCGTTTGATTGGATGAACGATTTTCGGCTGGCGACGTCGGTGCCCATAAGGATGTCGAAGATGCGGTCGGCCGCCTCGGCGTCCTCGACGTTCACGCGTTTCAAAACGCGGCGTGCGGGGTCCATAGTCGTCTCCCAGAGCTCGCTCGGGTTCATCTCGCCGAGGCCTTTATAGCGTTGAACGGACGCCTCGCCCATTTCTTTAAGCGCCGACTCTTTTTCCTTATCTGAATACGCATACGCGATCGCCTTCCCTTTCACTATCTTATACAGGGGCGGCTGGGCGATGTAGACGAACCCGCCGTCGATGATGGGCCGGAAGTGGCGATAGAGGAGCGTGAGGAGGAGCGTGCGGATGTGCGCGCCATCGACGTCGGCATCGGTCGCGAGGATTATCTTGTGGTAGCGCAGTTTAGAAATATCGAACACGTCGCCGATAGCGGTACCCATCGCGACGACGAGCGCACGGATCTCCACCGACGCGAGCATGCGGTCGATGCGCGCGCGCTCGACGTTCAGGATCTTTCCGCGCAAGGGGAGGATCGCTTGCGTGCGGCGGTCCCTGCCCTGCTTGCTGCTATTATGCACGAACACGCCGCTTGCGAGCGCGAAATTGTGAGTGCCCGGGACCTCCATATCATACACATCCATAGTTTGCGAGAGCTGTTCTATGGAAACAATCCTATGGTTATAGTTCGTAACGGCTTCTGCAAGGCGTCTATCATCGCCGCCAAAAAATCTGTCCCGCAACGTGGAGAAGCGCAAGAGAGTTTTATCGTTTGTCTGCTTGCGGAACTTATTGTATTCGTCCGGGTTAATCCTGCCAAACCGCTTATAAATATCGTGAAGCGCCTTTAATCCTCTCTCCAAATAAGTGACGTTGTATGCGATTTTTCTTTTTTCTCTAAACTCATTTGTCCATTGTTCTTTCGTTTTTTTAGCCCTCCATTCTCGAAGTGTACTATCCCCCCATTGTTTTTTTGCAGTCCGTGAACTTTGAATTTTGGCCTCTGGGTGTTCTTTAAAATACTCACGCACGCATTCGCTCTGTTTCATGCGATTTTCCGGCTTTGACCAATACTGTAACTGGAGTTCATAAAGCATCTTGTCAGACTTTTTTCTATATTCAGCGTTGCTGTTTCTAAATCGAAGAAAAGCTTCAACCATGCTTCTTTTATACGATTCATTTTCCCACTGGATTTTCGCTCGTTTGGAGAGCATTGCACGCATTTTCGGTGCAGACATAATGGCTCTTATTTTCTCACGATAGGTTGGTGAAGCATGCGCTATTCTGGCTTTGTTTTTAGACTCTAAAATCCATCTGTGAGAAGCTGGCGTATACACAAGTTCATATCCTTTTATGGTAATGCGTTTGCCTAGACGAGAGAGTTGGCGACGAAGTGGCATAAGAGAATCGTCCGTGGACAATGTATGAGCCTCCTTGTAATTGCCGTCGCGAATCATAAAACGATGATCCGGTGTACAAATAATTTCTTCGCCATTATCAAGAACAATTTTAATAACGCTGGCATTTCTCTTGGTAACACGCGGATCTTTAATCTCCGCAACCTCAATATCGCCGGAAGCACCGATTGTATAGCAATAATTCTTTTTGCCATCTTTGTATTCTTGAACCAACTCTTTAAACGAAATACTCCTGCCGTCAGTGAGGGCAATGCAAGTATCACCTGAAAAACAGCCGCCAGCGGAATCGCCCTCCACAATGAAAAGCTCGGCCTCCTCTGCGCTCTTCACCTGGCAGTCGGCGAGCTTGCCCGGGAGCGTCATGCCCTCCAAAGCGCCCTTGCGCAGTACGGAGTCCTTTGCCGCCTTCGCCGCTTTGCGTGCCTTGAGCGCGAGCAGCACTTTATTGACGATGGCACGCGCATCATCCGGATTCTCTTCAAGGAACGCCGAGAGCGCTTCGCCGAACACGGTGGAGACGGCGCCTTGCGCTTCCATTGAACCGAGCTTCGCCTTCGTCTGTCCCTCAAATTGGATCTCCGGCAACTTCACGGATATAACCGCTGTAATGCCTTCAAGCACATCATCGCCGGTAAAGTTCTCGTCTTTTTCTTTAATAAGGCCCGCGGTCCTGCCGTAGGTATTGAGACTGCGCGTGAGCGCCGTCTTGAAGCCGGTGATGTGGGTACCGCCCTCGCTGTTGTACGTATTATTCGCGAAGGCGGTGATGCGCGAGGTGATATCGTCGACGTACTGGAGCGCCACTTCCACCGAAACCTTATCGAGCTCGCGGTCCACGTAGAAGATATTCTTGTGCACCGGTTCGAGGTGCTTGTTATGGAAGGCGACGAGCGACTTCAGGCCGCCCTCGAAGTAGAAGGTCATCGAAGGCGCACCGAGATTTTGATCACGCAGGAATAGTCCTTCGACTTCGCTCAGGATATTCGCTTCGCTTTGACGCGCGTCGACCATCGAAATGCGCACGCCCTTCACCAGATACGCCTGCTGGCGCAGGTGCGTCACGATCTTATCCCACTGCCACTCGATTCCCTCTTTAAAAATCGCCGCGTCCGGCTTGAAGAGCACGATAGTGCCGTGTTCTTTTGACGTGCCGACTTTCTTCACCTTCGCAAGCGGCTTGCCGATCTTGTACTCCTGCACGTGCATGCCGCCGTCTTGGTGCACGACGACCTTCGTGTGCTCGGAGAGCGCGTTCACCACCGAAGCACCGACACCATGGAGGCCGCCCGAGACTTTGTACGCTTCATTGTCGAATTTGCCGCCTGCATGAAGCGTGGTCATGATGGTCTCGAGAGCGGAGACTTTCGTCTTCGGGTGGATGCCGACGGGAATGCCGTTGCCATTGTCGGCGATGCGCACATAGTTGTCGGGGAGGAGTGCGACCTCGATATCGTTACAGCGGTCCGCCATCGCCTCGTCGCGCGCGT
>Ga0155323_126_pt1 | contig 6015 bp, 8 predicted proteins | sample RifCSPhighO2_02_FD_106291 | JGI IMG/M metagenome (GOLD analysis project Ga0155323, IMG submission 106291) | Candidatus Kaiserbacteria bacterium RIFCSPHIGHO2_02_FULL_55_17
GTCCCGAGGGTGCCAACTGCCATTAAACGACAGGGTACTCTTTTACAAATACTTTACAATTGTGGACATCTTATTGATAAATTAATCCACACGGCGTATACTCTCACTATGGCTCACCACATCACAAACATCAAAGAATTGCGTACCCGACATGGCATGACCCAGCAATATCTGGCCTCAAAGCTTGGTATTTCGCGTCCGACACTCATAAAGGTGGAAAAGGGCGAGCGAGCGCTCACGAAGCGCGAGGAGGACCAAGTGCGCGATCTATTTGGGATAGTGGAGGCACACACTACTAAAAATGATATGCGTATCAATATACCGCAGCGAAATCTAACGAAGTTTAAGCAGGTGTTGCTTTATGTCCTTGAAAAAACCGCCGGCAAGCACAACATAGGCATGACGGCGCTTTATAAACTTCTGTATTTCATTGACTTCGATTATTACGAGAAATTCGACGAACAACTGATGGGCCTCACGTACATCAAGAATCACTATGGCCCTACCCCACATGAGTTCGTCAGCGTTGTCGATGCGATGAAGAAAGAGGGCGAACTTGAGGAAGTGAAAAGTAATTTCTTTCAGTACGAGCAAAGGAAGTTTTTGCCAAGAAAATCTGCTGACCTTGCATCGTTAAGCGGTCAAGAAAAAGAAATGATTGACAGTGTGCTTGCAAGATATGGAGACAAAACTGCGACCGAGCTCACTCGCCTTTCGCACGAGGATACTCCCTGGGTGGCTGCCGAGGATGGGAAGAATATCGAATACGAGCACGTCTTCTACCGCACCGATGCTTTTTCTGTCCGCGAGTACGACGAACTTTAAGAGAAATCACTATGGAGTTCTCGGAATTGCCGGAATTTTCGCATGAATTGAAACGCTTGAACAAAAGATATCCTTCGCTCTGTGGAGACGTAGACCGCCTGAAACAAACCCTCTCTAAACTTCAATTGCGCAATACAGGGAAGCACTGGAATTGCCTGCACCAGAGTGAGAAGCTTTGCATATATAAAATCCGGCTTGCGTGCCGCTATCTTCGATCAACGAGCATGCGCATTGTGTATGCTCATCATATAGAGAAGAACCGAATAGTGTTTATGGAGATATATTTCAAAGGAGACAGAGAGAACGAAAACGCAGGACGCATCAAAGAGTATCTGAAAAAATTCAGGGGCATTAGCGATTCAAAAACGTAACGGTTAACTGGCTGTATGCGTTCATGCGTATATTCTAAGCGGCGCGCGAGAGGTCGGCGTAGATAGAGAGGAGGGCGAAGAGGAGACTCAGGGTCAGGGGGCCGAGGAAGATGCCTGCGGGCCCGAAGAATATGAGCCCGCCGAGGACCGAGAGGAGGACGAGGAGTGGGTGGAGCTTCATCCCCCGCCCGATGAGCTTGGGGCCGAGGAGATTGTCCACGAGCCCGACCGCAAACGAGCCCCAGATAAGGAGTCCGACGGCTGGCGTCGTCGCGCCGACCGAGAAGAGGAATATGACGATGGGGATGAAGACGAGCGCCGTCCCGATGCCTGGGATGAGCGCCGCGACCGCGGCGACGGTCCCCCAGAGGATCGCGTTCGGCACCCCGAAGAGCAGGAAGCCGACCGTCGAGAGGATCCCCTGCACAAGCGCAATGACGAGACTCCCTCGGATGGTGGAGTTGACCGCGAGCTCGAGCCGGTCAAAGACTCCCGCATCTTCCCTATCGCTCAAGGGCGAGAGCTCGATGAGCATCTGCCGCACGCGCTTGCCGTCCTTCAGGAGGTAGTAGAGCGCGATGAAGAAGACGAAGAACGCGAGGAGGAGCCGCGAGATGCTGGAGAAGATCTCCCCCGCATGCCCCGTGACCCACTGCAAGGCCTCCTTCGCATACGTATCGATATTCGTCGAGAGATCCTGTGAGAACCCGCCGAGCCCCGGAGCGATTCGGCTGATAGTCTCGTCGACGCTGGAAAAGAGTCCCGCGAGCGCGCTCTGCCCGCCGCCCTGCTCGAGCGAGAGGTACAGGCTGCGCGCCTCGTTCCCGACCAGCACGCCGATAAGCGAGAGCGGGAGCAGGATAAGCACGACACTCATAATGACGGTGAGGAGCGCGGAGGCGCTCGGCCAGCCGCCGAGGAATCGGGATATTCTCTGGTGCAGTCCCTGCAGGACGACAGCGAAGACAGCGGCGAGCGCGAGCGGCTTTAAGAACGGCCAGAAGACCGCGACAGTGAGCGCGAACACACCAACGAGAAAGAGGATAAGGAAGTAGGGCCGGAGCCGTTCAGTCTGCATCATAGAGAAATAGGATATGAGTTACCCCAATAAGAAATGCCAGAGGTAGAAGGAGAAGATGATGAGGCCGCCGAAGACGACGCTCACCACAGCGAATACGACGCTCCCTAAGGGAGACTCCGACTCGCGCGCCTTCCTGAATAGGAAATAAAAGACGACGAACGCGACCGCGGCGATGAGGCTCTTCGCCACCCAGTGGTGGCCGACGAGCCCGGCAAGGAACGCCTTGAAGGGCGCCGAGAGCTCGGCCGCAAGCGTCATAAAGACGACGAGCCACGCGACTCCGCTTGTCGCCCGCGCTAATGCTGTAGTGTTCGGTCTCATAGCGCGGTTGCTTCAAGGGCGGCTCGGAAGCCGCTCGAGATGATGAATCCCATTCCCGCCATCGCGAAGGCCATAAGGACGACGAGACCCGCGACGAGGATGGTGGCGATGCGCAGATCCCGATTCTGCATGAACTCGTCCCGGAACCGCGTAAGGAGGCCCCACGCGAGGATGGCGAGGAACGGGAGGAAGAGGAAGACGTGTTCCTTGGTCTCGGTGATGACGGAGTGCGCCCAAGGGAGAGGGCCGCTCTTGATGAGCGGCTTCACCGCCGCACCGTATTCGGTCACGTAATAGAAACCGCCCGCGACCCACGACGCGGTAAGGAAGAGTACGCCGAGAAACGCCGCGATGCGGGCGCGCCGCAGGCGCGCCTCGCTCGGGTTCAAGAGCTCAACCAACACCCAGAGGAACGCGAGCGCGCCCGCTTCTCCAAGCGCCGCATGCAGCGCGATTAGGGTATGCATTGACTTTTATAGTAGCACGCCCTCCCCGAGCGCACGGCGACGGTCGCGCAGGTAGGAGAGGACCGTGAGCGCGGCGAAGATGGCCGGTATCCAATAGCCCGGCAGGTAGAGCAGGGCAATATCCCAGAGGCGTATCCACTGGATAGAGACCGTGCCCGTCACGGTCGCGACGTTAGCGAGGAGCGTCTGGTCCTGTGTCAGGACGGCCTTCTGCCAATCCTGCGCATATTTGATATTCGCATCTGCATTGTTCAATTGCGTCGCATACGACGCGTTCTCGTCGGCGAGCCGCTGCTTGAACGATGTTAGTTCGTCGGACACCGTCTGTATCTGGAGAAGGAGCTGGGGCGTCGACGGCTGTGCGCGCAGGGTCGCGAGCTGTTCGGTCGCCGCATCTATCTTCGCCTGGAGCGACTGCAGCGCGCTCGCGTGCGCGCTCACGACCTTCTGGCGCGCCGCCTTGTAGTCTGCAAGCGCTTTGTCCGCCTGCTTCTGCTGTTCTTCGATGCTCACTTTCTGCGACAAGAGATTCTGGGACGAAATATTGACCGTGAGGAACCGGCTCCCGACGAGACCTTCGAGCTCAGCGCGAAACGCATCATACTTGCTCTGCGGCAGAGCGAAGCTCACATAGCCGTATTTCTCTGAACTGGACTGCTGGTCGATCCGGCCGTCGTATCCGCGCACGGTCGTCTCGACGCGGCGCGTCGTGCCCGGTACGTCGCGGGTGCGCAGAGAGGCGTTGTAATATATTTTCAAAAATTCGCGGGTGTCAGTGACGGGGACATCCGGACTGGGGTAGGGATAATACACCGGCATAGAGGAGACGCTTCCATTCCTCGATGGCACGCCCGCGGCCATAGGCGGCACGGCTCCCGAGCTCTCCGAATATCCAACTCCGACGCTTCTCCCCATCATTGTGACCGGGTACGGCCCCCCGGGGCCGGAAACGGCGATGAACGTCCCGACGGTAAGAAGCGCGAGTATGACCGTGAGCCAAGAGAGGTGCCACGGAAGAAAACTCTGTAAGGGAAATTGGTTGTTGGTCATATCGCAATTCTAACACTTTTTGTTGGCTGTCTGGGACGACGTGGAAATCACTCCATATCAAGTAACCGATGCAAAAGGGCCATTCTGACCAATAATCCATAGCCCGCCTGTCTGAAGTAAGCAGCCCGAGGTAGAGCATCCAAATCGAGTGAAATCTCATCAACACGTGGCAGTGGATGCATAACGATAGCGCCTTTTTTCATATGCTTCGTGTTTGTGGCAGTAAGAATATATTTACCTTTGAATTTTTCATACTCTCCAGGATTCTCAAATCGCTCTTTCTGTATGCGAGTTTGATACATGACATCTACTTCCTTTAACACTGAACTAAATTGCTCACATTCTCTAAAAACAACTGAGTGTTTTTGGAGATATTCTTTAATGTCTGTTCCGATTTGTAATTCTATTGGAGAAATAAAAACTATTTTCACATCTTTAAACTTTCCAAGAAGATAACTGAGAGAACGTACTGTTCTTCCATTTTTTAAATCACCCATCATTGCAATTTTTATGCCATCTATAGTTCGAATTTCTTTCTGAATTGTGTAGAGGTCGAGAAGTGCTTGCGTCGGATGTTGACCAGCGCCATCGCCGGCATTGATAATCGGTACAGCCGAAACTTCCGCCGCTCTTTGCGCCGCACCTGCTTGATAATGTCGAAGTACAATTATGTCTGCGTAGTGATTTACAACTCTAATTGTATCTTCAAGAGTTTCTCCTTTTGCAGCAGAGGAAAATTCACGAGCATTCTCTGTCGTAAGCACATTACCGCCAAGGCGTATCATCGCTGATTCAAAGGAAAACCGAGTTCTGGTACTTGGTTCATAAAAAAGCGAGGCGAGTATTTTTCCTTTAAGAGGAAACGTGTTCCCTTTTTCGAATGTATCGGCAATTGAAAACAGGTGAATTAGATCTTTGCGAGAGAACTGTTGTGCTTCAAGCACGTGTTCCATTAGATCTCAAGTATAGCATTTTAGATAAACCGAAAGCATAGGTATGACGAGAAAGGCGTCAAAGGCGTGAGAAAGTGTCCGTAGGGCACGCATGCGGGGCTCCTCCAGTATCCCCAGGCTTCATTGATTGTTTATTCCCCGCTTGCTATATTGGGTCTACAGAATCCGATTCTGTCCTGCCCGTGGATTCGGGTTGTCTATCCGCAAAAGCCCGGCCCTCGTGACCGGGCTTTTGCTTTATCTGGGCAACATGGGACTTGATCTGGCTGGCATCAATCTTTAAGTCGAGCAGCTTACCGAGGGAGCCGTCGATCCTCCCGCCCTTAAATCGAATCGCCCGCCGTGAGATCGTGGCGGATCTGCTGGATGCGTTTCGTGAAGACGCGATGGCTGCCGAACACGTGCTTCGCGGCGCGCGTAAAGGCCATCGAGCCGGCATTGGCCGGATCGTGCCCGTAATAAAAGCGAACGTCGGTAGAGAAGCAGTCGAGGAAACGTTTCAAGTTTACGATATTGATCTCCACCGAGTGGCCCTCCTGGAGCGACGCGCCCGCCAGGTCGTAGGCCTCATCGTCGAACCAGTGATTGACGTTGGCGAAATCGACGAAGGTCAGAATACGAGGGAATGCCGCCTCAGTAATACCGAGGGTGTCTCGAAGATGCTGCCGCTTCAGTTCTGACAAATCCATACTGCGTGCCGTTCATCTTCGCATACCGCCCTCCTTTTTGAAAACCAGTTCTCCTTCTTCGCGCTGGGTATGCGATAAATCTAGCCTTTCGACGCGTCTAGGTCGCGGTGGTACTCAGTACGACTAAGTAATACTCGAGCTGCCGGCCAGGGACTCGAACCCCAATACCATCCTCCAGAGGGATGTGTCCTACCGTTAGACGAGCCGGCAAAGTGAGTAACTCTTGCACTGTACCAAATTTTTTAATTCTTGCACCTC
>Ga0155323_127_pt1 | contig 5903 bp, 9 predicted proteins | sample RifCSPhighO2_02_FD_106291 | JGI IMG/M metagenome (GOLD analysis project Ga0155323, IMG submission 106291) | Candidatus Kaiserbacteria bacterium RIFCSPHIGHO2_02_FULL_55_17
CGCCGAATGTCTTTTGAACGAGTTGTTTACGCATGTCGTGGTAGCGTGAAGTGGTAATAAAATAAAACTTATACAAATGCGAACGCACGGAAACAAATCCGCTTGCGCTTATGCGTTTTTCTGGTGCCCGTATGATTCTTGCTCTAAAACCGCCCTCCGCTACTCATTCGTATCTTGTATCCCTACTGTATCAGAGGGCGGTATTCTCCGCAACCCCCGACATATGGTCTGGGGATAGTGTAATATCGCTATCTTTGACGGTCGGAAATAATAGTGAGATTTCAGGCAATGAGACGGACTGAAAATGTACCAATGAGGGAGTCGAGAGAGGATTGGAAGGAGACGAGCGCTTCAGGCGTTGCACGCGCGAGGGCAAGGCCGCGAAGCATGAGAAGCCCCTCTTCGTATGCTTCGGGGCGGGCGGCTTTATGCAATTTTCCAAGCGTACGGTATGCGCGCGCCAGAGAATCTTCATACCGCGTTTCGTTCCCCTGCTTCGCCGCAGTTATGCACCGAGATACGTCGGCGCCCAGATTTGCAAAATAAAATGCCGCGTCGTGGGTCATAGATCGAGAAATGGAATGGCGAGCGCCACGACCCTCCGCACCGCCTTACGCGTTTCTTCACTTGTAATTTCCATACTGCGATTCCCTTGGAGAGGCCGGATATTAATAAGTGAATTATATTCAATTGCCGCATCTCCGCTCTCTTTCGGATACACATTGAAGCCCCAGAGATTCTTCTGCTCCGAACCCTCTTCGATCAGCTTAGTATTGGCGTCCATATGCCACTCGCCGCCGAGCGCTACACTCCCGAGCGAGATATCAGCGATCCCTTTCACGAGCGTATGGTGCCACTCCTTCGCGAGCGCATTGAGCGTCTGTTCATCTACTGGCTTGCGCACAACGAGGATTTCCATGTGCCCATTGTAGTGCCTCGAGGAATAAAACAAAACCACCCATATACCGGGGTGGCGCGGTTTTACGAACTAGTGGGCGGGTGAAAACCCGAAGCTGGTCTCACCACTGTGCGTGGATGTAGCAACCAGGACTGTGGACTTTGCGTCGCCTTCATCTTTTTCAAAACGAATCAACAGTTGTCCGAACTTCCCACGAGAAAACTCGTGATCGAGAAGCCTGGCCAAATGCCGTTGGCCATCGAGGCTTATCGAGCCGAATCCAAGGTGCATATCCTTGGAAGTCGTGACGAAGGTGTACCTCTTGGCACCATCGATTACGTACGTTTGATATATCCTTGCTTTCTGCTTTCTTGTCTCGATTAGCTCTTTCATGAGCGGTTCGAGATGGGGATTGGCCGCCTTGGCCGAGGATGACAGAGCAATAGGAACTACGATCTCATGGAACTTCACGGACTTCTCCTTGGGCCCGCAGGGAACGTCGCAAACCTGCATGCCAAGTGGGAATGAACAAGCGACGTTAGGTTTATATTACCTCGTCTTTCTCCATTTGTCAATGTTGGCGTGGTGGCCGGTTTGGAGGACGGCGGCTAGGCGGTGAGGCGCGATGAAAATGGAATAATGAGGTTATTCAGAGCTGTTTGGAAAGATGCTAGAGACTCTGGCGCGGTGCGAGCAAATTCGAGGCCCTGAAGCATAAGACGACCCTCCTCGTAGGCCTCTGGTCGAGAGACCTTTTGTAGTTCGCCAAGAGTGCGCTGTGCCCGGGCAAGAGAATCACGATAGCGGCTTTCATTACCCTCTCTTGCGGCAGTTATGCACCGAGAGACATCGGCACCGAGGTTTGCAAAATGGAAAACAGCTTTACGTTCTTTCCCAACAAGTGGATTCATTCTTTCTACTCTAACCTATTTCGCTTTCCTCCACGCATCAATCTTGGCATGATGGCCGGTTTGGAGGATGATGCAGATAAAATTGGTATCCCCATTTATCTGCTATAGCAGTATCTTTGGGATAGTGGAATATCCTTATTTCTGACGGTCGCAAATAATAAGAGCATTCTGTTTCTCTACTCGGCTTCTGTGCAACCTCCTCTGGGGATAAACAAAACCGCCCCGATGTTCTGGGGCGGCTGGGAATTGGGAAATCGTGCTTTATTTCTTTTTTGCCTTCGCCTGCTCCAGGGCATCCTTCCCGAGTTGAGTGATCTTGTACACCTTCCTGGGGAAAGGCGACCCCTCGTGCGGATCTTCTTCCATTTCCCCCCTGATGAAACCACTCTCTTCAAGTCTGCTGAGCGTCGTGTAAACCGAACTTGCCTTCGCTCCTAGTTTTTTGGTTAGGTCGTAACCATAGCTGGAGCCGCATTTCAACAGGCCAAGAATTTCGATCCCCTGACCAACAGGGAGTTTAACGAAAACATTCGGCATTGCTTTCTCCTTTTCTCGGGCGAATCCCGAATCTGGCGAGAATCTAACTCTTATTTCGCCACTTGTCAATCTTGGCGTGGTGGCCGGTTTGGAGGACTTTTGGCACTTTATATTTTTTACTTTTATACAAAATGGTTTCGGGGCGGGTGTAGACGGCAGATGAGGCGATGCGGCGCTCTTCAACGGATGCGTCCTTGCCGAGAACGCCCGGCAGGCGGCGCGTGACTGCGTCAACGACAGCGAGCGCCGGCACCTCCCCGCCGGTATACACGGCTTCGCCGACCGCAAATTCTTTCACCCTAACCCTTCGGGCGGGCGAGCCGGTTGCGAGTGTCTTCAGGATTTTCTTCGCCCGCTCATCAATACCCTCGTAGCGGCCACAGACGAGCACCACATCGCTATACTTCGTGAGCTTGTCTGCATCTTTATTCGTAAACTGCTTCCCGCTCGGGCTAAACCAGATAATTACAAGCTTTTTCATGTAGGACGTACGACGTCCTACATTCTTCAAAGATTTCTCTACTGCTCGGACGATTGGCATTGCGGCGATAACCATCCCCGGGCCGCCGCCGTAGGGGCGCTCATCTACCCTACGCCACTTCGTGGCCGGGCGATCGCGAAGCGATTTAGCCTTACCCCACTTGTTATCCACGAAATCGCGCGGGTTCTGATACTGTACTGAAATTTTCTTTTCCCTCCGCGCGCGCCCGATGATGGACGCCGAAAGATAGGCATTGCATGCGTCTTCAAACAATGTAATTAAATGAAATTTCACTTCTATAATTCTTCAACAACTTGGTCGACGGTCTTGATTTCTTGCTCGCGCTTGCCGCCGATAGGTTCATTAATCTTGAGATTCACGCGCGCATTGCCCTTCATCCCCGCGACGCGAAGGAGGATGCGCAGGGCCTCCGCGGTCTTGCCGCTCTTGCCGATGACTTTGCCCATGTCGTCCGGATGGACGGTAAGAGTAAGGAGTACGCCCATCTGGTCGATCGTGCGCGTCGTAACGACCGCTTCAGGATGATCCACGATCGCCTTCACTGCATATTCGAGAAGTGCTTGGTCTGGTTCCATAACAAACAGGTTGTAGTTGGTAGGTTATAGGGGGTAGTCATTCCCCATCCGCAATGTTATGCCGCTGGGGTTTCTGCGGGCGCCTTTTCGGCTTCCGGAACCGGTTCGGCTTCGGCAACTACTTCTGCCTCCGTCGGTGCAGAGACTTCGGCCTCGGCTACAACAGCCTGCGAAGCAGGCTGTTCGCCCGAACCAGCCGTTTCAGAAACGGCTGGTTTTAGGGGAGTCTTTTTCGGGAGCGCGTTCACCTTCCTCCCCTCGATGACGCCCTTGTTGATAAGGAGATTGCGGATGGAATCGGTCGGTTGCGCGCCTTTTGCCATCCATTCCTTGACCTTTTCATTATCGAGCGTGAGCGCCTTGCTTCGCGGATTGTAGGTACCGAGCAGCTCGGTGATATTGCCCGCCTTAGCGGCACGCTCCTTCTCGAGGACGACAATGCGGAACGCCGGATCATTAGTCCGGCCGATGCGCTGGAATCGAATCATCAACATAAGCGAGACTATAGCAGAAACCTCAAACTATTGCTACAGTGGAGAAAAATGGCGGGAGCGCAAAAAGTATCAAAAGTATATGAGGGCCCGATAACGATGACTCGGAAGGGCATCGGGTTTTTTGCCGTTCCTACGGCATCCTCCGAAGCCTTGGCGAAGGAGGACTTGCTAATTCCAGTCGAATGGACCAATCACGCACTCTCAGGCGACATCGTGAAGGTAGAGACGGCAGGCGCATATCGCGACCCGTCGGGACGAATGCCGCCGAGAGCAGCGGGTAAAGTCATTGAGATAGTCTCGCGCGCCCGCGAGACGTTCGTTGGGACATTAATTGAAGAGAACGGTCTTACTCTGCTCGCATCAGACTATAAGAAGATGTATGTGCCCATCGTCATTCTGGACAGAGGTTTTGCGGAGCTTGGAGACAAGGTGCTTGTGCGCCTCGGGACATGGGATGCGGACAAAGAATATCCCCTCGGTACCATTGAGCAGGTTATCGGCAAGGCGGGCGTACATGAGACCGAGATGCGTGCCCTCGCCCTCGGTCAAGGGTTCTCATCCGACTTCCCTCCTGCTGTGACCTCCGAAGCAAAGCGTCTTGAGGCCGAAGGCCGAGAAATGATTGCGAAGGAGGTGCGTGAGATGCGCCCCTACTCCGCTGAAGCTACGAAGGGCAGGCGCGACTTCAGAAAAGTCCCCACGTGTACCATCGACCCCTTTGATGCAAAGGACTTTGATGATGCGCTCTCGGTACAAAAACTGCAGGACGGCACTATCGAAGTCGGCGTACACATCGCCGATGTCTCATTCTTCGTGAAGCCGAGCAACGCGCTTGATACAGAGGCCCGCGAAAGGGCGACCTCCGTCTACCTCGTAGACCGCACCATCCCGATGCTCCCCGAAGTACTCTCCAATGACCTCTGCTCCTTGAAGCCAGACGAAGACCGCCTCGCGGTCTCGGCGGTCTTCACGCTCGACAGCGAGGCGAACATCGTCGAGGAGTGGTTCGGTGAGACGGTTATCCACTCAGACAAACGCTTCACGTATGAGAACGCGCAAGAGGTACTTGATATTGGGAGCGGCGATATGTACGAAGAACTTTCGACACTTCTTGAACTCTCGAAGAAGATCCGCACTCGCCGCCAAGCGAAAGGCGCGATCGAATTCGATACGGCGGAGGTGAAAGTCGAGCTAGATGAGACGGGCAAGCCGATTGCCGTCCACCTGAAAGAACGCAAGGCGACGAATCTGCTCATTGAAGACTTTATGCTCCTCGCGAACGAATCTGTGGCAAAGCATCTCTCCAAGCTCACCAGTAATGGCGGACCGCACTTCTACTCGCTCTACCGCATCCACGATGCGCCGGACACCGACCGCATAGAGAATCTCGCACACCTCCTGCACGTGATGGGCTACCACCTGAAGACATCGGGGAGCGGACAAGTCACCGGCGCAGAGCTGAACAAACTTATGGAATCGGTAAAAGGGAAGCCGGAGGAGTATCTCGTGAAGATGGCGACGCTGCGCTCTATGAGCAAGGCGGTCTACGCGACGCGCAACATCGGACACTTCGGCCTCGCTTTTGACTTCTACACTCACTTCACTTCGCCGATACGCCGCTACCCCGACCTCGTCATCCACCGGCTTGTGAAGGCGCACGCCGGAGGCGACCATATCACGCCGAGCGAAATGCAAGAGTTCGACACGCTCGCGCTCCACGCTTCGGAGCGCGAAGTGGCGGCCGCCGACGCCGAACGCGACTCTATAAAGATGAAACAAGTTGAGTTTCTCGCGCCTCGTATCGGCGAGGAATTCGACGCCGTCATCTCCGGCGTCACCGACCGCGGCCTCTACATCGAAGAGCAGAGCACACATGCCGACGGCATGATCCGCATCAAGGATTTGGGAGGCGACCCCTCGAAAGGACTCGGGGCAGGTGATTATTTCGAATATGATGAAAAGCATTACCGCCTCGTCGGTCGCCGC
>Ga0155323_112_pt1 | contig 4267 bp, 4 predicted proteins | sample RifCSPhighO2_02_FD_106291 | JGI IMG/M metagenome (GOLD analysis project Ga0155323, IMG submission 106291) | Candidatus Kaiserbacteria bacterium RIFCSPHIGHO2_02_FULL_55_17
AGACGCCGACTATAGCACCGGAGGTGCTCGTCCGGTCATGCTTTGCATGACTTAGGAGGCGTTCTCTAGAGAATAGCTGAAATCGCAGGAAACGCAACGTAATGAATGGTCAAGGTCCCTGAGGGACCGTATCTACAGAAATGACTGCACCATAGCTACCAGGCGAAGTGAGCGAAGGCTTTGTTCGCCTCGGCCATGCGGTGCATCTCGTCTTTCTTCTTGATAGCGTCGCCTTCGTTCTTGGCGGCGAGGAGGAGCTCGGCCGCGAGCTTCTCTGCCATGGGCTTCCCTTTCTTATTACGCGCCGCAGTGATAAGCCAACGGAACGAGAGCGCAAGGCGGCGGGATTGCGGGACTTCGCGCGGCACTTGGTAGTTGGCGCCGCCGACGCGGCGCGAGCGCACTTCCATCAAGGGCGACACATTGCGGAGCGCCGCTTCAAAGGTCTCGAGCGGATTGGCACCCTCTTTTTCTATCTTCGCGAGGGCATCGTAGACGACCGCCCGCGCCGTATCCTTCTTGCCGCTCCACATCATGGCATTGATAAAACGCGTAAGCGTCTCCGAACCGTATGTGAGGTCGGGGCGCCACGTACGCTTCTTCTTCAGGGGTCGGCGCATATTACTTTGGGCGCTTCGCGCCGTAGCGCGAGCGCGCGGTGCGGCGCTTCTCGATGCCGCCGGTGTCGAGCTTGCCGCGGACAATCGTGTACTGCACACCGATGTCCTTCACGCGGCCACCGCGCAGCATCACCACCGAGTGCTCTTGGAGGTTGTGCCCCTCGCCCGGGATATAGGCAGTGACTTCCATACCATTCGTGAGCCGGACGCGGGCGATCTTGCGGATGGCGGAGTTCGGCTTTCTCGGCGTTTTAGTGGTCACCTTGGTGCAGACGCCGCGCTTAAAAGGCGAAGGATAAAACGTTGGCCGATTTGAAAGCACGTTAAAGCCGCGTGCCAGCGCCGGCACTTTCGTTTTCCACGTTCTGGTTTTCCTCCCTCTTTTCGACAATTGGTTGATGGTGGCCATTCTAAATTAAAAACCCCTGCCTGCCGGCAGGCGCGGAGGTTCAGAGACAATATAAAGGAATACTGCGGGAAATGCAACTTCACTTCTCATCAATGGGTTCACGATAGGGGTCCATGCCGCGTGGCGGTAACACACCCGGGAGATTCGACGGCGGAGTACTTACTGTTTGCACCTTTTCACTTATATCTATATGGGGCTCCTCATGATCCTCGAGCATCTTATCCATCGGCCTCGGGGCTAAACCGTTCTGCTGCGCAGAACGGTCGCCCGACGCGCCGCTTCGCGGCGCGTTTAGGGGGCGCAGCGGCTGAACTGGTGGTACGGCAGGCATAGGCCGTGGCGCAGGACGAGCGGGCGCTGGCAATTTGTTCTCCAAATGAAAATAGCGCGGCGACTGCGGCGGCGGCCCCATGACGCCTGTCGGCCGAGATGCTGGCACCGGAGGTGCCGGCGATTTCTGCGGACTGGCAGACGCCTGACTCCCGCTGCTCCTCATCTGTTCGTGTAGGGATACAAAAATCTTTTGATTAATTTCAGCAATGATTTCATTTATCGTACCTTCTGGCACACCAGCGGCTTTAAGTGCATCTTTGAACTCGCCCAGGTTCACAAGGCCAAGCAGGAGATATCCGATGGACTCGTTAACCTGTCCGATTACATCGACATGCAAGTTGTGAGTGTTCTTTATGTCAGTGAGCACCCGAGCGAGCTGATCGGGATCAGCGAGAAACTCGCGCACCGGAGGAGGAAGCTTTTTATACGCTTCGATAATTTGTTGTTGGGTAGGCTTGTTCATAGGACTTTATGCCCAGTAGCTTGCCGCAATCGGATTAGTGGCCGGATCGAGGTAGCTCATAATCGCGGCATGGTTCGGATGTGCGGGATTACGGACTGCCGTCGCAATCGTCGAAATTTGTGGCGGATCAAGATCTCCATCGGTCATGAAGGCCGCAAGGTGCTTGGGTGTGAGAAGTGCCATGGCGATCGGGTCAGTGAGTATACGACCGGGTAGTTTCGCAAGTTTCTTCGGACTCATTGTACTCATCAGTCGAAGAGCCTCAGCAGTGGCGGCAACAGGTGTCATCCCAGCCGGGATGATTCCCGCGGTGACGAGTGCTGGCGTACGCGGGGCTCGCCCGTGAGCGATATCCAAGAAATTATCGACCTTGCCTTGCGAGCTTAAGTTGCGTATCTGCTGTTGCTGACCCTTTGTAAGCTTGTCATTCTTGACGACCGCATCGAACTGACCCTCGGACATGAGGTTGACGAGGCTCGCTGCCTGCACTGGATTATTAAGGATGTCAGGTGCAGCTGTTGCGAGATCTTTTGCGGACCATTGTCGGACGGCCTCCCGATCGCCTGCTGTAATCGCTCCATTGAGCGAGCGGTAACGATTCGCGCGCATATTCTCTTTCTCAGCGTCTGAGAACTTATCACTCTTCATGAGACTCTCGAACTGCTCAGGAGACAGATTGCGGACTAGCACTTCAATGCCTTTCTTAATACCGCCAAGTTCCTCAAGTTGCTTCGTAGACATCTTAGAGAGCTCCCTTGTGATAATTTGCTCATGCGGTTCAACGTTCGTGTCATATTGTGACTGCGTAATCGTTCCTGCCGCAAGAGCTGCTTTTTCAGCTTCGATAGCGCTCTGGGCATCCTTGAAGTCCATTTCCCGCTCGGCTTGCGTCCGTTCTTCTGCTGAATGCTGGAACCATTCAGTCGTCGGCTTCCAGCCATACTGCGCTTCATGCGCCTGCTTGGCAGTAAAGGTCGCCCCCTTCCCCGCATCGATGCCAAGAGCGCCGAGACCAGTCGTCATCCCCGGAACATTGCGCATATCATACGCAGAACTGCGGAGTCCCTTGCCACTTAAAACGACTCCCTTGCCGGCGAACGCAGCACCCTTCCCTACACCTTTAAGAAGCACCCCTTTAAGACCTCCCACACCTTGACCGGCCTTGTCGGCTTTATTGACCCAACTCTGAAAGCGTTTTTGGGCTAGAAAATTCCCAGCCATGCCAAGCGTGCCGCGGCCTGCGAGCGACACGGCGCCAAACGAGAGCCGGCCGCCCATCTTTGTTGCCCAGCCGGCGCCGAAGGCGGACATGCTTTTGGCGAAGATGACGACAGCGAGAAGGAGTCCCATCGCGACGAGGAAGGAGAGCATCATGCTCGCGAAGCCGGTCAGATTCCCGACATTGATGAACCCAAGCCAATCGGGATTCGCCGCACCGGAAGTGAAGCCGGTAAGGAACCGCTCATCCAAGATCACATTAAGGGCGACATAGAGAAGGAGCATAAGGACCGGCGCCGTGAGCGTCTGCTCGGCAAGCGTGCCCCACCATTTATTCGCCAAACCGGAGAGCTTGGGTATCGCGAGCCCGGCGAAGCCGACCGGCGAGACGATGATGAGGAAAAGGAGGATGACGAAGCGCGCGATAAGCACGAAGGCGAGCGTGAAGAGCACGAATGCCAGAATGATGAAAAGGAGGACCGCCATGAATCCGATGATCCACGGATTACCGGCCTCAAATATTTCCTTCGCTTGGGCATTCTGCCGCGCTTTGCCATAGATAGTCTGGAGTCCTATTTGGGACATGATCCGGTCCGATATGCCTTCGTTCCCTACGGTCGCCGCCGTCGGCAAAGTGCCGCCGTTGATCTGGGTGTAAAATTGGGTCGCGAAAAGATTGCCGGTGTCAACAATCGCCTCGGAGATGAAGAGCGAGAAGTTAAGGAAGACCGCGGCAACCAAGAGCATCGGGAGCATCTTCTTTCCGAAGCCGTACCAATCCACGTTCAAGATAGTCATGATACCGGCCATAAGGAAGCCGAAGATGAGCATGATGTTGCCGATGTCGCGCAGGATGCTCCAGGTAAGGCCGACGGCGGAGAGATTCTTCACATACTCCCCCATCGTAATGACGGTGAAGAACACCGCGTAATTAAGCGTGAGCATCGCGACGCCGACGAGCCACGCGAAGAGCCGCATGATCTGGATCATGATCTCGCTGTAGGCCTCGTCGTTTTTGCCGGCCTCGTAATCGCGTGGTGTGTTTGCGGCGGCCTGGTCATTCGCTATGCGCGTCTCTGCGGCAGATGTTTCCTGTGCGACTGCTTGATCTTCAGTAACCAATGCTGCCGGAGATCCGTCTCCATATTCGCACTGATCATTCACTTCTATCCAATACGAACTATAAGGACATGCCATACCCTCCGGCAACAGTCCCGCATGCGC
>Ga0155323_122_pt1 | contig 2496 bp, 2 predicted proteins | sample RifCSPhighO2_02_FD_106291 | JGI IMG/M metagenome (GOLD analysis project Ga0155323, IMG submission 106291) | Candidatus Kaiserbacteria bacterium RIFCSPHIGHO2_02_FULL_55_17
GGTCAACTTTGATGCGCTTCACTGCATCGAGTTCGAGCAGCCCTTCGGCGAAATCCGTGTTCGGCAGGACGCCCGCTTCGACGAAGATGCCGGAGACCGCGAGTTCGCGTATGTCTCCCGAATCTTTTTCCCTATATTTCAAGCCGATGACGAATTGCTCGCCTGTTACTTCAGTCGGCTCGGCATGCGCGAGGATGCTCATATTCGTGTGAGCGCGCACCTTCTCCACGGTTATCGGATCCGCTTTGAATTCTTTATGCCGATGGAGGAGGGTGACGGACTTCGCATAGGCGAGGAGCTGGAGCGCCGTTTCGAAGCCGGCATTGCCGCCACCGACTACTGCGACATCCATGCCGCCAAAGAGTGGGCCGTCGCAGGAGGCGCAGTACGTGACGCCCTTGTTCTCAAACTTTTCCGCCCCCGGCACGTCGAGCTTCCGGCGCCCGGCACCGGAGACCACGAGCACTGCCATGGCAGTGAACGCTTTGCCAGCTTTCGTCTTTGCCATGAATCCCTTCTCTGCCCGTTCAAGTGAGACAACGCGCTCATGTAGCGCAAGTTCTACCATATCGCCCTTTACTGCCTCCACATGTCTTTGAAAAAGTTTAGCGAGCTCCTGGCCGTGTATTTTAGGCGAGCCGATCCAGTTCTCGATGCCCTCTGAGACGATCGACTGCCCGCCGATCTCTTCGGCGATAAGCACGGTCTTCAAGCGCTTGCGCGCCGCGTAGACAGCCGCAGCGACGCCGGCGGGCCCGCCGCCAATAATTATCAAATCATACATGCAAACAGTATACTCGATTTATTTCTTGTGTCGGCGCAGGAAGGCGGGAATTGCGCCCCACGAGTCGTCGTCTTCGGGGATCGCCGCTACGGACTCACGCTTATGCGGCGTCGCTGTTACAACCGGTTCTTCTTTTTCGACGAGGACAAGGACTTCCTCTGTTTCTTTCTTTTCCTCTTTTTGTTTTCCGCTTCCTGCCGCGGCACCCTTGGAGGACAGTATCTCGTTATAAATGCGGCCGCGTTCCTCTTCACGCTTTTCTGCGGGAATGGAAAAAAGAGAACGCTCGAATACCGAGGCGGAAGCGTGGGCCGCGCTCTCGGGGAAGCCGGTCGCGATGACGATGATGCGGACCTGGCCCTTCTTGAGCTTCTCATCCTTCATGATGCCGAAGATAACCCGTGCGTTCTTGTCGACGGATTCGCTGATGACTTTTGCCGCCTCTTGCACCTCCAGGATGCCAAGATCGTCAGAACCGGCGACGACAAAGAGAATGCCCTTCGCGCCGCTGATAGAGACGTCGAGCAGGGGAGAATTGACCGCTTGGCGGGCGGCTTCTCTCGCGCGTTCATCACCCTCGGCAATCCCGATGCCCATAAGCGCCGGGCCGGCCGCTTCCATAATCGCCTTGATGTCGTTGAAGTCGGTATTGATGTCGCCCGGCGTCGTGATGATGTCGGAGACGCCCTCGACCGCCTGGCGCAGGATCTCGTCGCACATAGCGAACGCATTTTTCGCCGAGGTGTTCTTCTCGACAATAGAGAGCAGTTTGTCGTTCGGGATGACGATGAAGGCGTCAACCTCTTTCTTCAATTCGGCGAGGCCGCGGTCGGCAATGTCCTTACGCTGGGCGCCTTCGAAGGAGAATGGCTTCGTGACGACGGCGATGACAAGCGCGCCGACCTCCTTCGCGATCTTCGCGATGATCGGCGCGCCACCGGTGCCGGTGCCGCCGCCCATGCCGCACGTGATGAAGACCATGTCGCTTCCGGTGAGCGCTTCCTGCACTTCTTGCCGCGTCTCTTCGGCGGCGCGCTTGCCGAGCTCCGGATTCATGCCGGTACCGAGCCCACGCGTAAGATTCTTGCCGATATGGATCTTCCGCTTCGCGAGCGAGCGGTGGAGGTCCTGCGCATCGGAATTGACGGCGATGAATTCGACGCCGCGCACCTTCGAATTGATCATATGGTTGATGGCGTTCTTGCCCGAACCGCCGATGCCGACCACGCGGATCCGTGCGAACGTCTCGATCTCTGGTTCAATACGCTTGGACATGTTGTGCCGCCATACTAACAGAACCTAATAATATGCAAATATTGACATTTAATGAATACGACTTGTTGTTTAAGGGCTACAACATTGCAAAGCAATGTTCGCCCGAACATTTTGCAAGCTCGCAAAATGTTTTAGGGCAAGAATTGCTGAAAGAATTTTCTCACCAGGGTACTAAGACTCTTCTTGGGCGCATTTGTGTCGCCCGTGAGCCCCCAGAGCGCGAGACCGTAGGCGACGGCCCAGGTCGCGTCGCGGATCTTGGTATCGGCAGAGAGGCGGAGCTCCGCAAGCCGCGCGGGCAACTTCAACGAGCCGCGCGCGATATCGCTGATGGGCCCGATGCCCGCGCCGCCGCCCGAGATGATGATGCCGGCGGGCAGGGGACCGCGGCGGCCGAGCGACTTCAAGTGCTTATCAATGAGCGAGAACATCGCGGC